>Ga0366819_10011_pt2 | contig 26156 bp, 21 predicted proteins | sample TotcelFGM3001N15_FD_207091 | JGI IMG/M metagenome (GOLD analysis project Ga0366819, IMG submission 207091) | Enriched cells from coal bed in the Powder River Basin, Montana, United States - Total cells FGM rep3 HSBNCT.FGM.300.1.N15 ... | reverse complement strand
CGCCGTCGGATGCATTCACGATCACGGTCGATCTGGTGGACGAGGACGGGACGCACGAGAACGCCGGGACGAAGGAGATCACGGTGGTGAACGTAGCGCCGACGGTTTCCATCGTCGGTGCGCCGGTCAGCAGCCCGGAAGGGACGGCGATCAACCTGACGGCGACGGTGACGGATCCGGGAACCGACACGTTCACCTACGCCTGGAGCGTGACGAAGGCGGGTTCGCCGTATGCCACGGGCAGTGCGGCGGCGTTCAGCTTTACGCCGGACGACGGCTTGGCCAGCTACGTGGTGTCGCTGACGGTGACGGACGACGACACGGGGGTGGGTGTGGCCCCGGCGCAGACAGTGAGCGTGACGAACGTGGCGCCGACGATCGCGTTGGCCGGGGCGGCGAGCGTGAACGAGGGGGCGACGTACACGCTGACACTGGGCGCGATCACCGATCCGGGGACGGACACGGTGACGCAGTGGATCGTCGATTGGGGCGACGGCAACAGCGACACGTACACGACGCCGGGCGAGAAGACGCACGTCTACGCGGACGACCATCCGGCGAGCGGCACGCCGTCGGATGCATTCACGATCACGGTCGATCTGGTGGACGAGGACGGGACGCACGAGAACGCCGGGACGAAGGAGATCACGGTGGTGAACGTACCGCCGAACCTGGTCGACACGCTGCCTGCCCGGCAGGCCAGCCGCGGCGAAATGGTGGTTCTGTCCGGGGCGACCTTTACCGATCCGGGCGAAAGCTACGAGAGCTATGCGGCCACGATCAACTGGGGCGATGGGACGGGCGACCAGCCGGGTATCGTCACCAAACCCAGCGGCGGCCAGGCGGGGATGGTCGACGGGTCGCACGTGTACCAAACCGATGGCAACTATACGGTTATAGTTTTGCTTTCGGATGACGACTTGGGCCAGGACACCGTAAGCTTTTCGGTTACGATCGCCTCGCCGGACATTGTGGTGGGCGATCATGTGTTGCTTGCCGGTGCCGTCAATCCGGGCTTCGCGATCAACGTGACAGGCGGCCACGCAGTCGAAGGGGTGGACTTGTTCGTCCAAGTCGCCGATGGCGGTCTGCAGGCGATCCCCGCGGGGACGATCGTCGGACCGACGGTGGCCCACGTGGACCTGCTGGGCGCCAATGCTTATCCCGCCACGATTTTCACGGGCAACCATACCGGTGCGGCAGGCGGATCGGTGGTACCACAGTTCTGGAACAGCGGGACAACAACCAGCTCGGGGACTGTTTCCGCCCAAGGACGATTGGCCACGGTGGTAATCGATGCCACCGCGTTCGCTGCGACCGATCCGAACAATCCGTTTGATCTGAGGCTCAGCGGAACCGTCATGGGTGACACGCGGTTCGGAGAGATTTTGCCGAACGTGGTCAACGGGCGGCTGATTCTCAAGAACGCGCCCACGGCGGTGATCGACGGGCCGCTGGTGGTCGACGAGGGAACCACGGTGGAATTGGACGGCTCGGATTCCTTCGCCTGGGCCGTCGGCGACTCGATTGTCTCTTACGAATGGGACCTGGACGGCGATGGGAGCTTCGAGACAACGGGTCAGACGGTCAGCTTTGCGGCTCCGGACGGCCCTGCCACCAGGACGGTGCGGCTGCGGGTCATGGACAACAATTATGCCGAGAACTCGCTGTTTGTGGACGTGGCCACGGTCGAGGTCACGATCGTCGACGTTCCGCCGACCATCGCCTTGACCGGCGCCGACAGTGTGAACGAAGGGGCGATATACACGCTGACGCTGGGCGCGATTACCGATCCTGGCCAGGACACTGGGACGGAGTGGATCGTGTACTGGGGCGACGGGACGAGCGACACGTACACGTCGGGCGGAGACAAGACGCACGTGTACGCGGACGACAATCCGACCAATTCGTCGTCGGACCCGCATTCGATCAGCGTGACGTTGGTCAACGAGGACGGGACGCACGCCGACGCGGGCGGCAAGATCATCACGGTCCACAACGTGGCTCCAGACGTGGTGGACAGCGTGCCGGACCAAACGGCTCGCAAAAACCGGGTGGTGGCGCTGCCGTCGATTACGTTTACCGATCCGGGGTTAACGGCCGAGACTTACACGGCAACCGTTAACTGGGGTGACGGAAGCGGCGACCAATCCGCCACGGTCACCAAGCCCAGCTCGGGGGAGCCGGGAACGATCAACGCGACGCACGTCTACGGGGACGACGGGACGTACGGGGTCACCGTGACAGTCAAGGACGATGACGGAGGTGAGGATTTCGTGAGTTTCACAATGGTGATCAAGTCCGGCGAAGTCGTGGATCGCTGGATTTTCTACAACAACTCGTACTACGATGGAAACAATCCGGCGGCCAATCCTGCCGACTTCAACGCCATCGCCCCGCACACGTCGATCACCGGCGGCCACGGGCCGCATCCGACGGGCAAGGACGAGGCGGCCAAGGAACTGGGCAAGGATGCGCTGCTGCCCGGCCAAACGGCCAGCTTTGCCAACTATACCAGCTACAGCAAAGGGATTAACGGGATCATGATCGACATGGCGGGGTTGGACGGGCCGCTGACCACGGCGGACTTCCAATTCCGGGTCGGCAACAGCAATGATCCGTCGGCGTGGGCTGTCGCACCCGATCCGACAAGTATCACGATCTTCTCTGGCGCCGGGACGCCGGACAGCGAGGGCCTGCCGACCGACCGGATCACGCTGATCTGGGCGGACAGCGCGATCCGCAAGACGTGGCTGCAGATCACCGTGCTGGCTACGGAGAATACCGCTTTGGAAACGCCGGACGTGTTCTACTTTGGAAACGCCATCGGCGAATCCGGATCGGGCAATACGTCGCTGTACGCCTTCGTGACGGTGACCGACGAGTTGGCGGCCCGCACTCATCCACACAATTTTCTGAACCGGGCCTTGGTTTCCGACCCGACCGATTTCAACAAGGATTCATTCGTTACCGTCAGCGACGAGTTGTTGGCGCGTACGAACGGCACGAGCTTCTTGAACGCTTTGAAGCTGATCACCGTGCCGGCCGCGCCGGCGGGCGGTGCATCGGTGTCCGGCGACGGCGGTGCGGTGGAAACAGCGGGCTGGTTTGATGATTTTGGCGAAGCGGCGGACGCGGGCGCAGCCGGAGCCAGCGATTTGCGGGTCGGCAGCGATTGGGGGGCCGCTTTCCCGCCTTCGGGATCGCTGCGGTACGAAGCGTTCGTCGGCGCCGCCACGTCCGAGCCGAAGCCAGCCGGGATCGCGGCCGGCGCGGCCGCCGAGCGGGACAAGCTGTTCACGCGGTGGGGCCAGGACGCGGCCAGCACGCCGCTGGCGGCATCCACCGGCGTGCTGGACTGGGACGAATTGGAACCGCTGCTGTCCGCTCAGGAGGACGGCGAGCACGATCCCGCGGAGCTGGAACTACTGGATGACGTGTTTGCCGAAATGGAACCAGACGGCATGTGAATCGGCCGGCGTTCTTTGTACGAGCGACTGAGCGGTGCCAATTCAGCCGTCGAGCAAACGCTCGAACGCGGCTTCGTCGATGACCGGGATGCCGAGCTTCTGGGCTTTGTCGAGCTTGCTGCCGGCCTTTTCGCCGGCGACGACGTACGCGGTGTTCTTCGAGACGCTCGATGCGGCTCGGCCGCCATGTCGGCGGATCAACGTCTCGATCTCGTCGCGATTGTACTTGGTCAGCGTCCCGGTGACGACCAGCGTCTTGCCGGCCAGCGGTCCGGAGGCCGCATCGGTGGCCGCGGACAAGGAATTCATCTGCACGCCCGCGCTGCGCAATTCCTCGATCGTTTTTCGCCCGTGTTCGCTGTGCAGGAACTCGAAAACGCTGCGGGCGATAATCTCGCCGATCTCGTTGATCTGCGCCAGCCGCTGTTGGTCGGCTTGGGAAAGCTCGTCCATGTCGCGAAAGTTCTCGGCCAGCACGGCGGCCACGCGGGCGCCGACATGCCGGATGGAAAGGGCGCTCAACAACCGGGCCAAGCCGCGATCCTTGCTGGCCGCGATTCCCTGGAGCAGGTTCTGCGCCGACTTTTTGCCCATCCGTTCCAAGCCGAGCAGCGGGGGCTCGGTCAAGCGGTAGAGGTCCGCAAAGGTCCGGACCAGCCCCGTTTCCACAAGCTGATCGATCAGTTTTTCGCCCAAGCCCTCGATGTCCATGCTGTTGCGGCCCGCGAAGAACCGCAGCCGTTCTTTTAACTGCGCGGGGCAGGAAAGGCTGGGACAGCGAATGTAGACGCCGCCCTCGTCTTTGACCAGCGGCGTGCCGCACGCCGGACAAGCGGTGGGAAAGCCGTAGACGGGCAAATCGTCGGTCCGCTCGTGTTTCTCCACGCGGACGATGTGCGGGATGATCTTGCCCGCCTTCTCCACGACCACCACGTCGCCCTCGCGGATGTCTTTGCGCTCGATCTCCTCGGCATTGTGCAGACTGGCGCGGCTGACCGTCGTGCCGGCCAATTGCACCGGCTCCAATTCGGCGACCGGCGTGATCGTCCCGGCCTTGCCGACCTGGACGTTGATCCGCAGCAGGCGCGTCGTCGCCTCCCACTTCTCCCATTTGTACGCGACCAGCCAGCGAGGACTCTTCGACGTTGTTCCCAGCCGCCGGCGCTGCGCGAAATCGTTCACTTTCAGCACCAGCCCGTCCACCTCGAAGTCCAGTTCGTGCAGCGACTCGACCACGTGGTCGCAATGTTCCACCGCGGCTTCGAACGTGGCAAAGCCCTGCACCTGTGGCGTGGGCGGCAAGCCGTAGCGGCCGATCTCCTGGAGAAACTCGAGATGGTTCGCCGCCTGCAGCCCTTCGCAGTAACCGATGCCGTGACAGAACACGCGCAGCCGGCGTTCGGCACAGATCCGCGGGTCCAGCATCCGCATCGCGCCGGCCGACAGGTTCCGCGTATTGGCGTACGGCGGCAGACCGGCGGCCTGTTGCCGCTCGTTCAAGGCGACTAGATCCGAATTGGTCATGTAGACTTCGCCGCGGACTTCGAGCACCCGCGGCACGCTCGGGCCGGTCAGCCGCAGGGGCACATCGCGGATGGTCCGGATGTTGTGCGTGATATCATCGCCCACCACGCCGTTGCCGCGGGTCAGCGCGCGGACCAGCACGCCGTCTTCGTAGACGAGGGCGACGGCCGCCCCGTCGATCTTCAATTCCACGACCCACTCGATCGGCTCGCCGTCCAGCAGGCGAGCGGTCCGCGCCGCGAATTCGCGCAGCTCGCTCATGGTGTACGTGTTTTCGATCGACAGCATCGGCACGCGATGCGGGACCTGCGTCAGTTCGCCGATCGGCTGGTCGCCGACGCGCTGTGTGGGACTGTCCGGCGAGATCAGTTCGGGATGCCGCGTTTCCAAATGCTTCAGCCGCTGCATCAAGCGATCGTATTCTAGATCGCTGATTTCCGGCTGCGCCTCGACGTAATACTTGTGGTCGTGGGCGCGGATTTCCGCCTGCAGCCGCTCGATTTCTTGTTGCGGATCGATAGCCATCACGATCAACTCCCGGGCGATTCGTCGGACAGCGTGCGAAGGTCGTCGAAGAAACGAGGATATGTCTTTTCCGTACAATTCGGGTTGAGGATCACGACGCCGGGCGTCCGCAAACCGGCCAGAGCCAAACCCATCGCCATGCGATGGTCATTGTAGGTTTCGATCTCGGCCCCGCGCAGCTCGGCCGGCTCGATCCGCAGCCCATCGGGCAACTCTTCGACGCGGGCCCCCAGCTGGCGCAATTCGCGAGCCAAGTCGCCGATCCGGTCGGTCTCCTTGTGGCGGATGTGGGCGACGCCGGTGATCGTCGTCGGGCCTTCGGCGTACAGGGCCACGGCGGCCAGCGTCAGCACGGTGTCGCTGATCGCGTTCATATCCGCCGCGATGCCGCGCAATCGCCCGCCGGTGACGGTGATGCCATCGGCGCGGTAGTCGATCTGACAGCCCATCCGGGCCAGGCAATCGCAAAACGCGACATCGCCCTGGACGGCGTCGCGATTCAGCCCGGTGACCGTCACGCGGCCCCCCGTGATGGCCGCCGCGGCCCAGAAGTAGCTGGCCGCCGAAGCGTCCGGCTCGATGGCATATTCGCGGCCGGCATAGCGCTGAGGGGCGGTGATCTGAAACCGGTCCAGCCGGCTGTCATCGACGCGGACGCCAAAGGCCGACATGACGGCCAGCGTCATCCGGACGTACGGCTGCGAGACCAATTGGCCATCGACCCGCAGGCAGACGTCCTCGTGCGCGTACGGTGCGACCATCAGCAGGCCGCTGAGGAATTGGCTCGATACGTTGCCGTGAATCGTGGCCGATCCGCCCGGCAGGCCGCAGGCTCGAACCATCACCGGCGGGCAGCCGTTGTCGAATTCCGAACGCACATCGGCGCCCAGGTGCCCCAGGCCCTCCAGCAGATCTTGGATCGGACGCGCTCGCATCCGTTCCACGCCGTCCAGCCGGAACCACCCCAAACCGAGCGTCGCGAGCGCGGTGAGGAATCGGATCGACGTCCCGCTGTTGGCCAGGAACAAATCCGCCTCGCGCGCCGGAATCCGCCCGCCGCAGCCGCGGACCGTCAACTCCGACTTGTCATCATTAACCTGGACGTCAATTCCCAGCTGCTGCAGGGCCGCGATCATCACCCGCGTGTCCTCGCTGTCCAACGCTCCCAGCAGCTGCGAATCGCCGTGGGCCAAGGCGGCGCAGACGAGCGCGCGGTTGGTGATGCTCTTCGACCCGGGCGGGCGAATCGTGCCGATCAGCGGTCCGCACGGATTGATTTCCAGCTGGCTGCGGGTCATTTGGCGATCTTCCACAGATGTTTGTCGCTCCGGACGTACAGCGCGTCGCCCGCCACGGCCGGCGTCGCGTGGATCGTTTCGCCGAAACGGTTCTCGGCCACCACTTCGCCTTCTTTATCACCGACTCGGACGACTTGCATGTCGCCGTCTTGGTTCACGCAGTACAGGTGTCCGCCGGCCAGGACGGGCGTGGCCCAGTGCGTGCCTTTCAGCCGCACGAACCACAGCAGTTCGCCGGTCTTGGCGTCGCCGCAACGCACGTTGGCGTTGCTGATGACGTAGACCCGCCCGTCATGGATCAACGGGCTGGAACTGCCGGGCCGCATCCGGTTGGCATCCCAAACGATCTCGGGGGCGTTCGATTCTTCGGAGAAGCGCAGCGCGGTCAGGCCGCGCATGGGGACCAGCAGCCAGCCGTTGCAGAACACGGACGAGCTGATCCCGGCGACCGGTTCCGAAAAACGCCACAGTTCGTCGCCCGTCTGCACGTCGTGGGCGGTGACGTACGACGTGGACTGGAGGAGCACGGCGGATTTGCGCCGGCCGGCGCCGGGCAAAGCGATGGGCGAGGTCCAGCTGCTGCGCGCGGGGCGTTCGACGCGCCAGCGTGTCTCGCCGGTGGCCGCGTCCAATCCCGCCGCGAACGAGTCGCTTTGATTTTCCAGCTGGACGACGACCACGCCGTCCGCGACCAGCGGCGAGGACGCCATGCCGACGTCGCTGCCGGCCTTGGGATAGTCGTATCCCAGGCCGCGATACCAGACGAGATTGCCGTCCAGATCGAGGCAGAACAGATCGTTGGACGAGAAGAACGCGAACACGTGTTGCCCGTCGCTGGCCGGAGTCGGCGCCGCGCCGGAAATGCTGCTGTGCGTGGCGGTGCGCCCCGTGGCCCAAAATTGACGCTCCCACAGCGGCTTGCCGTCGGCTGCCGCAAAACACAGCACGTGCAGCCGGTCGTGGCGAAAGCCACTGGTCGCGGTTACGAGCACCCGGTCCCGAACCACGATCGGACTGGACGGTCCGCGTCCCGGGAGGTCGATTCGCCAAGCGGTGTTTTCGGTTTCGCTCCACGCCACCGGCGGCTGGGCGTCGGACGCCAGGCTCGCTGCGCCGGGGCCGCGGAATTGGGGCCAATCGCCAGCGGAGGATGTCGCGCCGGCGAGCAGGAAGATGCAAAGGATGAAGGGAAATTTCATGGCTGACTTGCGTTCGTTTGGGACCGGCGAAAAAATAAGTGTCGCCAAGATTGTAGTCGTCACGCTCCGCCGTGACGACAATGTCATCACGGCGGAGCGTGATGACCACATTGAAAACACGACGGTTATTTCCTTGCCGATCCTTGGTGTCGAAGCGGTGACGGCCGGATCGCCGTGCCGTACTGGTCGCAAACACGGAGCTGGAATTTCCAGTCTTGCGCCCACGATTCGGTCTGTTCGTTCTGGGCGATCTTCAGCAAGATGACGTTCCGGCCCGCCTGGAGCCGCCCCCGGCCGACATACTGGTCGATATAAGTCCCGGCATGGTAGACGTGGTTGGCGGTGAGCAGTTCGCCGTTGAGCCAGATTTTGTTGGCGGTGATGCATCCCAGGCGAAACTCGGCGTCGCGGGCGTTTTCGACGTGGAACTCGGCACGAGCGTAGGCGATCGCTCCCTTGTGTTTGCCCAGCGCGGCATTCAGGTCGACTGCGCCGTACTCGTGCTGCGTCGTGTGTTCGATCCACGTGACGGCGCCCGCCTTGCCCGGATACTCGTTCACCGGTTCCGCATCCCGTTCGGGACCGTACGCGACATCGTATCCGCAGTCGCCGGTATTTTCGAAGGGGCCGATCAGCTGCCAGCGCATGAGAAATCCGAAGTGCGCGGCCACGTCGACGGTTTCGCCCAGTTCGCGGAGCCGTTTGGCCGCTTCGTTGACTTGATCCAAGTCGCGGGCCGCGGACAACGCCCGGCGATAAGCGGCGGAGGCCTCCGGTGATCGGGCAGCCATCATGGTTCGAGCTTCGTTCAAGGCAAAGGCCACGCCGTCGCGGCGGAGTTCCATGCTGGGATCCTGCAATAGGCTGGGCACCAGTCGCGGCTTGGCACCCGGATCGACGCGCAGGATGAGGTCGTAAGCCAGGCTGCGGGCCTGCGGCAGATGGTTCACGTTCGCGAGGAATGCTTCCAAATCGGCTTGCGGCAATCGGCCGCCGCGCTCCAGTTCCCGCTGGGCGATGGCCTCGACGGCGGCTCGCAACCAGTTGGCCGACAAGTGATTGGCGCCATCCATGCCCGCGAGGATTTCAGGAATCTGCGCGGCGGGGGCTTGGGCCATCTGTTTTAGGGCGGCGATCGCGGCGACGTGTCCGGCGCCATACGGACCGACCGCGTTGATCGCTTGCACCAACGGCGGCACGTCGACGGCCGTGGCGGCGCTCGTGGCGGCGGTTGTGCCAGCGGTCGTGCCGGCGACGAGAATTGCCGTGAGAACGGCGATCACGGAAATGCGTATCCGCGGAATGTTCATGTTTGATTCCCAACCACCTTTTCGATAATCCGACGGTCGAAATAGTTGATCGACATCCCGGCGTCGATCACCAGCGACTGGGCGGTGATGCCGGACGAGCGCGGGCTGAGCAGGAATGCGGCCGCGTTGGCGACCTCCTGGGTCTGGACCGCTTGCCCCCGCGGGATGACTTGCTCGGCGTACAGGTACGAATCGACATAGCCCGGGATGCCGGCCGACGCAGACGTCTTCAGCAAGCCCGGTGCGACGGCGTTGAAGCGGACGCGGGAGAAGCGGCTGAACGATTTAGTCAGAAACGCCAGCGAGGAATCCAAAGCCGCTTTGATCGGCGCCATAAAGCCGTAATTCTCGCTGGCCATGCGGGTGGTGGAGATGGAAATCGTCACCACCGATGCGTCCGCGTCCAACAGGTCTTTGACGGCGTTGCACAGGCGGATCAGCGAATAACACGAGATGTCCATCGCCTGCAGGAACTGTCGCTTGCCCGTTTCGTGAAACGGCTTCAGGCCATCCGAAAAGTCCGCAAAAGCGATCGAATGCACCACCCCGTGGAACTTGCCGCCGCGGGCGGTCAACTCGTTCCGCAGCCGCTCGATCTGATCGTCGTGTTCCACGTCACAGGCATAGATCTCTCGGTCGCCCAACAGCTTGCCGATCCGTTCGCGGGCCTCTGGATTTTGGACCACGTACACCACGGTGGCCCCGACGTCTTCCAGCGTTCGCGCAATCGCATAGGCCACGCTCTTGCGGTTGGCTACGCCGAATACCAGGATCGATTTGCCGGTCAGTTCGAGAAAGTCCATAGCGTGTTAGGATTACGTCGGCACGGGCACTTCGTCTACCAGACGCTGAATGATCGACTCGGCGGCCCCCCGGCTGTCGCCTTGGATGTAACCCTTGGTCACCACGCGGTGGGCCAGCACCGCACTGGTCAGCAGCTTGATATCGTCGGGGACGACGAAGTCCCGGCCATCGATCAGCGCCGCCGCCTGGGCCGCCCGATACAAGCTCAAGGCCCCACGCGTGCTGACCCCGACATGCAACTCCTCGCTCCGCCGCGTGATTTCCACGATGTCCAGCAGATAGTCGTAAATCGACGCTTCGACGGTGATCTGCCGGACGGCTTTCTGCAGCGACACGACCTGCGGACTCGAGAGCACCGGCTGCAACTGCTCGACCGGTTCGCCTTCACGATGCGACGCCAGCACTTGCCGCTCTGCTTCGCGGTCCGGATACCCCATCGAGATCCGCACCAGAAACCGGTCCAGCTGACTCTCCGGCAACGCGTACGTGCCCTCGAACTCGAACGGGTTCTGCGTCGCGATGACGATGAACGGTTTGGGCAGGTTGTGAGTGATGCCGTCCACGGAGACTTGACTATCGCTCATGGCTTCCAACAGGGCGCTCTGCGTTCGGGGCGGAGCCCGGTTGATTTCGTCCGCCAGCACCACGTTGGCGAAAATCGGTCCGCGCTTGTATTCGAATTCGGACGCCTTCGAGTTGAACAAGCTGCTGCCCACGATATCGCTGGGCAACAAGTCGGGCGTAAACTGTAAGCGGCAGAAATCGCCCGAGAGACTCTTTGCCAACGCTTTGCCGACCAGGGTCTTGCCGACGCCGGGAACGTCCTCGAGCAAAACGTGCTCGCCGGCCAGCAGCGCCACCAGGCACATGCGGACCACTTCCGGCTTGCCCAGCACGACGCTGCGCATGTTTCGTTCCAATTCCGCAATGGCTTGCCGCAGTTCGTTTGACATGAATTCTCTCAAATCACTTGAACAATCGAATCGCAAGTCGTTAGACTAAACGCTGGAACGATCATCCGCAATCGGGTAGGGCGGCGGAACATTTCATACCTTTGAAGGCACAGAACCTGTTTCGATCGCCCACAATCTTCTAGTACGTCGTCCAAGCTAAAAATGTGGGTAGCCGAACTCGCCAGAGTTTGGAAGACGGAAGTCTTGCGACTTCCGCTGCCCGAAGATTAAGCCTTGACGAGACACTAGCGGTCCCGCCCAGCGCCCTCGAGACGGCAACTAAAGGCCCAATGTCCACCCAGATTACCTCGGATTACAGTCTCCGCTTTCGCCTGCTGTTGTTGCCGTCTAACGCGGGCGTTGTTTCGTCGGGCCTTGAGTCCGTTCTGTCGCCGACGATGATCGATCTGGCCTCCGATGCGCCTTTGCCCGAACTGCCGGGCGAGGGCTTCTCGGCCGCGGAGCCCGTCGGCACGTCGATTTCGGATCACGCACGGTCCGACTCGGGCATGTTCTGGCTCGAAGGCGACGCGTTGATGTGCGTTTGTCCGGACTGCCGAGCCCCGATGTCGGTGCGGGTGTGGTTGATGATCGCCGATTGCTGGCGATGCGGGACCAGTATCGAATTGACCGACGAGCAGGAGCGTGAAGCCCTGCGGCTGCTGAAACAGCGGCAGGCGGCTCAGCGGCCGGCCATGCCGGACGCGTCTGGCCGCCGAGCTGGCGACGAGCGCTCCGCAACGCCGCGGCCTCTGAACAGAACACCGGCCGGCCGGCGACCAGACGGCTTGTCCGCTCGGACGGACTCTGCTGCCGCCCCGCCGGCGCGCCGCGGGCAGTCGCCGGTGCCGGCGGCACGGAGGGAAGCGCCGGAGGACGGGCCGGCCGATCCGTCGACCAAGCGACTCGAAGCGACCTATAACGAGCCTCGGCGCCGGCTGGCTCGGCATCGAACGCCCGGCGCCTGGCTGCTTCGGCTGCTGAAAGACAGCCCGGCTTGGCTGACCAGCTTGCTGATTCATCTGCTGGTGCTCATGATTTTGGCGTTGCTGACAGCCCGCCGCGAGGAGGACGCCAACTACATTCGGCTGAATGCGATCGTCAGCAAGGACGTTCGCCGTCCCGGCCAGGAAGCCATCGAAAATCCGGCCGACGAAGTGCGGTTCGATTTGCCTGTGCCGGAGAAAGTGGACCTGCAGGACCGGCAGACCCGCGAGACGGTGATCCGCGCGGACCAGGAGGCGCGCGAGTTGCGGCTGGTCGATACGGCCGATCCCAACCTGCCCGAGCTGGAACGGCTGAAACTGGAGATCGGCCAAGCCGACGGCAGCAGCGTGGCCGTCGCGGCCCGCGATCCGCGGGTCCGCGTCGAATTGATCAAGCAGGAGGGCGGCACGACGCTGACCGAGGCGGCCGTCGCGCGGGGGCTGCGATGGCTGGCCCAGCAACAGCAGCCCGACGGCCGCTGGCGGCTGGACGGCGGTGTACGCAGCGACTCGGCCGCCACGTCGCTGGCGCTGCTGCCCTTTTTGGGCGCCGGCCAGACGCATTTGTCAGGCCGCCACAAAGATGCCGTCGCGCGCGGCTTGCGGTGGCTGGTCGGCAAACAGAAGCCGGACGGCGATCTGCGCGCCGATTCGCAAGGCAACAGCGGGATGTACGCCCACGGCCAAGGCGCGATCGTGCTGGGCGAAGCCTATTTGATGACCGGGGACGAGGCCCTGCGGCAGCCCGCCCAGAAGGCGCTCGACTTCATCGTCCACGCTCAATATCCCGACGGCGGCTGGCGTTATCAGCCCAGCCGCGAGATCGGCGGCGGCCCCCAGCGCGGCGACACCAGCGTCGTCGGCTGGCAGCTGATGGCGATGCAGAGCGCGCGAGCCGCCAAGCTGGCCGTGCCGGAGGCGACCTTCGAGTTATCCAGCCATTTTCTGGACAGCGTCCAACGCAAAGACGGCGCGGTATACGCGTATCAGCCCGGCCACCAACCCACGCCCACGATGACCGCCGAAGCCCTGCTGTGCCGGATCTATCTGGGCTGGACCAAGTCGGATCCGCCGCTGATGGAAGGCGTCCGTTACTTGCTGGACGAACACCCGCCCGATGCGGCGAAGCCCAACGTCTATTACTGGTATTACGCCACCCAGGCCCTGCATCACGTGGGCGGCCCCGAATGGGAGCGATGGAACTTCCTGATGCGCGACGTCCTGGTCAACAGTCAAGAGGCCCGCGGCGAGGCGGCTGGCAGCTGGGCTCCGCGCGGCGAACACGCCTCCGCCGGAGGCCGCTTGTACATGACATCGCTGGCCGTCTGCACGCTCGAAGTTTACTACCGCCACCTGCCGATCTTCCGGCAAGTCGATGTCCAGTAGATGGCGAGTCGAATAACCTCGTCACCCCGTCAGGCCCGGCCGTCCGCACCGTTTCGCCCGGGGCGATCCGCAGCGCCGGGAGCTTGTGGCGATTCGGGCCGCAGGTCGCGGTTCAGACGCTGCAGTTCCGGCCGCAGGCGGGGATGAAGCTCCATCAGAATCACCTGACGGATGTCCGACGGCAAACGATCCAACAGCTGGACGAAGGCCGCCAGCCGCTGATGCGCAAGGCTTTGTTCATCGCGCAGGATATACACATTGGCTTGGCCGGCCAACCCGATCGCGCGGAATTGGAGATCGACCTCCTCCGCGCCGGCCAATTGCTCGTAGGAACGCAGCGCCTGGTCGAGATCGTCGTTCTGCAGATACAATTCGGCCAGCCGCTGTTGGGCTCGCAGCGCATAGTATTGATGCTGTTGGCTTTCGCCGGGAGGAAAGTAACGCGAGACGCTGTGCCACGCCTCTTCCGTGGCCAATTCAGCGGCGTGCAGGTATTGATCGCGGACCGTCGCCTTGCGCTCGACCGAGGGCAATTCCCCCGCGGAAACGGCCAGCAGCGGCGCCGGCCGCCGCATCCACGCGGCGACGCCGCCCAGGAGAAACGCGGGCAGCAATACGGCCGCCAACAGCGCCGGCAAGCTGCGCCGGACTCGCACCTCCGCTTCGCGCCGCATCACGACGGCCAATTGCTGCGTCGCTTCGGTGCGGCCGCCGACGGCGGACGCCAGTTCGGATGTGCCCCACGCGTCGTCGGCGGACGGCCATGTCTCGTCGAAACCGGCCATCGGGAGGCTCCGCAGATCCTTGGCCATATCCAGCGCCGTTGGGTATCGGTCCTCCGGGCGCTTCGCCAGCAGCCGATGCACGATCCGGCACAGGCCACCGGGCAAGTCGGTGCGCCGGTCGTCGAGGCGCGGCGGCTCGTTTTTCAAATGTTGCACGGCAATACTCAGCGGCGAATCGCCCTCGAAAGGCGGCCGGCCGGCGAGCATCTGATAGCACGTGACGCCGAACGAATACAAATCGCTGCGGGCATCTACCGCACGTCCTTCGACTTGTTCCGGGCTCATGTACAGCGGCGTTCCCACCGTGACGCCGACCTGCGTCAGATTCACGGCCTGCCCCTCCCGCTCGACGCGCGCCAGGCCGAAATCGGCCACTTTGACTTCGCCGGCGCGGGACAGCATGATGTTCTCCGGCTTGATGTCCCGGTGGATGATGCGTTGCTGCGCGGCCTTGTGCAGCGCGGCGGCAACTTGGCGCATGATGCTCACGGCGGCGACGGCGTCGAGCGTCCCCTTGCGGTCCAGCAACTGTTTCAGGTTCTGGCCTTCGACGTACTCCTGCACCATGAAGTGGATCCCGTCGATACAGCCCACTTCGTGAATCTGGACGATATTCGCGTGGACCAGCGAAGCGGCTGCGCGGGCTTCGTGCAAGAACCGCCGCACGTACGAATCATCGGCGGCCAGATGGCTTTTGAGGACCTTGAACGCGACCTTGCGTCCCAGCGAGACCTGTTCGGCCAAATAGACATCGGCCATCCCGCCGCGTCCCAAACGTCGCAACAGGTGGTAGTCTCCCAAGCGACGGCCGGTAAGGTCGGCGTCCGCGACAGGACCAGAAGCAGGAGGGGCGGAGTCGACCATGAGTTACGGTTCGATTTTGCGCGTGCGGCGCGCTGTCGGCGAATGTCAGGACCATCCCGGCTTTGACGGCCGGCGGCGTCACACGTCTTCCATGACCTCGAGTTCCTTGGCTTTCGCCAAGTTATTGATCTTTTCCTCGTAGGACTTGGTCAGATCTTGGATCGATTCCTTCGTCTGGTCGCGAGCATCCTCGCTCATCTCCTTGGCTTTTTCCGCCTGATCGGCGGCCTTGTTGCCGTCGCGTCGGATGTTGCGAATGGAGATCCGGCTCTCCTCGGCCAGCTCTTTGACGCGGCCGACCATTTTGCGCCGCGTTTCGGTGGACAGGGCAGGCACATTGATACGAATCAGGCGGCCGTCGTTTTGCGGGTTGAATCCCAAATCACCGGCGATTATCGCTTTTTCGATGTCTTTCAGCGTGCTTGGGTCGAACGGCCGGATCACGATCTGCGTCGGCTCGGGCACGCCGATCGAAGCCAATTGTTTGATCGGCGCCATCGAACCGTAGACCTCCACGCGGAGCGAATCGACCAAGCCGGGATTCGCTCGTCCGGTACGGATGCCCGAGAGACTCGTTTTCAGAACGGAGATGGCCTTGTCCATTCGCTCTTCGACGTCAAACAGGATTTCTTCGGCGTTCATCTCGCATCGTCCCCCGGGAGGTTTCCAGTTGTGACCGCAAGTCTGCGAGATCGCCGGTCCTACTTGGCGGCGATTCGCGTGCCAACTTTTTCGCCGTTCACGGCCCGCATTATGTTACCTTGTTTTCGGTAGTTGAACACTAGGACGGGCAATTCGTGCTCGCGGCATTGCGTGATGGCGGTGCTGTCCATCACCCGCAAATTGCGTTCGAGGACCGCCCCATAGGTCAAGTCGTGGTACAGCACGGCATGCGGATTTTTTTCGGGATCTTCACTGAAGACTCCGTCGACGCGCGTCGCCTTGAGCAGCGACTGGGCGCCCAGCTCCAAGGCCCGCAGCGCGGCGGCGGTGTCCGTCGTGACAAACGGCCCGCCGGTGCCGGCGCCCAGGATCACGACCCGGCCTTTCTCCAGGTGCCGGCGGGCACGGCGGCGAATATACGGCTCGCACACGCCGTCCATGCGGATGGCCGACATCAGACGCGTGTCGCACCCCAGCGACTCCAGCGCATCCTGCAATGCCAAGCCGTTGATCACGGTGGCCAGCATGCCCATATAATGGGCCGTCGCCTCTTGGATCGCGGAACTGAGTTCCTTGAACTGAGCCCCGCGCAAAATGTTGCCGCCCCCGATGACGACCGCCATCTCGCAGCCCGAACTGCAAGCCTGCTGGATCTCGCGAGCGATATGGAGGACCTCCTCCATGCTGATACCGCGCTCTCCGGGACGCGTAAAACTGTCGCCGGACAGCTTCAGCACGACGCGGCGAAACGGTTGACCGGCAGACGTTCCAGGTTGGTCGGGCATGGGACGTTAGGCCTTGGGGTAAGGGGAAATCAAAAATCGCAACGGCCGCGGTGTTGCGTTCCCCGGGATCGGGGTACGCAACCGCGGCTCGGAGTGAACGGAGAGGGATCCTACTTTTGGCCGATTTCCCAGTGGACAAATCGCTTAATCGTCATCCCGTTTTGTTCGGCCAATTTGCCGACCGTATCCTTGTCGCCTTTGACGAACTGCTGTTCCAACAGGACCTTTTCGGCGAAGAAATTGCGCAGCCGGCCTTCCACCATCTTCTCGATGATGTTTTCCGGTTTGCCTTCTTGGATCGCCGCGTCGCGAAGAATGGACCGCTCTTTTTCGATCTCGGCCGGATCCACGTCGTCGCGGCTCAAGGCCAGCGGGCGCATCGCCGCAATGTGCATGCACACGTCCTTGGCCAACTCGGGGGTGCCTCCGGTGACTTCCAGCAGGACGCCCGCGATGGTTGTCGCATTGTGGCTGTAGCCGCCGCAGGCCGCGTCGATCCGGACCATCCGGCCCACGTTGAACACTTCGCGGATGCGGTTGAACAGATCGTCCTTTTGCTCCCGGAGCGACTGGCCGGCCTTGCTGGGCGACGGCTGGTCGAGCAGTTCTTCGGCCGTTTGGGCACCCGGCCCGGTTGCCAATTGGCGGGCGAGATCGTTCGCCAGCTGGATGACTTCCGGATTCTGAGCGACCGGGTTGCTTTCGCATTTCAGTTCGACCATGGCGCCCACCGGCGGATCGAAACTGGCGAACAGCCCGAACCGTCCAAAGGCCGTTTCGCGGTCAGAACGTTTGGTCAGAACATGAGCGCCTCGCTCGCGAAGCCAGCGAATCGCCGCTTCGGCATCGCCCTGGCACTCGGCTAAGGCTTGTTTGCAGTCCATCATCGGCAGTCCGGTCGTTTCCCGAAGGGCCTTTACTTGCGCCGCACTAATCGCGACCATGCATCTGTCTCCTGGTCTAGTAATCTTGATGGGGGTGAATGCCTTCGGTGTGCCTCACACCATGGGAAATCATGTCCGCTCTCAGCCCGTCGCGTCGTTCGGCGACCGTGTGCCAACAGCGGAGTCCAAGGCAGGAATCTTATGCGTTTGCTTCGGCGTCCGCGGGCGCGAATTCGCTCGAATCTTTCCCCGCGGGGGCGTCGTCGCCTTCGCGGCGGCCTGACGTAGCCGCTCGGCCGGCGAGGATCGCATCGGCCAGCTGCCGCGAGATCAACTCGATCGAACGAATGCCGTCATCGTTGCCGGGGATCGGCAAATCGATTTGATCGGGATCGCAGTCCGTATCGATCAGGGACACCGTGGTAATTCCCAGTTTGCGGGCTTCCTGCACCGCATTCTTTTCCTTCTTGGGATCCACCACGACGAGGCATTCCGGCAGCCGATTCATCGTGCGGATTCCGTTCAGGTTGCGATACATCTTGCGGTACTCGCGGCTGAGCGCGGATTGCATCTTCTTGGAATACGTCGCCAATTCCTCGCCGCTGCGGAGTGCTTCCAACTCCTCCAAACGTCCCAGGCGGCTGCGGACGGTGCGGAAATTCGTCAAGCAGCCACCAAGCCACCGCTGGCTGACAAACGGCATCCCGCAACGCAGGCTCTCACGTTCGATCGCTTCGCTGGCCTGACGTTTTGTGCCCACGAACAAAATCAAGCTGCCGCCGGCCGCGACTTGCGTCAGATACTTCTTCGCCCGCAACAAACCGCGAACCGTTTCGCGAATATCGATAATGTGAATGAGGTTTTTGCGGGCGTAAATATAGGGCGCCATCTTCGGATTCCACCGACTGGCGCGATGCCCAAAGTGAACGCCTGCGTCTACAAGTTCTTTGACGATCGAGTCTGCCACAATTAATCTCCTCCGCTGCCTCTGGGTCATACACGGTACGTAACCGTATACAGGTCAATACCTTCGCCCGCTACGAGCAGCAATAAAAAGGGTCGAAAACAGAAGGACGCCCCCGTCGGGCCCGGTGGGACCTGGCGCGGGACGTTCCGAGTAATTTAGGAATGTATCGCTTCAATCATCAAGGGTCAAGGGCGGAGCGCGGCCGGTTCCGACAGAAGCAGCCGAAGAAACTCGAACGAAATACGCCGGATGCCGGGACAGTTGCTCTCCCGCGGTCCGGCGACGTTGAGGACCTGGATTCCGTTTTCCAACAGCCACCGGCGAACAGGCGCCGGATCGGGATTTTCCGTAAGCTCGACCAAGCGATAGGGTTTTTCGAGTCTTATCGCCAGACGGCGCGTCAAGTCCGTCCCGCCGAACAGACGCCCGCGAAACAGGATCAGCGTACCGTCGGAATCCACAATGTTCCGTTCCGTTCGGACAGGGTACTCCGCCGACTCCGCTTCATACAGCTGGTACTTCGCGGGGATCACCCCGTCCTCGGCAATCCGCCCCTGCGGACACCAACCGCCATGTTCGATACCAATCGCCATCGCGGCATCGAGAGCCGCTCGATCTACGCCGGTTTGCCCGCCGGAGACGATCCGTTGCACGGACGCACGTTGCTTGTCTTCTGTCATCCACCCATGGTAACCAATGGCCGCTGACGTTCGCAATCGACTTTGCCGCGTGCCGCCATGTCCCGCGGGGCCGGCATTAACGTTGATTGAGCGGCGGGGCATCCAACGATGGAATCGGCAGCAAATCCGCGATATGGGGATTGGGCGCGGAATACCCGGAAGGATTTCCCCTGACGGACATCGCATCGTTCGCAAAGCGGAAATCGGATAGTCCGTAACTCGACGCCCTCTCGTCAGGCATTTCCGGAACGGGAGGAACGGCGACTTCGGCACGCAGAATCGTCGGCTGACGGCGGATGTTTTTTTCCGAGGATTCCTCGTCCGCCCGCGACGCGTCGCCGATCGAGCTGGGAGGCGCCGTCGAGATCTCGGACAGACAGCCTTGAAAAGACAAAACCGCCAAGGCGGCACAGATCGTGACTGCCGATGCAACCAACCTGGCTTTCGAGTCCATGTCAGCCAACCTTCGGGCGATGCTTTCCGGTCGCACCGCAGACGCCGTCCCTCGTGCTAGCACCGCGGTGGTTTCATCGATAAACCATCCCCAAACGCCGCCGTCAAGATCGACAACGGGCGTGCTTGTTTTCCCTCTCCGCAAGTTATCGGCACACTCGAGCGGGGGCGGCCAGTGAAACCTGCCGCAGTCGGAGATATTTACCCCCGTCGAATCGCCGCGCGCAACTTGGCGCTGCGGCTGCGAGGATTGCCGGCGCATTCCACATCACTGGCGCAAACGGGCTTGTTGCACAGCCGGTCCAGCTGGGGATTGTCGCGGAATGCTTCTTTGACCAAGCGGTCTTCCAGCGAATGGAAGCTGATCACGACGAATCGGCCTCCAGGACGAAGCCACGACGGGATCTGGTCCAAGGCGCGCTTGAGCGATCCCAGCTCGTCGTTCACGGCTATGCGAAGCGCTTGAAAGGTACGCGTCGCCGCGTCGATCCGCTGCCGGCCGGCGCGCGGTACGCACGAGCGGACAAGCCGCGCTAGTTGGTCGGCCGTCCGGATGGGTTCGCTGCGTCGAACTTCGACGATTCGGCGGGCGATTCGACGGCTGAAACGCTCCTCGCCAAACTCGTATATCAGGTTCGCCAGCGGCTCCTCGCGGACTCGCTCCAACAGTCGCCAAGCCGGCTCGCCTTCCGTCGGATCGAACCTCAGGTCGAGCGGGCCTCGCGCATCGAAAGAGAAGCCGCGCGCGGCATCGGCCAGTTGGTCGCTGGACAATCCCAAGTCCAGCAAGACTCCGTCGACGGCGGATAACCCGAGACTGCGGATCAAATCCGGCAGTTCCGCAAAGTTCGCTTGAGCTACTTTGACGGGCAACCCCGCCAGCGTCTGCTCGGCGGCGGCAATCGCCCGCGGATCGCGATCCAAGGCGAGGACGAATCCGTCGGGGCCGACCCGCTCGGCCAACAGTTTGGCATGGCCGCCGCCGCCCAACGTGCCATCCACCACCACATGGCCGGGCCGTGGCTGAAGATAATCCAGAACTTCGTTCGGCAAAACGGGGATGTGGATCGAGTCAGGCATAAGCTAAGTCATAGCAGACGACCCGGGGGCGCATCCATGCCCCCCCTATACCGGGTCGCGCTGGCAATCGGTGCGTATGCCAAAGCTTTACGCACGGATTGCCCGTCGCAGCCGGGGAATCCGTTCCCCGGCCCGCGGATGCCAACGGCTTCCACATTTGACAAGTCGATCAGTCGGTGGCCGCGACTGATCCACGGTCTTCACGCACAGGGCGACGACACATCGGACGTGTCGTTGCCTGTCAATTATTTTGGCAAAATCGCGTGCCTCTCCGAAGGCAGGAATTCCGGTGTTACGCCGACTCCGGCAACTTTGGCCGGATGCGGGAATCCGACCAAGTCGGGCGTGACTCGTTCTGCGAGTTCGTCGTAATGCGGCTGGGTGCTGCTGACGTAAGCCTCCCAGCGTTGAAAATTCCAGATCTCGATATGGTCTCGCACGCCGACCAATACGATGTCCTTGTCGAGCGAGGCCAATTGAGCCAACTCGGCGGGCAGTCTCACGCGACCTTGCTTGTCCAATTCCACACGCTGTACCTGGCCGTAGAATAGGCGATTGAACGCACGGACCTCCCGGTCATTCCTGGGCCCGGCTTCCAACTGAGCGGCCAACCGCGTGAACGACTCCTCGCTGTAAATCTCCAGAGATCCGTCCGTTCCCGGTGCCACGTACAACGTCTCACTGCCCTCGGGCCCAATTGAATCGCGAAGCGGTCGAGGAATGGCAAAACGAAGCTTCTCATCCAGCGATCGATGAAAAGTCCCCGTCAGCAGCATGGCTTCACCACTTTGTACCAATGTTTCCCATTCCGCTCCAAACATACCCACTTTCATCTACGCGTCAACACGACGGCAGGACAACAGAGGGCCTGTCAAGCGAGAACGTTTTCCACCTTTCGTCGTAGAGTCGTTCCCGGCTGAGACTTCGGCGAACGCGCGCTGGGCAAAACAAATTTTCGACTTTTTTCAACCCGCCCGCGCAGCCGCCGATCCTGTGTACAAGCGTATAGATTCGCTTCGTTGCCTACTACCGCCGGCCCAGGATTCGATTCATGTTCTTCTTGTAAAACTCGACCCCGGGTTGGCCGTACGGGTTGATGCCGATCAGGCGGCCTTCGACGACCGTTGCTAGCATCAGCATTTGGAACAGTTGACCCACGTAGAACTCGTCGACTTGCGGCAGGTGCAGGTTCGCCGTGGGCCGGCCATCGCCATGATAAGCTTCGTTGGTGCCTTGAATGGCCGCCGTCATGATCTCGGGCAAGGCTTTGTCGGCCAAGTCGTTCAACGAATCCTGGTCCAATTCGCTGTGTCCCACACGTAGCGGGTCGCACCGCCAGCTGTCGACGACCAGGTTCGTGAACAGCTTGTCCGGCCGGCCCTGCTGGTGCTGCTGGGCGCGAGAGTGCAAGTCGCGCGTGTTGACGGCAGTGAGCGGCGTCGCCCCGCGTCCTTCCTTGCCCAGACTCTCGGCCAGCAGCTGGTCGTACCACAAGCCGACCGCCTCGAGCGCTTTGGACCAGACGTTCAGGACGCGGATCGTGGCATCGCACTCCTGCTCCAGCAGATAGCCGGCCCCGACGTAGTCCAGCACGGCGTTCTCGCCCGGCGGGGCGGTGCGGAAGTGCTCGTTCATCGCCGCGGCGCCCTCCAACAGCGAAACGACATTCAGGCCCAAGATGGCCGCCGGCAGCAGGCCGACGGCCGAAAGCACCGAAAACCGCCCTCCGACGCCATCGGGGACGCGGAACAGCTCGTTGCAGCCCAGGGCGTTGGCCAAGTTGAACAGCTTGCCGCTGGTCCCCGTGACAGGGACGACCAGCGGTGCCAGTTTCTGCGAATCGCCGCCTAGGGACCGTTTCAACGCAGCCAGGAATTGCCGTAACGCGACTGCAGTTTCCAGCGTGGCGCCACTCTTGCTGATCACGACGATCGCCCAGCGATCCTCGACCGTCTCCGCCGGCCGGCCGTTGCCCAGCAGCTTGAGCAGCCCTTGCGAAGCGTCGTTGTCGACATTGTTGCCTTCGAAGTACATCCGCGGGCGGCTGCCGCGCTGGCCGCGGTCCAGTTCGTTGAAGTACGGCTCACAACAAGCTTCCATCAGCGCGCGAGCGCCCATGTACGACCCGCCGATGCCCAGCACGACGACGCGATCCACGGCGTTCTGCAGACGGCGGGCCGTCTGGAGAATTCGCCCCAATTCGCTGCCGGACTGGTCCGCCCGGTACTCGGCCAGAATCCGTTCCGGCAGTTGGAGAAACGCCGCATCCAGCGGATCTTTTTCCTTGGGGACAACGCCTTCTGCCAACAGCCGCAGATCCTCGTCCAGCACCTCGGTCCGAGCGGATTCGAGCCGCGGGGCCAGGGCCTGCAAATCCGCAGGGGAAACGCCCGTGTCGTCGAGAAATATGCCAGAAGGATCGTAGGCGATCAAGTTTGCTTTTTTTGTGCTCATGGAAATTGTCGAGGTGAGTCGTTTTGAAATCTGAACGTTGGACCTGCTTCGCTTGCCCCCTTGAAGATATCGGCTCAGCGCCACGCATGCCAGCGGGTGAAAAAAAACGCATGAATCGGGAGATGGGTCGCTTGTGAAACGGAAGTTTTTCTCGACAATCTACGCGGTTACCCTCAGACGAAAGGAAATTTGACGATGGACATCCACGACTTGACTCGTGAACTGAAGTTGAAAAGCGATTCCAAGATTGTGATGCTGGTTGCGGACGGCTTGGGCGGATTGCCGATGCAAGCCGGCGGCAAGACGGAGTTGGAGACGGCCCGCACGCCGAACCTGGATGCACTGGCGGCCCGCGGCGTGCTGGGATCGAGCATCCCGATCATGCCTGGGATCGCACCGGGCAGCGGGCCAGGGCACCTGGGCCTGTTCGGCTATGACCCGCTCAAATATGTGATCGGCCGCGGAGCGTTGGAGGCGACGGGGATCGGGTTTGAACTGCGAGACGGCGACGTCGCCATCCGCTGCAACTTCTGCACGATCGACGCGGCGGGCGCCATCACGGATCGGCGGGCCGGACGGATTTCGACGGACGAAAGCGGTCCGCTGGCGATCAAGCTGCGGCAGATCACGATTCCGGGCGTGGAGGTCTTCGTCGAGCCCGTCAAGGAGCATCGGTTCGTGGTGGTGTTCCGCGGGGCTGGCCTGGGCGACCGCGTCAAGGACACCGACCCGCAGGCCACGGGCGTCCCGCCGCTGGACCCAGTTTCGGACGATCCGGGCAGCCAGCGGACCGTCGAAGTCGCGAAGGCGTTCCTGGCCCAGGCCAAGCAGATTCTGGCGGACCAGGCCAAGGCGAACTTTCACACCATGCGCGGTTTTGCGGCCAAGCCCAAGTTGCCGTCCTATCAAGAGGTGTACGGTCTGCGGGCGGCAGCCATCGCCGTGTATCCGATGTACAAGGGGCTGGCCCGCCTGGTGGGCATGGACATCGTCGGCCAAGCGCAAACGCTGGCCGACCAGATGGACTTGCTGCAGCAGCACTGGAACGACTACGACTTTTTCTTCCTGCACTTCAAGTACACCGACAGCACGGGCGAGGACGGAAATTTCGACGGCAAAGTGAAGCGGATCGAGGAATTGGACGCCGCCGTCCCGCGGATCACGGCCTTGAACCCGACGGTGTTGATCGTCACCGGCGACCACAGCACGCCGGCGTATTTGAAAGGGCACAGCTGGCACACGGTCCCCACGCTGCTGGTTTCCGATTGCTGCCGGCCCGACGGGGAAACGCAATTCGGCGAATCCCAGTGCGTCCGCGGCGGCTTGGGCCAGTTCGAGGCCAAGTACCTGATGACGCTGGCCTTGGCCAATGCCGGACGGCTAGGCAAGTACGGAGCCTAAGGTCGGCAGTCATAGAACAGACGGAGCCCCGCCGATGACCGACTTGATCCCGCGGTTGCCGCACGTGAATGCGTCGCTGAACGTGTTGGCAACCGTCCTGCTGGTCGTCGGCTACGTCCTGATCCGGCGCGGCCGCGAAGTTGCGCATCGGCGGACGATGTTGGCGTGCTTTGCCGTTTCGGTCGTGTTCCTGGCATCTTACCTGACGTATCACGTCAACACGGCGGCCGTCAATCGCTTTCCGAGCTATCCGCCGGCGGCGGTGCGCTGGACGTACTACTTCATCCTGCTGACCCATGTCGTGTTGGCGGCGGCCGTTCCGGTGCTGGCGGTGGCGACGATCGCGTTGGGCCTGAGCGATCGCCGCCGGATGCACGTCCGCGTGGCCCGCTGGACGCTGCCGATCTGGCTGTACGTTTCGATCACCGGCGTGGTGGTGTATGTGATGCTGTATCACGCCTTTCCCGGAGGCGGTTGATATCACACAGCGGGCAATCTTCCCTGGCGCTCGCCTTCCGCAGCCTCGTGCGAAGAAGACCGATTGCATCCGTGGTCCAGTTCCGGACTGGCGTTTGCCGACCTCATGCATAAACCCAAACGTCTGGCGGCTCCTGGATCTGCGGTGCGTGGAGTCTGTGTGTTGACGCGCGGTTTGGCTGTCTGATGTGTTCGGTCTTAGCGACGTCTTTCCGCGATCGCATCCGATCTCGCCAGCAGACCACGACGGTCAAAGTTGCGCATGGGCGGCCATCTTCCACCCTGGCGGACGGAACACGGTGAATATGGCCTTCGGCCAAAAAATCCCGGATGATAACGCGGTCCTGGGGCGTTACCCCAGGCTACGGTGGGAATAGGCCTTCGGCCAAACCGTGCCGACGCCCGAATGCGCAACTTCTCCGCCTGGGATTGGAACCCGTTCAGCGCCGCTGATGGATGATTCGCTCGGCACGTCGCGCGGTTCGCGTGGGCATGCGTCTTCGTTTGACGCTGGCCCGGGGGGCGTTTTCAAACTTCTCGGTCGCGGTGCTCGTACGCCTTGCGCAATCGCAGGAACAACTCGCACGACGGTTCGTGCGGACAGAACCCCCCAGACGCCGTCCTGTGCGTCGGGACACCCTTGGCAAGCCGACCCGCTATCGCATTTCTGGAATCGAAAAAAGAATGACTCACCCCTCGCGAGACGAGACTGTGCGGTGGACGGGAAGGACTCCAGAAAAACGAAACACTAATCGGCACTAATTTCCGCTGATGTCTATCCATTAGCGTTGATTAGCGGAGATTAGCGGTCATCTGTTCGTGCGACGCGGGTGGGTTCGCTGATTTGGTGGGACGTTGCGAAAAGTGCTCGTCTGGCTTGCTCCCGGCGCGGTACAATCGCGGCCAACAGGAATGGCGACGGTCGCCGTTCCGCCACCGCACGAACAATATGTGGCAATCGAACAGCGATTGCGCCCCGCGGTCTGGTTGATCGATATGTCGCCGCCGATTGAATATGGTCGTTCGGGCAGACAGAAATCCGTCGGCCCCGATCTGCGGTGTGGAGCGTCTGTGTTGCCGACCGGCTTGGTTGGCCGATGTGTTCGCGACTGGCGACATCTTTCCGCAATCGCATCCGTTCTCGCCAGCAGACCACGATGGTCGAAGCAGCGCATGGGCGGACCGGAATCTCGGCCGAAGGCCATCTT
>Ga0366819_10231_pt1 | contig 26579 bp, 22 predicted proteins | sample TotcelFGM3001N15_FD_207091 | JGI IMG/M metagenome (GOLD analysis project Ga0366819, IMG submission 207091) | Enriched cells from coal bed in the Powder River Basin, Montana, United States - Total cells FGM rep3 HSBNCT.FGM.300.1.N15 ... | reverse complement strand
ACTGAAGACTTGCATCGGAAATCGTCAACGGATGCAGCGTGGAGTCCGCCCGTTGAATGTACCAATTTGCCGCGACGGCGAAAATGCCTCCAAGAAACAACGGCGCCAACACAATTCGAACGCGCGTAAGGAAGAGTGAGAAGATTGGCGGCATCTTGACCCTCGAACTCCAAAACGAAAGCTTACGAACCCGTTGATGCGAATTCTTCCGGTATGCCATCGATACCCGTCGACGCGACTATGACACGATTGTTGACCACCCAGAAAACCGACGGCGTTGTGACGAACCATCCAACTTCGGCGGTCAGCGCTCCCCACCGGACATCGGCGCGGGACGGGGTGCTTTCGGCAACATCTGGAGGTACGCCGACCAAGGCGACTTGGACGTTAGCCTCTCGCCGAAAGCCAATCCACCGAAGGTGGCTAATCAAAGAATGGCAGTCCGGGCATCCCGCACGATAAAGGACAACAAGCCAACGACCGTGAGCGATCTGATCGCCAATATCCATGTAGCGCCCTAATTCAAATGGCTGCCCAACAGCCCGTTCCGGCTCGACGATGACCACGTCGCCGACGCGGTGGCCGATTGTGGCAAACGGTTCCCGTTCCGGCCCGCGCGCAGCGAGAACACCAATTGGCACAGCGGCGACAATCCAAACGGCCAGTGCGTACATCGGGAACAGCCTCGGGCCGAGAGGTCCGGAAGCCCGCGGGGAATCGCCCGCGGCGCTCAGGGCCAGTGCAGCGGAGTGCTCTAACTTTGGCCGGCCCAAGCAGATCAATCCGGCGACCGCGGCAACGTCAATCGAGAAAGACAACCAGGGACTGGTGGGAAGCCGCCCGAAACAGCCGCAGGACGACGCGCCGGCGATCGCTTTTCCCGCCGCCGCCACAGCAAACGTGCTGAAAGTCGCCAATGCGACCCACCAACTGGCAACGGGGAAAAGTCCAGACACAAGGCAGACGCCGAGCAGCAGTTCGAACTCGACGAAGGCGATCAGAAACCAGCGGGAATCCAAAACGCCAACGGCGGCCACCGGCTCCGTGGCCAAAGCGTGGGTTTTCAGTCCGGCTGCCGCGAGAAGTACAAGGCCAAGCAGAACGCTGATGCACCGGAAACGACCCCAGTGGGAATGCGCCCCCCCCCAAGTGAATCTGTTTTGTGAGAGCCGGAAATTGAAGGTGCAGATTCCGCGTAGCCAGAAGATCCTCATGAGAACACAAGAACCTCTTCCGCGAAGCAAACCCGATCATCCACGCAATCGCAGATTCTACAGCAGGCCGCTATGCTGTCAAGCTTCTGGGGAAAATTTTTTCCCCCGACAGTAGGCCGCCGATATTGGGGATCGCGATTGGCCAATTCATACGCGCCGACTGGGATATCTCCGGCCGATCTCTATGCCCGCCTGGAAGGATATGGGACAAAGAAGTCGCCAGCGTGTGTACAAGCGAGGTGACCGCACTGCTGCCACATCGCAAAGTAATTCACGACAACGTATTGCGGCTAGTCACCGCCTATCATGTGCTGGCAGAATATCGGCGGAGGCATCGGAGACAAGGTGCGCGCTGGCAGCGTAACGAGATGTTCGGCGCGGCGCCGGGGCGAAGCCGCCGCGCGGTCAGACGGTGGATCCGCGCCCGCTCCCGGTCGGATTTCCCGAGTTCCCGATCACGATACTGCCCGCTCGCGACGGCGGGCCGCGCGGTGGCGTCCGGCGCAGCTCCGGCGCGCCGAACTGCTCCTACTTCGTGAACTGGACGGACCAGGAAGGCCACCCGGTTTGGAACCTGGATGTCCGCACGACCGGCAATTATGAAGCGGTCATCCACCGGTCCGCTGACGCTCCGCGCGGTGGAGATCTCCGGCGGCGTGGGCAAATTCCGGGGCCCGTGCGGCCGCTCGCAGAGGGTTGACAAAAAGCGGAAACACCGGCAAGATGATGTCATGAAGACGACACTCGACTTGCCAAACGATCTGGTGCGGGAGATCAAGCTGCGCGCGGCACGCGAAGGACGGAAGGTGAGAGAAGTCGCCGCAGATCTCCTGCGGGCGGCGCTCGCACCGTCGGCCGAGACCAAGTCCCATCCTGCTCCCCCCCTAGCGAAAACCCTGCCGACAATCGGGGCCAGCAGCGCGCCATCGGAAAGGGCAGCCATCCTGTCAGCACAGGAGTTTTGCGACTGGGTCAAGCAAGCGGACGTCGACCTGGAATTGGAGCGCTATGAGAAGGCTCTTGGACATCAACACCTGGATCGCGCTCAGTCTTGAGACCCACCCGCAGCATCGCCCGGCGCGACAGTGGTATGAGCGAACGCCGCTGCTTCGGGGCGATCTCGTCTTCTGCCGTCAGACTGAAGTCGGCTTTCTGCGCCTGATCACCCAAACTGCCGTAATGGCCCGTTGCGGAGTAGCACCGCTCAGCAACACGGACGCCATCGAGTTCCTGGATTCCCTGTACGCCGATCCCGCCGTTTCCATGGAGGACGAGCCACCCGCTACGCGCAGCCTGTGGCTGCAATTCGCCCAGGGACCGCTGCCGTCACCGCACGTTTGGATGGACGCCTACCTTGCTGCTTTCGCCGTCTCGCTGGGAGCAGAGTTGGTGACATTCGATCAGGGCTTTCGGAGCTTTGAGAAGCACGGACTGCGGCTCCAGTTGCTGGTTCCCTAGAGCAAAGAGTTGCCGAACTTGGCTTCATCCCGCTCGCTGCCAAAACCCACGGGTTGACGTTCGACCACGGGGTCAGGACCGCACCAAGGAAGCTTGAGAGAACTGAGGACAATCCGCGATGCCTCACACTGCCAGGTGCAGTGACATCGCCGGCGCCAACCATACCGCCGCCGGATCGGAACAGGCGCCTGCCGCGCGGCGGAGCGCGTTCGGAATTCCGCCGGCCAGCACCGACTGCCGGCCAGCACCGACCACCAGCACCAGGCCGAGCAGCGCATAGTCCGCCGCACTGAGCCGGCGCAGCGCGACAACGTCGATCAGCACCGAGCCCGCCAACGCCGCTGCCTGCGCGGCACTCAAGCAAACTCCCCCGCGGAACACCGGGCGCGGGCCGCGGTGGCTCGCTCCAATGTCGCTGCCGGACAGCGCCACCGGCGGCCGGAGCGAGTCACCAAACGCCGCGGAGAAAGTCGCCCTGCTCTTCATTGGCAACGCACCGGGCACACCGGATCCCGCGGCAAATCGTCCCGTTTCAGCAGCCTGACCGGCTCCCCGGGCAAATCGTCCCGGTAGTGCGTCCACACCAGCAGCCTGTGCAGCAACGGCTCGGGCAGCCGCACAGCCAGCCGCTCCTGCAGCATCCGCAGTCGAGCCCTGAAATCCATGGCACCCACCCAGTAACGCTGTTTGACCTCCAGCACGGCCCGAATCGTCCGCCGCGTGTACAGGGCCTTCATCTGCCCTGGGTGCAGCCGGTACCGCACCAGGGGTTCGGCCAAGTTGGCGAATTGGGCGCCGCGCTGCGCGAGGCGGCTCCACAGATGATAATCCTCCGCCGGTCCCTCCGCCGTGGGCTGGTAAGCGAGAACGCGGAGGCGATGTTTGCGTTGCGGGCGAGCCTGCTGAGCGACCGATGGGAAGAGATGCTGGACTATGCACAACGCGCCACATCGCGAGACCGGCGTATGGTGTGGCATTGGCAGCCAGCGCGATTCTCGCCGGACGCAGACCCTGAAGAACACTCAAATTGCCTCAACTCTTGAGCCCTGAATCCGTTACACAGATTTCGACGTGACACCGTTTGGGATTGCACCCGCTACGGTGTGTTACGCCTAGGGCGTACGAACTGGAAGAATGCGCAACTCCAAAACTTGCGTCCGAACCCGTCGGCGCGAGTACCGGCTGGACCAGCGTAGCGATATTGGCTCCTGCGGCCCCCCCGAAGGCCATTATTGCGGGAGCAGCGGGGGAGTAGAATTGGGATCAGTGGGAACTGGTGGGGGCGAAGAGTTCTGGCTGACAAGCCATTTGCAGGGGGAGGTTGCCGTGAGTTCAACGGAGGAAGTGGTATTCAGCGCCGCTCTGGCGCTGCCGGAACAATCCCGTGCCCAGCTGGCAGATATGCTCTGGGCGAGCCTTCCTGAAGAACAGCTCGACTTTTTCGTCGCGGACGAAGTCCGTCAAGCGTGGGTCGCAGAGGCACGGAGGCGCATGCGGGACGTGGAGTCCGGCAATGTCGCACTGTTGCCGGGCGACGAAGTCATGGGGCGCCTTCGCAGTAGGTTGCAGAAATGAACTACCGTTTCCACCCCGAGGCGGAATGCGAACTCCACGAGGCCTATGACTACTACGAAGCGAAGCGGGAAGGCTTGGGAGGGCGATTCGGAGGAGCATTCCGCGAAGCGCTGACCCGCGTGCTTCAGCGGCCGCTTGCCTGGGGCCTGCTGGAGGCGCCGTACCGCTTGTGCCGCCTGAACCGATTTCCGTACGGAATCCTCTACGAACCGCGGGAGGGAGAGGTCGTCATCGTGGCGGTGATGCATCCGGCCAAGACGATCCCCAGCGATGCGGTGGCGCGCGCAGCCACGAAACAAGCGACATAGACGGCCACCTCCGCCGCATCGGTTCCGAGGCCCTTGACCAGGCACAAGTTCGCCACGGGGATCATGAACAGCAACCCGTCGTGCGAGCCGCCGTAGCGCAGCCAGGCGGCCAGATCGGCCCCCGCCGTCAACGATCGGGACTCGACGTCCGCACGCCCTCGCCACGGCCGAACAAGCCACAACCCGGCGCACCCCGCCGCGAAAGCCGCCACAGCCAGCCCGGTCATAGCGTCCGCCGAGCCCCAGCCGTGTGCCAGGAGGATCACGAACAAGGGGAACCGATCCAAGCTCGATTGAACCAACTATCTTACCAATCCTCCCGCGTCATTGGCATCCGAGAGCGCGCAAAATCCTTGCGCATGCGGCGGACGGAACGAAGGAAACGGACGTGCAAGGCAAGCACGGAGCGGCGGCGACGCGGCGTCAGCCGGTATATTCTTTGACGGTGCCGGGAGGGGCGGGAGCGTAGCAGAGGGGCTGGATCGAGCAGCCGGCGCGGCCCTGACTGAGGCTTCGCATGGCGCTGCAGTAGCCGAACAGCTCTTTCAGCGGGGCGTGGGCTTCGATCGCGGTTGTGGCGCCGCGAATTTCCGTCTTGGCGATCAAAGCCCGCCGCTGTTGGAGGTCGCCCACGAAATCGCCGAGATAGGTTTCGGGCGTGATAATGTCCAGCTTCATGATCGGCTCCAGCAGCACGGGGCCGCCTTGCTCCAAGCCCTTGTTAAAAGCGTCATTGGCGGCGATCCGGAACGCCATTTCGTTCGAGTTTTCGGCGCCGGCGCTGCCGCCGAGAATCGATACCTTTAACTTCATCAGCGGATAGCCGGCGATCCGCCCGCCGCCTTCGCCGCACGCCCGCAGTTCCTCGACGGCGGCCGTCAAGAAAGATTCCGGAAGTGTCTCCGGCGGACAAAAATTCAGAACCGTTACCGGCTGGCTGCCGGCGGCAAACGGCTCCATGCGAATCTGCAATTCGGCGAACAACTGTTGGCCGGCGATGTGGCGGTGGCAGACGCCGACGACTTCGACCGCGCGCTCCACCGTCTCGCGATAGCTGACTTGCGGCTTGTGGAACTTGACCTTCAAATTAAAGTCCCGGAGCAGTCGATTCTTGATCACCTCCAAGTGCAATTCGCCCATCCCGCTGATCAATGTTTGGCCGGTTTCGCCACTGCTGACTTGCAGCGTCGGGTCCTGGCGCTTCAGCATTTCCAGCGTCGCCGTCAGCTTGTCCCGCTCGACGCTGCTCTCCGGCTCGATCGCCATCGAGATCACCGTGTCGGGAAACTGGATGGATTCCAACAGGATCGGATGCCGCGTATCGCACAAGGTATCGCCCGTGATGGAATGCCGCAGTCCGATCAGTCCCACGATGTCGCCGGCCGCCGCGTGGGTGACTTGCTCTTCCCGCTTGGTCGCATGAATCCGCCACAACTGGGCGATGTTTTCTTTCTTGTCGGTGCCGGGATTGAGCGCCCGGGTATTGGACTTCAACTCGCCGGAATAGATCCGCACCCAGGACAGGTCGGCGGTCTTGGCGGGCAAGACTTTGAAGACCAGACCGCAGAACGGCTCCTCGGGATCGGGGCCGCGGCGTTCGGGCTTGTCCTTCTTGGCGGGATTGACGCCTTCGACGGGCGGCGTCTCCAAGGGGCTGGGCAGATACCACGCGACAGCGTCCAGAATCGGCTGCACCCCGATCCCATGCAAGGCGGAACCACACAATACCGGCTGAATCTGCAGATGAATTGTCGCGTCGCGAATGACCCGGCGGAGCAGTTCGACGGGGATAGGCAACTCTTGCAGAGCGAGTTCCATGAGTTCATCGCTGTGCGCGTACAGCTTGTCGAGCATCATGTCCCGCCACATTTCGGCCGCGGCCAGTCGGTCCTCGGGAATCTCCGCGACGTTGACGACTCGGCCGTCCGTCTCCGCGTCAAAGCATTGCATGTTCATCTCGACCAAGTCGATGACGCCGCGAAATGGGTCGCCGGTGTGTGGCGGGCCGGCGCCGATGGGAATCTGCAGGGCCACGGGATGGGCATTCAGACGCTGGCTGATTTCCTCGAACGTCCGTTCAAAATCCGCGCCTTCGCGGTCCATCTTGTTGATGAACGCGACGCGTGGCACCCGATAATGGTCCGCTTGGCGCCACACCGTTTCGCTCTGCGCCTCGACGCCTTCGCGGGCGCTGAATACGACGACGGCCCCGTCCAACACGCGCAAGCACCGTTCGACCTCGGCGGTGAAATCCACGTGGCCCGGCGTGTCGATGAGGTTGACGTGCACATCCCGCCAATCGAACGTGACACACGCCGAGTAGATGGTGATTCCGCGCTCCTGCTCCTCGGGATCGCAATCCGTCTCGGTGGTGCCGCTATCGACCTCCCCGACCCGATGCTTCGCTCCGCTGTAATACAGCATGTGCTCGGTGACAGTGGTCTTGCCGGCGTCGATATGGGCAATGACCCCGATGTTGCGGATTTTGTCGATTTGGCGTGCCATGGGCGTAAGCGCATAAAGAACGCCGCACCTTGCGGCGCGGCGTTGTCGGGGGAAATCATGCTACCAAGCGAAATGGGCAAAGGCCTTATTCGCATCGGCCATACGGTGCGTGTTTTCGCGTTTGGTCATGGCCGACCCTTCCTTGCGGAAGGCGGCGTACAATTCGTCGGACAGTTTGATATAGGTCGGCCGGCCTTTTTTCTCGCGAACGGCTCCGAGAATCCAGCGGATCGCCAGCGACTGTTGCCGCGACTTGCTGACCTGCATGGGCACCTGGTACGAGGCACCGCCGACGCGTTTGGATCGGACCTCGATGTACGGTTTGACGTTTTCCAGAGCCTGGTGAAAGACGTCGATCGGTTCCTGGTCCGGCAGCTTTTTCTTCAATTCGTCCAGGGCCCCGTAAAACACTTGCTGGGCCGTCGTCTTTTTGCCATCCCACATCAGGCAATTGATGAACTTGCTGGCCAACATCGAATTGTACCGGGGATCCGGTTTTAACTGTGACTGACTTGCGGTAAATCGACCCATAATCTCGACTCGAAAAAATCTCGCTTGATTGTGTTCCGTGTTAGGTTTTCCGCACGCGGTTTCCCAGCTTACGACTTCTTGGCACCGTACCGGCTGCGGGACTGCTTTCTGCCGTCCACGCCCAGGCAGTCCATCGCCCCGCGGACCACCTTGTAGCGGACGCCGGGCAAGTCGTGGACGCGACCACCGCGGACGAGCACAATGGAGTGCTCCTGCAAGTTATGGCCTTCGCCGGGGATGTAAACGGTCACTTCCTTGCCGTTGGATAATCGCACGCGAGTGATCTTCCGCAAAGCCGAATTCGGCTTTTTCGGAGTCATCGTCCGAACCAGCAGACACACGCCCTGTCGCTGCGGACACCGTTCCAGAACAGGAGCTTTCGTCGTCCGCCGCTGCGGTTTGCGTTTCTTCCGAACAAGTTGGCTGATGGTCGGCATAGTTCTCTATTTCGCAGGCAAGAAAGTCAATCGGCAAAACTGAAGTCTATAAAGGTAGCGTTTCGCGGCGGGTTGTCAAGTGATGTACCGCAAGCGGTCGACAACGGGGGTTCTCACAGGCCCCGCTCAATCTTCATCCAAATCCGAGTCGTCATCGCTGGAACCAAACAGGTCATCAACGGACACGTATGTTTCTTCGGGGGTTATGTCTTCGTCGATCACCGTGGATGGGGAAGCGAAAGACTCGGCCGGTTCCGCCTGTCTTCCGGATCCCGTATCCTGCAGCAGCGGAAAACTGGCTTCCAAACTGGGCACCTCGGCCGCCATGGCCTGTAATGCCTCGGGGCGATAGCGCACTTCGGAATCCTGGTATTGGCGGAATCCGGTTCCAGCCGGAATCAAGTGGCCCAAGATCACGTTTTCTTTCAGTCCCACCAAATTATCGACTTTGCCGGCCAAAGCGGCCTCGGTCAGAACCTTGGTGGTCTCCTGGAAACTGGCTGCGGAAATGAAACTGGAACTTTGGACGGATGCTTTGGTGATCCCCAGTAACTGGGTGCTGGCCGTCGCCGGCTTGGGCCGCGTTCCCTTGGCCGGATCGCCGCCCAAGGCCTGAATTTCCGTATTCACCTGCTCGAATGCGTCTTTGGGCACCAGCGTCCCGACGTCGAACTTGCTGTCCCCTTTTTCGCTGACCTTCAGGCACTTCGACAGGTCCTGGTTCGCTTTTCGGAAATCGAACCGGTCCAAGACCAAGCCGGGCAACAAGTTTGTATCGCCGGGACTTTCCACACGCACTTTCCGGAGCATGCGCGCGATAATGATTTCGACGTGCTTGTCGTTGATTTCCACACGCTGGCTGCGATACACGTTCTGGATTTCGTGCAACAGGTACAACTGAACGGCCTCTTCGCCCGACACGCGCAGGATGTCGTGCGGGACCAGCGGGCCGTCGACCAGGCCCTGTCCGGCCTTGACCACGTCGCCGGAATGAACCAGGAACCGCTTGCCGTGGGGCACCAAATGTTCGCGTTCGATGCCTGTCTCACTGCGGACGACGATCGATCGCTTGCCGCGTTTCTTTTCGCCGAGGATCTCGACGATTCCATCCACTTCGGCGATCACCGCGGGGTCTTTCGGTTTCCGAGCCTCGAAGATCTCGGTAACGCGCGGCAGACCGCCCGTGATATCGGTAATCCCCGTCGCTTCGCGCGGGGTCTTGGCCAGCACGGACCCTGCCGAAACAAGCGCGCCTTCCGGCGCTTCGATGTGAGCTCGCTCGGGCAGGTAGTAAACGTCCAAGGGTTTGCCATCGGCGTCTTCGAGGATGATTTGCGGGTGCAATTCGCCTTTGTGGTCGATGATCAGGCGGCGGATGTTTCCGCCGGGATCCTTTTCCTCTTTCATGGTCTCGCCTTCGACCACGTCCTCGAACCGTACACGGCCGCTGACTTCGGCCAAAATCGGGATGCTGTGAGGATCCCATTGGCAAAGCACGTCGCCCGGTTTAATTTCCTGATTCTCCTGAACCAACAATTCGGCGCCGGTGGGAACGTCGTACTTCTCCAGCTCCCGTCCTTTCGCGTCCAAAATCGCCACCTCGCTGTTGCGAGAGAGCACGATTTCCCGGCCCTCCTCATTCCGCACCGAGCTGATGCGGACCAGCTTCACGATCCCGCCGCGCTTGGCTTTCGTCTCACTCTCCTCGACGCTGGTATTGACCGTTCCACCGATATGGAAGGTGCGCATCGTCAACTGGGTGCCCGGCTCGCCAATGCTCTGGGCGCCGATAATCCCCACCGCCATGCCTTCTTCGACCATCGCGCCGGTGGACAGATCCATTCCATAACACAGGCGGCAGACGCCCAAAGACGCTTCGCACGTCATCGGGCTGCGAACCTGAATCTTCTCCAAACCCAACTCTTCGATCTTCCGGGCGATCTCGGCGGTGATCAACTCGTCTTCACGAACGATCACCTCGTCGGTGACGAGATTCACGATATTCTTCCGGCTGACGCGCCCAAAAATCGCTTCCTTCAGATGGACTTCGACTTTCTCGCCACGGTACTGGACGCTCTTGGTGATGCCCTGCGTTGTGCCGCAATCATGGACGGTCACGACGACGTTCTGCGCCACGTCGGCCAACTTCCGAGTCAGGTATCCTGAATCCGCCGTTTTCAAGGCGGTATCTGCCAAACCCTTGCGAGCCCCGTGCGTCGAGCTGAAATACTCCAGCACCGTCAGGCCCTCACGGAAATTGGCCTTGATCGGAGCCTCGATGATTTCGCCTGTCGGCTTCGCCATCAAACCTCGCATGCCGGCCAGCTGCCGAATCTGCTCGATTCCACCACGAGCCCCGGAATGCGCCATCAGGTACACCGGGTTGACGTAGCCCTCGACGCGCTCGTCGGACTTCATCGCGTCCATCATCTCGGCCGTAATCCGCTCGCGAGCGTGCGTCCACGTGTCAAGGACTTGGTTGTACCGCTCTTGTTCGGTGATTACACCTCGATCATATAGCTTCTTGAACTTCAGCACCTTCTTGTCTGCGTCTTCGATGTGCTTGGTCTTGCTGGCCGGCGTCACCAAGTCGTCGGTGGCGAAGGAAAGTCCGCTGAGCATGCTCTGCTGAAACCCGATCTTGTTCATATCGTCCAGCAGCCCGATCGTGGCCTTGCGGCCCAGCCGATGATAGCAATCGGAGATGACGGTCGCCAATTCAGCAGATCGAAGAGGCATGTTGTAGTAATCCATGCCCTCGGGCAGCATCATGTTGTACATGATGCGGCCATAGGTCGTCTCGATCATGGCGCCGGGCTTGGCGGATTCATCCTCCAGTTTGACTCTGCGGTGCTCCGGCAAGCGGACCTTGATCCGGGCGTGCAAATCGATTACGCGCAAGGCATAGGCCAAGTCGGCTTCGCGGAGCGAAGCGAACGTCATGCCCTCGCCCTTCTGGTTTGCCAAGTCGAGCGTGATGTAGTAACAGCCCATCACGATGTCCTGCGAAGGACTCATGATCGGCTTGCCATTGGCCGGGCCGAAGATGTTGTTGGTGGACATCATCAGCGTATGCGCCTCGACCTGCGCCTCGATCGACAAGGGCAGATGGACGGCCATCTGATCGCCGTCAAAGTCGGCGTTGAAGCCTCGGCACACCAACGGATGAAGGTGGATCGCGTTGCCTTCGACCAGGATCGGCTCAAACGCTTGAATCCCCATCCGATGCAGCGTCGGAGCCCGATTCAAGAGCACGGGGTGATTTTGGATCACCGATTCGAGGATGTCCCAGACCTCCTCGTCCTTGCGCTCCAGCATCTTCTTGGCACTCTTGATGGTGTCGGCGTGCCCCAGTTCCTTGAGTTTGCGGATGATGAACGGCTGGTACAATTCCAACGCGATCTTCTTGGGTAAACCGCATTGATGCAGTTTGAGCGAAGGGCCGACCACGATCACGCTTCGCGCCGAGTAGTCCACGCGTTTGCCCAACAAGTTCTCGCGGAACCGCCCCTGCTTGCCCTTGATCATGTCCGTCAGCGACTTCAACGGCCGGTTGCTGCTGCCCAGCACGGGACGTTTGCAGCGGTTGTTGTCGAACAACGCGTCCACCGACTGCTGCAGCATTCGCTTTTCGTTGCGGATGATCACTTCCGGCGCGTTCAGATCCACCAGCTTGCGGAGCCGGTTATTGCGATTGATGATCCGCCGATACAGGTCGTTCAGATCGCTGGTCGCGAAATTGCCGGAATCCAGCAGCACCAAGGGACGCAGATCCGGGGGGATGACCGGGATCACGTCCAAAACCATCCACTCCGGACGATTGTCGCTGTCCCGGATCGCTTCCACGATCTTGAGCCGATTGATCAGGTCCTTCTTTTTTTGCTTGGAGTTGGTTTCGACAAGATCCTTGCGGAGATCCTGCGACAGCTGGACGAGGTCCAAGGTGCCGAGCAACTTGCGGATTGCCTCCGCCCCCATGTCCGCCTCAAACGAGCCATCGCCCCATTGTTCCCGGGCGGCGCGAAACTCTTCCTCGGTTAGCAGTTGCTGACGTTCCAGCTCGGTCGAGCCCGTGTCGATGACGACATAGTCTTGAAAATAAATCACCTTTTCCAAGCTGGTCGTCTTCATGTCCAGCAGATTGCCCAGCCGGCTGGGCATGGCCTTGAAGAACCAGATATGCACGACAGGAGCCGCCAGTTCAATATGGCCCATCCGCTTGCGGCGGACTCGGGAATGGGTGACCTTGACGCCGCAGCGATCACAGATCATGCCCTTGTACTTCATGCCCCGGTATTTTCCGCATGCGCATTCCCAATCCTTTTCCGGACCGAAAATCCGTTCGCAGAACAGGCCGTCCTTCTCGGGACGGTACGTGCGATAGTTGATCGTTTCGGGTTTCTTGACCTCGCCGAACGACCAACTGCGAATATCGTGGGGTCGGGCCAAGCTGATCTTGACCGACGCATAATCGTTAATACGATCGTAGGAACCTTCGCCGGTGGTCATGTGCCCCTGCTCCTTTGGAGGATCGGAAAACTTCCCGTCAGATCCGCCGCTTTTCCAACTGCATATTCAAAGCCAAACCACGGATTTCGTTGGTCAAGACGTCAAAACTGGCCGGCGTTCCCGCCTCCAGCGTGTTCTCGCCCTTGACCATCGATTCGTAAATCTTCGTACGGCCTTCCACGTCGTCGCTTTTGACCGTCAATAACTCCTGGAGGATGTACGCCGCTCCGTAAGCCTCCAGCGCCCAGACTTCCATTTCCCCGAACCGCTGGCCGCCGAAACGCGCTTTTCCACCCAGCGGCTGCTGGGTGATCAGCGAGTAGGGGCCGGTGCTGCGGGCATGGACCTTGTCGTCCACCAGATGGTGCAGTTTGAGCATATAGATGTAGCCGACGGTCGTCTCCTGAGACAACGGCTCTCCCGTGCGGCCGTCGCTCAGCCGGATCTTGCCGTGGGAGGGCAATCCCGCGGATCTGAGCGCCTCGTTGATGTCCTGCTCCGTGGCTCCGTCAAACACGGGCGTCACCGCTTGAAAACCGAGCTTCGCTCCGGCCCACCCGAGATGGGTCTCGAGAATCTGGCCCACGTTCATGCGGCTGGGCACCCCCAGCGGATTCAGAAGGATCTGCAACGGAGTGCCGTCGGGCAAGAAGGGCATGTCCTCGACCGGCAAGATCTTGGCGATCACGCCTTTGTTCCCGTGGCGGCCGGCCATCTTGTCGCCGACGGAGATAACGCGTTTGGTCGCAATGTACACTTTGACCATCTGCAGCACGCCGCTTCGCAACTCGTCACCGCGTTTCATGCTGTTCAGCTTGCGGTCGCGGGCGTCCAAGCTGTTTTCGACGTCCGGCCACAACGTCTTGTAAATTTTCTGCAGATCGGCGATTCGCTCTTCGCTGCGCATCTTGTCGGTCACCCAGCCCAAGCGGAAATTCTGGGCCTTTTCCGCCACGAACTTCGGATCCTGGTCACGGACCAGCGGTGTGCCGTCTTCGTCCGTCAACACCCGCCCGACCGCCTTTTCCATCTCCTCGATCAATACCCCAAAAGCCTTGGCGACGGCCTGATTGCCTTCGGTCTCCGCATGCCGCAGATCCTTCTCAAAGGCTTTGCGCTCGTCTTCGGTAAGACTCATCCGCCGCGAAAACTTCTGCGTATCGATGACAATTCCCTCAATGCCCGACGGCACTTCCAGGGAGTCGTTCTTGACGTCTTCGCCCGCGCGGCCGAAGATCGCGTGCAGCAGTTTTTCTTCCGGTGTAAGTTCCGTCTTCGATTTGGGCGATACCTTGCCGACCAATACGTCGCCCGGCTTGACGTACGTGCCGATCCGCACGATGCCGCTTTCGTCCAGGTTGCGCAGCGCCTTTTCACTGACGTTGGGGATGTCGCGCGTGAACTCTTCGCGCCCCAGTTTGGTTTCGCGAATCTCCACATCGAACTCCTCGATGTGCAAGGACGTGTAAACGTCGTTTTGGACCAGCTCTTCGCTGATCACAATCGCGTCCTCAAAATTGTAGCCGTCGTAGGACATGAATCCAGCCAGGACGTTGCGTCCCAAAGCCAATTCCCCCTGGAATGTGGCCGCGCCGTCGGCGATCACCTGCCCCTTCTCGACCCGCTGGCCCAGCTGGATGATCGGTTTCTGATTCAGGCACGTGCGCTCGTTCAAGGCGCGGAATTTCCGCATCTCGTACGCGTCGTTGCCGATCTCGATGCGGCTGGCGTCGACAAACGTGACCTTTCCCGCCCGTCGAGCCTTGACCACCATGCTGGAATTGCCTGCGACATGCATTTCCATGCCGGTCGCCACAATCGGCGGCTCCGTCACCAGCAACGGCACGGCTTGCCGCTGCATGTTGGAGCCCATCAGGGCGCGGTTGGCGTCGTCATGCTCCAGAAAAGGAATCAATCCCGCGGACACGCCAACCATTTGGTTAGGCGCCACATCGATGTAGCTGACTTGGTCGGGAACCACGATTTCAAAGTCGGAACGATGGCGGGCGATGAGATTAGCACCGCCGACAAGCTTGCCGTCGACAACCTCCGTGTCCGCCGGCGCTACGTACGCATCCGACTCCTGGTCCGCTCGCAACCAGGCGACGTCGTCCAGAACCTTGCCTTTCTTGACCAAACGGTAAGGCGTGATCAAGAATCCGTACTCGTCGACTCCCGAATAGATCGCCAAACTGGAAATCAAACCGATGTTGGTGCCTTCGGGCGTTTCGATCGGGCAGATGCGGCCATAGTGCGAAATATGGACGTCCCGCACCTCAAATCCAGCCCGTTTGCGGTTCAAGCCGCCCGGCCCCAAGGCGGACAGCCGCCGCTCGTGAGTCAGCTGCGAGAGCGGATTGGTTTGATCGACGACCTGCGACAACTCGCCGCGGCCGAAAAAGTACTCAATGGCCGCCGAAACGCTCTTGGGATTGATCAGACTGCGAGGCGTCATGTCCTGGACGTCCTTCAGGCTCATCCGCTCCTGAACGGTGCGCCGCAGCTTGAGAAATCCCTTGCGAAGCTCGTCGCTGGCCAACTCTTCGATCGTCCGCAAGCGACGGTTGCCCAAATGATCGATGTCGTCGATCTCGACGGTCTCCTCGCCGTTGTGCAACGCGATCAAATACGAGATCGACGCGATCAGATCCTCCGGCCGCAATGTCATCACGTCTTCGGACACGTCCAGATTCAGCTTGCGGTTGATCCGGAACCTGCCGACGCGCCCCAAACGATACCGGTTGACGTCGAAAAACTTCTCTTGAAACAGCGTGCGGGCCTTCTCCAGTTGAGGCGGGTTGCCGGGACGCAAACGCTGGTAAATGCGCAGTAGCGCTTCCTCGTGACTGGACGTCGAGTCCTCCGCCAAACTGGTGAAGACCAACGGCGTCTTGACCGGCGGCATGACCTCGACCTCGTCTACGCCGGACGTGCAAATCGTCTCGGCAGCGCTCTTGGTGATTTTCTGGCCAGCCTCCAGGATCAATTCCCCAGCCCGTTCGCTGGATGACGGATACACCACATCCTCGACGGCAATCTTGCCCTCGATTTTGGTCACGCTGCGGCCGTCGACGATCGTCTCGACGCTCGTCTCGTAAAAGGCTCGGATCAAGTCCGCATCCGAACTGTACTTGGGACTCATCGCCCGCAACAACGTCATGGCGGAAAACTTGCCGCTTTGATCGATCCGCACACTCAAGGCGTCTTTTCGGGTGACGTTGATCTCAATCCAGCTGCCCCGTTCCGGAATGATGCGACAACTGGGGAGCCTTCGATCCGTCGTGCCTTCCTGTTCGAGCACGAAGTCCACACCCGGACTGCGGTGCAGCTGGCTGACGACCACGCGCTCCGCTCCATTGATGATGAATTCGCCCCCGCCCAACATCACCGGCAGATCGCCCAAATACACTTCCTCGTCGATCGCCTCTTCCTTGTTTAACCGCAACCAAATTCGGAAGGGGCGGCCAAACGTCAGACGCAGCTGGCGGCATTCGTCCGGCGTGTACCGCGGCTTGCCGAGTTCATAGCGAAGATAATCCAACTTGATCTGCTTGTCGTAGCTCTCAATGGGGAAAATCTCGCGCAGCACCGCCTCCAAGCCTTGGCCCTTGCGTTTCTCCGACTGGATTTCTTCCTGGAGAAACGCAGCGTAGCTGCGGGTCTGAATTTCGGTCAGATCGGGGATAAAGGGAGCTTTATTCCCGCTGCCAAAATGACGTACTTCCTTGGGCCTAAGACGTCTTTCGACTGGGGTTGCCATTGGGCGAGTGCTCCAAAGTGAGAAAGGCCGGCGCAGAGCGCGAACCCGAGCGGACGATTCGTCGCATAACGCGAGAGGGGCAAGGCGCGCACTGCGACCTGGGACCGGTGACGCCAGAAAACGCAGTCGGAAACGGAGTGATCAGCTTCAATCCTCAATACCTGCAGTGCCCGGAGAGACGCACTCCGAGCAGCGGACAGTCGTGGTTTACGGACAGACGAACGCGCTTACTTAAGCTCGACCGAAGCGCCTGCTTCTTCCAACTCGGCCTTCAACTTCTCCGCCTCGGCCTTGGAAATGCCTTGCTTCAACGTGGCCGGAGCGGCTTCCACCAATTTCTTGGCATCCATCAACGATGCGCCGGTAATGTTCTTCACTACCTTGACCACATTCAGTTTCTTGTCGCCGAATCCGGTCAGTACGACATCGAACTCGGTCTGCTCGACAGCCTCCGGCGCCGCGCCGGCTCCCATCATCGGACCAGCCATCATCACCGCGCCAGCGGCAGCAGGCTCGATGCCGTACTTGTCCTTCAAGCAGTCACTGAGTTCCTTGGCCTGCTTTAGGGTCAATCCGGCAATTTTATCAGCGAACTCGACGATCTCAGCAGAAAAATTTAACGTTGCAGCTTCGGACATCGCGGTACAAGCCCTTTCTCACAATGCGCACCGAACGGGTCGACCTTCAGTGCAGAACTATTACACAAATCAACTCAAATTTCAACCGTCAAGGCATCGCCATGACGACTTAAGAATCCCCATTCCACCGACAAACAAACAATAGTGCGACGCTTCCACTGCGCCCTCTGGAGTTCCCGTGTGGATCAGGACCCCTCGGTTTTTTCTTCCGTTTTTTCTTCCGGTGCGGCTTCGACTTGGCCCTGGGCCCTCTCCTCGACCGGCGCCTCCTCGGACTTGACGCCGGTGTTCAGCTCGGCCTCCGCCCCCACGGTTTCTTCGCCAGTTCCCTCAGCCTTGTCGGCGGAATCGTCCTCTCCCGCCTTCTTTTCGATCTGACTGGCCAATGCCCCTCCCGGAGCCAGCAGCTGGGACACCAGATTAGCACCTGGCGAAAGAATCTGTCCGAGCAAAATACTGATCTGCTCCTCGCGACTGGGCCACATACTGACCGCTTTGACACCCTCCGCCGTCAAATGCTCGCCATCCATGACGCCGGCACGCGTCTCGAAAGCAGGAAACTCCGGACTGGCTGTCAGAGTCGTAATTTCTTTGGCCAGACTGACAAAGTCTTCGCAGCCCCAAACCATCGCGAGCGAACCTTCCACTCCGTGGAACGCCGCCGCCAGTGGAGTCCCTTCCGTCGCCCGCTTGGCAAGTCCGCTCTTGACCACCATCAAGCTGATGCTCTTCTCGCCGAGCCGCCGCCGGAGGACATGTGTCTTACCCGCGTCCAATCCGACGACATTCACCAACAGCGCATCGCTGACCCCGTCCAGACGGCGGGCGATCTCTTTGCTTACCAAGTCTTTTACGTACTTGCTCATGACCTACTCGTATCTCGCAAATGCTCACTTCTGCCGAGGACGCTGCCAACGAGCCCAATAAACCCTGCCTCGACCCGTTGAAAAGCCGCCACTCTATAAACTTATGTAGCCACTAGCTCATGCCGCCACGCGAACCGAGGGGCTCATGGTCGCCGCCAACACGATCCCGCGCACATAGGTACCTTTGACGCTGGTCGGTTTCATGGCCAGGATATGGTCGATAAAGGCCCGCACGTTCTCCGCCAGCTTGTCCTTGTCGAAACTGATCTTGCCCACCACCGCATGGACGTTCCCGCCGGAATCGTTGCGGAACTCGACTTTGCCCGCTTTGTACTCGCGGACGACGCGACCGACGTCCGGAGTCACCGTGCCGGCGCGAGGCGACGGCATCAAGCCTCGGGGCCCCAACACCTTGCCCAACGGCCCGACCAATCCCATCATGTCAGGCGCTGCAATGCAGGCATCGAAGTCCGTCCAACCCTCTTTGATCTTTTGGGCCAAATCTTCCTGGCCTACAACGTCTGCGCCTGCTTCTTTGGCCGCTTCAGCCAAATCGCCTTTGGCAAAAACCACGACGCGCTGCGTTTTCCCAATCCCATGCGGCAGCACGATTGAACCACGAACGATCTGATCGGCCTGCTTGGGATCGATGCCCAACCGCATATGAATCTCAACGGCTTGATCGAACTTCGTCGTCGCAAATTCCTTAACCTTCGCGACGGCGACTTCCAGCGCCAACGCATCATCCCCAGGGGCCTTTTCCCGCAGCGCCCGAAATCGTTTGGATTGCTTCGCCATAATTCCACTAACACAATGCCATCAGAAGGAATATTCCGAACACGCCGCCCATCTTCGACGGCTCAACATGATCCGCCATCAATCGACAATATCCAACCCCATGCTCCGGGCGGTACCTGCGATCAAAAGGCAAGCGGCGTCTAAACTGCCGGCATTCAAATCCGGCATCTTCTTTTCCGCGACTTGCCGAATCTGCTCGCGCGTTAGTTTGCCAACCTTCTCTTTATTCGGCACGCCCGACCCCTTTGCGATCCCAGCTGCTTGCTTGAGCAACGCGGCCGCCGGCGGACATTTGGTAATAAATTCGAACGTTCGGTCGCTATAAACGGTGACAATGACCGGGATGGGCGTGCCATTGTACTCGCGCGTGCGATCATTGAACTGTTGCACGAACTGGCCTAAGTTAATCCCGAACTTGCCCAGGGACGTGCCAACCGGAGGCGCCGGCGTCGCTTGACCACCCGGAACCTGAAACTTTGCCTGCCCGACTATCTGCTTTGACTTTGCCATCTACCACACCTCTGCAGCCTGTTTCGATCGCGTCAAACGAATTCTACCTGCCAATGCTCTAGTTCAACAGGCGTCGACCGATTGAAAATATTGATCATCACCGTAATACGCCCGTTGGCCTCGTCAACCGAGTCAACCTGGCCTTCAAAATTCTGGAAATGCCCGTCCTTGACGCGAACTCGGTCACCCGACTTAAACGGTATCGACGTCTTAAGGTCCCTGCCGCCCTCTTCTTGGGCTACACCTAACTTCAAGATCCGCTCAACATCACGCGCATCCATTGGCGTGGGCTTGCCGGCCGAGCCCGTGAAATCGCCCACGCCCGGCGTCTCGCGGATCAAGAACCACGTGTCGTCGTTGATCGCCATGTGGACCAAGATATAGCCGGGATAAAGCTTTTTCCGGACCACCTTCCGCTTGCCGCTCTTGTTGAACTCGACCACGTCCTCGGTGGGGACGACGATCTCGTCAAAATGCTCTTCCAAACCTTCGATCTTAATTCGCCGCAACAAAGCCAAGCGAATCGTGTCCTCGCGGTTCACCTGGACCTTGAGAATGTACCAATCCTTTGCAGCGGGAACCGCCTCCTGCTCGCCTTCGGCGACGTCTTCCTCGGCGACGTCTTCCTCGGCGACGTCTTCCTCGGCGACGTCTTCCTCAGCGACGTCTTCCTCAGCGACGTCTTCCTCAGCGACGTCTTCTTCAAGGTCGGATACCGAATCGTTCGCCGTGTCTGTCAGCTCGTCTTCCGATTCATCTTCGGAGCGATCCTGCGAATTGTCTTCGGCAGCGAGCTCCTCCGTTTTTCCGTCGGAACCGCCTGAGCCGGCTGCCGCCTCTTGGTTATCGGCAGCCAAGTCCGTTACCGTGTCAGGTGACTCCTGCCCCGCGTCCGGCGACGTGCTCGTGGCTTTCGACGACTGCGTCAGCTGTTCGGAAACATCCGCCTCCGGGCTTTCGGCCGGGACCAGAGGATCCGTCGCGCTGCTTTCGTTGGACTGTTCCGCGACCATCTCTTCCGCCCCTTACGACGCTTTCTTGAGGATTCCGATCGCCTCGAAGACAAAGCCCCACAACAAATCGAATCCAAACAGCACAAATGCGAGGAAAAAGAGCACGAAAATGACCACGATCGCGCTGCGGATCAGTTCGGCTCGGGAAGGCCATGAGACCTTGTTCATCTCTGCCTCGACCGCGATCAGAAAATCCGCAAATCGCGAGATGTTCACGATCCGGAAACTGATCCACAGTCCTCCCACCAGCAGCATGGCGGACAGGACCATTGCCGCATTGCTGGACAGCCACAGCCGGTGATAGGACAGTCGCCAGGCCGCCAGCGCGAAGGTGATCGCCAACGCTGCAAACGTGACCTGCCGTGCGATCTTACCTTGACTGCGTTTGTAAACGCCGACTTGAAACAACTCGCCGAACCACATAACCGTCGAGGCCGCTTTTTCTTTAGACATCGTGCTGGGCATCCCTGCAACAATAAAACCCGCCGCATCGGCGACCGAAAGCCAAAAGCCCGGCCGCCGATGCAGAAAGGATGGCAGGGGCGGCGGGAATTGAACTCGCAACCCCCGGTTTTGGAGACCGGTGCTCTGCCAATTGAGCTACACCCCTGCATTCGCTCCACTGCGGAGCGATCGTTCTTACTCGATAATCTTCGTGACGACGCCGGATCCAACGGTGCGGCCGCCTTCACGAATGGCGAATCGGACGCCGTCGTCCATCGCAATCGGCTTGTGCAATTCGACCGAGATCCGCACGTTGTCGCCGGGCATGCACATTTCGGCCTCGACCAGATTGGCGGTGCCCGTCACGTCGGTGGTTCGGAAGTAGAACTGCGGCCGGTAACCGCTGAAGAACGGCGTATGACGGCCGCCTTCTTCCTTCGACAAACAGTACACCTCTGCCTCGAACTTGGTGTGCGGCGTGATGCTGCCCGGTTTGGCCAGAACCTGGCCGCGCTGGATATCGTCCCGCTTGACGCCGCGCAGCAGGCAGCCGACATTGTCACCGGCCTGGCCGCTGTCGAGCAACTTGCGGAACATTTCCACGCCCGTCACGATGGTCTTGCGCGAGGCTTCCAAGCCGATGATCTCGATTTCATCGCCGACTTTGACGATTCCGCGCTCGATACGCCCCGTGGCTACCGTACCGCGTCCTTCGATCGAGAACACGTCCTCGATCGCCATCAGGAAGGGCTTGTCCACCGCCCGCGTGGGCTCGGGAATAAAGGCGTCGATGGCATCCATCAAGTCCTGGATGCACTTCGTCGCCGCGGGATCCGTCGGGTTCTGGTACGCAGGCAGCGCGGAACCGTGGATCACCGGGGTATCGTCGCCCGGAAAGCCGTACTTGTTCAGCAGTTCCCGGACTTCCAGTTCCACCAACTCCAGCAACTCGGGGTCATCCACCAAGTCGCACTTGTTCAGGAACACGACCAGCGCCGGCACGGCTACTTGGCGAGCCAACAGCACGTGCTCACGAGTCTGGGGCATGGGGCCGTCCGCCGCCGACACGACCAGGATCGCCCCGTCCATCTGGGCCGCTCCGGTGATCATGTTCTTGATGTAATCGGCGTGACCGGGACAGTCGATATGAGCATAGTGCCGATTGTCACTCTCATACTCGACGTGGGCCACCGCGATCGTCACCGTCTTGGTGTCGTCACGCACGGTACCGCCCTTGGCAATATCCGCGTATGACTTGAACGTCGCCATCCCTTTCTTTGCCTGGGTGGCAATAATCGCGCCCGCGAGCGTCGTCTTGCCGTGATCGATGTGCCCAATCGTGCCCACGTTAACGTGCGGCTTCGTTCGTTGAAATGTCTCCTTAGCCATCGCTTCTTACACCTACGTTTCAAATTGCGACATAACGTTTCACAACACAACCACAGTGGTTTACGCTCTTACCCCGCTAAGCTTACACGGCCGTGCTCGCTTCGTCGAGGCAGCGTCTGCCGAGAGCTGCTGACGGGAGTCGGACCCGTGACCTCGTCCTTACCAAGGACGCGCTCTACCGACTGAGCTACAGCAGCCAATCATCTTAGCGTATGTTTCCCCGGCTCGCTATGGCCCCTCGGCTGCTAACGAGAGCGGGTGAAGGGAATCGAACCCTCGTCTTCAGCTTGGAAGGCTATTGCTCTACCATTGAGCTACACCCGCACACCCAGCCAATTCAAGCTCGAACTTTCTCAGGACATCAAGGCCGGATTCAATGGGGGGTGCAGGATTCGAACCTGCGAAGGCTTAGCCAACGGATTTACAGTCCGTCCCCTTTGACCACTCGGGTAACCCCCCTCGCAACAATTTTAACCGCCTTCGGCTTCAAACCACTATCAGCGGGGTTACGCCCAGAAAGCCGAACGGACAACGTTCACATTGGGCCCGTCCTGCCGGCCAGCTCGTCCACGACCCCAACTCCGTCCACGCGCCCCCACGGTCTCGCGTTTTAATCAGATTTCTATGAGATTCCCTCGCATTTTACCCCAGCATCATCTTCCGCCGCACCATCAATCACGAAAACCGACCCTGCCCAAATCCTCCGAACGGCACGCATAGGAGCCAGCGGAGGGACTCGAACCCACGACCGGCTGATTACAAATCAGCTGCTCTACCAACTGAGCTACGCTGGCTGGCAAAACAACGAAGCCAAGCTTCCCCCGCGGTGAAAACAGGCTAATATACCGAGACCACGATTTCACGCAAGATCCAAATGGGAAAAAACCTAGCGCGACGCGGGTATACAGCGACATCCGTACCGAAAAGTTACCCAACGCAGCCAAAATCTACCGGGCCTTGCAGGCAGCCGTCAAGCCCTCTGCCGACGCTAGTCCGGAGCTTCGATCTTCTCTCGCTCCGCTTCTTCGCGCAGTTTGTGGAGCGCGCGAGCCTCGATCTGCCGGATCCGTTCTTTCGTGACCCCCAGCTGAAATCCCACTTCCTGCAGGGTCTTCGGCTCTTGGGCATGGTTTAAACCGAAACGGCTGATGATGATCCGCTGTTCGCGTTCATCAAGGCGGGATAGGATACGCTCGATCTGTTGTTCCCGCAAGTGCTGGGCACTTTCCATTTGTCGTGGAATGGCCCGTTGATCCTGCTGGACGTCAAACATCTCGTCCTGAGAGGTTCGAAAACGATCGCGGTGCTTGAACTCGTCGGGAATTGTGCGCGCAAAATTGCGCATGACGGCCCACGTGGCGTACGTGCTGAACTTGTTGCCACGCGAGTAATCGAACTTGTCCACCGCGCGCATCAGGGAAATGTTGCCGTCGCTAACCAGACTAAAAAAATCGTCGCCCGCGCCGACATGCCGCTTGGCGATCGACACCACCAAGCGTAAATTCGCCTGAACGATGCGATTCTTGACCTTGATCGCCTGTTCATACAGCTGCTCGATCCGGTCCATCAAGCTGTTGGTGGCCCGCGCGGGAACTAAATTCGCCCGCAATTGGTGCGCTTGGTACTTGAGATAATTGTATTTCCGGAACAGATGCTGCTCTTGTTCCCGCGTCAACAAGGGCACTTCGTACAAGGCTGCCAGGTACGAAGGCAGCCCCGCTGGAATACGCGGTTTTCTTGGCGTTTCCTCCCCGGCAGGCAGCGGGCCCAAGATCAGCTCGTCCGCGTTCGGCCGATCGAACTCTTCGTTGTGCATGTAGTCCAGCGGCAACTCCAGCAGGCGGCGCGCCCGCATCTCGTTGATGACACGATAAATCGAGGTGCGGGTCCGGCCAAAACGTTCCACCAACTCGGCCACAGATTGACCGCGACGATGATCGTGGTAAATGCTCGCCTTGATCTCGTCCGTCAAGGGGCCGTTGCGCTCGGGAAACAACGCCAGCTCGGGATGCTTCTGATCGAACAACTTCAGCGTATAGCGCACCGTCTCGACGCTACGATTGAGCCGCTTGGCGATGCGGCGCGCGACCTCGGTTTGTCCAGCTCCGGCCCGCACCAAGCGGCGAGCCCGTTCGATGATTTCGTTGCGTTCTTGCGAAGTCAGCTGCGTGAACTGCTCGCCCCGCTGGACCCGCGCCACGTGGCTGCTCATGAATCGCTCGACACTGCTCTGCAAAAAACCGACGCGTTTCTTTCCGCCGGAAAAAACAAACCGGCGGCTGACCAGTCCCAACTCGCGCCAGCGGGAAATCGTCTTCGTCGAGACGTTAAACATGCGGCTCAAGTCTTCGACGGTGTGAACGGGCTCTGGAAAATCGGCCACGCGGACGTTCGCGGCGTCGGAAACGTCTTCTACGAACAAGCGGACGTCATGCCTGGCCTCGTCCCCCGAAACCACGGACTGAGGCGTAGCATCCGGCCGATAATCGGTGATCCGATAACACAGATACTCGTAGCTGTACGACTTGCCCGGATCCAGTTCGCTCAGCAATCGTTCCGCTCGCTCGACTTGCTCCAGCTTCTTGGCGCGCGGAGCGAATCGAACCTGCTGGTCCCGCAACTGCTTGATGACGTGACTTCGATATGCGGAATGCATGGCTGCCCTCCATTTCCGGAATCCGCGGCGTTCCCTGCGGCTCCCACCGCGCCCGCGAGTCCCGTCCGCTGATGGTTAACCCCGATCGTAGGAGTGTATCTAACGCCGTCATATACGATCCGAGAGGTTCCGCTCTCGAAAGGTTCGGACAACAATAGTTACGCAATTCGCGTGCCGTCAGTTCACTAACCCTTAGTCGACAAAACCCGCCAAAAGTTCGCGCAACGACGCTAAAGTTGTCCTTCGATTTCGCTCGGCGTCGATTGGCACCATGTGATTTCCGGACGAACGGACTCAAAACAATTCAACCGAACGAACCCGTTCGACCGATTTACCGATTGCGCAAAGTTGGCTGCCGGTACTGGAGAGATGACATGCGTATTGACGCCTTCCGACAATCTATAGTCGATGGGATTCGAGCAGAATTGTCAACAAAATTCCGGCGACGATCGGAAAGACGGCCGATTGCATGGTCGCTGGTCGCGCTATCGGCCCTTTTCTGTTCATCCGCAAATGGAGACTCAGAAAGGACTTACGACATAACGTCCGACTTGAAGCCGGGCTCCCTCCAACAAGTTCAAGCCATTGTTGAAGTTCGTGGCGACTTGTTGGTCGAGGCAGGGCAAAACGAGCGGCAAAAAGTACCGCTTGTCGTCAGTGGAAAAGTTGCTTACGAGGAACGCCTGCTGGCAGTCGCCGATAACGATGGCGTACGCAGATCCGTCCGGCATTACACCGATGCCGGCGCGGAGATCAAGGTGGGACAAGGGCTGATTACCCCGCGATTGAATGCCGAACGGCGAATTTTCGTGGCTCAAATCGATGCCGGCGGAGCAACGCTGTTTTCTCCGCTGGGCCCCCTGACTCGAGACGATTTGGAGTTGGTCGAAATCCAGGGCAACAGTCTCGCCGTCTCCGGATTGCTTCCGGACCGGCCGGTTCGCGCCGGAGAGCGATGGGAACTGAACCGAGAATTGCTGGCGATCCTGGTCGGGCTGGAGACTATCACACGCAGCGACGTGCACGGGACGCTGGAGCCGCCGGACGGTTCCACGGCGGTCCTTACGATTCAAGGGACGCTCGAGGGCGCTGCCGAAGGCGTTGCCTCGACGATTGAAATCAAAGCCAAGGTCAATTTCGATTTGACGCGCCGCGTGGTGACGTGGCTGGCTGCCAACTTTCGCGAACGCCGCGAGATCAGCCACGGCGAGCCGGGATTCGAAGTCATCGCCCGGCTGCGACTGGCCATCACGCCGCAGACGGAGTCAGAAGCGTTGAGCGATCGGGCCCTTCGCGATTTGCCGCTGACCGCCACGGCCGGTTCCACGCTGCTGCAACTGACGCCCCAGAAAGGCTTCTTTCGGTTGATCCACGACCGCCGTTGGCGCGTCATGCTGGACCGCCACGATCTGTGCGTGCTGCGCTGCGTGGATCGCGGGGACCTGATCGCGCAATGCAACGTCTCAGAACTAGCCGAGGCCGAACCGGGCAAGCGTTTGGCCTTGGAAGGCTTTCAGGCGGAGGTGCTCGACTCGCTGACCAGCAGCGCCGGGCAGATCGCCGAAGCATCCCAAAGCACGTCGGATGACGGCCTGCGGATCCTCCGCGTCCAGGCCACCGGAATCACTTCCGAAGTCCCGATCGTCTGGGTCTTCTATCACATCTCGAACGATCAAGGCCGGCAGGCCGCGTTGTCGTTCACGCTGGGAGCCGACGCCGTGGAACGCTTCGCCGAGGGCGACCGCACGCTGGTGGATTCCTTCGAATTCATTCCGCGTCCCACGCCCCAAGAAGCAAAACGGCTGGACAGCCCCCCCCCTACGCCGCGTTCCTGAGGCGGGAGTCTGCCGGGCAGAGATACGCGGGGGCGCGACCAGGCGTTGTCTTCCAGGAACCGGACGAAGACGCAGGACAGCACCCACGCCGCGGCCACCGGGCCACCTCGTCACAGCGCGTGCGCAGATCGGC
>Ga0366819_10229_pt1 | contig 26596 bp, 28 predicted proteins | sample TotcelFGM3001N15_FD_207091 | JGI IMG/M metagenome (GOLD analysis project Ga0366819, IMG submission 207091) | Enriched cells from coal bed in the Powder River Basin, Montana, United States - Total cells FGM rep3 HSBNCT.FGM.300.1.N15 ... | reverse complement strand
AGGGGACCGGATTCACGCTCAACGACCGGCCGACATTTCTGCTCGGCGTCAGCTATTACAGCGCGCTGGGGGCCTCGGAGGAAACGATCCGTCAAGACCTCGACGAAATGCAGCGATGGGGGTTCAACTGGATTCGCGTTTGGGCGACCTGGGGCGCCTTCGACAACGAGGTCTCCGCCGTAGACGCTGAGGGTAATGCGCGGAAGCCGTTCTTGGACCGACTCCTGCGACTGGTGGAGGAGTGCGACCGCCGCGGGATGATCGTCGATGTAACCCTCTCGCGTGGCAACGGCGTGACCGGCCCGCCGCGACTCCCAACGCTGACCGCTCACCGGCGCGCCGTGGAATCGATCGTGACGGCTTTGAAGCCGCATGCCAACTGGTATCTTGACCTGTCCAACGAACGGAACATCCGTGACCAGCGTTACACGGACTTTGCTGCTCTCCGCACGCTTCGCGCAGCGGTCCGGCAACTCGACCCCCAGCGGTTGGTCACCGCCTCCCATGCCGGCGATATCTCGCGCGTAGAGTTGGGCGAGTATCTGCGAACGGTGGAGGTGGATCTCCTGAGCCCGCACCGGCCGAGACACGCCGGCTCGCCGCAACAGACGGCCGCGAAGACGCGGGAACTGCTGGCATGGATGCAGGAAATAGGCCGTGCCGTGCCCGTGCATTACCAGGAGCCGTTCCGCCGCGGGTTCTCGGCCCGTTGGGAGCCATCCGCCGAGGACTTTGCGGTCGATCTACAGCAAGCCCTCGCGGGTGGGGCAGCCGGATGGTGCTTCCACAATGGGGACCAGCGGGAGCGACCGGACGGACAGCCGCGTCGGTCTTTCGATCTCCGCGATCGGCGACTGTTCGAGCAACTGGACGACAAAGAGAGGGCGTTCCTGGACCAGCGGCTTACCGACGAGCTGAGGCAGACAACGGACAGGCCGAAGCCCTCCGGCCAGCCGACACCGGCTGAACCGACGCAGGGTGGCAGGGCGTCCTACCGCGCGCAGACCCAGGTGACAATCGTGGCTGGACGGTGGCACTTGAACGACCAGGTGACGTATCCCGGCTCCAAGGCCGAAGGACTGTTGATGAACGTCCGGATGGTCAATGCCGTCTATGAGGATGCGAAACGGACGGACTTCGATCCCGAGGCGAACACGGCTCGGTTCATCGCGGCCATCCCCGACTACGCGGCCCACGGCGTGCGAGCGTTCACAATCGGCCTCCAGGGCGGTTTCCCCGGCTACGAAGGGGCCGTCAACTCGGGCTTTGCCCCGGATGGCTCGCTGCGCCCCGCGTATCTTGATCGCGTGGCCCGGGTGATCGAAGCCTGCGACCGGCACGAGGTCGCTGTCATCCTCGGCTGCTATTATCAGCGTCAAGACCAGATCCTCCGCGACGAGACGGCGGTGCGGAACGGCGTGGTCAACGTCGCCCGATGGGTCCTGAGTCGTGGCTACACGAATCTGCTCTTGGAAATCGCCAACGAGTATCCGCACCGCGGATTTGATCACGCCGTGCTGCGATCCGCCGAGGGAGAGGCGAGTCTCATCGAGCTGGCCCGGCGTGCGGCCCCCGGATTACTTGTATCGACCAGCGGAATCGGCGACGGCAATCTTGCGGAGCCGGAGGCCCGGACCTCCGATTTCCTCTTGATCCACTTCAACGGCGTCCCGGTGCCGGAAATTCCCGGCCGAATCGCGGCCCTCAAAAAGTACGGCAAGCCGATCGTGTGCAACGAGGACGACAAGCCCAGCCGTGCGTCCGCGGAGGCAGGTCGGGCATCCGTCGCCGCGGGGGCGTCATGGGGGTTGATGCTCGAAAAAGTCAACCAGCGATTTCCGTTCTCGTTCCGCGGGGCGGCCGACGATCCGCTGGTCTACGACACACTCCGAGAGCTGACGACCCCGTAGCCCGTTCAGATAGCTCAACACGCCCTTCGTGGAACAGGTGCGGGCTTACTCGATGGGCCTCAAGGAAACGGCCCAGCCGCCCCAAGCCCGCCACGGCCGGGAACGTCGCGTCCAGGATCGCCGTCATCAGCGCGGGCGTCGGCGCAGACAGGTCGGGGATGGCGTGCCGGTAACATCGCACGTCCGGGCAGAGTTGCTCGGCCAGTTCCTGGTATGCGACGAACGGTTCGCCGGCATAGTTTGTCTCGTCCTCCTCCATCAGGTTGACGAACATGCGGATGCCGGCGTCGAGCAGGGCGTGAAGCTTGGCTTGGTGCTCATCCGGGTCGGGATCGCCAGGGTAAGCACCGGCCAGCAGCAGGCGGGGCACAACCCAGTAGCTGGACGAGGTTGGCGGCGTGGCGTCGGACGCGGAAAGACTGTAGGTGTTACGCCTTTGCTGTTCATTGGCTGCCTTTCGATCGCTGTTGGATCGGCTGCGGTTTCTGCTTCCACGTCTGCCACTGCGCTAGCGCCGGACGCGGGCAAGCCTGCTGGTCGTGCAGCCCCAGATTCATCGCCAACGCGGCCAGACCGGCGGCCTCCGGCTGGCGTTTCACTTCCTGTTCCAGGTAGTTGTTGATGTCCTCCGGAAAAAACCAGGTGACCAGTCGTGCGTCGAGCCGGTTGCACTCGGCCAGCAGCCAGCCGACGTAAGCGGCCTGCATCGGCGCCGAGGAATCGACCCGCAACTGCTGATTGAACCACGTTCCCGAGTACGGCGCGGCCGGGTAGCCGGTCTCGGCGAGGATGAACACCTTGTCCGGCGCGAGCTTGCGCACGTCGGCCAGCCATCCCGCGGGCAACGTCTCCGGCGTGAAGCCGCGGATGTGCGGATAAGTACTCACCGCAATAACGTCGCTGTACGGCATCAGGCGGCGGACAGCCTGCTCCCCGCCGGTGTTCCCCGGCACGCCGAAATCAATCTGGAAGGTTGGAAAGACGAGCAGCTTGGGGTTTTTGGCCTTGAGCCTGGGGTAGATCTGCTTGGCCAGCGCGACGAGCTGATCGAAACGCTTGGGCTCGGCGCCGGCCATCATGTTGATCTCGATGGCGTAGCACAGGAACGTGGGCTGGAACTCGGCGATCATCCGCTCGCAGTAGTTGCCGAAGGCAGTGATCACGTCGGGATCATCGAGGCCCTTGTCGGTCCACGGGCTGGGGCGTGGCATCTGGGTATTCTCACCCCAGTAGCCGGCCATCTCGCGACGATTGAATGCCCCGGCGTTCAAGGCCAGGAAGACCTGGTGCTGGGGGCTGATCCGCTGTTTGACGGCGTCGATTTCCTTGCGGACGTTCTCGTGAAACGGCTGGCCCTCGAACGCTTCGGGCCAAGGTACGCCCCAGTCCAGATAGACAGCCACAACGTCGGCGTTCTTTGCCAGCGCAGCCGTCATGCGCTCGGTGCCGGCGGGCGATTCGTCGAAGTTCATCGGGGTTAGGCCCATCAGGAACTGTCGTTCGCCGATGGTCTGCGAGGGGACGGAGGCGTTCAGGTCGCCTGCTGCCAACGCTCCGCTGGCCAGAGCCAGCATGTTCGTAGCGAGGAAGTCTCGTCGTTGCATGTTCGTTATCTCCTTGCGACGTACTTGGCTCCAAGCGGAATTCCCAGGGCGGCTACCGCCCGCCCTCGACGGATTCGATCAGAAATCCCTGCTGGTCTTCCGCCTCCCCCAGGGCCTGAAAGTGGACATAGCTGATCCCGTTGTCACTCGGCCGGACCAGCGGGAGCGGCAGGGCGGCAGGCCCGCCGTCGATGGTGACTCGACATATCGAAGACTGCGAATCACCCCAGTCGAAACGCAGTCCACTGCCCAGTGTGGCGGCACCGTGGACCAACTGGCACTGGAGCAAGTAGATCCGATCGACGACCACACCCAAGATACGGTTCCACTCCTTGTGCGCCTACCAGGCTTCCGCTTTATGGCGCCCCACCTACCTTGTTTTCCCGGCCTACTCGCAGCAGGGGGGCCTGCCAGAAGTAGTCGTTCAGGTAACGATTGCCCAGGATCGCCAGGACCAAGCCGCGGTGCTCGTTGAGCAGCGAGACAATGTGCCCGGTCGTGTCCAACTCCAGCATGCGGGTCAGGAATACCTGCCAGCTCTGTCAATCTGAACAGGGGCTCGTGCCGGTCCAGGTCCCACTGACCGTATAACGCGTTGAAGGCAGTCCAGCGAAAAACAAGGGCGTGGTCGGTCTGATCCTCGGTCTGGAACCGCTCGGCCTCCTCCAGCCAGCTACAGGCCCGGTAAAAGCGGACCGCCGTGGGGTGGCCGCTGCCGGTGCTGTTGAACCGCTCTTTGTGCGGCAGCCACCGCTCCCGCAGTTCCGGGACGGTCAGTGTCGTCGATGTCGTGATCGTCGCCATGGTCGGGGGTCCCCTGGTTAGCACCGGCTGCTGCCGGCTTTGAGAAACGGCACAGCCGAGCCTAACACGGCAGGTCAGCGTCCCGCACGCATCCACGGTCGAAACGGATGTAGCATCGCCGCGCACGTGCCCGTGTTGTTCGGGCCGCCTGCGTTGAGCGTGAATGACGTGCCGACAAGCACGTCAATCCAATGCCAAGCGGTAGCTGCCCCGTCGAGTGCCCGTAGAGCATCCGCAAAACCATCAAAGCCCGTGCTGGTGGCGAGATGGGAGAGAATACCGTCACGCCGCTCGTACAGCTTCGGCCGCAAACGAACTGATTCAACGTCAAAGATCAACTGCTCAAAACGGGAACCACTCCCAAGGACTCCGCAATCTACGTAAATCTGCAAGTTGCTGCCGATGGCTTCACGGGCTTGCTCGATGGCGGTCGCGAGAGGAGCATTGGCCAGCATGACGAATTGGTGCCAGAACCATTCCTCGCCCATGACCGTATTGGGACGCCCGCCGACCATCTGGAGAACGCCCTTCTCGACGTTGAACCCAACAAAGACGCATCCGGAATCAACCCAGTCTGCGCTCGTCGTGAACATCACCTTCCCATGGCGAAAGGCCGCCTTGTCTCGCTGGGCGAAGGCGGAGTCGTAAAGCCGAGCCGCAAAGCCGTGCGGATCGATTCCGCCGATGGCCCCGCCGAACCGTGCGACTCTGGAACACCACCACCATCACCACAAACAGCCACCAAGAGAAAGACTGCGATGGGTAGACCACCAAACCCGCGATTCAAACGACTGTCGATGAGACGCACGGCGTCAACGGCAACGGCAACGTTCGCCCCAATGGCAACGGCAACGCGGATGGCCAAGGCAGTGGCAATGGGCAGCCCGATGCGGTTGGCCCGCCGGACCCGATCGAACTGGCCGAGGCCCTGCGCAATATGTTGCGCACCGCAGCGACCCAGGCGGGCGACCTGATCTCGGCCCTGCGGCATCAGAAGAAGGCCAACAAGAACGTACAGACTGTCCTGGCCTCGCTGCGGCAACTGCAGGGGCTGGCCGGTTGAACACAGTCGCTGCGCGGACTTCCCGGCATCGGCCCGCTGGCAGTTCATGCCGGTGGGCCGGCGTCGGGCTGGAGCTGGACGCGGAGCACGGCAACGGCGAGGCGGAGATCGCAATCGACTGGAAGAAGCTCTTTGCGGGCCCCAAGGGGTTGTTACCATGACAACGTGGAGCGCCCTGGCGAGCATGCTGTTGATCGCGGCGCTGTCGATCCCTATCGCGCGCTACCTTCAGCGCGTCGCCGCGCTGGTTCATCTCTATTCCCCTCCTGGTGCATCACACTGCGAACGTTGCGGCCGATATCTTGTGACATGGCATGGACGAGCGGGAGGAACTCCGCCTAGCAATAGGCTGTTGGCTGTGCTGCTTGTACCCCTCTCCATGATAGTCGTAACGGTTCTCGCCGGCGCGTTTTACATTCAGCCGGTGTGGGACACGTCAGCCTGCTTTACGGCTTCGCTGTACGCAGTCATGCTCGTGTTGGACATTCAGGGCGCCGAACTGGATGCTCTGCGCAGCGGCACGCTCCGCGACGTGGATCTGCTGATCTGCGAAGCCAGCTGGAAACCGCGTTACGCCGAGGCGGTCGATCGTGGCCAGCTGGAAGCGTATCTGGAAGAGCGGGGGTTCCGACGTCAACAAGCGTTTCAACACGGCACACACGACATTTTTGATCTGTTGTTCGAGCGAGCGAGACCGTGACAGCTTCCGCAGCATCATCGTTTCACCTGTCCCTGGTCCGTGGTACGGAGACGTGTATTACAGCCGACTGGCGGTGCGGCGGATTCTGCAGCAAGCGCAACCGGGTTGGTTTTTCGGACGGACACACCGCAGTCGCTCCAAGAACCACGGTGAGTTGTTTGCCGTGGTGATGGACACGCACCTGTGGGACTGTGCTGAGGAGTTGCGGGACGCGCATGCGGCGGGCAAGCGGAAACGGTTGATCGCCTGGGACCTCTACGGGAAGGCGTACGGCAAACCGTCCCCGCAGAACTTCTCCGCGATCGACGACGAGACCGAGGATCTCGATACGTGGGGCGAGTACCAAGCGTGGCTGCGCATCTGGCGACCGGAGCAAGCCGCGCCCGCGTGGCAAACCGGCTTGTCGGGGTCCTGATTTTCCCATAGGCTCAAGACAGACAGCTTGGCCCACGCGGGACAGACGCATGATTGAACTGCACATGTTCACCAACAGCACGACGCTTCATTCCCCGTCGACGGGATTGATCGAACGGGCGGCCGAATCGTTTGCCGTCACGTTTGGCCAGGTGGTGACGACGGTATGGTGCGACCAGCACCCGAACGAGCAGCAGGCCCCGGAGTACGTTGCGGCATTGCGGAAACGGTTTCCGAGGGTTGTGGAATCCGATTCCTTGTCCGACGGTTACCTGCGGGCGGTGCGGGGCAGCGAAGCGGATTTTCTGTTCATGTTGGAGCATGACTGGGAGTTCTTGGAGATTCCAATCACGCTCGATGACATCTGCGGGCAAATGGAGGAGTCGGAGCTGACGCACTTGCGGTTCAACAAGCGGGCGAATCGGCCGCTGATCTGGGACAAGTGGCTCAAAGAGGAGCAAGGCAGTCGATTCGCGTTCTGCCGAACGCCATGCGTGTCCAACAATCCCCATGTGATCCACTGCAGGCGGTATCTGGATACGGCGATGCCCTATGTGCGGCATTCGCCCGGTCCGCGGGGGATCGAAGAGCATCTGTTGAACAGAGGTGTCGCCGCGGCGATCTACGGCCGGATGGGCTTGGCTCCAACGGTCCGACATTTGGACGGCCGATGTGGTTCGAGGCCGAGCGTGGCGATGGGGAGCAGGGGGCAACAGTGAACGATGTGACATTACTATGGTCTGGACGAACCGTTCGGCAACGAGGGAGACTTGAGACGGGCCACGACGCAGGTCCCGGACGGCGCCGGTTGGGCCGACGCGACGGTGCGCTACTATCGGTACTACCAGCCGGAGGCCGAACACGGCTTTCCGCACGGCCTGAAATACGTCGTCGGACGGGAGCCTTACGCCCGCATGCTCCAGGACGGCTTGGAACCGCTCGAAGAGCCCGACGCGGTCGTGGCCCAGTACGCTGACCAGTATCTCGAGTACGACGGCCAGCAACGCGTAACGCGGGAAGTGCGGGACGGCGGCGGGCGGAGTTACACGTTCGAGTACACCGCCAGCGCGCACAGCGAGGCCTACGATCACTGGAAAATCAAGACAGTCGAAACGCGGCCGGACGGCAGCGAGCACATCGTGTACACCAACTGCATCGGACAGATCCTGATCAAAAAACTCCGCGCCGGTTCGCAGCGCTGGATCGAATCCCGCGCCTACGACACGGACGGCCGGCAGATCGAGCGGGCCCGGCCATCGGCGGTCGTCGACTACGACGATGGGTACGACGCCGCCACCGGCGCGCGGGTGCAGACGATCCAGGACGTGGACACCAGCCAAGTCGGCAACGCGCCCGCCGGTTGGACCACGCCGGCCGGGGGCGGCTTGCAGACCGGCAACTGGAGCGGTTTTCTGCAGGCGACGTCCGGCAGTACCGAGTTGGACCAGACCCACAAAACCCGCGATTCAAACGACTGTCGATGAGACGGACGGCGGCAACGGCGATGGCCATGTCAGTGGCAGTGGTAATGGCCAGCCCGATGCGGTTGGCCCGCCGGACCCGATCGAACTGGCCGATGCCCTGCGCAATACGTTGCGCACCGCAGCGGCCCAGGCGGGCGACCTGATCTCGGCCCTGCGGCATCAGAAGCGTTCGGACGACGACCTGGAAAGCAGGGCCTTGCTTCGCAAGGTGAAACAGCATCGGGCTCAGGCGCCGCCGCAGCCAACCGACGAGCAGCCCATGACCGACTTCAATCCGGATGGGATGGACGCCGATGCGCTGTGGGACTTGTGGAAACAAACCCAGCAAACCTGTCGCCAAACGGCTCGACGTCTGTTTCCGGATCGCCCGCGACGATACGTCCGAACGACAGTCGACCTCGGCAACTATGCCGTCAACAAAGCCACTGCCCTGCGCCAGCGTGCCCAAGGCGACATCTCTACCGCCCAGACCTATGAAGCGATCTGTGAACGGATCTACGACCGGCTTCCCGATTACGCCCGCTGGTAGGCGGCTACCCGACGTGGCAGTCGTCGTGCTTGCGGTTGCCGTTCGATGAGGCGCAAGCAGCAGAAACGTCGCGGAGCAGGACAACCAGCGGAAGGCGGACGCCCAGGCGTTGATGTCGCCATCGCCTATGCGAACCGCTGCTTCCACATCTCTGACAACAACTCACCTCTCGTACAAGGAGAAAACCATGCTTGACGCGACCGAAGCTGTCCGTCGAGACGCGTTGACCGAGATCAACGCCGAGCCGGGGAGCCGCGAAGCCTTGGAGGCCGCACACGGCCAAGTCTGGAACACCCAGGAACTCGGCCAGGACTTCGAGGTGCTGGGCTTCGCGTCACCGATCGTCGCCGTACTCCGTCGCTCGGACGGCACGAAAGGCTCGCTGTTCTTTCAGCACTCGCCGAGATTTTATTTTGATTTCCAGGTCGCCTGAGTCCGCCGGCAAGCACGATGGAGGTAAGAATCAGTCATGTTCAACGTACCCTGAAGCTAGCGGTGCGCGATCTGGCCGTCGCCAGCGTTCTCGACGAACTCGACGACCACGATTCGCACGCCTCGCTGCCGGAAACCCACGAAGACCCCCAATCGTTCGTGGACGAAGTCGTCATGACCGATGAAGACACCCTGCTGGAACTGGTTGCCAACGTGAGCGAGATCATCGGAGCGGTCGCAGCTGTCTGGCAGCAGGACGTGTGGCTCGTGTTCTACCACATGGATTTGCGCACGGACGAAGCGCAGGCAGACGCCCTGTACTACCTGGTCATGTCGGTTTTCGGCCACGGCATCGGCCTGGACGACGATCACAGCGAGATGCTGGCCCTCGCTGAGCGGAAGCTGCGCGGGTCATTTCTGGCCTCCCCGGACGTTTATCGAGACCAGTACTGCTGCATGACCGACTCGATCGGCTACCTGCTGGAATACGCAGACGCAGCTTGCTAACCGGGCATCCTGTCTCCGTGCCCCGTCACTGGGCCAATCCACAAACTTCTCGCCTCGTTTCCCACGGCTCGCCTGCCGTGCCGCGGCCTGTCCAAGGCAGGCAAGCGGTCGTCGGCGAACTACAGCCTGGTTTCGAGATCCGCCAGGTTGGCCAACATCGAGCGATCTCTGTTCTGTTTTGAACTTCGGAGGATTAACCATGCCATTGACCCTGAACGTCGGCATTTCCAGAAAGCTCGGCCTGGCGGACTTCGGCAGTGTCGGCGCCACGTGCAACGTCAGCGTCGAACTGGACGCTGCCCTGTTGACCCGTGAACCGGATGCCTTCCAACGGCACGTCCGCAACGCTTATGCCGCCTGCAGCCAAGCAGTGAACGACGAGTTGGCCCGGCAAACGACGCCTGGGATGGCTGCACCATCCGGCAACGGCGTCCACACCGCCGCCGCTGCGCCCAACGGCAACGGCGCAGCGCAAGCCGCACCCGCCAACGGCGGAGCCGGAAACGGCCAGACCAGCAACGGTAACGGTAACGGCAACGGCAACGTTCCCCACGCTGCCAGCCAGAAACAGATGGGCTACATCCAACAACTGGCCCGACAGATCCGCGGCCTGGGCGTGCGGAGGCTGGACTCGCTGACCGGCAAGATGTTCGGCAAACCGCTGGCCGGCTTGACCAGCCTGGACGCCAGCGCGCTGATCGACACGCTCAAGGCGATCCAGGACGGCAGCGTGTCGCTGGAGGCGGCATTGAACGGAGTCCCGTCATGATCCTGTTGGCTCCGGACCACGCCATAACCGACGAGCGTCCTCACGGGATCTGGGACTACATCAGCCCCAGTCGCCTGAACCTCTGGCTCAAATGCCCGTTGGCCTGGAAGCTGCGGTACGTCGACGGCATCAAAACTCCGCCGACGCCCGCTCTGTTTCTGGGCACGCGGGTCCACGACTGCCTGGAATTCTTCTATCGCCACCGGCAGCTTGGAGTCGAGCTGTCGGTGGAGGCGGCCGTCCAGCGGATGGCCGGTAGCTGGGAAGACGCCATCGAGACGGAGGCGATGGCGTTTGAGTCGGTCGCGGCGGAACTGCAACTCAAACAGCAGGCGGTGGGTCTGGTCACCATGTACCTGAAGCAGATGGCCGACGCCCACGATATCCCGATCGCCGTGGAGACCACGCTGGAGCGACCGCTGATCGATCCGATCAGCGGCGAAGATCTGGGCATTTCGTTGTTGGGCGTGCTGGACCTGATCCTGGATGATCGAGACGGTCCGCTGATTTGCGACTTCAAGACAGCAGCAAAATCAGCGGCACCGTTCGAGGTCACGCACGAGATCCAGCTTTCCTGTTACGCGTACCTGTACCGTCGCTCGACGGGCAGGGAAGAAGGCGGGCTGGAGATTCGGTCGCTGATCAAGACCAAGACGCCGAAGATGGAGTTCCACCGGTACGAACCTCGCAGCAAAGGCCATTTTCGGCGGCTGTTCGCGGTGGTTCGGGCGTATCTCGACGACCTGGACGGCGGGCGGTTTGTGTTTCGTCCGGGTCTGGGCTGCGGGATGTGCGACTACCGGGATGACCACTGCCGGTTGTGGGAAGCGTGACCACACGGATCTTGCCGTGGCCGTAAGGATCATGTTCCCCGTCCCTGTTTCCACCTGTGCCGCGGCGTGCGGTGGGAACTTCGTAGCTGTCAATTCTGTGACAGCCGGCACGGGTCATTGCTAATCACGGCGAGGGGGCGAGGTCGCCGCTTGCCACTACCGGCGAGATTCGGAGCGACCGCGAGCGGGATCGCATCGGTGAGGGAAGGCCTGTGGAGAAGTGATGCAGCGGGTACGAGGGCGCGTGCCAGTCGGGACGTTTGCGGCAAGGGAGGGAAGTACATTCCTCTTTTGGCTCGCGTGGAGGCGAGCGGGCTTCGCCAGGGATTGAACGTCGACCACGCGCTCTTGGTGTGATTACGTCTGTGTCGCTTGTGCGGCAGCCGTCTGAAGCGGCTCGAAGCAGGGCTTTCTCAGATTACCGACACCGCATCCAGGCTCGCGGACGGATGGGCAATCGCAAACGGCTGTTCGGTTGGATTCGACGGGCAAGCACAAGATGTAGTAGGAGGGGTGAGTGCTAGCACACAAGATGCCGGAATTACCTGGGCTGCGGAAGGCGGAGCCACTAGTTTTTGAAGAGGATGGCGGACGTGAAACGGAAGTCGGGATTGGGCCGTTGACAGACCAGAGGAGCGACTGGCGTCGGCGGAGGCTTGGGTTGCGGAGGATGCAAGGTGCAGCCCCAGGAGAATTCGACCGTGTCGGGCAGGAATGGAACTTCGAGCATCGACGTGAAGCAGCTCGAGCGCGACGTGCGCGCCGGCCGCGTGAAGCCCGAACGTCTGGTCGAGTTAATTGCCGAACTGCAGCAGAAGCTGGCCGAAGGCAAGGAGCGTATTCGAACGCTGGAAGCCACAGTCCAAAAGCAACAACAGGAATTGGTCGCTTCGTCGGCAAACCAATCCGAACTGCAGCGGAAGCTGGCTGAAGCTCAGGAGCGCATTCGAACGTTGGAAGCGACGGTCCAAAAGCAACAACAGGAATTGGCCGCTTGGTCGGCAAACCAATTCGAGGAGCCGTTTTCCGTTCAGGCGGAGGAGAAGCGGCAGGAAGTTCGGGGAAAGAAAGCCAAGAGGAAGAAAACCAAGCCGCAACGCCAGGGCCGGTTCGCGACAGCAGAGAAACTGGCGCAAGCCCAACAAGAAGAGGACGTGTTCCCCGAAGGCGTCGATCCACACCAGTGTAAGCTTTCGCACAGCCGGCCGGTGTGGCGTCTGATTGGCGGCCAAGCGGTGCTGGTCGCTTATCATGTGTATCGTGGCCCACGAAACCAATACGGCAAGATTCCTGGGGTGTTGGGCCGTAGCGGCACAAACGGACCAACATCAAACAGTACAACAAGCAGGGAGTCGGCCTGCGCACCGAGACCACTTGCTACGACGTACGCGAGTTTGGTACTTCCAAGGCATTGCTTCAACTTCCCTATGTGTTGAAGTGCATACCGCGGCGCAACTTCGGTACGACTTGCTGAAACTCCAAGCGAAGGGATGGATCCGCAAACTCGAAGGCAAGACCCTCTATGTCTTGACTCCCAAGGGCATGATTCAAGTGACTGCCTTGGTCAAACTAAATCAGTGCCTCAATGGTGCCCTGGGTAGTCCACTATCTCCCGTCCCGGACGTTTCGCCCCCTCAACCACAACTCCAGCAAGCCTACCGCCGAGTGCGGAAGGAACTACAAAACGTCCTAGATACCCTCGGAATGACCCGATGAAAAACCAAAACATCTTCGCACTTTTTCGCGAGCGAATCTTTTGGTGATGAACTTCTTCCCCAACCTCCCCCTGCGGAAATCCCAGGTGGACTCCCTCTTGCATCAACTGGCGAGCCATTGGGAAGGGCAGTTCGACGAGTTGTGTGCGCTGCTGGCGCATTCCGCCCTGGTGCATGCGGACGAGACAAGTTGGAGTATCAACAGCGTCTGGGCGTTCCTGTCGGAGAAGGCGCGGCTCATCTTTTTCGGCGTCCACAAGGACGCCCAGACACTGAAGGCGCACGTGGAAGAAAGTTCGCCGAGAAGGCTTCTGCGTTGCCTGTCCCGCGGCGGCCTTTTTCGTACCAGGATACCATCGAGCGTCCCTGGCCGCCGAACGCCTGCTCCTCATCCAGCCGTCCCTCTGACTCGGTGTACGCTTTCTCCGGGCCGTCGAAGTCGTCGTACCAGATCACCGCTTCGTCGGTCGCCTGCGGCTGGGGCGTGACCATCACCACGCTGTCGATCCGCGGCACTTCAGGGCCGTCTGCACCTCGGATTGATCGGCCGGGAATCAGGCACACGGCAAGGATGCAGATTAACGCGGGCCGAGTCATGGATGAGTGTCTGCGCATGGGTGTCAGCCAAGTGCCCTTGTTGGCCACGGTGAGCTAGAGACAATGACTACGTGCAGCCCGGACAGAATGCCCGCCCAACGCCTTTTTCTCTCGTTACGGTTTTGCGGGCGTATGGTCGCTCTGATTGCTGCTGCCTTCGGTGTGGCGGATAATTTTGCCTTCGACCATGTAGACGACATCCTCGGCGATGTTCGTCGCCTGATCGGCGATCCGTTCCAAGTTGCGCGAGACGGCCATCAAGGTCAGCAGCGCAGGCGTGAGGTCCGGATTCTGACGGATCATCTCGACGCACTTCAGGCGGATGTTCCGTTTGCAGCGGTCGACCTGGTCGTCGCGGACACAGACGTCGTCGGCCAGAGCAACGTTCAGATTGACCAGCGAGTCGAGACTGTCGCGGAGCATGGCTTGTGTTTTTGTCCACATGCCGGCCAGATCGAAAGGGATCTCCATCGGGGGCAGGCTGGCGAAGGTCGCGGCCTTTCGAGCGATGTTGACGGCCAGATCGCCGATCCGTTCCAGGTCGTTGTTGATCTTCAAGGCGGCGACGATAAACCGTAGGTCGCCGGCCACCGGCTGGTACAGTGCCAGCACTCTGAGGCACTCTTCCTCGACCTCGACTTCGCGCTGATCGATCTCGGCGTCGCGGCGCTGAACATCTCGGGCAGCGTGGAGGTCGCGTTCCAACAGCGCCCGCACGGCGCGTTCTGTCTGAGCTTCGACCAGCGCACAAAGCGAAAGCAGGTCTTGCTTCAGCTTGTCGACGGCCCGCTGCAAGTGTACGGACATAGAATATCTCCTCCGAGGATGTGACCGGGGGCGCGTGTTGTCTATCCGAAGCGGCCCGACACATAGGCCTCGGTTTGCTCTTCCCTGGGGTTGGTGAAAATGGTCTCGGTATCAGCATATTCGATCAATCTGCCCATGTACAGGAAAGCGGTGCGGTCCGAGACCCGCGCGGCTTGTTGCATGTTATGGGTCACGATGACGATCGTGTATTCTTCCTTCAGCTGAAGAATCAGTTCTTCGATCTTGCCGGTGGCGACGGGATCCAGTGCCGAGCACGGTTCATCCATCAAGAGGATTTCCGGCCGGTTGGCGATGGCGCGGGCGATGCACAGCCGCTGCATCTGGCCGCCGGACAGACTGAACGCGCTCTCGCGCAACCGGTCCTTGACTTCGTCCCACAGCGCGGCAGCTCGTAGCGACCGCTCGACGGTCTCATCCAGTTCGGCCCTCCCATTCCTGCCCGCGACGCGCAAGCTGTAGACGATGTTTTCGTAAATGGATTTGGGAAACGGATTGGATTTTTGAAAGACCATGCCGATCCGCTTGCGCAGCGAGATGACTTCCAGGTACGGATCGTAGATACTCAGGTCGCCGATCAGGATATCTCCACGATGCGAGATTCCGTCGATCATGTCATTCATGCGGTTGATGTTCCGCAGCAGGGTGGACTTGCCGCACCCTGACGGACCGATCAGCGCGGTGACCTGCCGCTCGGGGATTTCCATATTCAGGGCGAACAGAACTTGGGACGATCGGTAGGAGAAACTGTAATCTCGCACCAGGATGTATCGTAAGTTGGCACCGTCAGGGATAGCGACCGGATGTTTGGCAGCCGCGACGCGGCGTTGCTGGAAGCCGCTCGGCACGTTTGGTGCGGAGACGGTCGTGTCATGCGTCTCGTTCATGCTTGTTCTCCCAGCTCTTCCTAGAACTTGTCGGCGACGTATTTCTTTCGAAGGTGATTGCGGACCACAATGGCGAACAGGTTCAAAACGACGACCAGCAGGATCAGGACCAGGGTCGTGGCGAAGACCATCGGTTTGGCAGCTTCCGAATCGGGCGACTGGAAGCCGAGATCGTAGATATGGAAGCCCAGATGCATGAACTTCCGTTCGAGATGGATGAAGGGGAACGTGCTATCCAGCGGCAGGTTTGGCGCCAGGGCGACGACGCCGACCAGCATCAACGGAGCGACCTCACCCGCTCCGCGGGCCATCGCCAGAACCAGGCCCGTCATGATGCCGGGCGCGGAGGCCGGCAGGATCAGATAGCGGATGGTCTGCCATTTCGATGCACCGCAAGCCAGGGAGCCTTCGCGAACTCCGCGCGGTACGGCAGCCAAAGCTTCTTCGGTCGCCACGATCACCACCGGCACGGTCATCAGCGCGAGCGTCAGCGATGCCCAGATGATTCCTCCGGTGCCGAAAGTCGGCGTCGGCAAAGCTCGGTCGAAGAACATGCGGTCGATGCCCCCGCCGACGAAATAGACGAAGAAGCCCAACCCGAAGATTCCGAACACAATCGAAGGCACCCCGGCGAGATTGTTGATCGCGATGCGGACGGCGCGAACGAACAAACCCTGATGCGCGTATTCCCGCAGGTAGATCGCCGCCATGACGCCAAAGGGCATCACGGCGACGCTCATCAGCAGCGTCATGACGAACGTGCCGAAGATCGCCGGAAAAATGCCGCCCTCGGTGTTGGCCTCGCGGGGATAGCCGCTTAGAAAACCCCACACGCGGCTCGCAAAGATTTGTACACGGCCGGGAAGAGTCAGCCGGTTTGGATAGTAGTAGTCGACGATCTGCCCGGCGGACATCGAACGCTGCTCGCCGGTCACCAATCGATACACCAACGTGTCCTGCTGCTGCTTTGCTCTCAGTTCGGCAGCCTGATCGGCCAGCGGCTGATACTGGGCCCGCAGCTGAGCCATGCGGCGAGCGCCTGCATCGCGGGCCGCTTGCTGCTGGGCCGTCAGTTCGGCCTGTCGGGCATAGAAGCGTTCTTCCAGCTCCAACTGGCGCATCTGAAGATTGATCCGGCCGATGTCGTAGCGTTCGATCCGTTGGATCTCCGCACGCTGTGTCGCCACATCGTCCACGCGTTCCCGCAGATGGGCGTCAAACATGGGATCGTCGGCCTCGATCACGCTGCCCTCTTGCCGTTCCAGCCGAACGGGAAAGAACATCGCGTCGCCCCATTCCAACCGCTCGGCTCGGATGACGGCGTCGGGATACGTGATGGTCCGAATGTCCCCCACACCGAAAAAGGCATAGGATTGCCCGTACGCGTCCCGGTTTCCCAAGAACAGTTGCTTCTCTCGTCGGTCGGCCGGATGGGGCTTCGCCAGCTGCGCGGGGGTCAGGTCGCGTACGTCACGCTCCTGCTCGATGGTCACGATCCCCAGAACTCGGGCGCCGTTGCTGAATCGCGTGCTCCGGTCTTCCCGGAACTCGATCAGCGCCACATGCCGCGGCCAGAACACACCAACGCCGTGGTAAACAACCAATCCCAACAGAAAGAGGATCATCGTCAGGCCTATCGTCAGCCCCATTCCGGTCACCCAGACGAACGTCTCGCCTCGGGGACGAGCGGAGCGCTCCGAGTCGGCATCTTTTCGAGCGGTCTTTTCCGCCGCCCCACGATCGGAGCTTGTCACCATCTTATTGCCTCATGCTGCATTCGCATCTCACCCACCCCAGCGCCCGATGTTTGCCCTCACTCCACCGCGCGATACTTCTCCCGCAGACGCTGCCGCAAGATCTCTGCGACGGTATTGATCAGGAAGGTCAACAGAAACAACACCAGGGCCCCCAGAAACAAGGTCCGGTACAACGTGCCCAGATACGGCGCCTCGGGCAGTTCCACCGCGATGTTGGCCGACAGCGTGCGCATCCCGGTGAACGGATTGAACTCGGTCACCGGGGTGTTGCCTGTGGCCATCACGACGATCATCGTCTCGCCCACCGCGCGTCCCAATCCGATCATGATGGCCGAAAAGATACCGGCCGACGCCGTAGGCAGCACGACGCGGACCGCCGTCTGCCAGCGGCTTGCCCCCAAGGCCAGCGATCCCGAGCGGAACGCCTCCGGCACGTTGGACAGGGCGTCTTCGGCGATCGTGAAAATGATGGGGATGACCGCGAACCCCATCACGAAGCCGACGACGAAGGCGTTGCGCTGTTCGAAACTCAACCCGGTCGCGTGTGGAAACCATGACCGGAAATCGGCGATGTGCAACCCGGTGCTCGGATCTTCGACGACGAACAAGGCTCGCTCGACCACAAATCCCAGCTGCCAACCGGCATAGGCCACCACCAGCATCACCGGCACAAAGGCCAGGAATTCGTAGCCGGGCTTCAGACGCACGCGGATGCGTTGCGGCAGATGCCCCCAGAAGTAGCCGACGCCCAACGCAGCCACGATGACGGTGGCAGCCGCCAAAAGCAGCGAAGGCACCGCATTGCTGATGATCGGCGCCAGCCAAAGGGCGGCCAGAAAGCCCAGTACGACCGACGGCAGCGACGCCATGATCTCCATGATCGGCTTGACATATCGCTTGATCTCCGGCCGCAGGAATTGCGAAGTATAGATCGCCGCCAGTAGCGAGATCGGCAGCGCGAAGATCGTGGCGTAGAAGGTGCCTTTGAGTGTCCCGATGATCAGCGGGACGAGCGACAACTTCCGCTCGAAATCGTCTCGCCCGCCTGTGGACTGCCAGGAGAACTCGGGAGCCGCCTGGCCCTCGTACTGGATCCTGCCGAAGTAAGTCCGCCAACCGGCCTGCGGATGCGGGTCGTCCAGACCGTAGCAGTGCAGTGTGGCCTGGTCGTCCAGGAAAAGCAGCCGGTCATAGCGGGGCCCCAAGGCAGCCAACGACACGTCGAACGGCAATTCGTCATGCCACCGAACGCTCTCCGTCGTTCCGTAGCGCAGCGCGGCAACGCGGCCGCCACCGATCAGAAACGCCTTGTTGCGCATGGCAGCCGAGTAGAACCGGGCGCCCCGGTCCAAGTTCGGAAAAGTCTTCGTTGGGCCCCAGATCCGGGCGTCCCAGGCGGGGTCGCGGTACACGCTGTAGATCCGATTCGCACCGCAGGATGCCGTAAAAACCAGCGACACGTCGCCCAACAGGAAATTCATGCTGGCGATACGGCGATCGCCCAGGTCTCGAAACGGGACGAACATCTGCCGCTTGCTGAACTCGCTGCCATCGAACGACAAGTACAACACGCGGCCGTCGTCCAGACCGATCAACACGGAATCCGCATCGGAGGGGACCAGCAGATACTGCGGGTTCCCGTCAAGATACTCCGTAAGATCGTAGGACCGGCCCACGGACAGTTCGCCATCGCCCAGCAGGGTACGCTGCTGGACCAGAGTAACGGCGTGCAATTCGCAGCGGCCATCGACCTCCTGGACGGCGGCCACAATTGCTTGCGTGCCCGAGTTCCCCGAGGCCAACTGCTGCACGGGCGCACCCTCGCGGCCGATCCGCAGCAACGGAGTCTCCTCCAGTTCCACCGATACCTGCCGGCCGCCTCGATCGAGAAACTTGGCTTCGTACCGCACGTCCACGATCGCGAAACGACCATCGGCGGTCCCGTACAACAGCTGCCAGCGGTGGTCGTTATAGGCGATCGCAGAGACGTCAACCTCGCCCAGCCACCCTGGCGCCCGAGTGAAAGGGGGCCGGTGGTGCGGACCGCCCGGCTCAACCGTATCGACGAACACCAATTCACCTTGCCGATTCACGAAGAACGGCAGCTCCGACCATTCGTCCGTCCCCAGGAACACGTATTCGTCCGGCGGTACCGCCAGCGACGCTTGGAACTCGACACGCGCCCCGCGAAACAGCGGAAAGACCTGAAGCAGGATGAAGACGAAGATCAGCGAGACCGCGACAATGATCGAGAGGCCACCGACCGTGATGAAGTAGTTCATGAAGCGATCGAACCACAGGGTCACAGGTCGGACGACGAACCGATCCGGGTTGGCACTTGGTAGCGGTTTCATCATCGGATCCCGAGCGCTCATGAAGCCCTAATACTTTCACCTTTCACCTAAACTCTTGAACGTAGCTACAAAGCCATGGAAAAACGACGCTAGCGCAGCGTTTTCAACGTGTCTTCCGCCACCTTGGCCGGCATCGGAAAGAAGCCATCGCGAGCGACGATCTCTTGTCCCTGCCTGGAATTGACAAAACGCAAGAACTCATAGGTCAACCGGTCCATCGGTTCGCGGGGATGCTTGTTCACGTACACCAGCAAGAACCGAGCCAGCGGGTATCTGCCGGCCAGCGCGTTCTCCGGGCTCGGCTCGAAATGCTCGCTGCTATCCGCCGCTCCGATTCGAAGCGCTCGTACGCCGGAGGTGGCGTAGCCGACGCCTGAATAGCCGATGCCGTACCGATCGGCCGTGACGGACTGGACAACGGTCGACGAGCCCGGCTGCTCCTGGTACCGGTTGCCGTCGAAATCGCCACCCGCCAAGGCGATGTTCTTGAAGACCCCGTAGGTGCCACTGACGGCATTGCGACCGTACAGCGAAATGGGACGATTGGCCCAGTCGCCCGTCAAGCCTAATTGGCCCCAGGTCCGGATCGGGCGCCCTCCCAACCGGTACGTGTTGGAGAAGATCGAGTCGAGTTGCTGCAAGTTCAAGCCCGCCATCGGATTGTCGCGATGAACAAACACGGCGAGCGCGTCAATGCCCACCCGTACGGCAGTGGGTTTGTAGCGGTAACGAGATTCGAAACGGTCAGCTTCCGAGCCGGTCATCGGCCGACTCATCGGACCGATCTGGGCCGTGCCTTCGATCAGGGCCGGCGGCGCCGTGGAAGACCCCGCCCCCTGAACTTGAATGTTGACGTTCGGATACAGCTCTCGGAATGCTTCTCCCCAAAGAAGCATCAGGTTATTCAGCGTATCGGAGCCGACGCTGTTCAGGTTCCCGGAAACCCCAGACACGGGGGTATAGGAAGGGAGCTTTCTATCGACTTCCGGGGTCTGGGCAGCGACAGGACCGGCAATGTTTCCGATCATTGTAACCAGCAAAAACACGCAAATCCTGTACGTTACGTAGTTCCTGATCATGGCAACTTGCATCTATCGACTCCTTTGGGAACTCTGCGGTACGGCCAGAGCACGATCACATTACCCGTGCTATCACGACGGGGATTATGATGGCGAAATATGCACGTCATGTGAGCAAGGTGTTAAAAGTTCGTTAATTGTGCTTGGCCGGCGCGCGGGTTCCTTGCAAGGTCCCGACCCTGCGGGATAATGACCCGAAGTGCGCGGGGGGCGAAGGAGCAGGCCAAACGGCCTGTCGAGCGCCAGGACACCTGTGCTGGAAACCCGGATTTCGCTACCTTCCACAGGAAAGACCTCATGGCTAGTCGGGAGATCCTCGTGGTCGAGGACGAAAAGGACATTCAGGAGCTGGTCCGCTACAATCTGGCCAAGGAGGGTTACACGGTCCGATGCATGACGACGGGCGAGGAGGTGCTGCATGCGATACGCGATTCCGTCCCCGATCTGGTCATCCTCGACCTGATGCTGCCGGGCATCAGCGGCTTGGATGTCTGCCGCAGCATCAAGAGCGACCCGACGACATGTCAAATACCGGTGGTGATGCTGACCGCCAAAGGCGAGGAAGCGGATATCGTCAGCGGGTTGGAACTCGGAGCCGATGACTACGTGACCAAGCCGTTCAGCCCGCGCGTGCTGCTGGCCCGCATTCGTGTCGTGCTGCGTCGGGCCGAAGCTGTCACGCCGCCATCGGACGAGGATCCCATCGAATTCCGTGGTCTGCTGATCCATCCCGGCCGTCATCAGGTGCTCTGGCAGGGCGAACCGGTAACGGTGTCGCCCACAGAGTTTCGCGTGCTGAGATTCTTAGCCAGCCAGCCCGGCTGGGTCTTCACCCGCTATCAAATCGCAGACGCCATTCACGGTGGCGATGCAATCGTCACCGATCGATCTATCGACGTACACATCGCCAACCTGCGCAAGAAACTAGGCGAAGCCGGCCAATACGTGGAGACGGTCCATGGCGTCGGATATCGTTTCAGGAGCTGATAGACCGCCCGAGGTAGCCCTGGAGCATGTATGCAAATTCCAGCCGGGCTATCCCTTTTCGCGCCCGACTAGCTCGAAGAGTTACCAAGCGATGACAAATTGTTAAAAAAATGTGAATTGCAATGCTGGACGCCGCCGGTTCCTTGCAAGACGCGATTCGTGCGAGATAATGGCAACTGCGAAGGGAGCCGGAAATCGTTTTCGGACAACGACGAACCACACGGTAGACACTTTGTCCGAAAACGACTCACGACCTGGCGTGTTCAATTTGTACTAAGGCCAATCTCCGTGATCCTGTTGTCGTTCTGTGTAGAACCTTCTAGCAGGGTTTGAGCCGTTTTGGAGTGCGGTGGCTTGACGCCGCTTTCGTTTTGCGGCAGCCTTGCGTTTTGCACGATAGCTGTTGGAGGAGCTGAGAGAAGGAAGGCACAGCCAAAGCGGCGTCAAGCCACCGCACTCCCAAAGAAAGCGGACCGGCCAGTGGGGAACAAAAATCGTCACGTTCCAGCAGTACAAAATTGGGCGAAAACGGTACAAATTGAACACGCCACTTCCGACCCCTTCCGCGAAACTCGACCGTAATTCATTTGCCCGATTCTCCGGCGGAAAACCAAGCCGATTGGTACAGCCTGCCGAGTTCGGATGCCGTTTCAAGGACTGACGATGCGTTCTCGGCCGTTGTTCTGGCAACTGTACCCCGCCTATCTGGCGATCACCTTGGCTTCGGTAGCCGCGGTGGGACTTTACGCCGTCTCCACGACGCAGCAATTCCATAAGCAGCAGACCATCGCGTCGTTGCGCGATGTTGCGCATGCTACCGAGGCGATGGTTCGAAGCCAGCTCGCGACTGGTGATTACGGGCAACTGGACGCCATCTGCAAGGAACTGGGCGCTAAGGCGGCCACTCGTATCACGGTGATCCTTCGCTCTGGATTGGTGATTGCCGATTCATTCGAGGCCCCCGAGATGATGGACAACCACGCGAATCGGGAAGAAGTGCGCCAGGCCCTCGCCGAAGGTCTGGGCATCGCCAGCCGTCGGAGCGATACGCTGCAAGAAAAAATGCTGTACGCCGCGGTGCCGGTTCAGATGGACGGCCGCACGTTGGGCGTCGTACGGACGTCGGTCGCCTCCGTCCGCATGGGCGAGATGCTCTGGGCAATCCACCATCGGCTGATTGTGGCCTCGATGGTCGTAGGGCTGCTGGCCGCCGGAGTAAGTTTTTGGCTCGCGCGCCGGCTGAGCCGACCGGTCGAGGAAATTCGCCGGGTCGCCGAAGAACTGGCCCGCGGCAACCTGCAACACCGGGTGCCCCTCCCCGTGTCGAGGGAAGCGGCCCAAGTCGCCGAGACGATGAACAATCTGGCCGCCCAGCTCCATGCGCGGCTTGGCGACGTCCTCCAACAGAAGAACGAACGCGAAGCGATCTTGTCCAGCATGATCGAGGGAGTCGTGGCGATCGACGACCGGCAGCAGATCATCAGCCTGAACCACGCCGCTGCGCGTCTGTTCGACTGCGATGCGCATGCGGTCGTCGGACGCACGCTGCCGGAAGTGGTCCGCAACGTCGAGCTTCATCAGTTAACGACCGAAGTCCTGGCCCGACGCCAGTCGCTTTCCGGCGAACTGACGATTACGGGCCGTGATGGGCAACGCCGATTGCTGCATGCTCAAGGGACCGTGCTTCGCGAGGCTGAGGACGGTCTGCTGGGCGCGGTGATCGTGCTGCACGACGTCACGCGGCTGAACAAGCTCGAACAGGTCCGCCGCGATTTCGTGGCCAATGTCTCTCACGAGTTGAGAACCCCCATCACGTCGATCAAGGGTTTTGTCGAGACGCTGCTCGACGGCGCGTTGGCCGACCCCGATCATGCCGAACGGTTCCTCCGAATTGTTGCATCCCAGGCGGACCGTCTGAATTCGATCATCGAGGACCTGTTGACACTGGCCCGCATCGAGCAGGAGAGCGAGAAGGTCGAGATCATCCTCAAGCCGGGGCTCGTCGCTGCGGTGTTGGAAGCGGCTGTCAACACCTGCCGCCTGAAGGCCCAAGAGAAACAAGTCCGTCTGGAGATTCAGTGCGACGCCGACTTGACCGCTCCCATCAATGCCGCGTTGTTGGAGCAGGCGGTGGTCAACTTGGTGGACAATGCCGTGAAGTACAGCCCACCGGGCGCCGCGATCCGATTGATCGCCGCTCGCAATGCAGACGGGGTGGTCATTCAGGTCGAAGACCGCGGCTGCGGTATCGGCGCCGAACACCTGTCACGCATCTTCGAACGGTTCTACCGTGTCGACCGGGCTCGCAGCCGCGAACTGGGCGGCACCGGCTTGGGATTGTCGATCGTCAAGCACATCGCTCAGGCCCACGGCGGCCGCGCCGAAGTCGAGAGCACCATCGGCGAAGGCAGCATCTTTTCCATCCGCCTGCCAGCCAGCCAACGCGGCCAAGAAGCCGACATCTCGAAGCTGAATGGCGGCTGACCGCGACGTCTGTCGCGTAGTACTCATAAAACGCCGCACGGCCGCGATCGTGCCATCGTTCTCGGCGAACAATCCGCTAAAGACGCGGAAAAGGAACGGCGTGCTGCCGAGTCCGGATGCCTAAGAAATCTTCATCGAATCTTAGCAAACGCTCTCGTTCGGAGAGAATGCCAATCGTGGCAAAAAAACGCCAAGAATTCACATCGACGTTCACGGAGTTTTACACAGAACATTCACAGCTGGTTCATCTGATCTTCACATGGAATCGCTAGATTCTGGCTGTCGCTGAGGAAGCGACACGGGCGTACCCGAGGAAGGGTTCGCTCTGGACAGAAGAGATTGTTCACCGTATGGGGAAAGGAAGTGAGGATGAGAAACAGTCGAAAGCGTTCTGCGTTTACGTTGATCGAACTGCTGGTGGTCATCGCGATCATCGGGGTTCTGGTGGCACTGCTGCTCCCGGCAATTCAGTCCGCTCGCGAGGCGTCGCGGCGTGCTTCGTGCCAGAATAATCTGAAGCAGATTGGGTTGGCGTGCCAGAATCACCACGATACGTACCAGTATTTCCCCGGCGCAGCGTCTGACGGTCCCCATGCCACCTGCTGCAATGCCACTGAGCGGGTGGGCTGGAGTTGGTCCTTTTATCTGACGCCGTTCATCGAGCAGGGGGCATTGTTCGACGAGCCGGACACCAGCGCTGGCGCGGCGGTCGTCGCTGCCTCGGTGATCCCCGCTTACTACTGTCCGACGCGTCGCGAGGCCAAGCTCTACGGTGTGTACGCCAAGTGCGACTATGCGGGCAACGCGGGCAGCGCAATGGGGTTCTACGGCAAGGACGGTGTGTTTCTCCGCCAGTGGACAGGGTTGCCTAAACCGGCAGACAACATCCTGAATCCTGCCGACGAGCGGCGGCGGTTCCCAGATATCACGGATGGTCTTTCGAACACGCTGCTGGTGGGCGAAAAGCAGCTGCACGCCACCACCTTCGGCACCTCGGGCGGCGACAACGAGCGGTGGAACAACGCGGGCTTTGACGAGGATGTGGTGCGTTTTGGCTCCCCGACGCCGGAACCGGACGACCTCCATCCCGACGACACGCAACCCACGTTCTGGTCCAAGCGGTTCGGCGGTCCCCATCCCGCGGGAGTGATGGTGGTTCGTATCGATGGTTCGGTCGATGTCGTCTCGTATGACGTGAATGCCGCCGTCTGGCTGAGTTTCTGCACGATTCGCGACGGCAATCCGATCCCCAGCAAATTCTAGGAAAGGAAGATCCATGAGACGTTTTGCGTTTGCGGTGTTTGCTCTGGCTCTACTCGCCGTGTTTGGCTGCGGCGGCAGCGAGCAGGTCGGGAAGCCGGATGCCCTGACGGACGAACAGGTCCGCGCGATGGACCGTGTCCAGGAGCAAGTCGATGCAGCCGAGCGGGAGGAGCGGCGATTCAACCCGTGAGTCGCCGACTCGCTGCAAAAACCAAGCGCCGAGTACGGGGCTCTGTGGGCAGGGCAAAAAACGCTTTGACGGCGATGTCGGCGATTTCACCCGCCCGGCGCTCGTGCAGGTTCATATCCGCAGGCCTTCAGCAAACATTCCTGAACGAGCAATTCGTGCTGGAGGGAATAGGGATTTTCGATTTCGCCGCGAATGATCTGAGCCAATTCGATCAGTTGCTCGTCGTATCGTCCCGACGGCGGCGGGAAGGAGACTTCCTGATAACGCGCTGAGTGATTCCCCGCCCGGTTTGTCCAAATGGACGTGCATCCCGGCCTCGATGCACCGCCCGGTGATGTCCATAATGCGGGCGTCGACGAAACTGACCTCCACGGCCACGGCCTGGAGCCCCTTGGTGTTGAGCAGTTGCTCTTCGGTCATGCTCCCCGGCCGCACTCGGCTGCCAACAGTGCTGATCGTTATCCTGCATGGCCCGCTCGTTGTCTTGTCGAGTCTACCCTTGCCACCCCGCGGATTGCAGCTTCCGTATCGTCTTTCCTTCTTCCTTGAGCTTGTTGGCAAGCTCTTCCCCACGCTGGTACAGATCGTCGGCATTTGCCTGGAACACACCGATAAGCTCGCCGTACGCGTGTTCCCACGTACTGCCCTTAACGACCAAATCCGCCAGAACCGTCTTCACGTTCGCTTCCAAAGTATTCATCGACTTACTCCTTCGGTTCGAGATTACGCGATCAGCAGCTCACCAGTATCTCCTGCCTTCGCCGCGAGCAAGCACAGAGCCGTAGCCTCCGGAGGATCGCCCTTCGCAGATGGATCGTCGTCCGGATGCACAGGAAGACATTCTCCGTCGCCTTTATGCTCCCGTACCAGCTTCATCATCTGGTTCTCGAACTCCGAAGCCAGCCGGCGATCCGCAGTATACGAGAACCGCATCGGATACTGCAACTGCACCTAACCAGCCCTGCGCGCGTCGGTCTGACACACCGAAGCAGTTCTCGACGAGGCCCTTGCGCGCGGAGATGTTTGTGGTCCCTAGCGCGCTCAGGCCTGACAGACCCAAGCAGGTTGCGATGTGTCGCGAATTAGATTCGCGAGGTCCGTTGGAGTCCCCGCGGCGTGCTGTCAAAACGATGACAATCACGATCTGGCTTGCGTGTGATTGACGCTTTGAGGGGGATGTTTAGATCGACGCATGTTCCTCACGAACGCATGGACGAGGTGACACACGCCGCAAAAGGGCCGGTTTCGGGACCGTCGGCCCACGATCCCCGGCACATATCGGGCCCCCGTGCCGGCTGAGCGGCAGACCCGCGACGGTGACCTGCCCGGCTCGGCTCGGGGGCGGCCGTACTGCGAGCCGTGCCGCCCTGGGTGAAGCCCTCACGGAACCGCTGTAATCCGCCTCCCGG
>Ga0366819_10226_pt1 | contig 26848 bp, 27 predicted proteins | sample TotcelFGM3001N15_FD_207091 | JGI IMG/M metagenome (GOLD analysis project Ga0366819, IMG submission 207091) | Enriched cells from coal bed in the Powder River Basin, Montana, United States - Total cells FGM rep3 HSBNCT.FGM.300.1.N15 ... | reverse complement strand
AAGAAACTCGTTCCAAAACTCGGCGGCACGTTGGCCTCGAGTCGCTGACATCGCGCACGGAAGTCCTACTCTTGCTGCTTGAGGAACTCGCGATCTGCGGCGCTGAGGCGGGCCAGAGATACGACGATTTCCTTGCCGTCCTCTTTGCGGAGGGCGACCTTGCCGTCCGCGACCTGCACGAGCGTGGCGCGGACCTTGAACTTGCCCGTGTCGTCCGTCCACTCACGCACCTGGGCCGCAGCATTGGGCTTCTGCGTCGCCTCCATCAGCTTGAGGCTGACGCGCGTACCAGCCCGCGACTGTGTGCGTTGAACGATGAGCCCAATCGCATCGTACGACGCGACGTGGACGATGATGCCCGCCTTCTGGTACTTCAGGTCCGTGTTGCGGCTGCTGACCGGCCCCAGAAAGTTCTCGACAAACGCCGAGGGCCGTTCGGAGTTAGACTCTTTCAATAGACGCTGTAGGTTCGGCGGCAGCCATTCCGTAGACCAGTGGGTCACGGTGATCTTGGGCGACTGGGGTCCCAGATCGTAATTCAAAGTAAATATCGGATCCTTGCCCCGGACTCCACCGGGCCCCTTCGTGAACACTTGGATGAACGAAGTCTGCGTATTCCTTTCCGCGATCAGGCTGTCCTGTGTTCGCAGAACCTCCATCACTTGTTCCTGAGTCATGCCCAATCGCACCCCGTAAACAGTGAATTGGTCCGATGTTGTGCCGATCAGCGTATCAGGGTTGTCTGTCGCGAGGTCGATCGTTTCGCGCTCGTCGCCGGCTCCTTCTTGAGCATGCACCAGCGTCCAAGGCATTAGTGCCGCGAAGATCACGAAGGAATTGAAACGTTTCATGATGAATTACCTGATAGGAAAATGACTGACTGATAGGAAAGTGCCTTCCTCGCACAGACTGAGGCTACGCAGGGAAACGTGGTGAGTCAATGGGAGTTGTGCATGAAGCTACACGATCGTCTTGGACTGCGGATCGTAGCAGTACCACAGATACGTGTGCTGGCTGAACGGGATCATGCCGTAGCTCCAACCGAAGATGCCGGCATTGGTGCTTTCGAGAAACGGCGGGAATCGAGGCGGAAAGTCTAGACTCCAACGATTTTCCGCGATCCGGTAGCGCGCGATGTCGTTTCCCGAGTACCCCGAGTGCCCGCCGCCGGTGTAAATCACCTCACCGCGATCGGTATCGATTGTCGCGGTCGACCAAGTCTTGCTGATCAACAATCCCGGAGGACTCGCATCGACGAACGTGTTCGCGGGCAACGCAGCCAGGCGAGCCTCCCACGCGGGGTCCGGGGCGGGTGCTTGCTCCAACGAGAGCTTCTGCTCGGGATACTTCCAGGCCACGGTGGCGGGCGGTGCCCCGGGCAGATCAATGGGTGCCGCTTGGGGGTCGTACCGCAACGCATAGGTCCGCCGTTCTGGCCCGAACGCGACCAGAAAGATCACTCCGTGCTGCTCGGAGCCGCTGGCCGTCAGCCAGCGGTAGCCGGGCAGCGACAGGTCGCCGTGGATCGGCGTCCATGTGTTTTCGGCGAGGTCATAGATCCATGTCTGCTGGATCGCCGAAGAGGTCGTCTGCTGATGCAGCTGCACCAACGACGCATCGTACCCGCACACCAGTACCTTGCCGCCGCCGGGGACGAGCGCCGTGGCCGGTGCGAACATGGGCGGAGGGGCCAACGGCGGTTTGCGCTCGTCCCACCGCTTCTGCCGGCCATCGAAGACCCAGGTATCGTTCAAGGCCGCCGACTGGTCGTATCCACCGAACAAGACCATCCGCTCATGCACCGGATCGTAGACGATCGGCGCGTTGCATCGCAAAGGTGGCTCGGTATCCAGCACCGGTCGCCGCCAAATGTTTTCGCGGCAATCGTAAAGCCAAGTCGGTGTTCCGCCGCTGGGATTGGTGGCCAATCCGCCTCCGAACAACAAGATCTGATCGCCCGCCGGTTCGTAGGCTAGGCTGGCCCACGCCACCGTCTGGCAGGTCGTCGGGTAGTTGGCAGGCTTCAGGTCGGTCCAGGTGTTCTCGCTTGGGTTCAAAGCAAACGTGCAGCCATCGCTGTAGAACACGATCCGCTGCCGCTTGGAATCCCAACAAGCCATATTGAACGTGTGGATCGGGCTGGGGCGCAGGATGCCATCGAAATCCCGCCAGCGGACACGATTGGTAGCGTGGTAGCCGCCGACGCATTGCAGGCGCGGCCCTGCGGTGTAGTGCAAGCCGTCCGGACCCGTTTGACCGAGGACGCGAAACGGCGGGAAATCGTCGCCGGTCCATTTGCCCTGTGCGGCCTGGGGGAACGCCGGCAACCACTGCGGGTCCGTAGGTTGAAGGGTCTCCAGTTCGTAACGCAGGTACACGTTGCGGGCCGGCATTTCACCGCCAGTGCCCCAGAGATACAGCCGGTCAACGTTTTCGGCATAGATCACTCGTGCGAACGCCTTGCCGCCCGATCCGGCCTCGTGATGGATCAGGGTCCACACGTTGGCTGGCAAGTGCCGGCAATCATCGACCGTGACCGATCGATCGTCCGCACCGACCGCGTAAGCCCAAGCGACGAGTGCCGCAAAAACCACTCCGATGATTCTCCTACCGCACATGATGGTTCCTCCACATTCAGTAAGACATCTGCAAACGGTTCGGTTGCACGGGGTTCTCAGTATGATCGAACATTTCTCTTGATAATTCGGCCAAGCTTCGACGCACCGTATAGTTTCGGTGATGCCCGGTGCGTAGGCAACGGCATGTCGTCAGGTCAGCACGTCGTCAGGTCGTCAGGTCGCGATCTGTTTCACCGCATCGCCCCGATCCGGCAAGTACGGCCACATCGCCGCTCGCTGGCCGCCGTTCCCGCCCCCGTGGCCCGCCGTCCGCCCATGCCGCGTCCACTGGCGGAACTCGGGGTGCGGGGGTCCAGCGTCGCGACGTGGGCAGGAGGCAGCCGCTTGGCCGCGGTCCGGCAGGGGCTGCACCGGAATCGCTGACATGCCCACGCCGCCTGCGTCCCCCGGCGGCCGATCAGAATGCCATATGGATGCTACAATAGCCGTCGTTGACTCTTTGGTTCCCTTGGTTCGGGCGACGATGCCCGCCCCCTCCATTCAATCGAGAGACCGCGTGCGTTGCAGGAACTGTGGTAAGCGTTTCGCGTTGGCTTCACATGGGCAGGGTTCCTCTGATCCCCCAGGATGCTTTTTTGTGATCGTCGTTTCGTGCCTCGTTGCTGGATCGTTCGCGACTTTCTTCGCGCTGCGAGGTTCGGTCATCGGGGTCGCCGTAGCTGTGTTTTGTGGGCTTACTGCCTTCTATGCCGCAGGCGGCGTCATCACCGGCATGTGGGATCAACGGGTTTACGATGGGCCGAAATGCTCGCACTGCGGCCATAAAGTTGAATCTGGCCCTGGTCGATGTGATGTCCTGCCACGGTCAGGGGCCGCGGCGTCGCAACGTGGGCACCTGTCCCGTCTGTGGGCGTCGGCCGCTTGGCCGCGATCCGGCACGTGCTGGCGCCCACCACGCAACCGTGCACGGCGCCGCCGGCATCAAATGCCGGCCGTTTCCCGTCCGTGCGGGGATGCGTTACACATTCAGCGATTGGATCAAGGCCGCCGAGCCTAAGACGCGCGTGACGCTACGGATCTTCGAGTGGGCTGACGAAGGAAGCGACCAGCCATTTCAGCGGCATGTCGGAGGAATACGCCGAACTGCTGAAGGTCGCCTATCGCGCGATCAAACGTGCCGACCTGGCGGCGGTGGTCAGCGCCGGCTGTTTTTCATCCCATGCCGCGGAGTAGACCCGGCGCGTACTGGCGCGGGACGACTTGGATTTCATGGACGCGCTTTCCTGCCACGTGATTGCCGTTTGAACATTACCAGTTAAAAAACGGCTCTTCCTCGCGGCGAACGATTACTGGAAGATCCCGAAATGTCCCAGGAGCCACCAGAGGAGCACAAATACGATGATTGTGCTGATGCACCCTCCGCCCAACTTCTTGGCGCCATAACCTGCAGCCAGGCCCCTCAGCAGCTTGCTCATATCATTGCTCCTCGCGTCGCCACCCGCCAAGCAGCGTGGTGTATGTTGATTGCCGAAGCCCGGGGAGTGGGTCACCGCCCATCACCGGACCTTGCTGGCGCGCCGCATCGCTGTTGATACGACAAGGATTGCCATTGCGCCAGGAGAGATAGCTTTCGTTTGCCGTGGTTGGCCTATTGTACGCTCGTGCACGTGCTGCGTCTAGGCGACGTGGCCATCGCCGCCAACGAGTTCGAGCTGTTCACCGACTACGGGGTGCAGATCAAAGCTCGCAGTCCCGCGGTACAGATATTTGTCATTCAACTGACCGGGTCCGCCGGCTACTTGCCCTCGCAGCGCGACATGCGTGGCGGCGGCTACAGCGCGGTAGTCCAGAGCAGCCGCGTCAGCCCGGCGGGCGGCCAGGTCCTCGTCGATCAGGCCGTCGAGGCCATCCGTGAACTATGGAAGGATTCTGCCAGGTAGCCGCTTGACAACGATCCGGCAGGTAGATGGCCCACAGGGGTCGCGACCATGCTATCCCCTCCACGTCCCGCCGTTCGCCCATGTCGCGTTCTGGGGCAGAAGTCGCGTCCCTGTGGCCTGTGGCCCCGGCGTCGCGATGTGGACGACGTAGCCGCCGGGCCTCGATCCGGCAGGTACCGCCATTCCCGCGTCCGTGGCCCGCCGTTCGCCCGTGTCGCGTTCGTGGGCAGATGGCTACGACTTCGGCCCATCTGCCATCCGGCGTGGCACCGCCTGTGAGCGTCAGCCGTCGGGCCGGGATGGCCACAGTGTTGCCGCCGTTCGCGGCCCGCGTCCCGCAGTTCGCCCGTGTCGCGTTCACGGGCGTTGTGGCCTGTGGCCCGACTGGCCGCGATCCGACAGGTGATGTCCCCCTATCCGTCGCCTGCTATCGCCTCACATCGTAACAGTACAGCGTGTCGTGATACCGGAGGAACAGCCTGCCCTGGCATAGCACGGGATGAGCCCAGACGTCTTTGCCCTCAGCTAGCCGGAACATGCCTGCGGTCCGAAATCCTGCATTCGTCAATTCCTGTAAAGTCATGATGCCCGTCGCGCTCAGGCAGTAGAACCGCCCCTCGGCAAAGATCAACGAACCACCGGGCGAATCGCTCACCCGCGTCGGTTTGCCCGTCGCCGCATGGATCGTTACCCAACCACGCTCTTTGTCGCGGCTGCTTGATCCGCACAGTTGGCCGTCGACACAGATCGTCCCGCCGTGACTGATCGAGAGTTCCGTGGTCCATGCTCGTGACGCTGAGCCATCGCCAAGCTGGACGCCAAATGCGGCGCCGTATCCGCGGCTGGAATTGGTCAACAGCAGCCACTCGCCGCAGAGAACCGGGGTCGTGTTGACGGTATTGTTCGGATCCACCTGCGGCAGTTGCCAAACCAGTACGCCGCTTTCGGCGTCCACGGCGAACACGTACTTCAAACCGCCGTTGACCAGCAGCTTTCGATTGCCGACGTTGATGAGGATCGGCGAGGAATAAGATGCCTGCTCGCCGTCCAGTGCCGGAGAGGCCCAAAGCGGCGCGCCGGTCCACTTGTCGTGAGCCACCATCAGGCCCTTGGCCCCCGCCGGCGTGGAAAACACGCGATCACCATGAACCACGACGGATTCACTGAGGCCCCAGATGATGTTCTTCGCTGCGTATCGCTCCAGTACGTTCACGGCCCACGCTTCGCCGCCTGTCGCGGCATCCAGACACACCAAGCGTCCATGCGCGTTCAGGTGGTACAGCTTGCCGCCGTCGTAGGTGCAGGATGACCGTGCGCCGGGATACGGATTCTCCCAGCACGCGCCGTTCGTCGTTTTCCATTGGGGTTCACCATCCAGCGTGAAAACGCTGATCGCCAAATCCTTGCCTTGGTCGCCCGTGATGTAGACCCTGTCCCCGACAACGATCGGGGACGAGTAGCCTCGGCCGATACTGGAATCTTTCCACAGCAGTCGCGGGCCTCCTTCGGGCCAGGATTGCAGCAACCCGGTTTCTACGGAGATACCGTCCCGGCGCGACCCCCGCCACTGCGGCCAGTCGGGCGCCGCGGAGTCGATCAGCGACGGCATTGAATCTTGGGCAGCCGCGGTGAAAGACGCAGGGACGGTGAAGGCTCCCAGGCACGCAAATGCAGTGACGCACGAGAGACGTCTGATCACGGTGTTTTCTCCAGGCTAATGGGTGATGAATGCTGAGCATCATAACATCGTCTGTGGCCGCAACCCAGGGTCGGCAGCCGTTTTCGGAACGAGCCAGCCGCCTGGCCGCGATCTGGCAGGGACTGTCCACGGAGATCGCGACCGGCCCATTCCCGCCCCCGTGGCCCGCCGTCCGCCCATGCCGCGTCCACGGGCATTGTGGCCAGCGGCCACGGCGTCGCGACGGAGGCGATGTAGCCGCTTGGCACGATCCGGCAGGTGCCGCCGTCCCCAGGTACCCGGTCCGCCACACAATCGCGCCGACTTGCCCTTGTTGGCGAGTAGCTTTTCGACGGCGATCACCACGTTTCGAACTTGCGAGTCTGGACTGAATCCGAGATACAACGTACCATCGTGGCATGACACGAAAGAAAATGCAGTCGCCACCGATTCGTGACGGGAAGCCATCGAGTTGCGTTTCCTGCGGCAAGCCACTTCATAGGAAGAGCGAGTATTATCAAGAGCGGCGTATTGCGACAAGGCGTTTGCGCGTATTGTGGCACTCGTAACGTCGTACCGCATCACGAGAATTACAGGGACCCGTCTCGGATCATCTGGCTGTGCGAAGACCACCACAAGGCGTACCACGACGGGAAGATCGCTCTTTTCGGAGGAACGCTTCGCTGGGATCCTGAGAGACTGACGGAGGTGGGAACAAACGTCGCGTATCCGGAAAAGAAGTACCGCATTCTCCGTGAAATCGCCGACCGAATGGACACCCAGCCACGATTGGGTACGTGATACCCGATCGCCATCCGTCGCGCCGCCCCTGGCAGCCAGTCAGCCACAAGCCGGGGCCACCGACTGTGAACGCAGCTTGGCCGGGTGGACACAAGATTTATTACCTTCCGCAGCAGGGCGACGCGCCCCGTTTGGGCCCGCCGTTCGCCCGTGCCGCGTTCACGGATGTTGTGACCAGTGGTCCCGGCGTCGGGAGGTGGGCGACGGGGCCGCCTGGTCGCGATCCGGCACCAAACGCTGACACGATAGGCACCGCCTGTGAGCGTTCGTAGCCGCCCAACCGCGATCCGGTAGGTGCCGCCATTTCGCCCCCGTGACCCGCCGTTCGCCCGTGTCGCGTTCACGGGCGTTGTGGCCAGTGGCCCCGGGGTCGCGACGTAGCCGCTTGGCCGCGATCTGGCAGGTGCCGCTGCCGTTCCCGACGCGTTGCCCGACGTTCGCCCATGTCCCGTTCGCGGGCGCAAGCCGTGGCTCTGTTGCCTGTTGGCCTAGTGTCGCAACGTGGACACGAGACCCACGGTGGCCCGCATGTAAGCAGCGATCTGGCCGGAGACCGTCCCGATTCGTGGCGGGGGAGCAGGTGGGACGGTCAGGCAAAGCCTCACGTGGTCCACTCGGCCAATTTGTCGGAGATAAAGCGGACTATCGCCTCGTGCTCTTCCCGCCCCCGCGTCCCGCGGTTCGCCCGTGTCGCGTTCACGAGCGGAAGTCGCGTCTTTGTCCACGGCGGGACTGGCGTAGCGACGTTGGCACGGAGCGACGCCGCGATCCGGCAGGGCATGGCCGTCCGCCCACGTCCGCCTGGCTGTCGCACGTGTGGCGAGGGCAGAGCCTGTGTCTTTAGTGCCAATTGGCCCTAGCGGCGGGATGTGAGGACGTACCCCATCAGTTCTATCTGGATCGCTGCCAGAACGCGCGGCTAGTGAGGGCGGCGGACTTCCTGGTGCCGGTGGCGATGGCGGGGTGAGCCAGCCGCGTCTACGGCACCCCGCTTTCGCATGGGGCACGGGGCGAAGGAATTGTCGCCCTGGTGGTAGCGGCTTGGTCGCGATATTGGGGGATGAAGGTGGACGCGACGGCGCTGCTGCGGCCGGGCCAGAACACCGTCCGCCTCGCTCCGTTCGCATCTCAGGCGGTGTGCCTGAGGTGCTACGCCAAGTAACAACCGCCGCGGCTACCTCTTCTTCACCGTGAAGCTAATGCCGTAGCTCTCCATCATGATGAACGAGGTGTCCAAGTCAGGGGACTTGGTCACCGCCTCGATGTACCGCGGATCGGGCATCGGGCGGTGCATGTCGTGACCCAGGATCATGCCGCCTGGACGGATGACCGGCAGCAGCTGATTCAGGTAATCGAGGTAACCTTGTTTCTCAGCGTCCAGAAACAGGACGTCGATTGGGTCTTTGTGTTGCTTGATGGTGACGTGAGCGTCGCCTTCGATGATCGTGACCAAATCGTCGACGCCGGCTTTCTTGAAGTTAGCGGTTGCCAGCTTGACCTTCTCCGGATCGATTTCGTGCGTGAAGACGTGGCCGCCATTCGCGCGGGCGGCCAGTGCCAACCAGATGGTGGAGTAGCCGCTCGACGTTCCAATCTCGACAATGCGTTTGGCCCCCGTGGTTTCGGCCAATTGTCGCAGGACGCGACCTTCGCGAGTCGTGATGTTCAGATACCATTTGCCCGTGGCCATTTCGCCCAACGCCGCGTAAGCTTGCTTTTCCTTGTCGTTCTTGGGCACCGGCGGGCTGTCGAATTCTGGGGTGCCGCCGAATTCGAAGCCAGTGGGGTGGGTCCGAGGCTTGGGGGCTTGCGCCCAAGCTGCGTTGACGATCAGGGACAACACCGCCAAGCTGGCGAAGTGCAGTGACAGCTGTCTCATGTAGTTGCTCCCGGGTTAGAAAGTTGAGATCGAAACCTGGCCGCCGACAATTGGAGCAGGTGTGAAGATCAGAATCAACCTGGCGCGAGTTGATGCCGAGCCCGATGGCGTGGCATCGAGTCGGCTTGGAGCGCAAGGATTGTAGGATGTCTGTTTGAGCGGTTCTCCGCAAGCGGTGCTGACCGGCTGGCATTTCTGAAGTGCGGAAGGCGTTCTTATTCGCGGTTCTTCGATAACACTGGAAAGCCACCATCGCCGCCCAGGTGGCCCCCGGGGGCGCTGGACGGAACGGCTCGGCGTCGCGACGTGGGCTCGGGGCCGACTTGGCGTCAGCCGCCTGGCCGCGATCTGGCAGGGACTGTCCAGAGGGATCGCGACCACGCCAGTCCCGCCTCCGTGGCCCGACGTTCGCCCGTGTCGCGTTCACGGGCGACATCCGGATGGTCAGAGACGCCGGTGGGAGTCGAACCCACTTGGACCGGGTTGCAGCCGGTTGCCGTGCCGTCTGGCTCCAGCGTCGTGGTAACAGCGTCCTCGCCAGGAATTGAAAACCTGGTCTACGACCTTCGCAAAGTCGCGTGCATTCCGGCACACCCCAAGGACACCATCTTTAGGCAGCCCGCCGAGGAATTGAACCTCGTCTTGCGGTTCCGAAGACCGCCGTGCCGTCCATCACACTCGCAGGCCGTACCTCAGTAGCCCGTCCAGGAATTGAACCTGTCCAACAGCTTCGGAAGCTGTCATGCGATCCGGCACAACCACGGGCCATGTTGTCAGCGTCCCGACCTGGAATCGAACCAGGACCAGAATCTTAGGAGGATTCTGTGCGCTCCGTTACACCATCGGGACGTCTCCATTGCAGGGCCGACGACTGGATTCGCACCAGCATGACCCCGTTTACAAAACGGGTGCCTTTCTCAGTCGAGCCACGTCGGCATCAAGGCTCCCGGCCCGCAGACCGGGAGCGAAATCCCCCCCCTACTTTTCCAACGCGACGCTCCAGTACGCCTCGCTCAGGAACTTGGACCAGCTTTCAATCCGCCCATCGTGGGCTGCGTATCGCGGGTTCCAGCTTGGCTGGACCGGCGCACGCTTCAGCCGCATTTTGGCCTGCTCTGGCGTGCGGTCCGCCTTGCGTTTGTTGCATTCCAGGCAAGCCAGCACGCAATTGTCCCAGCGCGACTGGCCGCCCTGGGCACGCGGGACGACGTGGTCGAGCGTCAACTCGTCCATGCCGGGCTGCGCACCGCAGTACTGGCAGGTGTAGTGGTCACGCTTGAAAATGTTCCTGCGGCTGAACGTCACGGCGGCCGCGGGCAGTCGGTCGTAACCGGTCAGCGTGACCACTTCCGGCACACGCAATCGGTACCGCACGGCCCGGATGAACCGTTCGCCCTCCGGCGGCTGCAACTTGGACCAATCCTCCCAGGAATAAGTCTGGTAATCGCTGGGGTCCACGACCCGCGCCGCCTCGTTCCACAGCAGCACCAAGGCCCGCGCCACGGTGGCCACGTTCACCGGTTGCCAGTTGCGGTTCAAAATCAGGGTCGGTCGCTGTAGGACCTTGGTAGACATGGATACCTCGCCTTCTTTTCAGGGTTGACCGGCCGGATTTGAACCGGCACGAACCTGGGCCACAACCAGGCGCTCTGCCAATTAAGCTACGGCCAACACACGGAACGTTCGCATTAGCGGAAGGGGCGGGAGTCGAACCCGCAAGGCTGTAAAGCTCAGCCGGCTTCCAACCGGGTCCCGTCACCGATCGGGTAGCCCTTCCGTTGTTTCTCCACAGCAGCCCGACCAGGATTCGAACCCGGAACACCTCGGTAGAAACGAGGGATGATTTCCGTTTCACCATCGAGCCAGCAAGGCGGAAGGCAAGGGAGTCGAACCCTCATCTCCACAAGGGAGAACCGCGTTAGCAGTGCGGCCCGGCAAGCCGTATCCGGCTACCTTCCGTTCTTTTCAGTGGACCCACCCAGAGTTGAACTGGGATCTCCGCCACGCCAGGGCGGCGTCTTCCCCTTGGACCATGAGCCCGCGTTTTCCAGTGGACCTGATGGGAGTTGAACCCACCACACCGACCTTGCAAGGGTCAGTCGCCCCCAACGGCATGCAGGCCCGTTCGACATCCGCCGGGTTTTGCCCCGGCGAACGTCAATTCCCGCCGCTGGCACGGCGGCCCCCGGTCAGAGGTCCGTTCGGGAATTGAACCCGACCCTCGTCCTTACCAAGGACGTATGCTGCCGAAACACCTACAGACCGCCGTTTCAGTGATCCCGGGCGGAATCGAACCGCCGATTTCCTGGGTGTCATCCAGGCGTCTTTGCCGCTGGACCACGGGATCGTCTGGCAGTAGTGACCGAGGCAGGAATCGAACCTGCAAAATCACGAGGTTCTCGACCTCGTCGCTTTGCCTGTTTGCGTACTCGGCCACGATCAAGTAGCGGGTCCGGGAGTCGCACACCGGCAGTCCAGGCTTATGAGGCCCGAATGAGCACTGGCCCACCCGCATCAAGCGTCAGTTGCAGGTCCCGGTATCGAACCGGACGGGTCGGGCTTATGAAACCCAACTGGGCACCAGCCCACCTGCAATCGTTCTGTCCAGTAGCCAAGGGGAGACTCGAACTCCCACGCCCGCAATGGGCACGACGTTCTGAGCGTCGCGTGTCTACCAAGATTCCACCACTTGGCTGCATTGTTCAGCGACTCGGACGGGAATCGAACCCGCGTCGGCCAGGTTGAGGGCCTGACTGTAAAACCAACATCACACCGAGCCAAGACAGCGACGCGGACGGGAATCGAACCCGTGTGGGCGAGATTGAAAGCCTCGCTGCAAGACCAACATCGCACCGCGCCGAGGTTCTGTTTGTTCGAGAGTGCGTCGGGACGGAATTGAACCGCCAGAGTCCCGTGGGACGACTGGTTTACAGCCAGCGGGGCTTGCCAATGCCCAACCGACGCAAGTTGTTGTTCGCCAGTAGCACGGATGGGAATCGAACCCACAGACGTTCACGAAGGTTTGAGCTTCGCCGCTTTGCCGGTTTGCGTACCGTGCTGTCTTCCAGCGTCCCCGATGGGATTTGAACCCACGATCTCCTGCGTGACAGGCAGGCGAGCACTCCGGGCTGCTCCACGAGGACGGGTTGTTATGTCAGTAGCTCAGGTGGGACTCGAACCCACAGCATCCTTGGTTCTAAGCCAGGGTGGTCTGCCGATTGCCTACCGAGCCGTTTTGTCCGCCAGTGCCCAGAACAGGACTCGAACCTGCAAACGCCCGGGTTAAGCCGAGCCGCTCTGCCGCTTGGCGTATCTCGGCCCAAGTAGTCCTGGGTGGACTCGAACCACCGCTCGTCACCTTGTAAGGGTGCTGCCTTCGCCGCTAGGCCACAGGACCGCGTTCTTGCAGTGGACTCACCGGGAGTCGCACCCGGATCTCCAGCTTGCGGAGCTGGTGTCTTCCTGTTGGACCATGAGCCCGCTTCGTCTCCGGAGGTTCGCGATAGCAGACCACCGACAATGCACGCCCCCAAGGACTTGAACCCTGACCAACTGGGTTGGAACCAGCCGTGCTGCCAATTACACCAGGGACGCGTATGGTGTCGTCGAACAGCGGAAGAGACCAACGCTGCGCGTCGGTGCCCGACTCGAACGCACAAACGGTCTGTGCCGTCGCCTGTTTTCAAAACAGGGTCCTCATCCGGCCGGATGACTTCCGTCTGCAAGCTGCGGGGGCTGGAATCGAACCAACATCAAGACGTTCAGAGCGTCCCGTCCTACCGTTGAACGACCCCGCATCGGTTTTCTTTGCTAACACACATCGGCCGCGACAAGTTTGTCGCCAAGGCTCCGGGGGCAGGAATCGAACCTGCGACCTCGTGGTTCAAAGCCACGCATCACGTACCAACAGCGACGACCCCGGAACGTTGCCAGTAGTCAGAGTGCCCTGTGGGAATCGAACCCACCTGTCCAGCTTGGAAGGCTGGTGCCTGAGCCGATCGGCCAAGGGCACGCGTTGTCCAGGCGGAAGGAGCGGGAGTCGAACCCGCAAGGCAGTCATGCTCGTCCCGCTTCGAACGGGGTGCCATCGCCGGTTGGCTTGTCCTTCCGTACCATCAAGGCTGCGGTGGCAGGAATCGGACCTGCGTCAGGGCGGTTAACAGCCGCCTGCCCGTACCAGCACGGGCCCCACCGCATCGCGTCGTTCAGTCAGGACGGCTGGATTTGAACCAGCGATCTCCTGCGCCCAAAGCAGGCGGAATCCCAGGCTTTCCCACGTCCTGAAAGGGCAGAGCGTTCAGCGGGAATTGAACCCGCACCTCCTGCATGGCAAGCAAGTGCGCTACCTTTACGCCATGAACGCTTGGTTGGAAGCCGAATTGTCAAAGATCAAGAGCACCGGGAGGGACTCGAACCCTCGTCGCCGCATTACGGGTGCGGTGTCCTCGCCGCTGGACGACCAGTGCGTTTGTTCAGTGGGACCGGTGGGTATCGAACCCACATCGTCCGGTTTAAGAGACCGGTGCATTACCCTGTCTGCCACAGTCCCGAATCAGTCGGCGCGGTGGGAGTTGAACCCACGCCCTGCGTCTTATAAGGACGCCGCTCTCACCGCTGAGCTACGCGCCAGCGCGAGTAGGGCCGGCGGGATTCGAACCCACACCATACGGATTAAAAGTCCGCCGTGCTGCCTGTTACACCACGACCCCGCGAAGCGATCGGGCGTATGCGTTTCCATCGGCGTCGCTGCAACATCGTTTGGTCTCCTGTTGGTTTGGTTATCAGTGGTAGCCCCGAGAATCGAACTCGGCACAACGCGGTTATCAGCCGTGTCTGGACGACCAGCCCTCGACTACCAATTCAAGTCGGGCACCCCGGAGTCGAACCGAGACCCTCCTGCTCCCGAAGCAGGCGTGCTCCCATCTGCACCTCTGCCCGTCTGTCGTCTCACAGTCAGAACGGCCGGTTATGGACATTTCGTAACGATTTTGTGGAGCGTCGGCTTTTTCACCTTGCGATTGCGCAAAGTGAAGAGTTCACGGCAGATACGTTCTTTCGGCTCGGCTCTTCGGATGCCTAGCGTTGGGACGCGCTGCCGCGCTCACACACGACCTCCCACCGGGTTTCACGTTTTGGAACCGGCCTGGGAGACGCAGAAATGTCTACATGTTCAAATGACAATCCGTGCGAAACGAGGTTCGCTACGGACGATGACCAAACCACCGGTTCCTCGGAGAACGTCGATGTCCAGGGGCACGACTTCCCTTCGGGCCAGCAGTCGGATACTCCACTGCCGCGTTCGAAACGAAAGCGAAAACGCGCGCGGGAAGATCGCGGTTTGCCCCCAGACGAGGAGTTGGCCAAGCTTGCCACGGCTTACCTGGACCGACAGCACCGACATTGGCCCAAACTCCTCGAAGAGGGGTTGCTGCCTCTGCGCACCGAAGAACTCATCCGCCAGATGGTGGTGGACTTCAAGGAGCGGCACCGCACGGGTGAAGTCGATCCGCAACGCATCCGGCCGTTCCTCAGGTTCTGCCAGAAAATCGGCGGGGCCTACAACCGGTATTCGTGCGACAACAGCAGCCCGACTTCGGCGCTGGACCAGATGGTCAATAGCCTCGACAAGGCCCACGGCGAAGGCCGGTTCATTCCATGGGAATATGTGTTCGCGGACTACTCTGTGACCGGCTTGGACCCGTCGCGTCAGGGTTACAGCTCCTACAAATCGCTCGTGTCAAACTCTGACCATCCGCTCGAAACCACGTACATCGACGATTTCACGCGGGCCTCGCGTGACGAACTCGAATGGTGGAAGCTGGCGGCGCTCTCTAAGCGGTTGAACAAACGCATGATCGGGGCGAGCGATGGATTTGACGTCAGCAGCCAGGACTGGGACGTCAAGATCACCTTTTACGGCTTGGTCTCGCGGCTCTTCATCAAGGGGCTGCGTGAAAAGGTCCGACGGGGGATGCGGGGGGCAGCCCGTCGCGGAACTTGCCTGGGGAAGCTCTCGCTGGGTTTCACCCGACGCGTTCATCGCGACCAGAATGGCAATGTCGCGTACGGGCCGGACGGTCAGTCCATCAAGGAGCCCTGCATTGACCCGGCGACGAAACCGTTCCTGTTGCTGCTGTATGAGCTGTTTGTGGATCGGAACTGGACCACGTACAAGATCGTCCAGCACTTCAACAAGACGAAAGTCGATGGCTGGGACGGCTGGACCGAACGTGCCATCAAGCAGTTGCTCTGGAGTCCGGCGTCGATCGGCGTTTTCATTTGGAATAGAACTCGCCGCGAATACGACTGGGACGCCGAAAAGTGGGTTGTTGTCAAGAATCCTCGCGCTGCGTGGGAGGTCTACTACGACCGCAACTTGGCCATCGTCCCGATGGATAAGTGGCGGTCGGCACGGCAAAAGCTGGCTGAGATGCGCCGCAACAGTCCGCTCACGGGCAGGAAACGCAGTCGGAACCAGATCTCGGCAACCACGCTTTTCAGCGGTACGCTCTTCTGCGAGTACTGCGGTACGGAGCTCAAACTGAACCGTTCCACGAGCAAGTACAAACAGATGGCATGCCTGAACGGTACGTTTCACGCGCGCGACTGTCACCTTCACACATCCAAGAGCGTCAAGGTCATCGAGGAATGCCTGTTAGCTCATATCCGAAGCGTCGTTCTGACGGATGCCGCGATCGACGACATGGTGACAAGGGCCAATGACCACCTGGAGCGCGAAGCGGCGAAGCCGCAGGTGGACACGGCTTCCATGAAATCGAGGGCCCGAAAGCTGCAAACCAAGATTGACAGGCTGGTTCGCAAGGTCGAGGATGCCGACGACGAGGATGGGGAATTGTGCCGCGGCTATCACAAACGGATCGTCGAACTGCAGAAGGACTTGAATCGGCTGAACGCCGCGATTCGGGATGCCGAAGTGTCCAACCGCAGATCGGTTAAGCCGCTGGACGCTGCGCGGGTGAAGGGCTATCTCGCAAACCTGCGAAGCGTGTTGAATGACGAGATTCCGGTGGCCGCTGAGGCGATCCGTCAGTTGACGGGTCCAATCAAGATCCGCCAGGAGCCGATCCCGGGGCGTAAACACGGCGCGCGCTGGATCGCCACGTTCAACCCGGACCTGATGCGGGTGCTGCGGTATGTGGTCGGGGATGGTCCCGATTCGTCCGCTCTCGCCTCCGGGATCGGCGGGGAGCCGCAGGCAATCGAGGTGGTCATCGAAAAGGTGCCCATCTACGAGCAGTTGGCCCCCGATTTCAAGCGACTGCGGGACGCCGGGGCGAGCATCCAGAGCATTGCTATGGCCTACGGGATGACCTGGGTGGATGCCAAGCGGATTCTCGACTTCGCCGAGACCGGCCAACGTCCGAAGTGGAAAGCAGGGAAGCGAACCGGGACCGGCTCCAGACCGACCAAGTACTTGGATATTTCGTCGCAGGTCGCCGACCTGCGAGATAACCAGAAGATGTCCTTCCCACGCATCGCCGCAAGGCTGGGCGTCTCGGAGGAGACGGCCCGGCGGGGCTACGATCACGCCCACCGGGCGTCCCTGCGAGAAGCCGTTGAGCGCGGTGAGGCTCCTCGTCGAGGCTCGTACTCGCACCTCGGAGAGGAGAAAATGGAAGCGATTCGCAAGTTGCTGCGCGAGGGCAAGGAGACCTCGGCGATTGCCAGCGAGGTCGGTTGCAGCGATGGCACGGTACGCCGAGTGCGGAAGCAAATGCAGGTTGGCACCGACACGGAGGAAGCAGCCTAAAACCGGACGATTCGTAACCGTGGGGCAGGTTTCCAACCTGCCGAGGTTCGGGCAGACTGAGAAGCCTGCCCCACATTGACGCCTGGGCTGTGCGAGGGTCTCCCGACCCCGCACACGACGCGACCGGTAGGTCTCAGGAATCCTGGAGACCTGCGGTCGGCGGTTTCGGCGAGGTCGGGAGACCTGCGCCGAGCGGGCCTGTGAATCGCGAAAGGCCATTCCGCTTAGCCGAGAACGGCCTTCTTTACCACGCACGCAGAGCCACCTAAATTAGTTGCTTTTTCGTGGCATAATATATTGAGGGGCGCGTTACGTATCCGCATCCCTCATCTCTTGGCGTTCTGAGGCGGACGAGCTTGCTCGCCCGCCTTTTTCTTTGCGCGTTTTGTCGCTGTTCCCTGTATCGCTAGTCATCGCGCTGGCGAGACCCCCAATCCCCGACCCGGAGGAACGGTCATGCCCGAACATCCCCATGAACAACCGTTGCGAGGCACCCCGAAACGGCTTCACACATTCCTGGATTGCCTTGCCTCCCTGCTGGCAAAACGCTGGTTGCGAGATCAGCGGCGGCATGAGCAAGGCACGCCGCAGGACGAACGCGAGTCAACCTCGGAGGTGCCTGAGGCTTCGTAGCGGTTCAGACTTGTGTTTGATCCGCATCCCCACCACGACCTTTCTCGATAAGACAGGAGGAACTTTGCATGCCTAGAAGAATCCGCGTTTCGATGAGCCAAGAGGTCGGACTGCCAGACGCTGGCTCGCTCGCGGTGAGTTGCGGCGTGGAGTTCGACGCCGAACCGTCGCAACGGCAGGACGGCGACGACTTCGACAGCGACGTTTGGCCCGCCGTCGGCGTCTGCCGCCAACTCGTCGAAGAGGAGTTGGGCAGACATCAGCAGACGCACGTCGCCGCTTGTTCGAGCCGTGACCCGAGCGATGTTGAGGCCGGTCGATAGGCCATGCGGCTTTCATTGGCCGTCGTTGTCCCCTAACCCGCTGCAATCCCGACTTCGCTCTGTTGCGGTGGGCGTCCTTTTCGTTCTGCGTCACCAGTGCCGCCACCGCGGCACGGTGAACTGTTGACCGAGTGATCTGCACCCTCGCGCGTTGCGGGGGTGGCTATGTATCGCAACATGGCCGCCCCCGCTTGGGGGCGGTCTCATTTCTTGGAGATCGTACCCATGACAGCATCAGCAAAGTCGGTTCGTTGCCGGAAGTCCCCGCCCGCTTGGCAAGACGCCTTCATGGAGATGGTTCCCGCCATCGAGACCCATGCCAAGATTTCGTTCAGGCATCTGGACGCCGAAGCCCGCGAGGAAGCCATCCAGGAAGTCGTCTGCAACGCCTGCTGTGCCTACGCCCGGCTGGCCGAGTTGAAGAAAACGGATCTGGCTTATCCAAGTGCATTGGCCAGGTTCGGCGTCGCCCAGACGAAAGACGGGCGAAAGGTCGGCGGCAAGCTGAACTGCCGCGACGTCCTGAGCGAATACTGCCAGCAGAAAAAGAAGCTTCTCGTCGAGCGGTTGGACCAGTTCGATTCCGAGGATGAAGCCTGGGAAGAGATCCTGGTCGAGGATCGCCACGCTGGACCTGCAGAAACGGCGATCACGCGGATTGATTTCGCCACATGGCTTCAGCTTCTGCCGCGCCGCCTGCGAAAGATCGCCACATTCCTGGGTAACGGCGAAACGACCAGCACCGCCGCCAAGAAGTTTCGACTGTCGAAGGGTCGGATCAGCCAGATCCGCAAGGAACTGTTCCTGGCTTGGCACAGCTTCCAAGGGGACGAACTGGCTCCCGTCGCGTAGCCCGCACTTGTTACGCAACCGTTTCACCGGCCACTCCGTCGATCATCGGGACGGGGTGGCCACAGAATACAGAAAGGCCGTCTGATGGAAGGATTGATCGTGTTGAGGATCGTAGCGTTCCTTGGTTACTGGTGCTACAAGGCCGGCAAGAGAACCGGCAGCCGGAAAGGCTACGGTGTCGGTCGTGGCCGCAGGCACCGCCGCCGATAACCTGCCCTCGTCTTTCGTAACCGAGACGTGCGCTCAGCCTGACTGCGCCACGATTCGACAGCACACCCAACCGCCCCCTGCCACACTCCCTGCCCCTCCGCTCAGCCTGCCCCTCTGCTCAGCCTGCCTTCCCGGCGAAAGCCGGGAAGGCAGGTTTGAGGCGGGTGAGAGTGGGGGGCGGGGGGGCGTGAAGTGATGGCGGCCCGGATTCGGCGGTCAGCCGACCGTCGTTTGACCGTCTTTCCGCAGGATCTGGTGATTATCCAGATTCATGGACATCGGAACTCCGAAGTACAAGAATCTGGATAATCTCGAATTTGACGGGAAAAGAAGCTATTGAACGCATTTAGGCTACTGTGACACGGGAACACCACAGCCTTGCGAGACGAGCCAGCGGCGGATGCGTTCAGCGATCTGACTGGCCGGGGCCTCGGGCAACTTGGTGGAGTCTTTGCCATCGCGGCGAATCCAATATCGCTTACCAACAGGTTGACGAATCAGCTCGATGCGATGCGTCGGCCCGCCGCGTTTTTTCAGGCTGATGCGGATCTCAGCGGGGGAGTTGGGGCATTTTTCTGACCCTTCGGATGTCGGAAGTATTTGGAATCTATGGCGTTAGGAAAACTCGCCAGGCACGGAACAGACGGCACCAGCGGACTGCGATTCGTGCCACGACAAGTATTTGACCCCTGGATTGTTGCAACTCTAAGACCGATGGTATAATGCGGCAATTGGCCCTGCAAATTAGGCCGGGATAATTAGTGTCGTTTTCGGCGAAGCGGTCGCTGCCCCGCAGCCCAAGGAGGGACAATGATCCCGGACTTTCGCGGTGACGGCTACTTACCGGAAGGCATGCATACCGCCACCGAGGCCGAAGTGACGTTTCGGTTCGGAGCGTCGTCGCCGCGCCGCAGACGATTGGTTATGCGACTTCGACGTTGGATCGAGCTGTCGCGTCTTACCGGTGCATCGCGGTTTTTGGTGGACGGAAGCTTCGTGACCGCGAAGAAAGAGCCGAATGACATCGATGCTGTCGTCTTCCTCGCGGACGACTTCGAGGCGCAGATCTCCCGTGGATTTGAGCCGGCGCTGGAGCTGGAACAGATGCTTCTGACACGTCGTCCGGAAGAGATTTTCGCAGCAGAGGATTCAGGGGATTGGAACGATTGGGTAGAATTCTTCACTCGGACTCGTGAATTGGATGGCAGACGCAAGGGACTCGTGGAGGTTCGGTTGTGATCACCAATGCGGTCGAATACGAAAAGGCTGAGCAAGAGCTTCGGGATCTCGAGAGACGCCTGGACGGGCTTCAGCGCTCGCATCCAATCGGCTCGAAGGGATTTACAAAGGCGGGAATTCGCAAGATGATTGCCCGCATCCATGAAGAGCTTGCGATCTACGAGGGAAGCGAAGAGGCTCGCGGGCCGGAATCCAGTGCCCCGTCCACCGGTCGCGTCTCACCGACCTAGCGGATGGACCGCAGCGGCGGTCTCCCGGCGGTTCTGGCGTGAGTGGAAAGGTTGGGTCTGTCCGGGTGCCGCGCCGCTTCGGGGTGGTGGCCATGTGAGGAGTCCTTTAATCCGCCGTCGATTGTATTGCGCAATAACGAACGTTGGTAGAATAACGGGCGGGGGCGTACGTTACGGAATCACACCAGGGCCGGTTTTCGACGCACGAAGAATGGCGGCGATACATCCGACAACCAATAAGCATGATAACGGAAGTGGTCTCGGCGATACTCTCGGTTTGGGTCTGCTGCCAGTGCCCATCTGAGGGCCTCGACCCATTTACGGCCGAGGCATCGAATCCTGACCGGTCCAAGCCGGATGTTCTGGCCAGCGTGGACTTCTCCCCCGACGGGAAGCAGATGCTGATCGCTTTCTGGAGTCAAATCGTTCTCGCGGAAATGGACGGTAAGAAAATAACTCACATTTACACGGTGCCGGGCAACTACAGAACGATCGATTGCGCAATGTTCGCAGGGAGCGGCTACGCCTTTCTGCAAGACGACCATACCCTTCAGTTACTGGATCGGGCTGGCAACACTGTGTGGCGAATGTCCGACACGGCAGCGATAGCTGTGAGTGCGAACGGGAAACGGATGGCGACAATCGGCCCGAACAGAACGATCTCCGTTTACGAGCTTGCCTTTCCTCGGCCTTGTCGCCTCGAAAGCATTTTTCTCCTTCATGAGCCCACTGAATCGTCAGGTTGGAAGAAGCTTTTCTTTGTTCCCATGATCAGATTCTTTCCCAGCGACGAAAGCTTGGCCGGCTGTGTGTACGGAATCTCGTCGTTTTCCGTGTCCCGGCCGGAGTTTTTCGTCGCGCAGAGGGAGAACGGCGGCCAGGCGAAATGGTACTCTGGGAGAATTCACTCGCAAATTCAGCTCAACTTTCCCTATGTAGTTTTGCTCCATGGCAACGACAAGACCAGAATCCACGATGTTCGGACGGGACAGCAAGTGATGTCGTATTGTCGCGGGATGGATGCTCCCCTTTATTCCGCCTGGGTGTCTTCGCGCGGGGACAAGATGATGCTCATCTACAGCCGCGAAGTACTCGTGGTCGATCCTCGAAATGGAGATACCTTGAGCAGGTTGCCACTGCCGGGCCGCGCCTCTCATGCCTTTCCTTTCGCATTCTCTGGGATGTGTAACCGGATAGCGATCGGGACACTTGACGGAAATGTGCTGCTCATCGACTGTGCGGAATGCCGTATTGTCGGTACGATTCAGACCTGGGCCCTGCTCCATCGTGGTAACGAGAGGTACCCACGCTGAACGGAGGATCGAGGAACTCTCGATGCACGCGAAAATCGGCCGTCCTTGACTCCCGGTGCGCGTTCTGCGGGAAACCAAAGGGGGGAAACCAAAGGGGACATTCTACTTTTCAAGAACAGCGACGTGGAAAAGTAGAATGTCCCGTTTGATTTCCCGACCGAAATGGGGCGATGGAAATGCGTCTCTCACAAATGTACCTGATCGCGTTTGTATGTTGCGGACTGGGGGCGATCGCCGTTTTCTTGTGCAGCGAGCGCCCAATTGAGATTCCGCGAGGAAAACACCCGCCTGACAGCACGCCGAAGGACGTAGGCGGATCTGCAAAGACCGTCCTCGCACCGCTACTGCCCGATTTGGGTCTTCCTGCATTGTTCTATCGGGAGACGTGGTCGCACGTGGAATGGGCGGAAATGGGGCATCCGGTTGGTCAACCATTCGGGGTAACGGCCTTTTCGCTTGAGGTGGCTATTCGCCAACCCTCGACAACACCCAAGTCACCGATGCCGGACTGATGCACCTCCGCGGACTGTCACAGCTCCAGACGCTGCATCTCTACGGCACCGAGGCCACCGACACGGGACTCGTACAGCTCGGCGGACTGACGGAACTCCGAGTCCTGTCCCTCTGCAACACCCAGATCACCGAAGCGGGGCTGATGCACCTCCGTGGACTCATGCGACTCCAGCATCTGGTGCTCGAGAAGACCCAGGTCACCGACGCCTTCCGAGACGAGCCAGCGGCGGATGCGTTCAGCAATCCGATTGGCCGGGGCCTCGGGCAACTTGGTGGAGTCTTTGCCATCGCGGCGAATCCAATATCGCTTACCAACAGGTTGACGAATCAGCGCGATGCGATGCGTCGGCCCGCCGCGTTTTTTCAGGCTGATGCGGATCGCAGAGGGAAGTCGGGGAATTTTTCTGACCCTTTGGATGTCGGAAGTAACTGGAATCTATGGCGTTAGGAAAACTCGCCATGCACGGAACAGACGGCAGCAGCGGACTGCGAGTCGTGCCAGGACAAGAATTTGACCCCTGGATTGTTGCAACTCTAAGCCCGTTGGTACAATCCGCCAATTGGCCGTGCAAATTCGGCCGGGATAATTAGTGTCGTTCAGCAATCAGGCCGGGCATGACTCGCACTGAGTGTGACGGCTGAACGCTACCTGAAGAGCACCGACAACGCCCCCGGAAATGGCGATAGAATCGGCGGTGAAGTCGACGATTCATCACTTGGGTACCATTCCTCTACTGCGCCTGCAAATCAAGTGATGGGTACCCGCGCGATGCCATGCTCCGAGTCTAACTTGACTTCCGACGGCCCTTGGACACGACTCCGCCGCATTCACTGGCTGAGTTGGCTCGCGGGCGGGATCGTGGCTGCGGCTCTCCTTGATCAGGGCACGCCCGATATTCACTTTTTGACGGCTTTCGTTCGCCCCGGATTCTGCGGCCTGACGGATCTCCTGCGGCTTGCCGAGCCATTCGCCCTTGTCGCCAGTACCGTTTACGTCGTTGAGTGTCCGGGAGCGTAGCGGCGGACCCGATGATCGCTAAGTCACGAAACGGGAAAGGACGGTCGCCGGGCCGGGGGCGCAGGGAGCCCTGCCGCTGAAGGCCCTGCACCCGAGCCGCCCATCGGGCGCGTCCAAAACGGAAGGTCACTTGGCGGCGGCCGGGTGATGAATTACGGCTTCGCGCAAGGTCGCCGTGTACGATATGATCGAGGTGTCCATCAAACCTCCCAGAGGATTTACCATGCCTACCACCGAACGTACCCTCGATGAACTCGCCGGTCTCGGGGAAAATATCTTCGACCGGCACGTGCGGCCGGCGCTCCGGCCGGAGGATGACGGCAAATTCGTCGCCATCGATGTCGAGAGCGGCGACTACGAAATTGACGACGACGACTATGCGGCCGTCGCGCGACTGCGGTCGCGGAAGCCGGCGGCCGATGTCTGGCTGATGCGGGCCGGCTACCCGACAACGTACCGGATGGGAGTTGTCCGATGATCCAAGGGGTTGTGAACGCCCGTCACGAGGCCGTGGTCGGCCTGCGGGTGCGGGGATCAGGCGGGGTCGAGTTGGGCGTGGACGTGTTCGTTGATTCCGGTTTCACGGCGTCCCTGACGCTGCCGATGGCGGTGGTGACCGCTCTGGCCCTCGCCCGACAGTCGGGTGGCACCGCGGTGCTTGCGGACGGGTCGGTTCGTCAGTTCGACATCTTTGCCGCGGAGGTAGCGTGGGACGGCACTTGGCGGGCGGTGCTGGTCTCAGCCGTCGGGAACGAGTCGTTGTTGGGAGTGCGTCTGTAGGCGGGTCACAAGTTGGTGGTCGAGGTGGTCCCGGGTGGTTTGGTAGAGATCCTTCCGCTCCCCTGAGGGCGCCGAACACAGGCGCACTGTCGTTCGATGAAACTGCTCCAATTCCCGCTGCTGATTTGCGGACCGGGGGAACCCGTGATGGCCACCGGGTGGAGCCGGCCCGGAAACCATTTACGACGATTTTCAACAGCCGGGCTTACCATCGTCTATTTTCGCCCCTTTGCAATAATCGGTCGACCGTTGCTCGGAGCCTGGCCGAGCAATCAGTTGCGTGCTTCTCTGAGTAAACTTCTTGCAGTAGTGATGCCAGGTCCGATGGCGCATCTCGCCTTGACCGAATGAGTTTGTGGATTCGCTCTGATTCGCCGACGGCCAATGGAAACCCCCACCTTGATCCGTCCTCCCCGAACACGTACAGCGCGTTACTGGTCTCCGGCACAAAAAAGTCAATCGTGTCTTGTGTATGCAATGTCGGAAAGATTGCACCCCCGTGGCCAGATCGGGGATACCAGAATCGTTGCGTATCGATCTTGCTGCCAGAAACCAAGAAAATAACCAAGAGGTTCCGATGGTAGTCTGCAATTGCCGCATTTCCGGAGTCGTCTAGATATGGGCCTTGCGGCCACCAGTGAAAGAATGGCATACCATCGTGCATTACAAGCTGGTTGTAAAACATAGGCCGCCAACTCAAAATCCCCGCCTGAAGCACGGCAATGAAGGTAACCAGAATGGTCAGCACCAAAGTTAGCCTCTTGACCGTTTGAATCCATCCTTTCTTCATCGTCCGACTCCACGAAACGTGAAAGCCAACACGTCGCGTACGGCACGGCCGCGTAGACTAAAAGTATATTGGAGGTAGTGAATCTGATCGCGAGTCGCGCCTGGTTTTATCGCGGACATTGCATACGCGAATTCGGCACGCGATACCGCGGACCGTTCGTCCGAGAAAATCAAGTGTGGATACCAAAGCAGCAAAATAATCGTCAACGGCGCCGTCATCATAGGTCCTCCTGTGCCCGGATCGATGGGATAGACGCATTGTATCACCCGGCACGGGCTGACCACAACGGCGAAAAACCGGTCGCAACCGCCAACCCGTTGAGCTAGAAGTTGGCGTCGCTTACGTGTCTCGGCTGCTCCGCTGGGTCTCCCCTGCCATTTCAAAACGTACAAATGGCCAGCCCGCGTTCGTCCGCGTCGCGTTCACGGGCGGAAGTCGGGTCTTGGTCGCCAGCTGCCCCCGGTATCGCGCCCTGAGCATGGGGGCACCGGCCGGCCGCGACTCGGCATTCTACCGCTGTTGGCGGTGGGCCGTTAGAATCGACAATGGACATGAGGATTCCCGACGTGACCACCACCCGTCCGCCCACCCCGAAGCCCTGCCGCCGCTGGCTGCAGTCACAACTCCAGACGCTGCATCTCTACGGCACCGAGGTCAGCCTTGCGCGACACCCCAGCGGCGGATGCGTTCAGCGATCCGATTGGCCGCGGCCTCGGGCAACTTGGTGGAGTCTTTGCCACCGCGGCGAATCCAATTTCGCTTACCAACAGGCTGACGAATCAGCTCGATGCGATGCGTCGGCCCGCCGCGTTTTTTCAGGCTGATGCGGATCTAAGCGGGGGCGTTGGGGCAATTTTCTGACCCTTCGGATGTCGGAAGTATTTGGAATCTATGGCGTTAGGAAAACTCGCCATGCACGGAACAGACGGCTGCGGCGGCGCGAGTCGTGCCACGACAAGAATTTGACTCCTGGATTGTTGCAACTCTAAGCCCGATGGTACAATGCGCCAATTGGCCGTGCAAATTCGGCCGGGACAATTAGTGTCGTTACGTGCAGAACAGACAACGTGTGGCAGTTGGGCAAGGGCTTGTCCTATGAATGACTCGAACGCGGAACATCCGCCGGCGCGACCGCGATTCAGCCTGAGGTCTCTGTTGGCCACCGTCCTCGTCGTCGCGATCCTTCTCGGTTGGTGGACTGATCGACGTAGATTGCACATGAAATTAGAGGCTCAGACCCAGGCGGCACGATTTGGCAAGCTGAAACTCTACGAAAACCTGCAGTCTCCCGAGGTAATTGGCAAAGATATCACTGCCTTCCCAGAGGTCCCAGCGTTTGCCGATGATACGGGTGACGATTCGATGGCCCCGGCGCTGTGGGACCGAGTAGCAGCGGACCGTAAAGGCAAAAAGTGTATTGGATATTACTTGCAAACGGCGGAGCTTGAGGAAGGAACACCTGGATTCTACGTCTTGACGATTAACGGAAGGATCATGGCGGTCCAACCGCACGTCATTGTATGGTGACACATGAGCGGGCTTCCTGTTCCTGCGGGCAATGGTCCGGACCGCGACGCCGGAGGCTGAGCACGTAACCAGTCGCTGGACCAGAGTCGCCGGTCTGGTGGGAGTCAACTGGAAAGCTGATCGGCGGCGACCTGGTCAGCTTGGCCGTTACGCGGTGCGTACATGCCCAACACAGGCGCTCTGTCGTTCGATGAAACTGCTCAAATTCCCGCTGCTGATTACGTTCTCCCTTTTTGTGCTGATGATGGGCACACCAAACATCGAGGAATCCCGTGAAGAGGCTCGCAGTGCCCAGGCCTTTATGGATGCGCAAGAGATAAAAGCAGGAACACGGCCCCTTTCTACGCTTGACCCGTGGGGCATGCCCTTCCACATCAGCAAATATGCCAACAATGGACTGGTGGTGACATCGTTTGGTCCCAACAAGTCGACAGGAGCGAAAGGCTTCGACGACGATGACGTTTCATCTGCGATGTCATTTCCCCCGCACAAACGAGTAATACGCCGCAAGCAAGTGCAATTGATAACGGCGCTCATTCTGTCCGTAGGTCCCTGGGTGCTTTTGTTTCTTTGGTGGTGCCGTTGGGCAGCACTGCCGCAACGACCACGGCGTCAGTCTCAATCGCGCAACTAGGACGACCGCAGCGGAATGCACCGGAGTTGCCCGCCGGGCCGAATCTGAAATCGACATCGCTGGCGGCAACCCAGTGATTGTGGTCGTACCGTGGTTGAACCACCGTTCCCCTGAGAAAGCAAGTCGCTAGCGACATGG
>Ga0366819_10221_pt2 | contig 27064 bp, 29 predicted proteins | sample TotcelFGM3001N15_FD_207091 | JGI IMG/M metagenome (GOLD analysis project Ga0366819, IMG submission 207091) | Enriched cells from coal bed in the Powder River Basin, Montana, United States - Total cells FGM rep3 HSBNCT.FGM.300.1.N15 ... | reverse complement strand
GTCGTGATGGCAGGGACACAGGGAGGCAGACACATGTTCGGAAAGAAAGACACAGAGGGAGGGGTCGCCACTCCGGAGAAGGCGAAGAAGGTGTCACCGGTCGATGTTCTGATTGGACAGCTGGACTCGCTTGAAACGGGGAAGGAGATGACCTTCCGGCTGGGCGAGATCTATGTGAAACCGTTCATCAGCGTCGCGCGCAACTCCACCGGGAAGAAGTTCACTGTGTACCAGGATGGAAAGGATGCAGCGAACAAGCCCCTGGGTAAGCGCGGCAAGTTCTGGGATGCCGACAAGGCGAAGGACATCGTGCACTGGATCGTTGAACGTGAAGGCACGGTATACCAGGGTTGATGACTGGCGGCCCCCAGTTTGTTGCAGATTGAGTAGCCAGTAACCACTCGGGTCTTCTTGGATGGCACATGGACCTGTAACGTGGGCCCGAGTGTGTGAGTATTGGGTGCCGGAGAGCCACTCTTGGAATCGCATTTCCGGTGCCTTTGTCTTTCGGTTAGTCTTGTGTATTCCTCCGTGACGGAGCGGCGTCCGGCGACTGCGCGAGAGGCCGATTCAGTGTGGCTCCCGGCCCCCAGTAGTCCTTGACAGATGCCCCTCCGTCTGCTAGATTAATAGGTACCCCAAGCAATTGAGCTCAGGGGAAAGGCCAACGGCCCAGCAGGCAATAGCTGAAACGGTCTCGTCGCATTCATGTAGCGAGATTGGGCACGGCGAAAGCCCGGAGGGACAGGCCCTAACCCGCCCGGTAAGGTTGCTTGGGGTTTCTTTTTGTCCGGGCATTCCGGACAACAATCCTCTCTGAACCTCTCTCTTCTTCTCTGTGGCCCCGGCCGGCACGCACTTGTCGACCATTTCGTTTTCTCTTCAGCGTGTGCTTCCGTGACAAGCGACAGCGTGTGGCTGGTCCGCGTGTGACTCGACGGGATGTGCGTGTAACGTGGAAGAAGACGGAGTCCGCAGGCGAACCTAAACTTCTATCGCGTCCTCGAACTCGTGGAACGCCGCTCCGGTCTGTAGTTCGCGCCCGCGGGCAACGCCGGCGTGGTAAGCCTTTAGACTCTGGTCGAGCGAAGTGGAAGGCATGCGGCCGGAGAGTGCCTTGACGAGCGAACCCTCGCTGACCATCGGGCAGAACGGGGTGAGGACGCCCAGCGCGAGCATGTTGACGACCCGTGGGTCCTGGAACGTGTGGTCCGCCTCGCGCTGAAGAGGAGTGCGCAAGACCTTGCCCCAGAGGACCTTCTTCACCGGCGTCGAGTCAACGATGACCAGTCCCTCTGCCTTCATGTCCGGCAGGTTGTCGCTGCAGGAACGCTGGTTCAGCGCCACCAGCAGGTCAAGCCCCAGTGCCCTGGGGTAGTCGATCTCCTCGTCCGAGAAGATGATCTCCGATACCGAGTTGCCGCCGCGTGCCTCGGGGCCGTAGTTCTGGGAGTGGACGACGAAGTTGCCATCCATCAGCCCCGCCTCCGCGAGCACGATGCCCGCCAGGACGAGTCCCTGGCCTCCCGAACCGGCAAGTCGCATCTCGAATCGCATGCTGCTACTTCACTTCACGGAGGAGACGTGCATGCTCTTCGTGGAATGTCGGCTTCTCTATGTCGACGAGCACGCCGCTCACTATCTTGTTCTTCAACTCCTCGGCGGGCATCTCGCACGCTTTCTCTATGGCGATGGAGTTGTCCCTTTGCCACTGCATCATCTCGACGGGAGAGCCCATGCCGGTCATCTTACCGTAGTGCGTCACGCAGGGCGACATGACCTCCACCACGGAGAACCCCTTCTTCTCGATTGCCCTGCCGATCATCTTCTCGAGCGCCCGGGCGTGGTAGACGGTAGAGCGCGCCACGAAGGGCGCCCCCGCTGCCTCAACCAGCTTCGAGATATCGAACGGGTGCTCGAGGTGGCCGAAGGGCGAGGAGGCCGTGTGCAGGCCGAACGGCGTGGTCGGCGACGCCTGACCGCCGGTCATGCCGTAGATCTGGTTGTTGATGATGATGGCCGTGATGTCGATGTTCCGTCGGGCCGAGTGGATGAGGTGGTTGCCGCCGATGGACGCCGCGTCACCGTCTCCCATGACGGCGATAACCTTGAGGTTCGGCTTCGCCAGCTTGATGCCGGTGGCGAAGGTGAGCGCTCTGCCGTGCGTTGTGTGCAGTGTGTTGAAGTCCAGGTAGACCGGCAGGCGGCCGGAGCAGCCGATGCCGGAGATGAGGACGATGTCGTTCTTGCTGTAACCGCTGCTATCGATGGCGCGGACCAGAGCTCCCAGCACGATGCCGATGCCGCATCCCGGGCACCAGACGTGGGGGAAGCGCTTCGAGGAGCGCAGATAGCGGTGGATGAGATGCTGCTCGTCGCTCACGCCAGCGCCTCCTCAATTGCCTTCAGTATCTCGGCCGGCGTGATGATGTGGCCGTCGACCCGGTTGAGGGTCCTTATCTGGCAGGCGCCCTGGTTGACGCGCTTCACCTCACGGGACAGCTGCCCCATGTTCATCTCCGGCACGATGACCACGCGCGATGATGTCAGATAGCGCATCACCGTGCGGCGCATGAAGGGCCATATCATCTTCAGCTTGAGCAGACCGACCGGCAGCTTCTTCTCGCGCGCCAGCTTCACCGCCTTGAGCGCCGAGCGCGCCACCGAGCCGTAGGCGATGACCATGACCTCCGCGCCTTCCTCGAAGTACGAGTCGTACCACTGCAGCAGGTGGAAGTCCTTCGATACCTTGTTGAAGAGACGTGTCATCAGCTCTTCTGTCTCGTCCTGTCGTTCCGTCGGATAGCCGTTGATATCGTGAGTCAGCCCGGTTACGTGGAAGCGGTAGCCTTCGCCGAAGGCGGCCATGGGCGGTATGCCGGTTCCGGGGTCGCGGTACGGTGAGTACCACTCGGGCGGCATCGTCGGCTTCGGACGGTTCTCTATTTCGAGGCTGTCCAGAGAGGGCAGCACCACGCTCTCCCTCGTGTGCGCCACAATCTCGTCGGCCATGACGATGACGGGACTGCGATATCGTTCGGCGAGGTTGAACGCCTTTACGGTCAGGTCGAAGAACTCGTATGCGGAGGACGGTGCGACGACCAGTATGGGGTGGTCGCCGTGTGCGCCCCAGCGCGTCTGCATCACGTCGCTCTGCGAAGGTCGCGTTGGCAGTCCCGTGCTTGGGCCGCCGCGCATCACGTCGACGATGACGCATGGCACTTCGGCCATGGCGGCGAAGCTGATGTGCTCCTGCATCAGGGAGAAGCCCGGCCCGCTCGTCGCGGTCATCGCCTTGACGCCGCCGAGCGACGCGCCGATGACGGCGCCCAGGCTCGCTATCTCATCCTCCATCTGGATGAAGACGCCTCCGGCCTTCGGCATGGCGCGGGACATCAACTCCATTATCTCTGTGGCTGGAGTGATGGGATAGCCTGCGTAGAAGCGACAACCTGCCGCGAGTGCGCCCCGCACGCATGCCTCGCTGCCCTGCAACAGTACGCGCTCACCCGTTGTCAGAATCTGTGTCTGGGGCTGTTTGCTCATCTTTGTGCACCACGATAGCGAAATCGGGGCAGCGGTACTCACACCAGCGGCAGCCGGTGCAAGACTCAGGGCTGGTGGCGATGGGGAAGCCGTCCTCTCCTGCGGAGAGGACTTTGCGCGGACAGAATGCGATGCAGATGCCGCACTTCTTGCACCACCCTCTGTAGACGTCGACCCTGTTCATACCGGCACTGCGTGATAACTCGAGGCGACCAATATGCTAGCATCGAAACCAGTCAACGTCCATAGGCCGACGGAACCGGCTCCGGCACGTGGACGCTTCGCACTTTTCCTGAAACGGTATTGGTCGTGACATGGTTCCGTACTATAATCGCGTCTGCGCGTCGCCCGTGTCCCGGGCGTGTACACCGCGCTGGTGAATGATGAAGAATCTCTTTGGACTGTTCGGGAAACGGGGCTCCGGCACGACTGATGCTGTTACATGCGCTCCGAGCGTCGACGGATTGATACAGCAGCTCGGCGACCGCGATGGTGTGACGCGAGAGCGAGCGCGGCGGTCGCTCGTATCGCTCGGCAGCCCCGGTGTGGAACCCCTGCTCCAGGCATTGAAGAACAAGAAGAGCAGGGTGCGCTTTGAGGCCGCGATGTGTCTCAGGGATATCGCCGACCGCAGGGCCATCGACGGACTCGTCGAGGCGCTGGGCGATCGCACGTTCGAGATTCGCTGGGTGGCTGCGGAAGCGCTCATCAACGTCGGCCGGCCGGTCGTTCCCGTAGTGCTGCACGCGCTCATGGAGCATGCCGATTCAACCTGGCTGCGAGACGGCTGCCGACACGTCCTGACGCACTTCGCCGGGCTCGACCTGCGTGCCGCATACCACATCGAGCACCACCCGGCGTGGGTTGATTTCGACCTCCGTGATGTGCTGTCGCCTGTCATCAAGGCGCTCGAGCAGCCGGGTTCGGCCTCGCGGGTGCCGGTTATTGCCGTGCGGGCGCTGGATTTCTTCCCAACCACCGCCATGCCCCGGATGGATCGCTCCGTGATGCCTCACTGACAGGCAAGACGGCCAACGAAAGGAGAACAGTATGAATCACGACATCCTGTACGGACCATCCTATTCTCTTGCGCGTGTCAGACTGGAGGCCGGCGAAGAGATCAATGCTGAGGCGGGCGCGATGGTAGCGATGTCGTCTGGCGTTGAGATGCAGACCGGGGTGCAGGGGGGCCTGCTGTCCGGACTGAAACGAAGCCTCCTCGGTGGGGAAAGCTTCTTCATCAATACGTTCAGGGCTTCCGCCGCCGGTGAAGTCTCGTTCGCTCCGCCGCTGCCTGGTGACATAATGCACATCGAGTTGACCAGCGGCGCATTGCTGGTGCAGTCAACCTCCTATCTCGCCTCGTCGCCGCAGTTGACTGTGGATACCAAGTGGGCGGGCGCGAAGGGTTTCTTCGCGAAGGAAGGACTCTTCCTTCTCAAGGTGAGCGGGCGAGGCCACTTGTTCGTATCCAGCTATGGGGCCATACACGAGGTGCCGCTTGCGTCCGGCGAATCCTACACTCTGGACAACGGGCACATGGTCGCCTTCGACGAATCGGTCAGCTACAACGTTCGCCGCATCGGCGGCATGAAGTCGACCCTCTTCAGCGGCGAAGGGCTTGTCTGCACGTTCACCGGACCGGGGCGCGTCTTCCTGCAGACACGAAGCGAAGATGCTTTCCTCTCCTGGCTCATCCCCCACCTGCCCAGGAGCAACAACAGCTCGAGGTAGAATCGGGGCGTTCGCCGGTGCAGTGGCGGCCATGATTTGCGGTCGCTTCATGGCGATGTACCATGCATCGGACGGTCATGTGTGCGGCGTCCGCGGGAGGTGTATGTCGTGAAGATGATCCCCGAGTCACCGAGAGAGACTCCTGTTGTGGCCGAGACCGACGTGCTGGTCTGTGGCGGGGGCATAGCCGGCGTTGCCGCAGCGTGTTGGGCCGCGCGCCTGGGTGCTAGGGTAATGCTGCTGGAGCGGTACGGGTTCCTTGGGGGGCTTGTCACTCAGTCTCTCGTCATCACCACGCCACCGCTCAACAACGGATTCGGTGCCGAAGTGGCTTCGAGGCTTGAGTCACGGGGCGGCTACGCCATCGTTGCCAACCAGTCCACGGACTACGCCGCCCTCAGGTTCCACGCGATTGAGCCTGAGATGCTCAAGTACGAGCTTGGCCGAATGCTGACTGAGGCCGGCGTGCAGTGCCGGTTTCACACCTATATCGTCGGGGGAGTGGTTGAGGACGGCGCTCTGTATGCCGTGCTGACGGAGAGCAAGGCAGGCAGGCAAGCCATCTGCGCTAGGGTGTTTGTGGATGCGACTGGAGACGCCGACCTGTGTTCCCAGTCGGGCGCGTCCTGGGCCGTGCCGTCCGTTCTGCCTCCCACCACGCTCATGTTCAACATGGTCGGAGTTGATACGGACCGCGTACTCGCGGAGATAGGCAACTGGAGCAACTTGCGTACCGTTGTGAGGCAGGCGGTTGATCGAAAGGAACTGGAGTTCGACCTGGAGATAACGCTCGACAGAGGGGCACCCGGAGTGTTCGCTCAGGACCTCGTGTACCCGGGCGAGTTGAACGTGTGGTCGGGCAATCTGCAGGGCGTGGACGGATTGAGTCCGGTGGAGCACACTCGCGCGGAGTTCATCTGCCGGGAGCATGCCATGCGGCTGTCCGCGTTCCTGGTCGGAACGGTTCCCGGGTTTGAGCAGGCCCGGATTGAGTACACCGCCACTCTGACGGGCGTGCGCGGCACAAGGGTGGCGCAGGGCGATCAGGCTCCTACGATGGATGAGACTCTCTCGACGGTCTTCCCGAATACGGTCTCGAAGCCCTACGCGGATACGCCGATGCGCATTCCGTATGGCTCGCTTCTGCCGCGAGGCGTGGAGGGACTGCTCGTTGCTGGCCGGTGTCTGTCGGCTTCCCCGGACGGCATCGGCATGTTGCGACTGATACCACCGTGCTTTGCCACTGGTCACTCGGCCGGTGTCGCAGCCGGGCTCGCCGTGCGGGACGGATGCTCGCCACGCAAGGTCAACATCACGCGGCTGCAGGACGAGGTCGCACGCAGTGGCATGGACCTTGGACTGTAGTTACTGAGGCCGGTGCAAGTGACGCTGCTGCAGCACATCGGCAAGCAGTGCGGCCACGCGCTGTTTGTCGCGCTCTCCGCGTCCCAGCGCCGAAAGAAGCACGTCTGCGCACGCGCGCACCTCATCATTTGGCCCCGGTAGATTCACGATGAGGGCTTGTCCCGATGAGCCGACCCCGATGCGGACTCCTGCCTTGAGGTGGCGGCCTGATGCAGGATACTTGATTACCCACGGGGTTGCCGCGTTCGGGTCCAGGCGCTGTGTCGCCTCAATGGTCTGGTCCTTGCCTTCCGCCCCGACTCCTCCCGTGGTCACAATCAGTCCGTACGCATCGTGCAGCGCAGCTTCGATGGCATTGGCAATTGCCAGGGAATCGTCCGGCAGCGGCGGCGCTATCGAGACGCGATATCCCGCGCGTTCAAACTCGGCCTTGAGGTACGGGCTGTTCGTATCTTCAATTACGCCGCGGAGCACTTCGTGTCCGGTCGGGAAGACCTTCATGCGTTTGAGATACGCCTGAGTGATCTCTCTCGCTATCGACTCGGACCTCGCCACTACCTCCTCAGTCATGGAGGGGTCGAGGCTCAGCATCTGGAGGATTCCCTCGGAGTGTAGGGTAGTGTTCTCGCCCACGGACACGCCGGCCACTCTGTCCAATGCGGCCAGCAATTCGGACTCTCTGCCCGCAACTTGCCTTACATCGAGCGTCTGTCGCAACACGTCGAGCGTCAGGTGCTCCGGTCCCGCATCTACTACGAGGACGTCGGATGTGTCCAGTCCGAGCGACTTCGCCACTGAGGCTGCGACGTCGCTCAGATTAGCGTTGTCGAGGGTCACGTGCTGAATCCACAGTTCGGTCTTGCCGATCAGGTTCATCTCCATGGGTGATTTCCTCCAGAAGTCAGTGTCGTGATCTCAAATGCGGCCGGTGACATCCATGCTCATATCGAGCAACGGAGCGTCGATGACGGCGCGTCCGATGTCGACGATATCGATGTCCTCATCCTGCAGTTGCCGCAGGTCCTCGATGTGTATGCCCCCGGCAAAGGCTACGCTCACCTGTGTCCTCACGCCGTGCGCGTGCAACGCGGACGAGACTCCCCTTGCATCGGCGAGGCGTCCGGTATCCACCATCAGAACGTCGGCACCGGAATCTGCCGCGGCCAGAGCCTCGTCGGCTATCGGAACAGTCTCTCCCCGTATCTGAATGGCAAGCACCCTCTCCCCGATGCTCCGGGCTGCAGCCAGCGTCGGGCGTATGCCGCCCAGCATCCTCACATAGTTCTTATCGAGGTAGACGAAGTTCTGGTCGACTAGGCGCGTCGGCATGCCGCCAGTCGTTATCGCTCGCCTGAGCGCCTGTTTGGATTCCCCGGGCATCTTCTTCCACGCTCCGCAGACGACCCTAATGCGCCCGGCTGCCTTGTATGCCTTGGCTGCGGCGCTTGCCACCCCCGAGTACTTTGCCGCAAGACCGATGAGCGACTCTTCGCACAGCGCCATCTCCTTCGGAAGTCCGGTGAACTCGGCTATGACAGTGCCGGATTGCAGCTGAGCCCCTTCGGACAGCAGGGTCGAGAACGACACGCCGATTTCCTCGCCTCGCTCCCGGAGCGACGCGCTGCCGGACAGCACTCCGTCATGGTGAGCGACGATGTGCGCCGAAAACCTGACTCCCCGGATTCCTTCGAAGAGCAGGTCACGTATGTCTATCGTGCTGCGGTCCATGCCTCGTATGACGTCCTCTCAGGGTATCAGTATATCGGCCGCCGACATTCGATGCGACCACCTGTGAGTCAGGGGGGGTATGCTAATGTGGGACGACTCTGGGTGTGCGGGTGACAGGAGAACGGACCACGGTCTCGTACCTTACCGTGGCCCGTTTCCCTGGCCCAAATCCCTGTTGAGGTTGAAGTCGCTACGCGTGCTAGTCTCGAGTGCTTGATTGCGAGAGGTTCCTATGACACCTTCGCCGCGCTCAATCTCGCTTTCTCTTCAGCATCTCTCGCCTTCCAGTCCTTCTTGTCGAGCCAGTAGGACAACAGAGTCCCGAACAGCAGCCCCCAGAAGGGAGCTCCAATCTTGAACCAGATGGCGCCTGATGCCGTGAAGAACAGCGCGAAGAACGCCCCGTATCGGAAGTTGCCCTTCCACGCGTCCGTCAACGCGCTCGTCAGAACACCTACCATCGTAAGACCGACCACCACGTTGATGAGAGCTCCTGGCAGCACGCTCACGATGGACAGAGCCGCTCCGGCGATGATTCCGAAGCCGCCGAACAGAAGCCCATCAACGATGGAGCCTACGTACCTGCCCTCGACGGGACCCGCTTCATCTGAAGATGTGATAGCTGTCATGGGACCGGCGATGTTGGCATTGTGGCCGCCGAACCAGCCGGTAATCATTCCACCGATGCCACTGATGAGTGTCATCGTGTTGACCGGCGGATTGTGGCCGATAGCCATCAGCACGCCCATCGCCTGCGTGTTTTCCGCAGTGATGACGATGAGCGCCAGCGGGATGGCCAGCCCGAGGATGACTTCGGGGTTGAACACCGGCTGGTGAATCATCGGGTGAGCGAAACTGAACTGAACGCCGGCGAAAGAGGTGAGCCCCATCGCCATTGCGATGCCGATGCCCACGACGAGACCTACCAGGACCCCTGGGATCTTCAGTTTCGCGGCGAACATGGTGAAGACTATCCACACTGCTATCACCGGCAACGCAATGATGGGCTGGGCGACTGTGGTAGGGAAGATGTTGAGTCCGAACCGGAACAGTGCCCCCGCCACCATGCCCATCACCACCGGGCGCGGAATCCACAACATAATCCTTCGCACCAGGCCGGTCAATCCGACCAGGAATACCAGGACTCCGGCGAGGAGATAGGCGAACACCACTTCGTTGAAGGTGAACTGGGATAGTGCAGCGGCAACCAGCGCCACGCCGGGGATTGACCATGCGCCGCAGATAGACTGCTTGTAGTACAACGCGAGGACGATGGTAATGAGGCCGCCGAAGAAGTACACGGAGAACAGCCAGGATTCTATGACCCTGTTCTCCAGGCCGGCGGCTTGACCCGTACTGATGATTAGTAGCGCAGGTCCTGTGCAGCCCATGATGGCCGCGATGATTCCGGCCCCGAGCGTACCCGAATTGAAGTACTTGCCGAAATCACGCAGGCCACTGGCATAGCCAGGACCCTTCTCAATTAGACTCATCTACGTCTCCTTTCGACAACGGACTTGACGCAGTGCACCTTGTGGGAAATCTGCCTTAGAGCTAGTCCGCCCCTCCCCTCTGCTTCAGCCATTTCGGCATGAGCGTAGTTTCAACCTCCTTGCTGACTGCCGGGGCTTTGGCCAGAAGCTCCTCGGCGAGAGATTGGCTGCAGTTGATGCCGCCTCCGGCGCCATCGAAGATGATGACCTTGTCCGTCTTGGCCATGGCGTAGGCATGTGACATGGCCGTGTCAAGGTCAGGCACCACCTCCTTGGCGTAGTCGGGAAACTCGATGTTCTGGGAGTCTTCACGGAACAGGCGGGCGTGATCCTCGCCGACGATGATGGTCGGCGTGTGCTTCGCCCAGAAGACGGATGGATAGCCCACCCACGCGTAGTTGACCACGCATGCCTTGATGGCCGGGTTCATGGGTGGAGTTTCCGGCAGGAGCGGCTTCTCGTCTTCTCCGTAATAGGACTCCGTGTACCAGGTGTATGACGGCAGCGGCTCCTCGAGGTCCAGCAAATCTATGTTCGCGCTACAGAAGTTCGCGTAGATGACACCGCCGCCGAACACGTATGGAACGGGGGCGCAGAAGTCCAGGACGGCAATGGCCTCCTTGACCTTGCCCAGCAGGGTCATCATCTTGCCGTAGGTTGCAAGGTTGAGTGCGGTGACTTCCCTGTTGAGTGCATAGAGGTCATTGTTGGCGGTCACTCCGACGATGCCGGCCGGTGTAGGCTTAAAGAAGCAGGCGAACGCCCACTTGTCCTGGACGAATTTGGAGTTGAATATGGCTCGTGCCGTGAAGTTCGCCCCGCGAGGGCCAAGGTTGTGGTGGTATGTCGACCTGCTCTCTATACGTGCGTAGGACATCGAGAACGGCTTCACTGCCCGATCGACATGCCGGTGGAAGTGGATCTCCCTCACGTCGCTGTTGTGAGTATGGACAATCCACGTGGCATCGTACGCCCGCTTGATGCCGTAGAGCGTCCCTATCTCCGTCTCTATGGGTATGCCCTCGTCGATGGGCGCCATGCCCCGCGCCTTGCCCGGCCCGAAGACCTTGTCCAGACCGAAGCGCTTGATGTACTCCTCAGTCTCTCTGAACCGCAGTCCCACGCCGGCGCGCAACCTGATGTCCTTGCATCCAGTGCGCTCCTCGATGACTTCCTTGATAGTCTTCAGCATCTCCGTGTAAGGCTGGCCGCCGAGGATTGTCCAGCTGTGGTGCGATCCGAGCAGGTTCACGGAATCGCCCGGCTTGATCATGCTCATGTCGACGCCGGCCAGCGCCTCACGGGTCGCCCTGCGCATCTCCTCCGGGTTCTCTGGCGGCCAGAATACCTTTGGCGATTCAGGGAACAGGTCCGTGGTCTTCAGGAACACCATGCCCGGGAGGTCCGCCGCGCGGGCCGCCACGCAGGAGGTAGCAACGCCGTACACGGACTCACGCGGCGGGATCGGCTTGAGGGCTTTCTCCAGCTTTCGTGTCATTTTGCACCTCCTTTCGCCTCGACGACTCGTTCCATCAGTTTCCTGTCAGCCTCGAAGTAGAACTTCTTGTGGGCGGGGTTCTTGACGACCGAATCTGGCAAATCCCAGTTGGTCGAGGTCAGCCCGTACCACTGCCAGCCCGGAGCCTTCCCCAGCGGCACGCCTGCCGCGGTAAGAAGCCGCAAGATAGGCTGGATGCACTCCACGCTGCATCCTGTGCGGATGCCGGTGACGCGGGAGATCTCTTCCGGCGTCTTCGCTCCGAGCAGGATGGATGCTGCCACCTCACGCGCTCGCGTCCCCGTGCAGTAGCACAGCACCGCCTCGGGATGGAACCGCGCCTTCTTGCACAGGGCTATGACCTTGTCCTTCGGCGCCCTGGTCCAGTCGAGCTCGATGACCTTCTTCTCCTTGAGTGCGACCAGTTTGATGGCGAACACAGGACAGCGGCTTTCGCAGTTGCCGCATCCGGTGCACGTCTCAAGGTTCACGACGGCCTTCTTGTTCTCGCCGACTCGAACGGACTCCGTTGGACACACCTTCTCGCAGGTCTTGCACCCTGTGCAGATCGCAGGGTCGATTACCGCCTGTGTCGTTACTATTCGCAACTCAGTCACCTCCTTTCACTACCGATATGCTTGCGTCGCGCGCGCGTTTCCAGTTCTTCGGTCCCTTTCCCGGGATTACCGGTCACCGTGGGGACTCCGTGATGCGGGCGTTGCGTGTCTCACGGGTTCGGCAGGGGCCGAATTCGGCGATAGCTGGGTCCCGCGTGCGTCAACCTCCTGCAATACATGGGGCGGTTCCGTCTCGCCGGCCCAGAGAGACTCAATGGCCTCCACGCTCGGCTTCACAGGCCCTGGTCCCTGGTTGCCAAGTCGGTAGCTGATTGCCTCAGCTCCCAGTTTGATCAGAGGGGCGAATCGCTCGCGGAGCTGATGCTGCATGCGCACCAGGGGCCCTGAGATGCTCATGGCTGCAACCGCGTTGCCACTCGCGTCACGTATTGCTGATGCGACACATATGACCCCCAGATAGCTGCCTTCGAGGTCGTAGGAAACGCCGCTCCTTCTCACCAGCTCCAGTTCCTCCTTGAGCTGCGTTCTGGTGGCCACCGTGCTCCCCGTCAAAGGGTGAAGTCTCTCCTCGGGGTACATCTGATCCAGTTGCCACTCAGGGAGTTCGCTCAAGAGCGCCTTTCCCATCGATGATGCATAGGCCGGGTACACCGAGCCAACCTGTTGGGCTACGCGGAAAGCGTGCTTCGATTCCTCCTTCATGATGAGCACCACGCTGCCCTTGGCGAGTATCGATACATTGATCGACTCACTTGTAAGGTCATTCAGCAGCTTCAGTATGGGCGTTGAAGCCCCGCGGATGTCTGTCGTGTGCAGGTAGAGCGTGCCTATGGCATACAACTCCGGTCCTATGCCGTATCTACTGGAGCTGTCCCGGCTCAGCATGCCCCCTTCCACAAGAGCTTGCGCCAGCCGGTGGACTGTGGACACGGGCATCTGGACCTTCCTGGCAAGTTGACTCACCCCCAACCAGGGCTCCTGGGGCGTGAATGCTTTGAGCAGGACAACTGTCCGGGCTACCGATTGTACCGATTCTGCTTTCCGCATGGTGGAAAGACATTCCACGGGATGGGAATCGATTTCGACATTACCATACCGACTGTGCACAGTCAATACCCGTTTTGCGTGTGCGGGCGCAGATTAGCACCAGTTTCCTGCACGGTCAGCGCGCCCAATCCGGTCGTAGCGTGTCTCCACGGACAATGAGTCAGCATTGAGTGCGGGGGCATACTCGAGATGTGGCGGCTGAAGTGTCGCGAAACAGGCGTGCGCGGCCTTCACAGGCCAATTCACTCTGGAGCAGGGAAGCGTGATAACCCGACCGGCTCAGACTGTTCCGCGGAGCCGCTCCTGTGCCATCGCGCCTCCCTGTTAGCTCTCGTCAGCGGTCGATGCGCAGACGGAAGGAGGGAAGCAGAGTAGAAGCTGTGCGCTAGGGCGCAACTCTGCACGCGAGCGAGGGTACCAGGTACACCGGAACAGGGGAGTTCCGCACGACCTTCTCTGCTACGCTGCCCAGCAGCCACTTCGATACTCCCGTTTTGCCCTGGGAACTCATGACCACGATGTCGACACCGTTCTTTTGGATGTAGTCGAGAATCTCGTCCGCTGGTTGTCCGGACCGCACGACCGTGGTGACCTTGGATTTTGTCAGTCCCAGTGACTGCTTCGTCTTCTCCAGGTATTCAGTCGCCGTCTCCTTGGCGAGCTTGTCTGCCTGCTTGACCACCTTCTTGTCGAGGTAATCGGCGTACGGTGCGTAGGTCATGTCGGAGACCGTGAGGAGGACTACTTCGGGCACTGCGCGAGATGTGGCGATGTCTTTCACGTGGCTGAGGACGCACTCGGCGTACTCTGAGGTGTCGAGGGGTACCAGCATCTTCTTGTTCATTCTTCTCCTCCCTTATCCTCATCTTGTTGAGCGGCGAGCCCGGGGATGGCGTGCTGCCCAACAGAATCCCTTCTCCAAGCGATGATCCGTGGCTGGTGTACCGTCTCCAGTATACATCAGCGAAACTTGAGGTCCATTTTCCTGTGGCGACGAGGTAGGGTACCATTGCGGAAACAAGTGCCTGGCCGCTGAAGTGGTCGGAAAGACAGCGAACGGAGGGAGAGATGAATAGAGAAGCATATGTAAGCAGGTACCGCCGGATGCAGAGCGAGCTGAAGACACTCGGCGTTGACCTTGCACTCTTCGCGGACAGGGAGAACCTCATCTACTACACGGGCATGACCAACTTCGACTGCTTGTCTATGGTGATTCCCGCCGAAGGTGAGCCGCACATCGTCTGCCTCTGGCTTGATGCAGCGTACGTTCGCTCCCAGGTGCCGACCGAGCACGTCGTGCCGTACCTCTTTCCCGCGACCAACCTCGGAGCCACGACTGCCGGCGTCATCAAGGAGATGGGTTTCACTTCACCGCGCATCGGCGTCGGCAAGTACTTTGTCGAGTTCAGCGTCTTCGACGCGCTGCGGAACGGACTGCCCGGCGTGGAGTTCGTTGGCATGACCAGGAGCTGCTACAAGGTCAGGTCCATCAAGGACTCCTCGGAGATAGCCCTGATGCGCCGCGCCGGGGCAATCGTTGTAGAGGGCATGAAGGCGGCCATCGGGGCGATTGCCCCGGGTCGCAAGGAAGTGGAAGTGGCCGCTGAGGCCGAGTACGCCATGGGTAAGGCCGGTTCGCAGGGTTCCCCGTTCCGGATGCAGGTACTGGTTCAGGACCGACAGCTGTTGACGCATCCCTTCGCGGGTGAGGCTGTGATGGAGAATGACCAGCCAGTGGTGGTACATCTGGGAGCAACCTACGAGGGGTACACGGCGAAGATGTGTCGCACGATTGCGCTGGGCGCCATCAACCCCGAGTCGGAAAGGATATATGACGTCCTGGTGGCTGCCTATCGCGCCGCCACCCTCGCGGTCAAGCCGCCGGTGCCGGTCCAGCGAGTCTATGAAGCTGCCTACAAGGTCGTCGACGAAGCAGGATACGGCCGGCAGTTCATCGATATCATCGGGCATGGGGTCGGCATCCGGCAGTCGGAGTTCTACCCGGTCATCGACAAGGCGGGCGACCACGTCATTGAGGAGAACATGGTCTTCGATATCCTGCTCCCCACTGTCTACAAGAAGGGAGTGGGCGGACCGAGGTTGACAGACACTATCCTGGTGACCCGCGATGGCACAGAGGTGCTGACGCCGTTCCCCGTGGAGCTCGTGAGGAAGTAGCACCGGTGCTTCCGGAACCACAGCGGCTTTCACACGGCGCGGCAGAGGCAGAACGTGCCTGATGCGGTCGCGGTCATCGCTATACCTGAACGCGAACCGCTTTCACCAGCCTGGCGACGTTCTTGCCGAAGTTCCAGATCGTGTCGAGCCCTTCCTTGTCCTGTGCCACCTCCCCCTTGTCCTTGCCGAAGGCGACATTCCAGTAGGAGGAGCCGGTCATGAAGAAATCGAGAATCTGGAACCAGTAGTTCATCTGCGCGAATGCGAAGTTGTGACCTGCCCTCCGACCCACTACAAGAGGTCCTCCGACCTTGCCCTTGAAGAGACTGTCGCTGTAGCGGGCGACCATGCCGGTGCGGTCCATGAGCGCCTTGACCAGGGAAGAAGCGCCGCTGAAGTAGACGGGCGTTGCGAGGATGATGCCGTCTGCGGCCTTCATCTTCTCGAGTATGGGGGGGAGGTCGTCGTCGATGATGCAGCGGTGCTCCTTCTGGCACGCATAGCAGCCGATGCAGTGTCCGATGTTGAGGCCGGCCAGCGACACCATCTCGGTCTCTATGCCTTCCTCGGAGATGGCTCTGAGCGCGTGGGCGGTGATGAACTCACTGTTGCCGCCCTTTCTGGGGCTGCCGCTGATGCCGAGTACCTTCATCTGCACCTCCTCGATTGTGGTTCGTGCCCGGACCGTCATTCGTCTGCCGGGCTAACGTGACATGGTGGCACAGAGTGTTTGGTTGTGCAAAGTCGGCCGGCGGATTGCTCGGACAGCGGGCCTGCCACAAGACTGACGGTGTGGGGCATCGACATAGCAGTGGCGAGACCGGCCACCCACAACGACGATGGTTGGCAGTGAGGGGCATGGTCAACCACGAGGAGCTGGCCCGACGCATCGAGGAATACTTGTACTGCCCGTGGTCCGCCCCAACATGGGGTGTTCAAGCCGATTGAACCGGCGGATCGTGGACTGCGTTGTCGCTTGGGGCAACCCGGAAAACCGGGGAAAAATCGCATGCGATTATCCGGTGCGAAGCTGCCGGGGGCTTGACAGCCCCAGACTCCCCTGCTAACTTCCATGATGCCCCAAGCGACCAGGCAGGGATAGAGGGGCTGGACACCCTGAGGGTGGTGGCTGTAGAAGTCCTGAGACCTCCAAGTCAAGGGATTAGGAAGGCCCGAATCCGGGGGGACCAAGCCGAGATCCCATAATGCAGGGCCACTTGGGGCTTTTCTTTTGTCCCGCAGGTGCCTTCGTTCATCGCTTCTCCTTCGTCTTCTCTCTTCCTCCGGCGTCCATCTGTCGCGGTCTCAAGCCTCTTGAACACTGTTTCTGGGCGACGCACACACGCCCAGTGGTCTCTGCATGACACGACACGGTTGACGCACTGCCCTCGCCCGCATATAGTCTCCTGTTGCACGTCAAGCAGCATCGGGGAGAGTGTATGACACGTTCAAGTGAACTCGAGATGCGGTCGTCGGCCGTCACCCTGTCAGACATGGAGGTGTTCATTTTTCCCAGGCTGATGTACAGCCTTCTGCTGGCCAATCTGATGTCGCCGCGCATCTGGCGCTGGCGAGAGGACCCGTGGTTCGCGGGCATTGAGAAGCTGAAGCCCTACCGGCGCATCAGCCGTCTCAAGCAGTTCATCATGGACCACTATGTGTTCAACCTTGACCTGGACACATGGGGACTGACCACCAAGCAGCAGGAGTTGAACCGGTTCCGCGATTTCATCGACCAGGACACACTGGCGCAATCGAACGCCCTGTTTGGCTACGAGGGAGATAAGTACTACTTCAGCATCGACATTCGGACGCATTTCGGCCTCGACAAGTATGAAGGCGACGTCATTCCATACTGGAAGACAGAGACGGTGGAGGCGATGGATGCGTTCCGGTTCAAGCCCCAGTACGGTGGCGGAGCCGGCGAGTGTGTGTCTCTCTCGGTACTCTACGCGGCCGCGCTCTTCATCGTTGCCCGAATACCCCTCGCGGATATCTTCATGCTTGCCACCCCTCTCCATTCCCAGAACTTCGTCGATGTTGACGACGGTATCCTGACGAACAACCGGCGTCTGCTCACCAAGGCCATGTGGTTCAACGGCACAGCTCTGTCCGCTCAGGCACGACGGGCCCTGGAGAACGAGCGCGTCACCATCGTGGCGCACGAGACCGGCCATATCCATGCGGTGTATGACGAGGCTACGATCGACCCCACAGCGTACGCACGCTTCTCTAAACGCATCAGGGCCTTCCTCAGGACTTCGATCAGCGAGGAGATAGTCGTGAACTTCCTCCGCCACCATAGCGCCATCCAGAACTGCTTCCAGGTGCGCTGGCCGGTCCACGGGAGTGACCACTACATCGCCGCCGAGCACGCATTCTCTTACGAGCACGGTAGTCCCTACAAGCTGAGCGACTCGACTCGCGCGAAGCTGCTTAATGACATCGACGAAGAGGAGTACCAGTCACTGCCGCTCCCCGGGAGGATAGTCCTGAACGACTTCGAGACATTCATCCGCGAGAGTCACATCGACTGCAGCAAACCGGAGGATCTCGAACGCCTGAAGGACGTACTGGGCCAGGGGTGCGCTCGTGCCGGACACGCCATAGATGCGCTCACCAGCTTCTGCCATGTCGAGCCTCGACTTCCGGATCCTTCAGACAAGAAGTACGCGGTCGAAGGCGAACCGCTCGGGTTGCGGCCGGAGATGCAGCGCGCCGAGGTTGTCTCCCGCCTTGAGCAACTGAGACCCCACCATCCGGCGGTCGATCTCGCGTTCTACTCGTATCGCGACCTGAATCGGACTGACCCCTGGCCTTTCCTCCTTGCGGCGCTCGAACGCAATCCCGTCTCGATTCATGGAGCGCGCGACATGTCCGATGCAGAGGTGATAGGACATGTTTCCGAGTTGCCGGACGAGTCTATCTACGATGAGGCGGGGCGACTGGCCCAGCCCGACGAGGTATGGAACTACGGGCGCGGTGATGGCGCCGAGAAGGCGATACTCCTGGCAAACATACTTCGTGAGAGACGGCCGGATGGTCAGCTTGACATGGCGGTTGTCCCCGGGCACGTGCGCCTGACTATAGACGGCGACATGTTTGAGTTCGCGTCAGCGAAGTCGCTCACCCCGCAGACATGGCCTCTCAGCGGGTGGCTTGCCGCACTCGACTAGACTGCCGCCACGTGTCGCCTACCTCTTGCGCCGGAACCATCCGGGGCGGGCGGTGAGCAGGACATGTGCCGCCAGCAGTACCAGGAACGGTATCCACACCCACAGATGCAGCTTGAATGCTGATGCCTTGTTGAGTAACCCGAAGGTCAGCTCGGTCACCGTCTGGTACTCGGTGATGCCGAGACCCGACACGACGGTGAGCAATCCGACCGCCAGCAGTGTCCAGTGAACCAGTCTTGTCAGGGTTCGATTGCTCATACTGTCGCCTAGTCGAAGAAATACTCGTTGGTGTTGCCGCTGTTCGAGTACCCGTAGGACTCCCAGTAGCCCCTGAACTCCGGGTCATCCGAAAGCTCGATCTCGTTCACCCACTTGATCCACTTGTAGCCCCACTTGCTCTCAGCCACAAGCTGGAACGGGAACCCCCTCTCGGGGGGCAGGATTACCTGGTTCATCTTGTAGGCGAGCATGATGTCGTTCTGCAGGATGTAGTCGAGTGGCAGCGACGTGCTGTAGCCGTCGACCGAGCGGAAGATGACGGTATTGGCTGCCGGAAGCACCCCGGCGTCTTTGAACACGTCGGCAAGGAGTATGCCCTCCCAGAGGAGCTTCACGTCCCAGCCCTCGACGCAGTTCAGCGTGACCACCTTTCTGTAGGAGTCGTGCTTCGTGATGACCTGGTTGTATGTGTAGGACAGCTCTTTCGCCACGAGCCCGTGGATGGTGAGCGTGTATTCGTCGATCTCTACGTGCTGCGGACCCCTGATGGAGTTCTCGCGGAACTCGTTAATGGACGAGAGGTTCTCGCCTTCATACTCGCGGACTTCGACTGCGGGGAGGTCGCCGCCGTTGGTTCCGCCAGGAGCGGCAGCGACACATGCCGCAGCGGCCATCGGGATGCTCAGCACCCCCGCCAGCAATACCATCCCAACGCGGTTCTTCATCGGCCTCCCTCCGTTTTCCGAAGGGTAGGGTCGCATCGGAGGGGTGTCAAATTGCTCGTGCGGAGCTATGTGGACCCCCGGTAGACTACTTCGTGTCACCCCCGGCAGTCCATGGAAACGGGTCGACGAATGGCTTGTCGAGGTCGCCGGACTCGGAATAGCCGTAGAACTCCCAGTAGCCCCGGAAGTCCTCATTGGCGGACAGTTCTATCTCTGTCACCCACTTGATCCACTTGTAGCCCCACTTAGTCTCAGCCACAAGCTGGAAAGGGAAGCCGCGCTCGGGGGGAATCGTCACGCTGTTCATGCCGTGCGCCAGCAGGATGTCGCGGCCCATGATGTAGTCGACGGGAAGCGTGGTGCTGTATCCGTCCGCCGCCTTGAAGATGACGATAGTCGCTTCAGGCCGCACCCCCGCCTCTTGCAGGATGTCTCGCACAAGGACGCCCTCCCACAGCAGCTTCACGTCCCATCCCTCGACGCAACTCAACGTCACCACCTTGCGATAGGACTTGAACCCGTCGATGACCTCTTCGTACGTGTATGAGACATCGTCCTCGACAAGGCCATGGACGGTAAGCACATACTCCCCTGCTTCGACGGACTGCGGACCCTTGATGGAGTTCTCCCGGAAGTCGTTGATGGAGGAGAGGTTCTCGCCCTCGTACTCGCGGACCTCCACTGCCGGCAGGTCTTCACCGCCGTTCACGTTTGGGGTGGCCGCAGCGCATCCGGCGTTGGCTGCGATGACGGCGAGCGCAATCGCCGTCAGGACGGCTCGTCGCGTGTTCATCGGGCCTACCCTCCTTGCCGGAAAGGTATGGTTGCGCCGGGGGGAGTGTCAAATCGGGCGTGGGTATGCGTGCGTCCGGATTCACTACTTGGGGATGCCATAGGTCCCCGTCGGTCCGTCACGGAATATCCCGGCCGCAGGGGGCAGGAAGGTGAACACGACGAACAGCGCTGCCAGCGCCACGAGGATGGCGGGCGCGACACGATTGGCGAGCGGACTGCGCTCATCGCCGGTGAACAGCCGATAGCTCACGTATTGTCCGGCGAACACGGCAAGAACAAAGATGGTCATGTTCAGGAACAGCACGTGCTCCCCGAGGAGGAACACGTAGAAGTAGAACAGTGCCACGATGAGCACCGGCATGAGCAGCGTGCCCAGGGCGCGGGCGAGCCAGAAGTTGTTGACTCGGGTCTTCAGTGGTGCGCGCTCAAGCAGGGTCCACAGCGCTGCCGGCCAGAAGACCAGCTTGAGGTGTTCCCACACGCTCTCGTTGACCGCTGCAAACGGAGCCACAAGCGGCGAATTGCCGGACCACGCGAACACGAAGTGAAGCGCGGAGCCGATCCCGAGGATGAAGAAGAATCCCAGAACCTCCCACGCGATGGCCGCTCGGGTGTCCACGTCGACTCCTGACCTCATGTGCCCTCCCTGTCGGGCGCAAACGTCATCGTCAGCGCGCCCACGCACGTAAAGCGGAACAGTCCGCTCGACTCGATTGCCTTCGTCAGCTGCAGGCTATCGAGGTGGTGGTCGTGAGCCGACAGGATGCCCGAACGCTTAAGAACACGGCGCAGTTCTCCCAGTATCACATTGGGTTCCTCAAGGTCATGGAAAATGTCGTAGAGGAGCACCACGTCTACGCTGCCGTTCAGCAAGCCTGTGACGCCGTCGGACAGCAGGGTCTTCACATTGGTGAGCTTTGCCCTGGCTGCGCGCGCCGAGGTTGCCTTGAGCGCCGCAGGGTTTCGGTCGAGTGCGTAGACCCGGCCGGACCTCCCTGCCATCCGTGCCGCATGCGCTGTGTAACTTCCAGAACCGCAGCCGAAATCCAGCACAGTCATGCCCTGCCGGATGCCTGCCTCTTCCAGATAGGGCAGGCGTGGCCTGAGCGCATCGCGCACCCTGTAGCTGAGGGCCATCAAGTTGAAGCTGATGGCAGAATCTGTGTGCGCCATTTCAGTGCGCCGTTCGCGTGCGCCTCTCCATCCACCCCGTGGTCACCTCATCCTCGGCGGGCACTGCGGAGAAGTAGGGCTTGATGTCCAGCACGGGGGTGCCGTCAACGAGGTCGATGTCGGTGACGTGCAGCACGTTCTTCTCAATCTTTCGCAACCTGACCACCGTCAGGCTGATGGGGTTGGGACGCCTGGGTGAGCGCGTGGCGAAGACGCCGTGTGTGACCGTGTCTGAAGGAGGTTTCACGGTCAGTGCGTATCCTGCGCTCAGGTGCAGATGGCACAGAAGGAAGATGTGCGAGAAGCCTTCGATGTCTCGCAATCCCTCCGCGTACTCGGGCAGTACCTCCACCGTGCCTTCCACTCCACGTGAGTCCACACGCCGGGGCGGCACATGGTCGTCGGGCAGAAACGGCGAGTGGACCACGCCGATTGGCTTGTAACGCACCTCTTGCATGGCGACGGCTATCTCCTGCTACTTGTTGATGTATTCCTTCGGCTCCTTGCCCAGGTGCAGTCGCCTGCGGTAGCCGCCGCCGGCCCATGGCGCGTTCTCGCCGGTATGCCGGAGGAAGAGCGCAAAGGCGGCGGCGCCAACGGCGACAACGGCTACCAGAATCTCCAGCGTGGTGACAGAGATGAGTTGCGCCTGCAGCAGTACGACGGTGTAGTTCATCAGGCTGTGCAGCCCCGCGGCGATGACGTAGAACAACCAGCCCCGCTCGCGGGCGAGCCCGTAGCCGGCCAACGCCGAGAAGGCGATGTGGCCGCCAACTGCGTATATCCGCTCCCATACGGGCATGAATCCCTGGAATCCGCCTGCCTCAACGGCCGCCCACGTCCAGCCTGCCGCGAAGGCCTGGTTCAACACCCACATTGCCTCGAAAACGCCGAAACCCAGTCCTGCGGCGGCGCCGATTATGAGGCCCACCTTTGGATCGAGGTAGCGCTCGGACCGCTGCCAGATGAAGAGGATGGGCACCAGTTTTGCCGCTTCCTGCACGAAGCCGCTGAGCAGTATCTGCGGCAAACCCAGGAAATAGAGCCACTTGATGATGGTGGCCTGCTCGAACATTTTGGTCAGCAACAGTCCGACAAGCGCCTGGAGAGGCATCTGCACGAGGACGATGGCCAGCAGCGTGACGATGGCGGATACCACCGCCACGCCCCAGATGAACGCATAGCCGCGGATGGGTGGCACATACATGGCGTACCAGATGAAGCCGATGAGGACGGCCAGTCCCATGGCGATGAAATTGGGGTTCGAGAACCAGTTGATGAAGAAGGCAAGCGACTGCTCGAGTATCATGTGGCTCCTCTCTCACTCCATGACGGTACAACGGCGGAGAACACCCTCCGGTTGCCGTTGCCGCAGGCCTGTCCTCCCGGAAGATGCGGCAACTCGCGCCACCGCTCTCTCCACTCGCCCGCCGTTTCCATTTCGCCCGGTCGCGGTGTCATCGCGACCTTGAGGCGTCAGGCAACACCGCGCGACAGTAGCCGTCGATGCAGATTCAGCATGGCACAAACGTGCATCGGGGGCAAGATAGCCGGGGGGATACTCACCGCCTACACGCCCGCGGTGCGGTTCATCTTCCCGCTGGCAAAGTCCTCGAGGTCGAGAGACACGAACGAGAAGCCGAGTTCACGTAGTCTCGCCACCACCTGGTCTCTGATTTCCACCGCGCGCACTGGATCGTCCACTTCGACGACCGCGAGTTCGTGGGGGAAGTGGCGCACCCTGACCTTTCTGAATCCCAGGGAGCGCAGGTACTCCTCAGCGCGGTCCACGCGTTCCACGCGCACCGGAGTAACAGCGAAGCCGTGGGGAAAGCGCGATGCCAGGCACGCCATGCTGGGACGGTCCCAACCCTGAAGACCGAGTTCTTTCGTGAGCGTACGTATCTCGTCCTTGACGACTCCGAACTCGATGAACGGGTGCCAGATGCGGTCCTCGTTCGCGGCCTTGAGCCCGGGGCGGTAGTCCGAGAGGTCTGAGTAATTTAGTCCGTCGGCAACGGTGTCGAATCCGTGCTCGGCGGCCCAGCGCCATGCGGCGGCGTCGCGCACCTTGCGGCAGTGATAGCACCGGTCCGGGGGATTCGACTTGAAGTGCTCCTGTCCCAGTTCATCCATGTGGAGCACGTGGTGGTGGATGCCGATGGTGGCCGCGAGTGTACGCGCCATGGCGGTCTCGCTTTGAGGAATCACGGCTGAGTCGATGGTCAGCGCCTCGGCATCCGGCCCGAGCGCGTCGTATGCGAGCTTCGCCAGCAGTGCGCTGTCGAGGCCGCCGGAGAACATGACAAGGGCTCTCTTGTGGCCCGCGATGGCATTGCGAAGCTCCTCAACCCGTGTCATGCCTTTGCTTTGCGGATGGCGCGCAGAATGCGAATCGCTGCGGCCGCCGCGCCGACGGAGTTCCCGATGTTGACCACTGTGACGCCGGGAGAGCAACTCTGCAGCATCGTCTTGAGCGCGGCCTCTCCCTGGCCGCCGAATCCGTATCCTATCGGAGTCGGCACTGCCACGACGGGCAGGTCGGTCAGCGACGCCAGCACGGTTGGCAGAGCTCCTTCCATTCCGGCAAACACGATGAGGACGCTGGCATCCTGCATCTTCTGCAGGCTCATGACCGGCCGGTGGATGCCTGCGATGCCGGCGTCGAACGACTTGACGACGCGTACACCCAGTTCCTCCAGCAGCAGCACGCACTCCTGAGCGTACGGCACGTCCGACGTGCCCGCGGTGATGACGCCGGCAACGCCGAGGTCCGGAGTCGCATCTCGCTTCTTGCCAATGACCATTGCGCGACCGCCCGAACGTATGTCATGCGAGTGGTAGGTTTCCTGCAGCCTGGACTCGGCCTCGGCGCTGAGACTGGCGATGTATACCTTTCCCTTGGACTCCAGCAGCCGGCCGACGATGTCCAGGAGGTCGGCCATCTGCTTACCCTCCGCGTAGACCACCTCAGGGAAGCCAAGCCGCTGTTCCCTCTCGAGGTCCAGGAGGAAATGCTCCTGTCCCTCGTAGAACAGCTCGAGGATCCGTGCTCCGGCTTCTGCCTCGTCGATGTCGCCGCGACCGAACGCGCGGAGTACCTCGTCGAACATTCTGCGTTCAGCCATCAGTTCGTCTCTCCCGGGGCACCCTTGAGCGCTCGCGCCGCCTCCAGCACGATTGTGTATACCTGCTTGAGCGGGACGCCGGACTCGGCGCTGAGGTGTCGGCATGACTCGTATTCGGGAGAGACGTTCACCGTCTCCCCCTCGTATGTCGCGAACTTGACCCGCGCTGGACCGAGTTCAGTCTGCACTTCGATTATCTCGCGCTCCGCTTCATAGCGTTCCGGGTATGTGACGCGAACGCCAAGTGTGGTGCTTTCGCGCATGATGGTCTGCACCAGGATATCCTTGCTGTGAAGTTCGCCCAGCACCGATATCCGCGTGGCTGGCCGGTTCTTCTTCATCTGGACGGAGGTGAAGAATACGTCCACGGCACCGCTCCGGTAGAGGACGTCCATGAGGTTGCCGTACAACTCGGGATTCATATCGTCGATATTGCTCTCAAGGAGAACAAGGCGTTTCGGCGCCTCTGCCGACACCGAGCGCCCGAGGAAGCCGCGCAGCACGTTGGGCACAGCGGTGTCCCTCTTGCCTGCTCCGTAGCCCACCTGCTCCACCGTCATGCTGATGGGTGCGAAGTCGTCCACGAGGTGACTCAGTATGAGCGCACCAGTCGGTGTCACCAGTTCTTTGCGCGTCTCGGAGAACGAGTCCATGTGGATGGGGATGCCCCTGAGGAGTTCGGCCGTGGCCGGCGCAGGTACGGGATAGGTGCCGTGGGTCATCTTTGCGAACCCCGTGCCGGTGTTCACCAGCCCGCAGGTCACGTAGTCCACCCCCAACAGCTCCAGCCCTTTGACGGCGGCGACTATCTCGACGATGGCGTCGAGCGCGCCCGCCTCGTGCAGATGCACCGAGTCCATGGTTGTGCCGTGCACGTGTGCCTCTGCCTCGACGAGCGCCTGAAACATCTCCTTCGACTTCGATCGCGTCGGCTCGCTCAGGCGGTCGAGGACGGCGAGAATCTCGTCTATCTCCATGCCGTGGCCGTGGACCTGCGCCTCGTCGTCCGCCTCATAGTCGCCGCAGGTATGTTCGTGCTCATGCGGCTGGTCATGCTCGTGTGGGTGCTCGTGTACGTGACCCTCGTCGTGCCCGTGGTCATGTCCGCACTCGTCGCAGTGCACGTGGTCTTCCTCGTCCTCGTCAACATCGGCCCCAACCGGAAGGGAGACCCTGGTGCTGATGGCTGCGACGCCGTTCTTGTTGACCTGGCTCACCGAGAGGTCAAAGCGCACTCCGAGGCGCTCCAGTTCCGCTACCAGTGCGTTCTCATCGACGCCGAGGTCGAGCAGAAGCCCGAGGAACATGTCTCCGGCGATTCCTGAAAATGGGTCGAGGTACAGTACACGGCCGTGTGTGCCCTCCACTGACTGCCTCCTTAGTCGCTGTGGTCGCCCCGGCTCATCCGCGAGCGCGGATCGCGTGGTCATTGTAGTGGAGAGGTTGGAGCGTGTCCACAAAGCCGCCGTGTCGTACAATGAATGGCGTTTGCAGGAAGACGGGTGATGGAAGAGATACCGCAATTGGTGCAGCAGGTGATGGCGGACCAGTACGGCTCGCTGCCACGGCAGGGCCCGGGGAGTCCGGCGAGCACACGCAAGGCGTTCTCGCTGCTTGGTCCATTGCCGGAGCGCCCCCTCGTGCTGGACATCGGGTGCGGCGTTGGTGCGCAGACGATGGAACTGGTGAAGCTGACGTCCGGCCATATCATCGCGCTGGATATCTTCGATTGGGCGCTGGACCGTGTGGCGGAGAAGGTGGTGGGGGCAGGGCTGGCCGACCGCGTACACACCACGAAGCAGTCCATGGACGCCATGGACTTCCGTGAGCAAACGTTCGACCTCATATGGTCCGAGGGCGCACTCTACATCATGGGCTTCGGGAACGCCCTCAAGACGTGCCGGGCGTTGCTCAAGCCGGGTGGCTACCTCGCAGCGAGCGAGTTGTGCTGGTTCAGTGACGACCCACCCGATGAGGCAATGGCGTTCTTCGAGGCGGGCTACCCGGACATGAAGACCATGGCCGACAGCGCTCGGCTCATCTCTGGCTCCGGACTGGAGATTCTCGGTCACTTCCACCTGCCCGACCGTGACTGGTGGGATGACTACTACACGCCGATGAGCAAGGTGCTGCCCGCGCTCCGAGTGAAGTACGCGGACTCGCCCGATGCTATCGCCATGTTCGATGACACCGACGCCGAGATGGCTATCCACAAGAAGTACTCGAGTTCGTACGGCTACGAGTTCTTCGTCTGCCGCCGCCCCGCAGCGTGACGTCCGGTCGCGGCCTGTAGGGGGCGGTCTCAGACCGCCCCGCCCCCGAATGCGGGGACACCATGTGCCATGCCGTCCGCGATGGTGCGCCGCTGCTCACACAGGCTGTCGTCGTGCCAAACCGGCTTCTGATGGTGTCCCCGTAGTCGCCATGCCAATGCGGATGACACACCTGATGCACAGCCATCCTCCCGTAGGGGCACGCTGCCGCGTGCCCGCCCCCACCCGTCAAGGCGGAGGCGCCTGTCTTCCGCAGACCCTGCCCTGTTCTCGGTGGGACCGTCCCGCCCCCGAATGCGGGGACACCATGTGACATGCCGTCCGCGATGGTGCGCCGCTGCTCACACAGGCTGTCGTCGTGCCAAACCGGCTTCTGATGGTGTCCCCGTAGTCGCCATGCCAATGCGG
>Ga0366819_10216_pt1 | contig 27850 bp, 18 predicted proteins | sample TotcelFGM3001N15_FD_207091 | JGI IMG/M metagenome (GOLD analysis project Ga0366819, IMG submission 207091) | Enriched cells from coal bed in the Powder River Basin, Montana, United States - Total cells FGM rep3 HSBNCT.FGM.300.1.N15 ... | reverse complement strand
TTGTAGCTCCCGCCTCGCGTCGGGGAAAGTGTGGGGCGCCCAGCCCGACTGGGCACGCGGGGCAACGGGGCCTACGATGGGGGCAAGAGGGTGCCCAATGCCTCATGCCACCATCAAGAATGTCCTCTTGACCGGTCCGCCCGGCTGCGGAAAGACGACGGTCATCCGCCGGGTCGTTGCCCTCATGCGGTCATTGGCCCTTAGCCACAGGTCCGGCTTTTGGGCGGACCTCGTGTCGGACCGGCCAACTGGCCCGGTCGGGGCTGGCGTACAGGCCAATCTTCTCAAGCGGAATCCTCTGGAAGCCGAGTTTCCAGGCGGGGGAGTCCTCGCGGAGTTGGAAATTCAGATGCGCCGCGTCGACAAACTGTGGGTCCTGGTCGGTAAGGTTGTCCTGGAACGTGACGCCGGGCTTGGCTTGGGCTTCGACCTCGTCCCATTTGCCGCCCGAGCAGACGTTGCGGGCGACGAGGTTGCCGCGGGGCTCGGCGTAGTTGCCTTCCAGGTAGGTCAAGAGCTGCGGATAGCGGCTGCGCCACGGTTCGTCTTGGTAAGGTACGTCTTCCAGCCGTTGCTTCATGATCGGCACGGAGGCGGCGGCCCAGCCCATCATCCGCGCATCGACGTGCAGGGCCGGCTGGCAGTCCACGAAGATGTTGTTCTCGACCACATTGTCGTGACCACCGCCGATGAAAGCCGCCCGCGGCACCTGGTAGAAGACATTGCCGAACATCGTGGCCGAGCAGAACATGTCGTCCAGGTAGACCCCGTTGCAGCCGCGGCCTTCGTGGCCGTAGACGTGATGGAAGTAGTTGTAGCGGATCATGTGGCCCCGCATGGCCGGATTGTAGCCGGCGTACATGATCCCAGCGTCGTTCGCGCCGAAGACCACGCTATGGAATTCGTTGAATTCGAAGAGGTGGTCGTTGCCGCCCCACATGACGGCCATGTGCGGGGCATCGTGGAACAGGTTGTGGGTCACGCGGTTACCCACGCCATCCACCTGCACTCCCGGTTTGCAGATCGGATTCCAGCGACCGAAGCGGTGGACGTGACAGTTGTCCAGGTACAGGCCGGCCGGGGTGAGGGTGTGGCGGTCACCGCCGGACAGCGACACGCCGCCTTCGCCCAAGTTGTATAAGTCGCAACCGGCAACGCCGCTCTCCCGGCCGTTAAGCGTCACGGCCCAGCCGCCCGTGTTGCGGATCACGCAGCCCACGACGCGGGTGTTGATTCCGCCGGTGATCGTGACGGCGGTGCCGCGGCAGGTTTCCAGCGTCAGACCGCGCAGCGTGACAAACGAAACATCCTTCATCGTCACGAGGTTCGGCAGCACCGAGATCATCGGCCGGCCAGTCGCCAGGGGCGCGGGCGGCCAGAAGTACAGGCGGTTCGCCATCCGGTCCAGATACCATTCGCCCGGCCGGTCGATTTCGGCCAGCAGATTATAGGCGTAGTACCACTGCCCCTGGCGGAATCCGTAGGCGTGTTGCGGCTTGTCCTGCAGCGTGATGATGCGCTGGTCCGTGTCCAGCGACTCGACCTTCAGTCGCTGATCGGCCCAATCCCAGAACCAGTAGCCATGGAGCATGACGTCCGGTGCGCCTTGCCAGCGTCGGGGCCGATCGCCCTCGTAGGTGAAGATCCCCTCACGGCAGCCCTTGGTGCCGCGGACGTCCACCGGCGTTGGGCCGCGCAGATCGATGATCTTGACGAAGCCTTCGTTCGGCCAGCGGGCCAGCGTCATCGGTTGTTCCTGGAAGAACAGTTCCAGCCCCGGCTCCGACTGGCCCCAGCCCGATCCGGCCTGGACCGAGCCCAAGTCGGCGACGCTCTGAGCCTTGAGGTCGGCCTGCAGCACGTGGCCGCGTGCCGCCTCGTCGATGCGGGCCAGCACCGCGGGGTCGGTGACCGGCTGCCAGCCCGTCACGACCTTGCCGCCGACCAGACGAACTTCGGCTCCGGGACGCGATCGGTAGACGATCGCCGCCGCTTCGGTGCCCGAATCCCGCGGGACGAGTTCCAGGGGCTGAGCCAACTCATAGACCCCGCCGGCCAACTCCACCGCGACCCCGCCCGGCGGCAGCGGACCAGCCTGTTTGATTTGGCGGATCGCATTGCGGGCGCGCTGCAGCGTCGCGAACGGACCGTCGTCCCGCGCGGCGTTGGGAGCGGGCAATCGGCCCGACCAGGCGTCGTGGCCATCGGTGGCGACGTACAGCTTGACGGCTTCCTCCGGCCGCGTCTCGCGTGCCAGACTTGCGACAAGCCCGAACAGGAACACGATCATGAAAAAGCTTCGACGCATGGACTTTACCTCCTCGTGGCGGATCGCGGAATGCCTCGCGAAAACGTGGGGTCGGCTTCCAGCCTGTCGGCGAGAAGACAGGCGGGAAGGCCACTGCCGGGCATATCTTCACACGGGCCGGCGGCCAGTATTATACAAGCACGACGCGCCGGCGAGTGGGCTGACTCAGGGGACCTTGCTCGCCAGATGCGGCAGAGCCCAGACGGCCCAATCGAACGAGAAATCGCCCAGGGCATCGGTGGCCAGGGTCAAGAGGATCGCGTCACCTTTCCACGGGCTCAAGTCCACAGTCACCGGCGTCCAGCCACCGCCAGGACGCAGCGATCTTCCGCCCCGGTCCGCAGATGCACGCCCGTCTCAAACCGGACTTGCGGCCGATCCGGCAAACGTAGCGGGAACTCCACGAACGTCGCAGCGCGCGACTTGCCGCGTGGCAAGTTGCCGCCGCGTAGAACAGCGCTGCCACAGGCGCCCTTGCCTCGTCAGCCCGCCGGATGCCCATTCCGCAGCGAACCGGCTGCCATGGAAAGCCAAGAGCCCGACAGTGAGTTAAGATGGGCAATATGCCTTTTAGGGCCCCTAGCTTCGCGTCTGGCGGCATCGTGCACGGAAGGCTCTATTCCTGCGAAGACGTCGTCAACCGGCTTCTTGCGTTCTTGCGGGGCTTTCGTGCTGGTTCCTCAGGCAAAGGGCACGCCACGAACCCCAACCTACTCCGAATAGAGCTGCCACAGACCAGAATCCTGCTGCGGGCGGTAAACCTGTGGGGCCGTCGCAGCCGGTCGACAGGCCAAGCAGCATGTTTTCCGGGTGCCCGAAACATTCCGATGTTTGCCAACTGCCTGCATACCCTTTTTGTAGCCTTAACCTCCTCGTCGACGACACGGATTGCCCGAAAGACGCACGCGGTCGGGGGTAACTCCGAGCTTCGTCGGTACTTCCAAGGCTGGGTCGGGTACCTTCGGCTGGTGCCTATCAAGAGCTTCTTCAGCGATCTGGACAAGTGGGTCCGTCGCCGCATCCGGATGTGCATCTGGGTGAATTGGAAGAACGGCCGCACGCGGGCCGCAAATCTGATGAAGCTGGGCGTCCCCGAACACGAAGCCTTTACCCACGGTATGAGCAGCAAGGGGCCTTGGGTGCTCTCTTCCAGTCAAGCGGTGCATCAAGCACTCTCGACGGCACTCTTGGAAGAACGGGGATTGCCCAGTCTGTTAGGAATCTGGATGAAGCTTACTGCAAAGAGCCGAATCGCCTAGTGCGGACCCGCATGCTAGGTGGTGTGGGAGGGGTCCCGGAGCAATCCGGGCCCCTATCCCGATAACCTTGTTCGGCGCGGCCGCTGTCCCGCTCCTGCCGGTGGCTGGGCTCTCGTGTTGTCACTGGGCGAGGCCGCCTTGCGGGCAGCAAAACCAGCCTGGACCTCGGCCAGCCGGTCGGGCGGAATCAGATCAGGGCGCCGACCCCTGCCGCGACAGTCCCGACGGCGACCACGGCCAGGAGTACCTTGACCGTCGCCGCGCGGTCTTTAATGCGTGATTGCCGGCAACTGAGGTGGAGGTCCTCGTTACCGAGGCGGTCCAGCTCGGGGCTACGGAACATCCGGATCGGGAGGCGCGCGCGGGCCTGATTCATCTTGTCCGCGAGTGTCTCTCTCGCGCCGCCGACCTCCATCGCCTGCCACTTCAGCCGCGCGAGCCAGCCCAGAAGCAGTATGGCGTACAGCCCCAGCGCCACGGCGCACCACAGCCAGAGCGTCCGGTTCCTCAAGGCTCCCATGATCTGGAACGTGTCGCTGAGCCGGCCGGGGAAGCTCACGCCCGCCGCGGCGCATGCCCTCCACAAACTCAGAATCACAACGGCGATGGCCGCGAGCAAGGCGAGCCAGCAGCGGGGGAGTCGGCCCGGTACCTCGTCCTCCAGCCACATGCAGGCCGCCCACAGGCGGTTGCTGACTCTCAATCGCGCATGGCCCTCGCCATCCCAGATGACCAGCGGAAGCTGGAATCTCAGGAGGGGCCAGGCGAGGAAGGTTCCGGCCAGGAGAGCGACCAGGCCCAGCAGGGCGTGGGAGTACCCCGACCGGATCGCTGGCAGGTTGAATGCCTGGGGGGCCGCGAACGTTAGGATCACCGCCGTCGCGACGGCGGCCCACCGCCAAAAACGCCGGCGCGCCTCGAGGGCCTTCCACCGGGCATGAGCGCGGGCGGAGCAAGCCGGGCACCAAGGGAGTGGGGCGTCGATCGCGCCCGTCCCGGTGTTGTGGCCGACCTGCGCGCCGCCGCATTCAGGGCAAGGAGGGAAATAGGGCACGGGGGTCACCATCCGTTGGGGCCCGGCGGATGCAGCGGTCGCGAAGCTGCGGTCGAGCCCGGCTCGGCTTGAGGAGAAGTAGACGACGTACAGCCCACGAAAAAGACCAGCGCCAGTATTCCGAGAGCGGTTCTCGAAACGATTACTTTACCGATCAGTGCAGACGTCAGCTCACGTCGAGTCATGGCTTCCCCTCTGCCGCCGAACGACACGATTCAACCGGCGGCGGCCACAAAGACTTGACTTCCGGACCGACGCGATCCGCCGTTCGGTTGCAATCGATGGTTCAAGTAAGCCGCTGCGCGGCGGGTGGATGCTGTCCAGCCCGACGGGCACAATCAGCGGCCATGTTTCTTGCCTGGACGTGTTATGTAAAGCACAGTTCTCCTGACCGCGGTCGGATCTCGCGGGCCACTTTGACACGCGGCGTCCGCAGATGGTTTCTTCGGAGATGCTGCACATGGCACGTCGTTCCCAAAATTGTAACCGATCCGTTCGTCCCTCGTCCACTCCCGCCAAGCGGAAAGGCATTCCCCTCACCCTGCTTGCCCAGAAGATGCTCCATGACCTGCAACTGGCGGGCAACGCCGAGCGGACTCAGGAAGCCTATCTCCGCGCGGTCCGGAAGTTCGCCCAGTGGCTCGCCAAGTCCCCCGATCAAGCCTCGGAGAACGATCTCCGACGCTACCTGCTGTTCATCAAGAATGACCAGCAGTGGGAAGGGAACTCACTCAAAGTCGCCTACTCCGGACTCAAGTTCTTCTACGCCCACACCTGCCCGCGGGGAATGGCCCACGGTCCTGACCGTCCCCGAGGTCGATCAGCTCATCGGCACGATCCACAAGCCCGCCTTGAAGTGCTTTTTCTGGACCGTCTATACGCTCGGGCTCCGCTTGCAGGAAGCCCTCCATCTGCAAGTCTCCGACATCGACTCCGGCCGGATGCTGGTCCACGTCCGCCGCGGCAAGGGCCACAAGGACCGCTTGATCCCCCTCACCGACAAGACGCTTCAGATGCTCCGCGCCCACTGGACAACCCATCGCCATCCCCAGTGGCTGTTCCCTTGTGAAGGACGCGATCACAAGCAGGCGGCCACCGCCACGCGGCCGATGGGCCTGACCACCGTCCAGGGCTGCATCAAGAAAGTCGTCGATCAGCTGGGCTGGGCCAAACGCAGCATTTCGACCCACACGCTGCGTCACTGCTACGCCACACATCTGCTCGAAGCCGGCGTCAACCTCCGGCAGATCTAGAAGTACATGGGCCACAACTCCTTGATGACCACCACCATCTACCTGCCACCTGACGACCGTCGGTGAAGAGGTTGCCGTGGCCAAGATCAACGCCCTGATGACCGACGGCAGGTGAGCGACGATGTGTGAGGCCCAACAGTGTCCGCCCTTGGCCGGTCGGGACGAATCCACCGACCGGCCGACGATTGGCCAGATCTTGCGGCAGTACGGTCCCGCGTACCGTGCCGAGCACGCCGCACAAATGAGCAGCGACCAACTCCGCGTGATGGACGCAGTGATCGAACTGCGAGATCGTTCATCATTCTGTGTTCCTTCCCGGTGGAACCGTTGGCGCCACGGCGGGCGGCAGGTTGTGGCGGAACTTCTTCCACATCGCCTTCACGAACGGGTCCCAGGCCTGACCTTGCCGAAGCCAACCGGCCGAGTAATCCTGCCCCGTGGCCTGCTGGATGATCTTGATCGACTCGGTGTCGTCCTCTTCCATCCAGCGGTCGACGTAGTCGAAAAACGCATCGTGGTTCCACGCACTCTCGGCGTGCATGATGTGTGCGGCCAGAGCCTGGCCGACCCAGGCGTTGCTCGTGCAACACCGGCGGTAGTTCTCGCCGAGCATACTTTGCCACTGAGAAGGGTGCAGGTGCTCGTACGCGCCCCAGCCCTTCTCGCTCTTGCTTCCAGCAGCGCCCACGTGGCCTGCGTACAACGCCTTCGCTCCATTCCACCCTGTGCCGTGCATGGTCTGCATGTCCTCGCCGAACCTCGCCTGGGGGTACTTGCCTTGAAATCCCTGGATCTCCGGGTCCCCCAGCAGGATGCCGGCGAAGACGATGGGCCATTTCCGGCCACTGCCATGGCCGCCGTGAGCTGGCCAGCCCGGATGCCCGGCCCGCACGATTCCTAACAGGTCGATTCCGTACTGGACGAAATTCACCAATAGTCGCTCTTTCTGCTCGGCCGGAAAATCGCACATGAGCACCAGGCTGGCGATGCCTACCGCCCGGCCCACCTCGCGGCCGTAGTGCGGCATGTACTCGGCAGGTACATCGAAGTTGAACGCGCAGGTGTCGATCCACGGCCGCTGGAAGCGGTCGGCCCATTCTCGGGGATCGGCTTTGCTTACCCAGCCCGCTTCGCCGGGTGGACCTTCCGCCGGTGGAAGCCGGGGCAGCAGGTCGCGCCGCAGATTGCTGGCCAGGTAAATCCTCTGTTGCCGATCACAATACGAGGGCCGAAAGGCATCGGCGGGTACAGGCTCGCCCAGGCAGGTGAGCACCGCTACGCTGCGCACTGGGCTGTGCGAACGATCGGCGGGACGCAGCGGAGCTGGCAACTCGCGCATCGTCTCCACGCTGATGCTCGACACCAACGCGTCGCCCGGCTTCATTACGAAAGGCAACTGGACAACGAGTCTAGGGTCGTAGCGGCCTCCCGAGACCCGGCTGTCGAAGCAGCTACGTGCGTTGACCGGGGGCAGATTCAGCACCGAGCCATTGCGCCCGTTCTGGGGCCCCGGCGCGATGGCAGCGATCGTCACTGGCCCGACCACGTAGGAATCGCCGTTGACGAACCGGCCGACCCGGACTTTGTCTGTAAACTGCCACGTGGTCCCGTGCTGGGACACCACGTCGGTGAGGATCAGTTCGGTCGCACCGGCCCGCGATACGTCGGCACCCGGCGGTCCGGCTTGATGGCGGAGCGTGGCACCCGAGGCCACCGTCACCAGAGAGCCAGCGATCGCGACGATCAGCAGCAAGCATTGCACGGTTCACCTCCTATCGGACGATCAAGAGGCTACTGTTCAGGCCAAATCCCATTAGTAGTTTCCTTGTCACAGAAGCAAAAGGTTCAAGGGACAAGAATCATGACAACGCGGAAACTTCGATCGTGATACGTGCTGCCAGGCGTGTCGCTGAAGCGGTATGCGCACCGGAAGGACTCTGGACGGTCATCGAGCCACGAACCGCCACGCAGCACACGCGACGAGCCTGAATCTGGGCCCTTGGGGTCTTCAGCGGGAGACTTCGTGTAGAAATCGTCGGCATGCCAGTCGGCACACCACTCCCATACGTTCCCGTGCATGTCGAACAGCCCAAAAGAGTTCGGCCGTAACCTCCCGACAGGCTGCGTACTTCCCCCCGCATTCTTAATCCACCAGCCGTGGTAGCCGAAAGCCGCTGCATCGTCGCCGAAGCTGTAGCTCGTCGTCGTGCCGGCACGACAACAATATTCCCATTCGGCCTCCGTTAACAGGCGGTACACCGCACCAGTCGTCCTCTCCTTGGGCAACTCGCTTAGCCGACGGCAGAAGTCAACCGCGTTTTGCCAGGTTACTTGTTCCACTGGCCGGATCGGGTTGCCCTTATACTTGCTTGGATTGTTTCCCATCACCCGCTCGTACTCTGCCTGTGTTATCTCGGAGATTGCCGCCCAAAACGGCCGTGTAACTCTGACACGGTGTCGGGGCGTTTCGGAACGGATACGGTCGAGGACATATTTGCGGCGTCCCTGTTGTCGAGCGTACTCCAATAGCCGAGCGACCTCCTCGGCGGTCGATCCCATATCAAACTCGCCCGGCGGAATAAGCGCGAAACGCATGCCGATCGAGTTCGTGTACAGCACCGGAACTCCCAGATACTTAGCCCATGCAGCCTGATGTTGCTTGGCACCCTTCTCGTCGAACGGAACGCTCGCCGGCGGCGGCGTTTGCGACCCTGCGGGCCGGCGCGACGCCGTGAGGATGTCTCGGCCAAGCTTGGAGATCTCCTCAAGTCGCTGTTTCGCCTTCAGTCCAGCCAGGTTTCCAGCCAGCTTCGGTTCCGCCTGCCGATACCAGAAGCCGGCGCGCAGCCGCAGCGTATCCCGCTCCTTACTCTCTTTGGCTTCCGCCACGTCCCACCACGCGTCGCCGATTGCGGCTTGCTCCTCGGCTGAAGCGCTTCCCCGCAGATCCATCAACGCCACGCCCTTCAATGCCACGTCGCTGCCCAGGGCCAGCATCGGGACGCCCTTTTCCCAATCGCCTTTCACAAGGCACAGATAGCGTCCCGCCGCTAGGTTAGCGGCCGGTTCCGTGGGGTTGGCCTCCATCACCGCACGCGCCTCGCGATACGCCTGGGATTCATGTTGCAGGCGTTTCAGTTCCGGAAGTTGACCAGACAGTTCACCGGCGAGCTTGAATTCCCTCGCATTTTGAGCGGCTGCTCGCGCGGCCTCGCACACGCGGATCGCCAAATCGTACTCGTCAGCCTCGATCAACTGCCCGATAATACCCCCGGCCGTCTCCCCCACGGCCTTGCGCTGGGCAGTCATGTCCGCATGTTCGGCAGCCGTCAACAGGGTTTCCGCTGGCAGCGTGCGCACCGGCACATCGAACCGCTGGACGAGTTCTTGGACGGCTGACAGGGCCGTGGTCGCATCGCCCGCGCCAGCCGCGATGGCCCGCGCGATCTTCAGGAGTACGAACTGATCCGCTGACGCATTCTGGATCTTCAGGGCCGCGCCAATTATCTCCGACGCCAACGCGGTCTTCTCCGCCGCCGTCTTGGCCAGCGCAAATCGGCCCCCGTAGATCTCGCCCGCCGTCTTTTTGGCGGCTCGCTCCGCGGCCTCGTCTGGAGCAGGAGTCTTTGGCGGGGCCACCAATTCGCCCGCAGCGGCGATAGAGGTCAACATCAGGATGGTTTCCACGAGAATCGCGAGTCTAAGATGTGGGCCAAATCGCATGGATGGTCTCCTTCGTCACGGGGCTGGCTCTCGTCGGAGCCGTTGGCGGGCTCGTTCTTTTACTTCGTCCGTGAGCGGCTGCTCCAGCTCGCTCCACAATAACGTAGCTTGTTTCACCAGGTCATCCGATTCCGATTTCCGGGCTGCAGCCAAAGCACGTTCAGCCACTCGCTTGCCCAGTTCGGCCCGCGCATCCACAATGGCCCTGTTTACGATGGAGAGCGACTCCTGGGCCACCTCGCGATGCTCGGCTGGCGACGAAGCTCGCTCGGCAGCGGTCTTCAGACGCTCCTCGGCTTGTTCCAAAGTCTCCACGAGTGGCGGCGGCAGCGGTGCCGTCGTCGTCGGAAGTTCCGCCAAAGGCTCGATCACGGGCACCAAGACCGGTCGGTTCATCGGTGCTGGCACGGGTTCGGCCGGTACATCCACGATGAGCCGCCCCGGCGGCGAAACGGATTGCGTGGCCTCAGACGTGGTGGGAACTGCTGTTGTCGACAGGGCCAGTTGCGAATCGACAGGTTCGGACGTCCGCGCCGGTCCTGGAGTCGGCGCGCTCGACGGCGAGAATGTGGCGGGCTCGGATACTGTCACGGTCGCGGCGACGAACGCCTCGGACTCTTCAATGTCCCCTGGCTGCTCGTCCAACGCGTGAGCCACGGCATTGTCGTAAAACGGCGGCTCCGGTCCGAACGACCGGGCCACGACGAAGCCCAGTATCGCGGCTGCCACGGCCGTAACGATGGCCACCACCGCCGTAGCCACGGCCAGCACGCTAGGCCTCGTTCTGGATTGCCGTCCAACGCCTGACCATCTTCCGGTTACATCGGATGGCGTCGCATCTGAGATTGGCGGCGCAGGCCGCGCGTCAAGCCCCGTGGGTGCTGGGAGCGGGATAGCACTTGCCAAGGGGCTCGGCGGAACACTTCGATCGGTCGACGCGTGGGGGTGGGCGGCCCCATTTCGCCAACGGATGCTGGACGGAATCGGTACAGCCTGTACAGGGGCCGCTTGGGCCTTGAGCTTGGCCCGCAACTGCTCGTCGTAGGCCGCCTTTGCCGCTGCCGACAGAAGGCAGATTCTTGCGGCCGAAAACTCGTTCAACAACTTTTGGCTCAATTCCGAATGTGCTCCGGCTTGGTATTCTTTGATGAAACTCATCTGCCGGTTGGCTGCCGTGTCGACGACATTTCGGTTCGACTCGAACAACTCAATGCCAAGCAGCCTGTAGTGGTTCGGCGGCTGATCTTTGGGAGGAATGCCGAGCCATTCGTAGTAGGGGTCGAATTCCTTGGCCACCGTCGTCACCCTCGCCTCAACATCAAACGAACAAGTTCCGCTCCGGCAGCCAGTCTATCAACCCCTCCGATAGTCCGCTACCAGGCAGAACGACCTAGGACGCCTCCGATCGTTCCGCCCCACCCCTCGGCGCCCATCTAAAACGAGTGGAAGAGGGTGCCACCAGATCGCTTTATATTCATCGCCCGAGCGAAACACCTTCGGTGTGGTGTTGTCAGTCGTCTTGAGCGTTGCGTGCTTCGCGCCGCCAGGAAAATTCTCCCGATCCCGGACAAATCGCCCTCCGGCCAGCATACATAACCTAATAGGGACGCCGCGTGGCGTCGCGAATTTGGGAATCCAGCTGGAGCCGCCATGCCGACCGACACACGGTCCGACCTAACGCCCATCCAACGCCGCCAGCAGCTTGCGGGAATCCTCGCGCGCGGCGTGCTTCGCCTGCTGCGGCAGCGACGGAAAGACCACACTCGACATCATGAGATCGCGCGTCGAACGGCCCCGAGGGATTATGTGATCGATTACCGTACACCACGCAGCGCATCCCGACCCAAAATGATTGTTATGGGAACGCTTGAAGGTACTCGGCCGCGCCGAGAAAAGGGTTGGCGACTGTCCACTTTGTGAACTGGGCTGGCGCAGTAACGCTGCATTACGCGGACGACGTTTGGGCGGTGGGAGACACCGGAAATAGAGACTTTTTCGCGTCCTCGCCTCGCCTTGCCTGCTGCCGAGTAAAAAAACCTGCAAAAACCGGCGAAGATGAGGGATGACGCCCGGCGAAAAGGCAAGGTCGGAGGCCCCGATTTTACATTTGTCCTGGGGCTAAGCCGCCGTTGCGCGCATTTGCGACAAGTTAAGGCCATCGATTTTGACATTTGGTCATTCGTATCTGGCCACACCGGCGTTCACGTTAACCCTTGTTTTTTTATGGAGCAGATGCTGATCAAGGCCGGCAAAGGACCGACTGCCGAGGACAGCCCGGTTAGCTCGACAAATCAATCGCACCCAAACACACAATGGCTTTTAGGTCAGTTAGCCAATTTGGATACGCAAAGTAATTTGAAACTACTTTCAACTTTACTCGTTGACCAGTCCGATGAATGACGGCATCCGTCCTGTGTCTGCCGGACACCTTGGCGGCGGACAAGACCGGCATCAAAACCGTGGAGCACAACCGATGGCGACCAGACAGGAAGTACGGGCAGCGGTCGAGGAACTGCGTCGATTTCATAAGCTGGGCATCGCGATTTTGAAAGAGTACGGCCGACGTGCTGCAGCTTCCAATGACGAAACAAGCGTGATGGACGAGATTCGCGATCGGTACGAATTGAAGGCTCACCACGTTCGAGCCGTGCGAAGGTTTGCCGATCCCAAGCGTGGGTACAGCAAACCCGAGCTGGATGAGTTGTGCAAGTTGTGTTTGTCTAAGGATGATAATCCGTCGAGCTTAGTCGTCGGGCTCACGTTGGTGCGTCATTTGTTGACGATTAAGGACAAGCCGGCTCGCAGGCGATTTCAGGCTGAAATGATTAAACACGGGTGGACCCACACTCGTACCGAAGCCGAACTGACGCGGCGATTTGGATTTCGTCGTCATCGGTCAGGGGGACGACGGCCATACATCCCCGACGATGTTGATGCCGCGATCTTACAAATCAACGATATGGTAACCGCTTGGCGCCGCTGGTTCGACCGGCTGTCTGAGGACCGTGCTTTGGAGTCGAAGGAAGTTCGCCTGTCGGATCTAGCGCCAGAGTTACAGTCCGCTTTGGGAAAGGTGGACAGAGCATTGAAGTTGCTCGACGTGACGGTGAAGAATGTAGGCAGATCAAATCAATCGCGATGAAGACCGAAATGCCAGAGCAGACCAACCGCCGGCAAAGGGAGGGACCGTGCAGGTGGCAAGGTAGCCGATGACCTACGAAAGAGACTTCCGGCTGTGAGAAGCTAGAAACTGGCGCCGCCCCCATGTCCGTCGAAAAAAAGAAAACACCTTGCGCGTTGAAGGCCGGAGCATACGGTTTCCAGGCCAGCACGCCGTAACCGAGCATCCGCGTTTCAGCGGTCGGCGGATGCGTCGTCGTCTCATCACCAGCGGCGTCACAAGCCTGTTTCCATCAACGTTGACTGCCTTGATGGAAACATGATCCGCGAGCACGGCTATACAGTGCTGGTACTTGGGCCAAGTCAGCGAAAGATCCCCATCAAACGCCTGTCGTTGAACTGAGCCAGGGCCGAGCACGCCGCCCCCAGAGCCTCTTCTGGAGTGCAGTCGGCGATGTCCTTGCGATGCTCGGGCACATGACCGACAACAACGGGCGTAGGATCATGCTCCTGCTCGCGAAAAAAGCGAATCACGCGAGCTACAAGCTGTGCCGCCTTTTCGTGATCGCGATCAAGGAAAACGACGACGGGTCTGCGTTTGAAGTCGCGCGTGATGTAGTACGCCTGCGTCGGCGAGATCGTCCAGCCGAGTAGCGCAACCACGTGTGTGGCCAGGCGCCAAGCGTCCGTGACTCCCTTTACAAGAAACAGCGGGCCGTCGCCATTCATCTCCATCTGCATATTGTACAGGCACAAATTCCGCTGCATGCCCCTGCAAAACAAATACTTCGGCAGCCGTCCCTTGGTGTCCTCCTCGATAGACCGGGCTTGCCAGCCTTTAAATCGGGCATCCTTCTTGCATGGTGACACCAATTCGACCGAGTGAAGCGGAACGACAAGGCGCGCGTCCGGGAAGAATGGCTGCACCACAGAGTTGCCATGGCTGTAGTAAATGTCCCACGAGTCGGCGATGGAGCTGGGATTATAACCACGCTCGCGCAGATAGTTCATGGCGGGGTGTGTCGGCGGCAACGCCCTGAGAGGCACCGCCGGAGGCATCATAATCTGCTGTAGCCCCGCCCCTCGACAATTCGCTGAGCTGAATTTCACCTTACGGTGCGTCTTCGTGCTGCGGTTCATTGTACCTCCCATGAAAAAGCTTGTAACAAAACAATCAGTCCGTTAAAAAACTCTCAATCTCAACCACGTTGATCAATCTTCGCTCCGCTGGTGTTGGTGGGGACTACCTATAAATAGTCCGTCCCCACCACCATCACAGCGATGTGGATGCGGTGGGGACATCCCCACCGGTCCCCACCGTTCCCACCGCGGTCATTTTCCGGTGAGTTTGTACCCGTCCTCCTTGCGGTTGTTCTTTGTGACTTTCGTTTTCTCGACTCGACCGTCGAGCGCCAATGACCGAAGTGCTTTCGCCGCTCTCGCCGTGCTCAACCCGGCCATATCCCGCAAAGTCCGCTGGGTCTCGCCCTTGAGATGCACTTGTAGGGCCTCCAGCATTTTCAACCGATCATCTTCGTCGCGCTGGGCGGCCTGTTCAGATCTCTTGTCTGCGACGGCCTGCTTGGCTCCTGCACGGGCCTCCGCCATGCCAAGGACTTTCACCTGCCAGTACCGGCTATCGAGCGCATCCGGGTTCAGCAGCCCCTCGTCGATGTTGAGGCCCCACAGTCCACCGTGCCCGGCTGCACCGCCGGCCCGCATCCACAACTCGTGATGTCCGTCATCCTGGTACGCCGTGCGACGTTGGATCAGGCACCACTGCCGGGCCCACTCGGCGATGCCGGCCTGAGCCAACTCTTCGAGCCCGGCGGGATCGTCTTGATTTGGTTGGCCAGATTTTCGGAAATGATGTAGTAGGACGATCGTGCAGCCTGTCCGCTGGCCGATCTCGCTGATGGGTTGCAACAGCGATCCCATCGCGTAGACGTTGCTGGCGTGGCCCGCGGTTTCGGGCGACAGCAGCGAGAGGTAGAGCGGGTCCAGCATGGCAACATCGAAGCCCCGCTGTTGGATCAGTTTTTCGAGAAGTTCGAGGTGGTCATGCTGGCTCAGCTTGGGCAATCCGAACGAGAACTGGATGGAGCAGTCGGGCAGGTCCACCCGTTTGGAATCTGCAATCCGCAGTGCCGTCTCCCGGATCGTGGTCTGCCCCACCTCGCCCGACCAGAACCCCACGTTGACACGTTCAGTCGGGAACTTATCCAGGAACTTCGTGCCGCTGCCGAGACTAACAGCCAGGTCCATTGCAATCGATGTCTTCATTGTCTTGGTCCGGCCGCCGATGACGCATGACTGGCCGGCGATCAGCACATCCTTGACCAGAAACCTGTGTTGCACGCTGACCTGCAGCAGTTGCCGACAGTCGATCATCTTGGTGAATGCCGGCGGCTCACCATGTTTGGTTGCTGGAGCGGCAGCGAGCGGGTCTTGACCGAGGATCTCACTGCTGAATTCCTGTACGTCGTCTTGAGCCGCTCCGGCGTGCTGCTCGGCAGGCAGTGGTGCAGCTTGACCAGGGCTGCCGCTGATTGAAGCCAGCGCCGCTCCGTTGAGCAGCGTCAAGCTCGTCTTGGCGACGTCCAGAATCCGGTCGCCGTCCAAGTCATTAAAAGTTACCTCGCACACCTCGCCTCGGTCAGCGGTCACCGTGCCAATCTGGCCGATGGAGGCTTCGCTGTTGCCGCCGCTGATTCTGACCTTCGTGCCCGGCTTCAGCGATCGGTAGTAGATTGTGCTCGGCAGGTTCGTCCGATTCAGCTTAATGGGCTTGGTTATGTTGGCGCGCCGTTCAATCTCGACGTGTATCTCCTCTATTGTAGTGCCCGCAGCTTTGCACGCCTCGATATAGTCGGCAGCGTCGCCTTTTTCGGGCAAGCCTGGAAGCTTTAAAAGCCGGACACTTAGCCAGCCTTTGATCTGGGAAAGATTCGCGATTACCTGGCTTGCGTAGGACTTGCCCGATGCGTCGTTGTCCGGCAGGATGATGACTTCTTTTCCGGACAGCGCCGACCAGTCCGTCTTGTTGGCCGCCTTGGCGCCCCCAGCCGATGTCGTCGCAGGCAAGCCGATGTCGTGCAAGGCGTCAGCGGCCTTTTCGCCCTCCACCACGTAGACGTGATCCGCCTTTTGGACCTCTCGCAAGCCGTATAATGGTCGCGGCGGCGGCATCGCGCAGCAGGCCCAACCGTCCTCCATGCGAGTGATTGGGCGGATCTCTTTGCTGGCCGGCTGGTCCGGGCTGGCAGGCGTGTCCCATCGGTAAACGTACCCGACAACGCCCTGGTCATCCCGGTACTCCCACCACCGTGACGGCTCGCCTAGCTCCTTGGCATAAACAGCTATTGCATCAGTGACCGTGGGGTAAATTCGGCGAGACTTGCCGTTGCCCTTGGTGCTCGCGGCGGCCGGATGCACGACGATCGGCTTCACCTTCGGCGGGTTGCCACGCAGGTACTCCTCGACCAGTTTCAGCGCGTCCAGCTGCGTAACGTCGTCCTTGTCTGGGTCTTGCACCAGCCACGCGAGGGCAGCAATAAAGTCGCCGTTGCCCGTCTCGAAACACTGATTGCAAAAAGCGAAATGCTCATCGGGGTGATAGCAAAAGCGATCCGTGCCGCCGCACTTGGGACACGGCTGGTGTCGACCGTCTAAGACTTCTGGCGAGATACCAGTCAACGCGATCAGGATCTCTTCCTCGCGACCCTTGGCTGTTTCCTTGACTTTCGCAAATCGTTCGGCGATCTCGGGGAAGGTTCCCTTGGGGCGAGGTCCACGGCTTGGGAGTGCGTTGTACGACATCTCCAACTCCGCCAAGTGGAACTGTGGAAGTGCATCAAACGCTCCGCGGGGCCGCGGCTTGGGCGGTTCACGACGTCCGACACCGCCAACAGGCTTAGATGACGTTCGCCTGTGATCAGGATCAGATGCCTGATGGGCATTGCGAGATGCACCCTTTTCCGGGCCGGTAAAACCGCCGGAAAGCGGCTCGCGCTCTTGCAGCGCGAGGCTCGAATTGTTAGTATTCAAAGCTAGTACTCCAATGTGAGCCGGTCGCGTGTTTCGACCACTCGACCGGCGATGAACGAGCTAATCAGGTTCGTCTCCGACGCCCGCTCCCGAGCGGGCGTTGTGTGTTTCCATTGCCCTCCGTTCTGTCAACACCGAGAAGAAATGCCCGTCAAATTCGCCTGGATCGCGGCACAGTCCTGATGGGACAGCGCTCGCCCCGCCCTCGACTTGAATACAGCGCGAGTCGCTCGGATCAGCTTGGTCTTGGCGGCTTGTTCTCCGTGTGCCCAGCGACGGCTTAAAGGCGTCGAAAAATCCCGATGCAAACCGCGACAATGTCGTCCGGTTGGATCGGGAAGCTCTCCGAATCGAACTGATGCTCGCTGATTGCCTCGACCCGTCCCTCCGGTGTAACGAGTGCAGGAACCGTCCGAACGCCAAGTTTGACCGTCCTGCCCGTGACGGGATCGCGAGCAGACAAGTTGGCCTGCACATGCTTCGTGTTGCGCAAGCTACGGTAGATGGGCCTGCCCGTTTCTAGCCACATTGGGTTTTCATCGTCGGTCGAGTAGTGCTTCAACACCCCGATGGCGAGGCGTCGACTAGGCTCTTTTCCGGTGTCACGCGTCACCCAAGCGGCCACGATTTCGTCGGTTGACGTAAGGCGTTCCTGATGTTCGGCTATAGCGTAGTCTAGGAGGAGCAGGTCGTGCGGTTGCAGAACCAGCCGTGGATCGTCGGCAACCAAGATCGCAGCATCGTGCTGCAGGTCGAGCCAGCATCGTGTGGGTCGATACATAGTCGCGGCGATCGGGAACTCCTCGCCTTCAAGCTTGTCGGGGTATGCGTCTGGCGGACCAGGCAACAGCACACGCGTGATCGGTAGCGTGCTGGCGGTGGTGACACTCGTTAGCCGACGTTCACTGGGCGGCTTACCAGAACCCGATCGGAGCCATTCTTCACTCACCGCAGCGTGGCGGCAAATGAGGCTAATTAGTCGAGCTCCGGGACGTGCATCACCGCTCAGGACCTTGGATATTGTTGCTTGGGAGCAGTCCAGCTCGCGAGCCATTTTGCTTTGGCTGCTTTCCCAATATGCCTGCAACAGCCAGCGAATACGTTCAACCAAGCCGCTCCGACCCTCGCCGTTTTTTGTTTCACCATTTTTCATAGCCGGGCCTTTCCATATAATTCAATGGATTGTATGATTCTTTGGTTGGGGTCGCAAGAGGCCAGCAACTGTTTCTTGGATTAGATTGGGGAGGCAGGGCCGAGGAGCGTCTGTTCCGATTGGTTCAGGACGCTTGGTCCGCCATGTCGCAGCTGGAGAGGGACACAACATGACGGCTAGTGAGACACAGTTCGATCAAACGGGAGCCAAGCCAGCGCAAACGGCTGATAACGCCGACTTGCAGCTCGTGCTGGCCCGGCTGGAGCAAATTCAAGCGTCGTTGACCGGACCGAGCCATGTTCCGAGTCTGCACTCGGGCATGGTAGCGCCGGAGGACGCAACTTCACCGCGGCTCGCTAGCACGATGGAACGTATTGCGTACGCGCTGCAGGTAATAGCCCGAGTTCGGCGGCCGGATGTACCTCCAAATCCCCGATGCGACGTCATTTCACTGACTGCGACCAACGCTGGCCTGAGCAACAGCCAAGTGGCGCGGGGGCACGTCGAGGTACCGACGACAGTAAACGAAAACCATTCACTCGCCAGCTTGGCCGCGCAAGTTGACCAGCTTGGGCAACTGCTCAAAAAACAGGAAAGATCTGCCCGAGCGGTAGACAAGCAGTGCTGTACGGTCGATGAGGTTGCCGAGTTAACCGGCTATAAGCCGTGGACCATTCGCCAAGCGTGCAATCGCGGTCGCATCAGCGGCCGGAAAGGCGACGATGGTCGGTGGCGCGTGCCGCGCGAAGAGGTGGCGAGGCTTCAACAATCTGGGCTTTCCGCTGAATAGGCGGCTCGGCTCATGGCCTCCATCGCCTGGCGCTTTTCCTCGGGGAAGAGATGGCGATACCGTCGCCGCATTTCCTCCGTCTGGTGGCCAAGCCAGCGGTCGATAATCGACTGATGCACGCCTTTCCGAGCGAGGTTGCTAGCAAATGAGTGGCGGAGGACGTGAAAACCTCGGACTACGCCCCATTTGCTTCCATCCAGAGCCTGCTCAAAATGGCTGCGAGCTTGACTCGGGGTTAGCGGTTGCGGCCCATCGGCCTTGGATTTTGATCGGATCATCCCCGGCGGGACGGAAATCGTGTAACGGCCCCCAGGGTGCTGCTTCAGCCACGCGGCCATGACATCCTTGAGTCGCGGGTGCAGTGACACATCGCGATACGAGAGGCGTGCGTCGGTCCGGCGTTTCTTCTCCCGTATAAGCACGTAGTTTTCGTCAAGATGAAAATCGGCCACCTCGGAGCGAATGATCTCGCTACGGCGAGCCCCGGTGTAGGCGGCGAACGCAAACAGCGGGTAGATAAACGGGTGAGCGGCAGTGCAACGGACGTGGTCTAGCAGCTTCTCGATCTCCGCCTCATCCCGCAAGAACAGGCAGTCCCACAATTCCCCCTGTTCCTGCTCGCTGTAGCCGCCACGCTTGATGACCGCCTCGATTTCCTCCCACGTCTTAAACGGCAGTTTTTCGTTGGGCTTTGGCAGTTTAACGCCTTCCACCGGGCACTTGCCTGAAACGTGACATCGGGCGGCGGCGAAGTCCCAGAGTTGCCTGAAGGTCTGAAGCTCCTTCTTAATTGTGTCGGCTTGGACGTATTTCCCCCGGAGTCCCGTGTCCGCCTGACGCTTGCTTACGTACCCCTGCACCCGCTGGACGTTGAGTTCATATAGCGGCGTGGACGCCCCCAGGTGCCGTTTGAGGTTCTTCACGTGCGTCCCCTCGGTCTTCAAGGAGCTTTCTTCCTTCGCCCCCTCAGGTAGGCTGTCAAAATACTCCTTGGCAACATCCTCCAGCGAGATGGCCGCGGCCAGCGTCACCTTGCCGGTCCTTTTCCCACCCGACCGGAGGAAGGCCCAGATCTGCTCCGGCGTCGCCTTATCGGGCAGGTCCTTTTCCCCTTCATTTATCAACCGGATGGTTTTCTCAATCCGGGCCTTCTCTTCCTTCGCTTCTTTTTCACTCGTGGTTTCAAGCGAGCGATTGAATCGCTTGTTATCGAACCGAAACCGAATGCTGAAGAGGCCGGATCTGTTCTGCACCAGGTTTGCCATACCGCAAATCTCCTGTTAGAGTCCACGCTGCCGTACTGGCAGCCGGTCATGACGCAGGTGATTTACCGACCAACGTCTACCAACAAGTGGACCATATTTGGACCATCACAGCAAGCAAATTCTGAGGTCACAAAGAAAAAGGGCTTGCGACATTCGCCGCAAGCCCTTTTGTTGTAAGGACTTAAAACAGTGCGGGAAACAGGACTTGAACCTGCACGACCTTTCGGCCACTAGGCCCTCAACCTAGCGCGTCTGCCAATTCCGCCATTCCCGCGGCCGGATGCTTGACTGGGGTAAAGTCTAGGCGAAAACGGTTTGGCGTCAAGGTGTGGCCAATCGCTTGACGACTAAGATTGTCTGGTCCTCGGCGGAACTCTCGCAAGCGTGGTGATCCAGGAAGACTCGCGTCTTGCGGATCAGCTCGTCCGCTTCCAAGTTTCGATGGGTTTGGAACATCCGCCACAAAAACCGTTCGCGGGTGCCTCGTAAAGCGCGATGGACTCCTTCGCTGACCGCCACCAGCATCTCGCCACGTTCCAGCTGGTCCGAGACGGCGGGGTACTCGCTGTCGGGTTGCGTTCCTAGCGGCAGCGTGTCCGTGGGGGCAAGTGTCCGCAATGAATCGCCCACGACGGCGGCATAGACGTGGCCGGCCGACACGTAGTCGACCACGCCGGTTTCGGGCTGGATCGCCGCATAAAACAACGACGCGAATTGATCGCCGACCGAAGCGGTCCACAGCGTCTCGTTGATCCGCTCGGCAACTTGCTGGGCCGGGTGCCCATAGGCGGCGTGCGCGCGGAGCGCCGTGTGCAGCGTCGCCGTCGTCAATCCCGATTCGAACATCTTGCCCTGGGCGTCCCCCACGGCAACGGCCAGCTTTCCGCCGAACAGCACGAACCAGTCGTGAAAATCCCCGCCCAACGCTCCCGACTGGGACGTCCACCCGGCCAGATCCCACCGCGGCAACAGGGGCTTGATCCGTGGCAGACGGTGCTGCTGCCACTGCGCCGCATGCGTCAGCTGGCGGGCCAAGCTGCGCAGCTGCAACGTCTGCCCTAACAGCACGGCACGTTCCAAGTCCGCCGCAATTCGGCCCGCCACAATCTCGACCGTATTGGTTTCTCCGACCGAGAAATCTCGACCGTGGTCGCAGAACGTCCACAACGTCCCAAACGGCGTCGTGGGACTGGAAATCGGCACGCATACGGCCGAATGAAATTCCTCCGGAATCTGCCAATTCGGCAGCCGTTCCGATTCGCGCACGATCACCGTATGTCCGACCAAGGCTTCGAGGTCCGCTGCCGCTCCTCGTAACGGACGTGGCGGATCGACAAACCGCGATCGAGGCAGCCCCCAACAGGCCCTGAGTTTGAGCTTGCGAGTTGCCTCGTCCAGCATATACACGGCCGACGCTTGACATCCCACCGCTTGGGCACCGGCTTTCAATACGGCCTCCAGCCGCTCCGCTAAGTGCGTTTGCTCGTCCGGATGAGGCGTCACCGGAACGCTCGCCGCCAACTCGGCTTCCCGTTGCCAAAGCGCATACTGACTCTGATGCAATTCTTCCAACAAGTCTGCGATGCTCCCCGCCAGCTGCTGCGCCACCTCGCGATCACAATGGGCATCGGACAAGAGGCAATTCCCCCCCCCCAACTCTCCGCTGGCATCCATGGACACCACGCACGAATGCTCGCCGTCCCGCACCCTGATTGCTCGCGACCAAGTTGCTTTTGTCGTCGCTGAACCTTCGGGACGGCATCGTAATAACCAGCCCGTGACCCGATGGAAGGAATCGCAAAGACCTCGCAGACTGCGGACCTCGTCTAACAGCGGATACTTGGCCTTGGGCACTTCTTCTACGTGCAACCGCAAGTGAGCTGCAGTTCTCTGAGTCACGGCATCACCTGTTTCCCGAAAATCTTGCCCGCCTCCGCGGATAAGGAAAGGAGTGAACGGTCTCTCGCCCACGTCGCGCAATCTTTTGCGACAATCGCTGAGAACACGATTCATCCTAAGCTACGCATAAACCCTATTTGTCACAGGGTAACATCGGAAGGGGGCAAGTGCTGAATGAGCAGGATTTGACGTTCAGGTCAGTTTAGGAGTTTGCGTCAAATGCATAATTGGCGCAAACTGTACATCCGGAATGCCGGATTATCACAGCTTTGATGGTAACCCGACGCGTTAACAAGGAGCTGTCACAGCCCAACGCTCCGATCAACGCCGATGTCACCCAGGGTGGCACGGCGCTCGGGGACGACAAGCCCTTACAGCGGGGCCGGTAAATCTCGAATTCGAAAGACGATGGTGGCGCCGACGAAAGCCGCGAAGCCAAGCCCCAGAAGGATGAGGTTGTAACCAAGCGGCCCCAAAACGGAGAGCCCTTGCGCATCGCGAAACCACAACGACCACGTTCGTTCCGAGTTATGGATGGCGACGCTGACAAACCGTTCCGGCTCGTATGCCGTGAAAAAGGTCAAACGGCTCAACCACGACAGATGATCTGCGGCCAATCCAACGATCTTCAGGGTCATCTGCACGAGATAGAAGCCGGCCACGATGCCGATGGTCCGCCAGCGGTAACGGTCAAACGCAGACATCAGGGTGCTGAGCCCGGCTCCGAAGACGCCCAGCGAGAACAGGTTGAAGGCAGCGGGGACAAACCACGTCGCGCGGACGCGCTCGCGCATCGGCACGCGTTCCATTTGGACGGGGGCCAGCGGGTTGGGGAATTCGACTCCGAACCAGGGGATCGTCACCCGCGCCGCCGGAGCCGGCTCTTCGACAACGGTGGTTTGGATGCCCACATAAACGCCCAACCACGAGGCGATGGCCAGCAGCCCGGTTCCCGCAACGGTGACCAGTACATGGGACCAAAGAACCTGCACCCGGCTGACGGGCTGCGCCAGCAGCATTTCCATCGTGCCGCGTCCGATTTCCCCGCTGATGCAATCCGATCCTCGCGCGATGGCCCATAACGAGATGCACACGACGACAATCGGTTCGTCATACGTCAAGGCGATGCGGCCGGCATAGGTGAACAGCTGTTCGAACGGCACCGGAAAGAATCGCTCGAATTGCTGAAACTGTTCGACAATCGTCTGAAACCGGCTCATTTCGAACTGGCTGACCAGCCAGACCCGCGTCCAACAGAAGCCGAACAGGGCCGCCATGCAGCAGACCAGCAGGAGCCGCGATTCGACGATCGATTTGTTGATCAGCGAACGATTTATCACGTGCCTTCCAATCCTTACAACAATCCGGCGCGCTTGCGCAACAGCCACTCGCCGGTAATCAATACCACGAACAATCCCGCCCACACGGCGGAATTCCAGATCGGCACCGGCGGCAGCGACTCGATTCGGACTTGCCGCCCGCGGGGCAAATCGCGAAGCAACTTGTCCGCGGTGTCAAAGGTGAAGAAGCGGCCCTGCGAAGTCTTCGCCGCCGCTTGCAGATCGGCCGCGTCCATTTCCAAGCGGGCTTGTTCGCCCGGCGGCGCCACCACGGCGAAACGCTGTGCCGGCGGTTGGCCGCTGAGCGTCGGAGTCGCGATCCACGCCCGGTACTTGCCCTCCGGAAGATTGCTCGCCGGTCCCTCAAACACGCCGCGATTGACGGCGTCGCGGTGCAGCGTGAGCTGCCGCCGTGGGTTGCCGTCCGACTCGAGCATGACCGTCACGCCGTCGTCGGCGGCGGGGGCCAAGCGGTCATCGAAGAATCGCGCCCGCAGCCGGACCGTTTCCCCGCGGCGGTATTCGGTGCGATCCGCCGTCAATTCGGCCAGACGTCCGCCTTCGAGCAGTTTCGCCCGGCTGAGATAACGCAGCGTCTGGATCCAGTAGCGGGCATAGTACGCATCGCCGCCGGGATGCCGCGCCCAGCGGTACGTCTCGTCGGAGGCATGAAAGATGACCTTGCCGGCCCCCACGAACTGCATCGAAATCATCGGCAGATGCTCGCCGCCGGATCCGATCCGCGAAGGATCGGCAGCCAGGGCCCGCGTCCCGGGGCGCAGGTCGGAAGCGGTCAGCGACCAATACCACGGGGGCATCTCGCGCCAGACGGCCAAGCTGGCCGGCAGCGTGTCGGCCAACTGCATTTGCGGACTGGCCAGGCCCAATCGAGTCGGCTGCGGCACAAAGCCCTGGTCCAACGCGGCGCCGGCCGGGGGCATGGAAGCCGATTCCAGGTTGACCGGCAGCAAGGCCGCCAAGGGCGTATCGCGATAGGCCAGCGGCGTATACCGCGGCCCCGCCAGCACGACCAGGCCGCCGCCGCGCTGCTCGACAAAGGCGATGATGTTCTCCATGACCGCCCGGCTCAGGAACGACGGATTCACGTCGCCGAAGATCAGCACGTCGTAGGCGAACAACTCATCCCGATTGACAGGAAACCCCCGGACGGCCGTTTCGTCCAATTCCGCGTATTCCAGGTCTGCGTCTTGTAGCACCGTGGTCAGCTCTACAGCCTTGTCCGTCGAGTCGCGTTTCAGGCTGCGTCCCAGCAGCGTCTTCAAATAACGAAAGTCGTAGCTGGGGTAGGCTTGGACATACAGCACGCGGAGCGCGTCATCGCGGACTTTGACCACACGGGTCCGCCGATTGTTCTCCGTATTCACCTCGCCGGCCGACGGTTCGACCTCGACAGCGAACTCATAATCCCCTTTTTCCACCGGCCGATGCGACAACCGCACGCTCTGAGGCAGCCCGTCCTGGCCCAGCGTGATCTGCTGGTCGGCCAGCGTCGTTCCCTCCTGGCCCACGACCGTCAGACGCACCGTTGCGCGGCGGCCTGAAAAGCCCGTGGCGGTGACTTGGAAATCGAAATGCACCAAGTCCCCCACGAACACCACGTCGTCGACCAACAGATCGGCCAGTCGCACGTCGCGGGGCGGGCGGCTGTTTCCCAAGCCGATCAAGAACAACGGGACGGCTTTGCGCCGCGCCTCGGAGGCGACCTCCGAGATGGTTCGGCCTTCGGTCGTCACGCCGTCGGACAACAGCACGAACGCGGCGGTCGGCCGCCCGCGTTGGATGGCGAACACGTCCTGCAGCCCCTTGCCGAGGCGGCTGGACGGCTCGACGGCCTCCAAGCTGCGCAGTTCCGAAATCCAATTGGGCGGCTCGCCGGTTCCGCCGGACAGCGGCCGCACGGTGCCGCCCAGTCGATAGACTTTCAAGCGGTATCGCTGCTGCAGTTGCCGCAGCAAGTTCGCGTCGTTCTCCAGCAGCAACAGCTTGGCCAGTTCGATCCGGGCCGGCTGCTGCAATCCCGCCGTCTCCAAGCGGCGAATCCGTTCGGCCCGCTGCCGGGCATCGCTGTCGTCGTCGACCGTGGCCATGCTGCCGGAATCGTCGATCAACAGCACCAAGTCGGGCAGGTCGGTGCGATGGCGGTGCAGCATCCAGCCGTACAGCAGGAACACGGCCAGCACGATCAGCGCGATCCGCAGCGCGGCCAAAGTAGCCTTCAGCAGCGGCCCGGCACGGCCTCGTTCGCGCGTGTAGACATACATCACCCAGGCGGCCGCCGCCACGACCAGCACCAGCGTGACAGAGGGCCCCCAAGGCCATGAATGGGACCGCGTGATTTCCGTACCCGGCGTGCCGCCGGCCAGTAGAAAATCGCGCAGATCGTTCCAGGTTCTTAGCAGGGCGTCCGTCATGCCGAAGCGTTTCCAAAGTACCAGGCCAGCGTGGTCTCGGTCAGCAACAGCACCAAGACCAACCCCAGGAGATAACGAAAGTATTGTGCCGGTCTGGTCGAAGGCAACCCGGCATCCGTCTTGCCGAGGCGGAATTCCGGATCGAACTGGCCGGGCAGCAAGTCGCTGTCAAAACGTTCCAGGTCGCTCTCCCGCGGGCGGAGGTTCACGGCAAACCGCTGGCTCGGATGGGCCGCCGCCCCGATATCCGCCGTGTACATGCCGCCGAGCGCCGTGCCGGCAAAGGACCATGTGCTGGCGTCGCCCGCATGTTGCAGCGGAACCCGCTGAGCCTCGCCGCCGGGGGTCCGGAGCGTCAGCGCAGCCAGGGAATGAGCGCCCGGCAGCGAGCCTTCGAGCGGTTCGCCCACCAGCACGTTCCGGGCCTCGAACCGGCGGCGGACGGCAAAGGCCAGCATCTCTTGGACCAGCGGCGGAAAGCTGGGCCATGCCGTCAGCGCCGTCCAAGGCGTGGGGGGATCCGTCGCGCGGTCCAGCGAATCCGGGCTGACGGCGGTGGTCAACAGGATCACCCGCCCTCGTCCGAAAGGCTCCTCGACGATCGCCGGATCGCCGTTGTTATACGCCAGGGCAATGCGGGCGGCGGCCGAGGGCGGCAACTCGACCCGCACGTACTTCCAGACCGGCGTGGTCAGCAGGCCGCTGCGCTCGTGACCGGCAAACGGCGCAACGATCGGATGACGATACTCCTGCGGAGCGAACGCGTATACTCCGGCAGGAGCGGCCTGGTCGAGCCGCGCCGGCAGCACGCGATGGGACGAAGCTTTGCCACCCAAGTGCTGGTTGTAGCTGTCCGTTTGCACCTGATCGCCGAGCGTCACCAGCAGCCCGCCGCCGCTGCGAACGTAGCTGGACAGCACGACCGCCTCTTCGCGGCTGAATCGCCGCACGTTGCACAACGCGACGCAATCGAACCGATGCAGAGACTGTTCCAGCAGCGCGTTTTCCAAGCGGATCACCGGACGCACGCGGGGCGTCGAACCGCGGCCCGGTTCCAGGGCATACGCCAAGTAGCGGGCCGCGCCTTCGCGGCCTTCGATACACAGCACCTCGATCGCCTCCCTGACCGGGACGCTCAGCCAGCGGCGATTGTCCAGCGGCAGCGAATCGTCCGCCAAACGCGCCTCGACCTGATGCTCGCCGGGGCTCTCAAACTTGTGCGTGATGGACACCGTGCTGCGGCCCGCCGCCGGGATTTCGACCGTTTCGGCGCGCACTTGCTGGTCGTCCACCAGAAACACGATCCGCTGGCTGGTTCGCTCGCGCGTGCCGAACGCCTGGACCTCGGCTTCGAACGTGACAGTGTGGCCCGCCGTTACGAGCGATTCCCGCAATTCCAAGGAGGTCACGGCCAAGTTGGTGGCGCCGTCCTGGCCGACGTCGAACAGCGCCAGCGAGGCATGTTCCGCCAAGCGGCCGATTCGCCGGCGGCAGTCCTCGCCAGCCGCATCGTCCCACGTCGAACGTCCCAGGTCCGTCAGAAAGCAAACCGTTGCGGCGGTCAGCCGCGGGTGCTGGCGACGGACGGACTGTAACGTGTTCTCGATCTCCGCCAGGGTCAGCGGCAAATTGGCCCCGCCGTGGCGGACTTTGACCGCTTCGATCTCTTCCACCACGTCCCGCGGATCGAACGCCGGATCGGAGATCACCGTTTGCGGCGGATCGGCAGACAGCACCAGCGTAAACCCGTCGCCCAGACGGCTGTCGTTGATGACTTGGACGGCCAGTTCCTTGGCACGATCCAGCCGGCTCTTGTCCGCGATCCGGTAGTCCATCGAGTAGGAGACATCCAAGACCAGCAGATAATGCGTTCGCCCGCCGGACCCCAGCCCGGCGCTAAACGAGGGGAACAGGGAAAACACGGGGTCCGCCAGTGCCGCCGCCAGCAGAAGCAGGATCGCGACGCGGACCAGCAGCAAGATCAGTTGCTCGATGCGAATCCGCCGGGCGTTCTTGCGGACTGCGGCCAGCAGGAACGTCATCGCCGCCCACGTCACCGCCTGATATTTCCGCCGGCTGAGCAAATGAATCGCAATGGGCAGGGCGGCAGCGAACCCCCAGAACAGCATGGCGGCATTGGCGAACGGCAGCGATTGCATCAGCGAGGACAACCAATTCATGTCCCCTATCATGCACGTTCCTCTCTG
>Ga0366819_10214_pt1 | contig 28075 bp, 29 predicted proteins | sample TotcelFGM3001N15_FD_207091 | JGI IMG/M metagenome (GOLD analysis project Ga0366819, IMG submission 207091) | Enriched cells from coal bed in the Powder River Basin, Montana, United States - Total cells FGM rep3 HSBNCT.FGM.300.1.N15 ... | reverse complement strand
TTGCGGGAACCGAGAACAGCTTTCTGGGAATCAGCACGGTGGACGCGCCCGTTTTCATGGGCAGGTACAGGTCGCGGATGGCCGCGACATAATCCAGCGGCGCTTGGTTGCCAAACACATCCGCGTCGGTGATGCCCGTCACTTCCGTGAAGGCGTCGATGTAATCGATCACCGCGCGGTGGGAGGTTACCACCCCTTTGGGCGTGCCAGTGGAGCCGGATGTGAAAATCACATACATCGCGTCGGTATCGCAGCATGTAAGCCAGCGATTCGCAGCGCTCGCGTCGCCCGCAGGCGCGACGGGCGCATCCACGGTGATCACCGTGCCCGCGTAGGGCATAGCGTCTACAACCGCCTTGGTTTTGCTGTCCGTCAGCACCAGCGGCGCATCCGCAAGCGCGAAGATGGCCTGAATGCGGGCGGGTGGCAGGGCGGCATCAATCGGTATGTAATAGCCGCCGCCATAGAGCACCGCCAGATAGCTGACGACAGTGTGCACGGACTTCTCCATGATAACAAGAACCGGGTCGCCCATACGAAAGTACGGGCCCGCGCACGCGCATAACGCCCGCGCGCGGTTGCGCAGCGCAGCAAACGTGACCGAGGCATGCTCGTCGGTAAAGGCGACCTTATCCGGCTGTTGCACCCAGGTATGCTCCAGATACGTAAGCACATTGGTTTGCATGATGCTGGTTCACTCCTCATCGCGATGTGATCGTTATGGGCGCTGCCCTTGGGCGAACCGCGCGCCCCTTGCTTTATGCCCCGCCACGGTTGGGGTTCGCCTGCCCCAAACGGTGCGCAACATGCAGTGTGCATCATGGGGTTTCATGAACCGGCCAAACCTGTCGCCATATGTAACGCTCAAGGTGTTTGCGCGTAATCGTAATGCCCGACCGGCTTGCATTGCAGAAAGGGTTTTTTACATCAGAGTTTCGCCTGCCGCCATCGACGAATGGCGCGGTAAACGACGTAACAGCGCTTACGTCTCCAGTATATGCAAATTACACGCATACATCAAGCGCAATGCGCTGCTTTCTTCGTATTTCCACGAATGGTTCGCTTTACTTTCACAGCCGCGAGAAACGCGACCACATGTGCACAGCCTCGGCAGGCATGGGTTTATGGCAGAGCGCGCCCATTGCATGCCGATGGATCAGAAATATCGGAAAACCAAACTTATCAGATTGACATTTTTTGATTTGAGGATTATACTCAGCAAGCATCAACTTTTTTTGATTTGAGGTGACTCATGAACGATGTCTATACGCAAAACGCAAAGGTTTTTAAGGCGTTTTGCGACGAGACCCGCCTGCGTATCCTGACGCTCCTGCAGGATGGTGATCTGTGCGCCTGCGTTTTGATGGAGAGGCTTGGCATCAAGCAGCCGGCGCTTTCCTACCACATGAAGGTTTTGGTGGAATCCGGCATCGTGCAGGCAAAGCCGGTCGGCAAATGGACGCATTACCACATCAGCGAGAATGGTTGTGCTCACGCCGAAGTGTTGCTGCACAACCTGACGGCGACGCGCGCCAAGGCAGCCAGCATATGCGAGTGTGCGAACGGATAAAATGGAATCGCTCCTCCCGCAAGGCAATGATTAGAACAATCCAAACGAAACGAGGCGTCACAGGATGGATACGATCAAGGCAGGCTGGGACTTTTTTCAGAATCAGGTGCTGGGCATGAAGTGGCTCAACAGCTTGCTGGGCAACGGATTATCTGCCGTGGGGCTGGATACCGCCAACCGCTGGGTGGGCAGCTTGCAGTTTTTTCTGTATGACGTTATCAAGATCACCATCCTGTTATGTTTGCTGATCTTTGTCATCAGCTATATTCAGAGCTACTTTCCGCCTGAACGAAGCAAGAAAATCCTTGGGCGCTTTCACGGTGTGGGGGCAAACATCGTGGCCGCGCTGTTGGGCACCGTTACCCCCTTTTGTTCCTGCTCCTCCATTCCGCTGTTCATCGGCTTTACGTCGGCGGGGCTTCCGGTGGGCGTTACATTCTCGTTCCTGATTTCCTCCCCAATGGTCGACTTGGGTTCGCTGCTATTGCTCATGAGCATTTTCGGCGCTAACGTCGCGATCATCTATGTGGTCGTAGGCCTGATTATCGCTGTCATCGGGGGTTCAATCATCGAGAAACTGCACATGGAACGCTATGTGGAAAGCTTCATATTGACGGCAGGCAGCGTGGATATCACCGCCCCCGACCTGACCAAGCGGGACCGTCTGCAATACGCCAAGGAGCAAATGCTTGCTACCTTTAAAAAGGTGTTTCCCTATATCCTGATTGGCGTTGGCATCGGCGCGGTGATCCATAACTGGATCCCCGAATCGTGGGTGGCGGCGGTGCTGGGCAGCAACAACCCCTTTGGCGTGGTGCTGGCTACGCTCATCGGTGTGCCGATGTATGCGGATATCTTTGGCACCATCCCCATTGCGGAAGCGTTGCTTGGCAAGGGTGCGCTGCTGGGTTCCATCCTGGCGTTCATGATGGCGGTCACGACGCTCTCACTGCCGTCGATGATCATGCTTCGCAAGGCAGTTAAGCCAAAGCTTCTCGCGCTGTTCATTGCCATCTGTACCGTCGGGATCATTCTGGTCGGATACCTGTTTAACTTCATCGCGCCCTATATTCTCTAGGAGGTGTTGCCCGTGGCGAAAACCTGGTACCCGGTCATCGATTATGTCTTATGTGCCGAGTGCGGCAGTTGTGTGACCAAATGCTCTCACGGTGTCTACAGCAAGGTAAAAGCACCGGTTCCGGTGGTAGAAAAGCCCGAGGCATGTGTGGATCACTGTCACGGTTGCGGCAACATCTGTCCTTCCGGCGCGATCACCTACCTGGGCGAGGATACGGCTTGGACGCCGCCCCATGGCAAGCCTGTGATGCCGGAAGCGCCCTGCGGTTGCGGTTGCGGCACCGCAAGCGCGTCTGCCGCCGCCAGCACGGGCGGATGCGCGTGCGAAAGCGCAGCCGCCGGTACAAAGACTGTCGCCATCGATTACCTCTACCTTGACCTCACGAGCTGCGAGCGTTGCATCGGCACCGATCAGGTGTTGGACGAAGTGGTCGCTGCCATCACGCCAGCGCTGAAACTCGCCGGATATCAGGTTGCGTATCAGAAGACTGAAATGGCGACGGCGGACATTGCCTTGCAGCACCGTTTCCAGTCCTCCCCCACCATCCGTGTGAATGGCAGGGATATCGCCACCGCCGTAGCGGAAAACCATTGCGGGTGTTGCAGCGCCATCAGCAACAGCGATGTGGATTGCCGCGTATTTGAATACGAAGGGGCAACCTATGAGGTGCCGCCCAAACAGATGCTGGCCGAGGGCATCCTGCGCGCCGTGTTTGGCAGCCCAGCCGATGCCCAAGAGCAGGAGCGCTTCCAACTGCCGGATAACCTGATATCGTTCTTCAATGGAAAAACCCAACAGAAATGCGCATGCGGAGGTAACTGCGGCGAATGAAGAAAAAACAAATCGTTCAAATTTCAACTGTCTTGGGGATTCTACTATTGGTCGCTGGCGTTTGGCTGTATAAAAATTACGAAACGAAAGCAACACCAACCACTGCCACGCCAGCCGAAGCGGCGGTCGCGGCCATAGCCGAACCGGCCATTCCCTCCGCTGCGCCGGAGGACGGAACCGTAACCCCCGCCCAGTCCGCAACCCCCACAGCAGCGGAAACGAATGAAGATTTCGTGCTTGAAGCGGAATCGATCAATCTGGAACAGTTGCTTACGTATCAACTGCCCATCATCATCGATTTCGGTTCCGACTCCTGCATCCCCTGCAAGGAGATGGCGCCGATGCTGCAAGCGATGAATGCGGAGACGCGCGGAAAAGCGATCATCAAATTTGTGGATGTTTGGAAGCATCCACGCGGCGCGAGCACCTTTCCGATACAGGTCATCCCTACGCAGGTGATCTACCGTGCGGATGGCTCGCCCTATGTGCCAAGCGATGCCGCCAAGCAAAGCGGGCTTACGTTTACCATGTACCAACGCAAGACGACCGGCGAACATGTGATGACCATACATCAGGGCGGCCTGACCGAGGCGGACATGCGTCTGATCCTGAATGAATTGGGGGTGCCCCAATGACGGAACTGCTTGATCGCATCGCATCCACACTATCCCAAAACGCTTACCTCGCCCCGCTGCTCGCACTGGTTGCGGGTCTGCTTACCTCCTTTACCCCGTGTTCACTTTCCACTGTGCCGCTGGTGGTAAGCTATGTTGGCGGTGCTAGCCGTAATGACACGAAGCGTGCGCTGCGACTCTCGCTTACCTTCGCGGGCGGCTCGGCAATCACATTCACGGCGCTGGGTGTGATCGCTTCGCTGGCGGGTTCGCTCATGGGCATGTCCGCCTCGTGGTGGTACCTTCTGCTGGGCGTGCTGATGGTGTTGATGGCGCTGCAAACGTGGGGGGTGTTTGAAATCATCCCATCGACCAACCTGCTCTCCAAAAGCACAAAGCGCGGTTACCTGGGCGCTTTGGTAGCGGGTATGCTGGGCGGGGTGTTCTCGTCTCCCTGCTCCACGCCGGTGCTGATTGCCCTGCTGGCCATGGTGGCCGGGCAAAACAGCCTTGTGATGGGCATTGTATCCATGCTGTTCTACGGAATCGGGCACGGCGTGCTCGCGGTGGTCGCCGGCACGTCCACGGGTTTTGTGCAAAAGCTGACAGCCAGCAACCGTTACGGCCGGGTAAGCATGGTGCTCAAAGCGCTGATGGGCGCGGCGATATTGGCCATTGGGCTGTATATGTTCTATCTGGGGTTTTAGGATAAGCCCTTTGCCCGCGGCATTGCCGCTACGCCGGATATGGCGGCGCTACAGGTTTGAAGGAGGATCATGGTATGGGATTGTTCGGAAAAAGGGAACCCAAGGAAAGCCAACCCTGCTGCTGCGGCGGCAACTGCGGCGCGCAAAACACGGAAGCGACGCAGGCAGCGAAAACGGAAGGCGCATCGGTCAAGGTGTTGGGCAGCGGCTGCGCCAAGTGCAACGCGCTGGAGGCAGCGACCAAAGCCGCTCTTGCCCAGCTCGGCATGGACACTGAAATCGAGCATGTGACAGATTTCGCGCAGATCGCCGCCTACGGGGTCATGTCCACCCCCGCGCTGGTGGTGGATGGCAAGGTGGTCGTATACGGCAAGGTGCTTAAAACGGAAGAGGTTGTGGCGCTGCTGCAAAAGGTGCGCGGATAACCAAGGCAAAGAAATGCAGGGCACGCCGACCGGTTTATCCGGCGGCGTGCCTTTTGTGAAATATCTGTAAAGCCGCAAAATCATATTGACAATCGTAGATGTATGGTTGATAATCAGAGGGAGTACAGCAATGTGAGGTGCCGCCATGGAACGCTCAAACGAGCAGAATGCCAAGGTATTCAAGGCGTTTTGCGATGAAAACCGGTTGACCATCCTGCAAATGCTTTGCACGGGTGAAAAATGCGCCTGCCGCTTGCAGGATGCGCTAAGCATCGGGCAGTCAACGTTGTCCCACCACATGAAGATACTGTGCGAATCCAACGTGGTAACGGCCCGCAAGGAAGGTAAGTGGACGTATTACGCCATCGACCGGGCGGGGTGCGAAGTGGCCGCGGCGCTGCTGACACGCTATACCAGCGTGGAGAGCGACGTACGCGACACCGGCTGCGCCACGTGATCACCGCACGCAGTGAACCGATAGCATCCGTAAACAGCGGCAACGCAGAGATGAGGTTATGATATGGCAACGGAACCAAAACAGGGCATGGGCATATTTCAGAAGTACCTGACGCTTTGGGTGGCGCTCTGCATGGCGGCGGGGGTACTGATTGGCAAATTCCTGCCCGGTGTGCCGCAATTTTTGAATCAGTTTGAGTATGCCAACGTGTCCATCCCCATCGCCATTCTCATCTGGCTGATGATTTACCCCATGATGCTCAAGGTGGACTTCCAGAGCATCCGCGATGTGGGAAAGAACCCCAAGGGCCTTTTCGTAACATGGGTTACCAACTGGCTTATCAAACCCTTTACGATGTTTGGCATCGCGTGGTTTTTCTTCTATGTGGTGTTCAAGGATCTGATCCCCGATACCAAACTTGCACAGGATTACCTCTCCGGCGCCATTTTGCTGGGCGCTGCGCCCTGCACGGCCATGGTGTTCGTGTGGAGCCATCTGACGCGCGGCAACCCCGCCTATACCGTGGTGCAGGTCGCCACCAACGATCTCATCATCCTGGTTGCGTTTACGCCCATTGTGGCGCTGTTGCTGGGCATCGGCGGCGTTACGATCCCCTGGGATACGCTGATCCTATCTGTGGTGCTGTTTGTGGTCATCCCGCTGGCAGGCGGCATCCTGACCCGCACACAGATGATCCGCAAAAAGGGTGAAGCCTACTTTACCAACACGTTCTTGCCCAAGTGGGATAACGTGACTGTTGCGGGGCTGCTGCTCACGCTGGTCATCATCTTTTCCTTTCAGGGCAACGTTATTCTGGAAAACCCGCTGCACATTGTGCTGATCGCCGTGCCGCTGACCATCCAGACCTTCCTGATCTTCTTCATCGCCTATCTGGCCAGCCGCGCGCTCAAACTGCCGCACAATATCGCGGCACCGGCGGGGATGATCGGCGCTTCCAACTTCTTTGAGTTGGCTGTCGCAGTGGCCATCGCGCTGTTCGGCGCGAAAAGCCCCGTGGCACTGGCGACCATTGTGGGCGTGCTGGTGGAGGTGCCTGTGATGCTCACGCTGGTGAAGATCGCAAACCGCACTACGCACTGGTTCCCCGCCCAAGAAACCAACGGCTGAACACCCGCGCCTCGCCCGTAGGGGCGAGCCGTTGAACCGTAACCGCCGCCGCAAGGCATACAGCACAGGGGAGGGAACACCATGCGCATTATCATCATCGGCGCGGTGGCGGCTGGCACTTCCGCAGCCGCCAAGGCACGGCGCAACCGCGAGGACGCACAGATCACGGTGTACGAGAAGGACAGCGACATCAGCTATTCCGGCTGCGGCATGCCCTACTACCTTGGCGGCGAGGTGGAAAACGCCGATGCGCTCACCCCCCGCGACCCCGCCTATTTCCAAAGCAAATACAATGTCGATATCCGCATCCGCCACGAGGTAACGGCCATCGACCCCGCCGCGCGTAAGGTAACGGTGCGCAACCTGGCAACGGGTGAGGTGTTCACGGATGCTTATGATAAGCTGGTGCTGGCCACCGGCGCGCGGGCGACGCTGCCCCCCATCGACGGGGTCACACGCCCGCACGTGTTCACGTTGCGCAACATCGGCGATATGCACCGCATCAAAACGTTTCTCACAGAGCGCCAGCCCAATCATGTCGCCATCATCGGCACGGGCTTCATCGGGCTGGAGGTGGCGGAGAACCTCAAGGGACTTGGCATGGCAGTTACACTGCTGGAGAAGCTCCCGCAGGTGACCCCGGGGCTGGACCCCGATATGGCCGCGCATGTACAGGCGCATCTGGAGAAAAGCGGCGTGGCCGTACACACAGGCGTATCTGTGCAGGCTGTCACGGATACCGGCGTTACGCTGGCCGACGGCACTGCCATCAGCGCCGATATGGTGCTGGTTTCCACCGGGGTGAAGCCCAATGCCGAACTGGCGGCGGCAGCGGGCGTGGCGCTGGGCGTGGCGGGGGCCATCCGCGTGGACGCGCGCATGCAAACCAGTGTGCCGGACATCTACGCCTGCGGCGACTGCATTGAGCACACGCACCTGGTTACGGGCAAGCCCGTGTACCGCCCGCTGGGCTCTACCGCCAACAAGACGGGGCGCATCGCGGGCGACAGCCTCACGGGGGGCGACCTGACCTTTCGGGGTATTCTGGGCACGGGCATCTTCCGCGTGTTCGGCATGGCAGTGGCACAGACGGGGTTGAGCGAGCGCGAAGCCCGCGCCGAGGGGTTTGACCCCGTGGTGTGCCACAACATCAAGCCGGACAGGCCGGAGTACATGCACGGGCAGGAGATGATCATCAAGGGCATCGCGGATCGCACAACGGGCAGGCTACTGGGCGCGCAAATCGTGGGCTTTGGCGGGGTGGATAAGCGCATCGACGTGCTGGCCACCGCCATCACGTTCGGGGCGAAGGCGGAAGATCTGTTCCACCTCGATTTGGCTTACGCGCCGCCGTTTGCGACCACCAAGGATCCGGTCATGTATACAGGCATGATACTGGAGAACGCCATCCACCGCGGCAGGCCTTTGATGACCGCCGTCGAGCTGGATGCGCTGTCAGATTCAGGCGAGCCTTACACGCTGATCGACGCGCGCGTGCCCGCGCAGTATGACAAGCGCCATGTGCCGCATGCGGTCAGCATCCCGCACGAAAAACTGCGTGAGGCAGCGGAAACGCTGGATCACGAAGCAGTCGCCATCACCTACTGCAACAAGGGCACCACCGGCAACGCAGCGCAAAACATATTGCTGGGCAAAGGGTTCAAGCGCGTGTATAACCTCTCCGGCGGAGAAAAGCAGTACGCGGCGGAGCATGGCAAAAAGAATCAATAGTGGCCTGCCCGCAAAGCAGGTAAAAGCAAACGCGCGCCCTCCCAGCATCCGTGCGGGAGGGTGCGCGTTTCCGACTGGGCGCAAGCCGTAGCGGGGGGTCACTCCTGATTCATTGGCGCAGACTGTTCTTCCGGCCCGGACGCATCCGTTTGCTTCCGCTGGCAATCGGGGCACAGGCCGTACAGGTCGAGCCGGTGGCCCTGTAACAGGTAGCCGGTTTCCTCGGCAAGCGATTGTTCCAGCGTGTGCAGGGGGCATTGTGATATCGCCGCCACGCCCTTACACTGGGAGCATACGATGTAATGCAGATGGCCGCCCGCCATCACATAGGCCATGCGGTTATCGCCGGAAAGCGTCACGCTTTGCAGCACGCCGTGCGCGCACAGCGATTCCAGCGCGCGGTAGACCGTGGAAAGGCTAGCGTTTGGATGCTCCGCGTTGAGGCGGATGTAGAGCTCCTCCGCCGTAAGCGGCTTGCCCGCATGGGTGAGCACCTGCAGGATCGCCTTTCGCTGTTTGGTGGTCTTCAGCCCGTTGGCACGCAGGGGTTGGGTACCGCCGGTGGCATAGGGCATATGATCCCTCCATTGTTCAAGATCGCTGCCTACAGCATATCACAAAGCGGGTTCGATGGCAATTCGGCCTGTGGACGAGCGCGGCGGCATGAACGCATTGTCTGTTCCGTCAGCATTGCGAAAAGCGCCTTGACAAACCGTCAGCATTGACAGTGAAGTATTCCTCGCTGCACGCGGCCTATACGGTCTACGCAATGACGGTACTGCTGCGCAACGCGGGTTTTACGGATTCCACCGTGACCCCGCATATCTCCGGGGTCACGCTGATTGGCGGAAAGCCCGGTGTACCCACCGCCGCCTTCAACCAAGCGCCATCCCCGCAAAGCGAAAGCGCCGCCACCTTGCGGGGATGGCGCATATCCGGCACACGCGGCGGCGTCTCAAAGGCGCGGCGGCAGCGCCGCTGACACGTTTGTATATTTTGATGTTCCCATTGACAGCAGGCATGCTGCCTGCCTATACTTTGCATAAACGGTTTGCGGAAGGTGCGGCGACCTGCGCGGCAAGGCGGCAACGCGAAGCGGCTGCCTTCCCCGCTCATTGTGTGTGGCACAAGCCCGGTTGCGCAGAGGAGGCGAAAGAATGGCCAAACGGTGGAAATGCCAGCCCCGGCAGATGACCGCGCTTTTGCTGGCGGTTTGCGTGGTCGCGTTTTTCTGCCTGTCGGGCGTGTGCTACGTGACCCAGATCCACCACCGCTGCACGGGCGAGCATTGCCCGGTGTGCGAGCGGTTGGCTTTGCTGCTGGCGCTGGCTGCCGAGTTCGGCTTGGCGGGGGTCACGCTGGTTGCGGCGCGCGCGTGGGTTTCACAGGCGGCGGCCCCAACGTGCACTACCTGCGGGCCGCGCCTCGCCGCAACCCCAACCGGACGGTTTGACCGGATGAACAATTGAGCGATTCCAACCCCGCGATATAATCGCCAAAAGCGAATAACGGCAACCCAGCGCCATGTGTCGCCCGATGTGCGGGCACGCTTTTTGCGTACGGCTCGGCGGTTGCGTGAAACCCGACATCGGCAGAGGGAGGCGTCATGATGCGCAGAATGCGGGCCTGGCTTGCGCTGCTCCTGACTGGTGTCGCCCTGTTCGGGGCGGGGCGCTGCGAGGACGCGGCGGCCCTTGGCGTTGCGGAAGTGACCACGGCAAAGGGCACGCTAAACCTGCGCAGGCAGCCCGCCGCCAACGCCAGCATTCTGGAGCGGATACCCAACCACAGCCTGGTGCGCGTGCTGGCCACAGGCGAGGCTTACTGGCAGATTCAGTACGGCGCGAAAATCGGTTATGCCGCGTGCGAATACCTCACCATGACCGACCTTTCGCCGGATGTGCTTGACTACCGCCTGCTCTTTCGTAACAACACGGGGGACGATGTGCTGGCGGTCAAACAGCGGCTGCTAGCGTTGGGCTATTACCGCGAAGGTGCCAACATGAACAACGTGTACAACGAAACCTGCGTGGAACGCATGAGGATGTTCCAACGGCAGAACGGCCTGCCGGAAGACGGCATCGCATCGCCCGCCGTGCAGGCCGCGCTGTATGCGTCTGCCGCCGTCGCCAACGCCGAGCCGCTGCCCAAGGCCGCATCCGGCGGTTTTGTGATCGCTTCCGGCACGGACGGTTCCGGCGCGAGCAACGATATCGACTGGAATCAGTGGATGCTGGACAACCCGGGCATTTGCCCCTGTTGCATGGGTAAGGGCTGCGGCTGCTGCAACGGAACAGGCCATATCTGATGCCATATCAATTCATCAATCCATCAACACTCGCGAGCGATTTCATGGAGCAGCGAGCGGTAAAAGTGCGCGCAAGCGCAACAGCGGCAAGCTTTCTCAGCGAGGCCACGGGAGAAAAGCGCCGCGAGTCTTGCACGTCAATATCCCGCGCGGGGCAGCGCGTTTTATGACTCAACATCAAGGAGCGTATAATATGACCAGACGGAGAATCCCCGTTTTTGCGGTCTGCGGCACGGACGCCGCCGGGCGCGCCGTTTTTTTTAACCGGTTTTGCAACGCAAAACAGCCGCTACGCGTGCGCTTACAGGCTGCGGACGCAGCGCCCGGCCACCAGCCCGGCGTTTGCCATATCCAACCGTTTGGCGCGCCGCAGGAGGCGGGCCTGCGCATCGCGGCCTGCCTGCAAACCGGCGCGTTTGACGCGGTATGGGTGGATTGGACTGACGAAGCGCCGATTCAGCAACTCATTGACATCCTGCGCACAGGCGCGCTGTATGCGTTCTGCCGCCTGCGCTCGGTGGTGCGCTGCATAGACGGGCAGGCGGATATCGCCGCCCTGACCGACGGAGACGGCAGCCTGTACGGACAGTTGGCGCAGTGCGATCTGCTGGCCGTAGACGGCGCGGATCGCGCGGCCATCCGGCGGCTACGCAGGCGGCTGTTGCCCGTGCAGCCCAACCTGGAGGCGATTTCGCTGGCCAACCCTCGTGAGATCATGGCGGTGTTGAGCGGGCGCAGCCCGCTGGAGGCGATCCGTTTTGGGCTGGTTGTGGCGGTCTGCGCAGCTGTGCTGCTGCTGCTCAACCGGCTCCAGTACGCCATCCCCGAAACGCTATCGGTGTTTCTGGGTACGTATTTGCAAGCGCTGCCGTTTCTGCTGCTGGGCATTTTGCTCTCCTCAGCCATACAGGTGTTCGTACCAAGCGGCCTTCTTCAGCGTATTTTTCCCAAAAACCTGCTGGGCGGTATGCTGTTCGGCGTTTTGGGCGGGTTTATCCTGCCCATCTGCGACTGCGCCTCGATACCGGTGTTTCGCAGCCTGGTACGCAAGGGGGTGCCGCTGCCTGCCGCCGTCACGTTCATGATCTCCGCGCCCATCATCAACCCTGTGGTGCTGCTATCCACCTTCTACGCCTTCGGGGGCAGCGTGCCGCTGATGCTGGCGCGCATGGGGTTTGGCATTGTCTGCTCGGTGCTGATCGGCCTGCTGTTTACGCGGGAGCGCAAGAGCGTGTTCAAGGCCAACGGCACCGTCGCCTGCGCCTGCGGCCACGCACACGAAGCGCAGGAAACCGCCGCCGACCATTTGCACAGCTACGCGCATGAACATGCGCACAGGCACGACCACGTGTATGCGTGCGAGCACGAATACAACCACGCGCAAACCCATACGTGCGAACACGAACATGTACACGACCGCGCGCACGGGTACGCTTGCACATGTGGACATGATCACGCGCATGCGCACACCCACGGTACCTTATCCGTGCCCGAAGCTGCGAACGGGTGCGCGGCGCCCGTCGCCTGCTGCACGCATACGCATGCGACGGACACACGGCCGCAGGCTAAGCAACGCGTGCACGGCGTTTTCCGCGCCCGCGTTTCCTCGCTGGTCACCCATTTCCGCGCGGAGTTCTTCGAGGTGGCCAGGTATCTGCTGATCGGCATCGGCGTATCCACCGTGCTGCAGATGGTGCTGGGTAAGCGCTTGCAGGCCATGCAGTTTGACAGCATGGTGATCGGCATGCTGGTGATGATGCTGCTGGCCTTCCTGCTGTCGCTGTGCTCCTCTTCGGACGCGGTGGTTGCCAAAAACATGGGCGCAGCGCTGCCCATGGGCGCGGTGATGGTCTTTCTGGTATTCGGGCCGATGATGGACATCAAAAATATGATACTGCTATCCGCAGCGTTCACCAAACGCTTTATCATCAAACTGTTGGTGGCAACCGCTGCCGTCAGCTTTGCCACCGTCTATCTCGCCTTCGCATTGGGATTGGGGGGCTTGCTGTAATGAAACGAATCGTAAGCGCCCCGCGGCTGCTGGAGGGGCTTACCGCCGTGCTGCTGGCCGCGGGCCTGCTCTGGCTGTCACTAACGCGCGTCTACCTGTACTACGTGACCCCGCGGACGTTGCCATTCCTGTATTTTGGGGCCGTTGCACTGCTCGCGATCGGGGTGCACAACTTCCGCCGCCTGTTTGAAGCCTCGCATGTGCGCCGCTATACCCATACGCTGGCGCTGCTAATCCCCCTTGTGCTGCTGGCCGCGTCCGTCACGCAGCAAAACCTGTGGGCCGCGCCCCTGCTGCCCTCGGCGGATGCGCAGTATGGCGAACAGGCGCTCGCGGCGGAGCCCTATACAATGCGGATGCCCGTCTATGCCGGGCGCGAGCTGCACGGTTATGACCCCGCGCAGCAAACCCTCACCATCGCGCAGGAGGAAACCTATTTCTGGCTTTCTGAAATCTATAACGACCCCGCGCCGTTCCTGAACGTCACGGTGCGCACGATGGGCAAGGTGCTCAAGGACGAGCGCTACTTTGCCGCGGACGGCTTCTCGCCCACACGCGAGCTGATGACCTGCTGCGTGGCAGACCTGTACACCGTCGGCTTCAAGTGCCAGTACGCAGATACCGCGTCGCTGGCGGAGGGCGACTGGGTGTCCGTCACGGGCAAGCTTGCTATGGTCGACTTGGAGGAATACCAGGAACTGCGCCTGATCGTGGATACGGTTACGCCCAGCGCGCCGCCGGAAACCCCGTATGTGTACTCATACTGACAGCATCCCCGCGGGCGCGGCGGGCGCGCTTACGTCGATGCCGCCCTCCCCCGTCGCCATCAGCAGATACGAACCCTGCCCCATAGTGGGCACATAGAGGAAATCCATGTAGTATCGCAAAACCGATCTTGCGTCTTGGTGGCAGACGCGCGTTACCCGCCGCAGGCCGCACAGGTCGCAGACAGGCCCCTCTGCCCCTTCGGCGTGCGCCTCACCCACCAATATGCCCTCGCAGCAGTACGGGTGCTGCCGCGACAGCAAAACCAGCGTATCACCCGCGCCGTTCAGTTCGGCCAGCGGGGCCGCGCGGCGCACCGCAAACCGGCACGTCGCCGCGGGGGCGTCCATCACCTGCACGCGCAGCCCGTAGAGAAAGTCAAGGTAGGCGTCGTCATACGCCTCAAACACGGCCAGCGGCTGATAGACAGCTACCTCGCTGGGGTTCTGCCCGAACATCTTGCGAAATGCGCGCGTGAACACCTCATGCGACTGAAAGCCGTATTTGCACGCAAGGTCGATGATTTTCCCCTTCCGGTGGAAAAGCTCCTTATAGGCTTCCGATACCTTGCGCCGCAGGAGATAGTCATACACCGAGATATGCGCGTGCTGGGAGAACGCGCGCGAGAAATAGAACGGCGAGTAGGCGGCGGCGCTTGCCACGTCGCTTACCCCCACGTCGTTATGCAGGTTGTCCTCCATGAAGGCGATGCCGTTTCGCACGGCCTGCCGTATGGTCATGCTCATGCCGTTTCTACCGGAATATAGGCTTCCATGGTGGACTCGGCCAGCCGGTCCATCCCCTTGAAACGCCCGTCGTATGCCTGGATGATGAACTGTGCGCCACGCCTTACGCCGTAGGCCGGAATGAGCTCCGTATCCAGCGTGCGCCACCAGTCGCCGCTAATCTCCTCGCCACTCAGCGTAATGCGCAGGTAATCCGACGCGGGAAAAAACTTGGCGCTGAGCGCGGTGGGCAGCTCCGCCGTGTTGACCTCCTCGCCCACGAACACCTCGAAATACCCCTTGGTTGCGGTTTCGGCTCCGTAGACATGCACCTCGTAGAAGCAGGGCACGCCGCAGGCGTAGGGGCGCACGGGATGCTCGGCCACATAGGCCGTGAAGCGGTCGCACGTTTTACCAATCTCGTTTTCGGCGTCCCAGCCGGCCTTCTGGCGGAAGGGATCCCCGTAAAAGCCCACGCCGCCCAGCAGCATGGAAGGCCGGTGAACCAGCTCCGTTTTCATGTCGCGCACCTCCCCATGGCAAGATACATCAAACCGCCTGCATTTTACCATGATATCGTGCCAAAGGAAAGCACCAAACATCAAGCGTTGCAGGCACGCAGGTGCTATCATGGGCTGGGTAAATCAAATAACGCTGTTTCAGGCTTGCATACGTCGAAGGTGGCAAGCGATGTTGCGCCCGGTGAAAAACGCCCGCGCGGCAAAGCCACGGGATCCGGCACGCCATGCGACGGTAGCGTGTATGCCTTGAAACAGCCGCAGGGAGGCAAGGATATGGACGCGGTATTTCAACCCGTCGGAAGGGCGATCGCCCAGGATGGGCGGTACTTCATCGAACTGGAGCGGCGCTGGCTGGACGCCACGCTGGGGCTTGCGGAGTACAGCCACATTCAGGTGCTGTGGTGGTTCCACCTGACGGACAGCGAGGAAGCGCGCACATGCCTGGTAATCGACAAGCCCTACCGCAACGGGCCGGACAGGGTGGGCGTGCTGGCCACCCGCGGGCCGGTACGGCCCAACCCCATCGCCGTAACGGTGTGCGAGCTGATCGCCATCGACGAGGCTCGCGCCCGCATCGAGGTGGCCTATCTGGACGCGGAAGACGGCACGCCCGTGCTGGATATCAAGCCATACCATCCTTCCTCGGACAGGATACGCGACGTACGCATGCCCGCGTGGTGCGCGCACTGGCCCGGCTGCTATGAGGAAAGCGGCGCGTTTGACTGGGCGGGAGAGTTCAACTTTTAAGGCGATGACGGCACGCCGCACGCGGGCATGGAAAGGGAGGGGTCGATGAAATACTGCCTAATCGTCATTGATATGCAAAAGGGCGTTTTCAGCTTGAAACAGCGCGTGGAAAACGCACCGGAGATGATGCGCAACATACAGTTAGCCCTGGCCTGCGCGCGGCAACACGGCATCGACATCGTCTTCAGCCAGCATGCAAACGACACGTTCCTACGACCCGGGTCGGAGGGCCACGCGCTCGTCGACAGCCTTTCCGTGATGCCGGGCGACAATGTGCTTGCCAAAGCGCAGCCCGATATCCTGACCGGCACCGGCCTTGCGGAACGCTTGCGGGAGAGGCACATCACAGCGCTGATCATCGCTGGGTTGATATCAAATGGGTGCGTACAGCGCGCCTGCCTGTCGGCGCTGGCGCTCGAGTTTGAGGTTGTGTTGCTCAGCGATGCCCACAGCACGTTCTACCGGCAGGCGAATAAGGTCGTCGCGCGCGTGAACAGCGCTATGGCAGCCGCGGGCGTGCGCCTGCTGTCGACGGCGGAACTATGCAAGGACCTCGCTCTGCCATAACCGGACGGTGCCAAGGCTGCGCGGGGAAGCACGCGACGTGCAGGGCCACAACGTACCGCGCCGCGCACGCTTAAGAGAACCGGAAAACGTACCGCCCCCGCCGCATCGCGCGGCGGGGGCGGTCTGCTATTTTGCCATTCTTGGACTCTTACGGTTCGGGTGCGTCGCCCGCGCCCACAACCGCAAGCACGCGCAGACAGTCAGGCGTTGCGCGACCCGTCAGCAGGGCACCACGCTCACTTGCTCCAACGCGGCTTCCCCTTCTGTGCAGGTCACGCGCACGGCCAGCGTGCCGTCCGTCGGCGCTGCCTTGCATTGCAGCGCCTGCCACTGCGGGGTCAGGCGCGCAAACACCTTCTCGCCGCCCGCGAGCAGCAACAGCACGCCCGGTCCGCGGCAAATAACCGTTACCAGACACGCGTCGCCCGCGTCAAAGCCGTAGCGCACCTCCTCGCCCGCATCCAGCAGCACATGCAGGTTTTCTTCCGGCGGTTGCGGTTCGCCCGCCTTGCGGTCGAAGTTGACCGCGCCGCTGCGGCCGTCGGCAAACACGATGCGCACCGGCTCGCTGATGCGGTATGCGGCGGTGCCAACCCGCGAACTATGCCCCGTACAGGCGTCAAAGTGCTCGGCGGGCAGGCAGAGGGGCGCGCGTCGCGTGAGCGCTCGGATCACGGCGTCGTTGCGCGCGCCGCTGCGCACACAGTCCAGAAAGCCGTCCAGAATGCGGATCGCCTTGTCGCGGGGGATGCTCTCCCCCGCCGCGCACGCCTGTATTTGCTCCCACCCCGCCGGTTTGGCGAAAGTAACGGGCGAGTTGGCGCAGTCCATCTTTTTATACGACCAGAAAGACCACGATATGCCAAGGCGCTCATACAGGGGAAACGCCGCGGCGTACCAGTCCAGGTTGTTTTCGCCGCTCTCGCCCTGAAGCAGCGGCATGTGCAGCGCCTTGGCACAGTCCAGGAACGGGCGCAGGCTCTCCGCATCCGGCTCCGACCAGTATTTGTGGAACGAAAGCATCACGTTGCCGTCCAGCGGGCACGTTTTAAGCTCGTCGAACACGTTGAAATCCGTGGCCCAGTGGAGCCCCTCCACCACCAGCAGGTGATGGGGGTCAATGGCGCGGATGGCCGCGGCCAGCCGCCGGTAGAGCGGCATCAGCAGGTGGTTGTACTGCGCAAAGAAGTTGGGCAGCGGCTCGTTGAGCAGGTCATAGCCCGCGACCATCTCCTCATCCCGGTAACGCAAGGCCAGCTGCCGCCAGTGCTCGACCAGCGCGTCCTGAAAGGCTGGGTTCTGGAACAGCTCCGGCTGGTCATGCGCGCTGTCGTCAATGTTCTGGCCGGTCTGCCCGCCCGGCGCGCCGTGCATATCCAGCAGCACATACACGCCGTGCCGCCTGCCCCACTGCACGCACGCGTCGATATACGGCCATGCCTGCCCGTCATCCAGGTGGCGGGCATTGATGGGCAGGCGCACGCAGTTGAAGCCCTCCGCGGCGATCCAGGCGATATCCGCTTCGGTGATATAGCTGTCCAAATAACGCCGCCAGAAGTCCGCGGCATACGCGTCGCCGCTCAGGCGCGCTACCAGCGCCTCCATGCTACGCGGACGGTCGCAGGGTTTGTCCAGCTTCCACATATAGCCTTCCGGCAGCAGCCAGCCGCCCAGCCCAAAGCCGCGAAGCAACAGCGGCTGCCCGTCCCGCATGAGCCGCCCGCCCTGCGCGTGAATCATTCCCAAGCGTATCACCCCTTTACCGCACCGTCCGCGATGCCGTCCAGTATCCGCTTCTGAAACAGCGCATAGAAAACGATCACCGGCACCGCCGCCAGCATCAGCGCGCTGAGGATCGCCGTCCAGTCGCTCGCATATTGTCCAAACAGCGTGTTGGTGGACAGCAGCAGCGTGTATCTGTCATTCTTGCTGAGCACCACCAACGGTAGCAGAAAATCGTTCCAGATCCACAGCACGTTGGTGATCACGACGGTGGCCGTAACGGGCGTGAGCATCGGCATCACGATGGAGATAAACGTCTGGCGCAGGTTGCAGCCGTCGATGGCCGCGGCCTCCTCCAACTCCAGCGGGATGCCCTTAACAAATCCGTGATAGAGGAAGATGGCCATGCTCACGCCCAGCCCGGCATAGATGAAGCACAACCCCAGCAGCGAGTTTTTAAGCTTGAACGCCAGCACCACGCGGTACAGCGGAATCATAATGGAGCTAAACGGGATGAGCATCGAAAACACGAACAGTGAAAACAGAAAGCCGGACAGCTTCGTTTTGGTACGGCACAGCCGCCAGCCTGCCAGCGCGGACAGCAGCACAATCAGCGTTACGCTGATGGCCGCCAGATACGCGGTGTTGCCAAGGCTGCGCAGGTAGTGCATCTTGTTCCAGGTGCGCACATAGTTTTCAACATGCAGGCCCTGCGGCAGGCCCACAACGTCGGTCAGCAGCTGGCCGTTGGTTTTAAAAGAGTTCATCAGCGCCATCAGCAGCGGAAACAGCGTAAACAGTGCGGCCAGCATCAGCAGGGCATACACCAGCCAATCGGCCAGCAGGCGTTTCTTCCTCATAGCTCCTGCTCCCTGCCCTTCATCAGCCGCAGCTGTACAGCGGTGATCGCCAGCACGATGACAAACAGCACGGTGGATTTGGCCGTGGCATAGCCAAAGCGCACGTTGCCCTGAAATGCTTCCTCATAAATGTTGAGCGCTACGCTCTGCGTTGCCCGCCCCGGCCCGCCGCCGGTGAGCACGTAGATCACGTCGAACACCTGAAACGATGCGTTAAGCGTCCAGAAGACGCAGATGGTGAGCGCGTGGCCGATCATGGGGAGGGTGACGTGCCGGAAGGTTTGCCATGCGTTCGCCCCGTCCAAGTAGGCAGCTTCCTTGAGCTGCGGGGACACGCCCTGCAAAGCAGCCATGTAGATGATCATCAGGTAGCCGACCGAGCCCCACGCCGCCACGATGATGATGGCGATAAACGCGTATTGGGGGTTGCCGATCCAGCTCCTGTCCAGAAACGCAAGGCCCCAGTTGTCCGCCATGTAGTAGAGCACGCGGGTGAAGATGAACATCCACATCAGCCCGCCGATGACCATGCTGATCATGTTGGGCATGTAGAAGATAGTTCGGAAAAACCCCTTTGCGCGTCTGCGGCTCTCAATGGCCACCGCCAGCGCCAGCGCGGCTACATTGGCAACTACGACCATCGCCAGCACGTAGCGCAACGTAAACAGCATCGAGCCCCAGTAGTAGCCGTCTCGCAGCACCTCGGCAAAGTTGGCAAGCCCTACGAACGCATACGTCTTGCTCAGCCCATTCCAGTCCGTCATGGCATAGTATACGCCCGAGATCGCCGGGTAGAGCTTAAACACGCCGTAGACCAACAATGCCGGCAGCACGCAAAGCAGCAGGGTGAAGTTCTGTCTGGCTTTGTTCTTCACGGTCGACACCCCCTTGCGGTATGGCACCGGGCATCAGGAACGCCGCAGCGCGCCCGGCGCGGCATGGAAAGGGCGGACAGCAGGCGCCCGAGGGCCGCGGCCTGTGTCCGCCCCTTGCAGGTTCATGCGCCGGTCAGTTCAGCTTGTTGGTATTCTGGAAGGCTGCATCCAGCCGCTCCACGATCTGATCCACGGTCACGTTGCCCACGTAGTACTCCTGCAACAGTTTGCCCTGCTCGTCGGTCACGGCGTTGGGCAGCACCAGGTCCTGATAGGCGCGGCCATCCGCCACATATTGCGACGCATCCGCCACCCAGTAGGAGGGGCTAAACGTGTGGCAAGTCGCCAGCGGGTTGAAGCCGCAGGCCTCAAACAGCGGGGAAGAATCCGCATCGTCCAGCACATAGTTGGCAAAAGCCAGCGCTAAATCCATCTCGGGCGTGCCCGGGTACACGGCCAACGTGGTGGAGGTGGAGAGGTTCACCCGCGTGCAGTTCACATCGTCGTTCACGGGCAAAGCATACACGCCCAGCTTCATATCGGGGTTGGTTTCCATGATGGTGCTGGCCGCCCACGTGCCCTGCACGAACATCGCAGCCTTGCCGGTGGCGAAGTCCGCAGCGCCCTGCTGCGAGCCTTCCTCCATGGCACGTTCGGTGCCGTTTTGCATGATCACGTCGATCACGTCGAAGATGGAGCGCACCTCTTCGTAGCTGGCTTTGTCCTCATACATGCGGCTGAGCCAGTCGGTCTTCTCGCCGCTGACCAGCCCGCCAAGGGTAAGCGCGGTCATCAGCTGGGGCACCCACTGCTCCTGAAAGGCCAGCATGAAGGGGGTGTAGCCCTTCGCCTTGAGGGTCTCGCACACGGCCTTGAGCTCGGTCAGCGTGTTCGGCACCGCTACGCCCGCGGCCTCAAAGATATCCTTATTGTACAGCACGCCCCACGCCATGCTCTCCAGCGGCACCGCCATCACCTTGCCGTCCACGCTCACGGTGGCGCGCACGTTCTCATACAGCTTGGCACTCAGGGGCTGGGCGGTCAGGTCGCTCAGGTAGCCGGCTTTGTTATACAGGCCGATGTTGTTACAGTGCAGGGTGTACAGGTCGGGCGCGTCGTCGCCCGCCAGCCGCGCCTGCAGCACGCTGTCGTACTGGTCGGAGCTGGGCATTTCGATGTTCACGGTTACCTTGATGTTCTGCTCGGCCAGCATCTTGGCTTCAAACTGGCTGGCATACGTCTCCCACTGCTCCATGTACTGCGGAAAGCTCATCATGATATTGAGCTCCGCCTCACGGGGGGCCTCGGCGACGGCGGCGGCCATGCCGAACACCATCGACAGGGCCAACAGGATGGAAAGCGTCTTTTTCATATCAGGTTCCTCCTTTGCGTTATGGTTCGATCTCGACCTTGGCTACAGCATACACCGCGCGCCGCGCCCCGTCATTGGCAAATGTCGATGTACATTATTGTCGATTTTTGTACTATTTCAAACCCCAAACGCGTCATGACCCGCGATTGACTTTGGTCTCCTGCGAGGAGCAAAGATGAAGGCGCAACGGGGCTAGTCGGACTTCGCGCCGATACCGGCGGGCAAAAACGCCGTGCGATGCAGGCGTTATGGTTTTGAGATCGCATTCATCATTTTCTGCATCTCACCTGGGGTTATGCCAAAATGGCGCTTGAACGCCTTGTAGAAGTTCGCCTGATCCGAAAAGCCCAGCGCGGCGTGCAACTCCTTGGGCGCGGCGCCGGTTTCCAGCAGCTCTTTCGCCCTTTGCATACGCAGCCCCATCACATATTCTGAAAACCCCACGCCCGCGTGGGTCTTGAACGCCTTGCTCAGGTACGCGGGCGTGATGAAAAATTGCCGCGCGGTCTGCTCCAGCGTGATGCCCTGCGCAGCGTGCGCCTGCGCATACTGTTCCACCTGCCGGATGTTCAGGCTACGCTGCTCTCGGATGCGAGTTTGCAGGTTGCCAAGTGCTTGGGCATACTGCGCCCGCACATGCGCAAGCACGTCGGCCAGCGTCGTTTCCCCGCTGAACACAATGCCCCCGCCAGCCAGCACATCGCCGATCAGGTACCCCGCCGCCACCACATGGCGCTCCAGCATCCCCACCAAGTCATAGTACAGCGCAATCAGCAGCGCGCGGGCAGGCGGGGGCTCCGCCATGCCCTCGATGCGAGAGAGCGTCGCAGCAGCGGCCGTTGCGTCGCCCGCCGTGAGCTGCGCCTGCAGCGACGCGCGCAGCGGCATGTAGCCCTTCATCCACGGCGCGTCCATAAAGCCGCTCACATCCTGCGCAGCTGGGCCCTGCCGCGTGCGGTTGAGCTGGTCGACGCACTTTTGAAGCTGGGCGTTGAGTTCCGCGGCCTTCACAGGCTTGAGCAGGTAGTCCGTCACGTCCATGCGCATGGCGCTGCGCACATAGGCGAAGTCGTCATAGCCGCTCACCATGATCACGCGTGTGCGCTCGTCCGTCCTGCGCACGGCCTCCACCAGTTCGATGCCGCCCATCAGCGGCATTTTGATATCGGTCAGCACGATATCGGGCCTAAGCTGGCGGACGAGCAGCAGCCCGCTTTCCCCGTCGGACGCCTCCCCCACCACCTTGAGCCCCAACCGCTCCCACGCGCCCAGGCTGCGCAGCACTTCGCGCGTCCACGGCTCATCGTCGATGATCACCACCTGATAGCCCATGCTTATTCCTCCCACTGTGCGGGCATACGGATGTCCACGCACGTGCCTTCGCCCGGCGCGCTATCCACCGTTACGCCGTAAGCGCCCGCATACTTGAGGCGGATGCGGCTGTTTACGTTCACCAGCCCGATGTGCGCGCTGGCGGCGATGGCGTTGTCCACCCCCTTGGCAATTTCCGCGCGGATGTAGGCCAGCCGTTCCGCGTCCATGCCCATGCCGTTGTCGGCCACGGTCAGGCGCAAGTCGCCGTTTTCCAGCACGCCACCCAGCGTAACGCGCCATGCGCCACCCTTGCCGCTCAGGCCGTGCGCAAGGCTGTTTTCCACCAGCGGCTGCAAAATCAGCTTGGGGATCAGGCAACCCAGCAACGTGCTGTCGAATTGCTTTTCAATCTGGATACGCTCGCCGAAGCGGCGGTTCTGGATGCTCAGGTAGCTGTCCAGATAGCGCAGCTCCTCGCGCAGGGGCACCATCTCTTTGCCAAAGGAGAGGCTGTAGCGCATGATGTCGCTCAGCTCCACGGTAACGTCGTAGATTTCCGGCGCGTCCTTCTTGAGCGCCATGCCGCCGATAATCTGCAAGGTGTTGTACATGAAATGCGGGTTGATCTGCGCCTGCAGGGCCCGCAGCTGCGCGCTGCGCTTTTCGATGCGGGTCTGGAATTTTTGGGCGATCAGCTCTTGGTTGCGCTGCACCATGGTGTCGAAACTGCTTTCCAGAAGGCCGATCTCGTCGCTGCGGCGCGTGCCGCCGCCCGCGTCGTAGTCGCGGATGGTCGCGTGACGCATTTTCTCCGCCAGCGCCACGATGGGCCTGCTGATGACGCGCGAGAACAGCAGTGAAAAGCCAACCGCCGCCAGCACGGCGGCCGCCGCAGCCAAAAGGCCCACCAGCACGTTTTTACCAACCACCGAGGAGATCACGCTGCGCGGCAGCACCTGCAGGATTTCCAGCCGCTCACGTCCGGCGCTGCGGTAGAACCAGAAGCAATCGTCCGCTGTCATCTCGCCGCTTTTGGCTGCGTCAGCAAGGCGCGCCGCGGCAAGCGACGCGTCCACAGGAAGGCCGTCGCCCACGCTCTGGCTCACGGGCGCGTGCTCGTCGTTGAACAGAAAGATACCCTCGTCCTGCGAGGCGCGCATGTCGTGCAATATTTCCTGCAATGCCGACGCCCGAACATGCAACACCATCAGCGCCAGCGGCGCGCCCGTTTCAAAGCGGTGGATGCGGTGGCACAGAAGCAGCTCATCCCCCTGCCGGTAGATGGCCAGATTGGTTTGCAGCGCCGCATCCCGCCCCGCCCAGAAGGCCAGCCTGTCGCCCGTAGCGGCCACCGTAGCGCCGGAGCGCTTCGCGGACAGCGCATCGCCGCCCACTAGGTTGTATAGGTCGATGGCGTTGATGCTGGCGTCCATCCCCATCATAGCGTTAAGCTCGCTGATGATGCGCCACTTTGCCTCGTAGCCCAGCGTACCGCCAGGCGCGCACCAGTTCTGCACATCCGCCTTGACGGCCTTGTTCACTTCAAAGCTGTAAAAGCTATCGGTATACTCCGTGAGCTGCAGGCTCAGCCGCTTGGCAAGCCAGTCGATGCCGGTGCGCTTGTTTTCGATCAGCTGGTCGTACATCGCCTGATAGGTGGTGCGAACGGAAAAAAACGTGACCAGCAAAATGAGCGTGAGCATCACCGAGAGGATGCCCCAGAACAGCTTGGGCCGGATGGAGGCGCGGATGCGCGGGGCCGCATTGGCGTCAGGCATGGGCATATCCCCTCCCATGGCGGCGAAGGGGCGTCGCCCGCCCCGCCACCCGCCGGTGATGTGATCCGCCTGCATCATATCACGAACCCGCGCCCGCGTACAAGCAAGCGGCGGTAGGCGAAGCACGCTGGCGGCAGCGGGGCCGCGTTGCCTTGCGCGACAAAGCGCTGGGCTAAAACGGCGTGAGGTAGAAGCGTTCATGCTCTGAAAACATTCCGGCCCCATTTCGCTCGCCAGCACAAAGCCGCCTCCCCAGTTCGTTGGGGAGGCGGCTTTCGAATGCCCGGCGCATAGGAAGAATGCGCCGGAGGAACGGTCAGACAACGCCTTTTTTGAGAATCACATTGGCATATGGCGCGTATTCGCCGGTGGCGACGCACACGTAGCAGCGCCGCCCCTTTTCATAGAACACCGGTTTCTCGACGGCTTCTTCGCGCAGGCCGTCCGCCTCGTGGCACAGGCCACTGCAGAGGATCGTCTCCCCCGTAGACAGCAAGCGCTTGGGTAGAGCGTCAGGCAGATATACGCTGCAACGGTGAAACCATTCGTTCCTGGGGATTCAGCCGCGCGCTTAGCCTTAGGCCGCGCCGCTCGTCAGGCCCTGCATGAACATCTTCTGCATCGACAGGTACAGGATGATGATGGGCAGCGACGCCAGCTTCGCGTTGGCAAACGCGAGGTTCCACATGAACGTGTACGTGCCGATCGCGTTGTAAATACCGGTGGTGAGCGTCTTGCCGCCGCCAAAGCCCAGTATATACACGGGGTTGAGGAAATCGTTTCATCTCCACATACCCAGAATGATCACCGCGGTTGCGGTGCAGGGCTTGATCAGCGGAAAGATGATGTGAAAAACGTTGTTAAAGGGTTTGCCCCGTCCATATAAGCCGACTCGTCCAGGCTGGCGGGTATGGTCTTGATAAAGCCCACTTAGAGAAAAATGGTCGTGCTGAAATACGTGCCCGCATAAAACAGTAACCGGCCGGGCATGGTGTAGAGCAGGTGCAGCGCGCTGAGCGTCTTGATGCTGGGGATCAGCGTACCACGGGGGGATCATGATGCCCGCAAGGGGAAACACATACAGCGACTGGTATACCCAGCTCTTGAGCCGCGCGATGATGTAGGCCGCCATGGAGGTAAGCATCACCAGCAGCAGCACAGACGACGCGGTAATCAGTATGCTGTTGCCGTAGATGTTCAGCATATCGGAGGTTTCAAACGCCTCCACAAAGTTCTGCAACGTGAAGTGTACGGGCATGTTTAGGGGCGACTTGATGATCTCCTCGTAGGGCTTGACCGAGTTGACCACCGCGATATACGGGCTAGGTAGATCAACGCAAACAGGAGCACGAGGATTTTCTTGACCCAGTTGCCCAACACAGCCAGTTTCATATCAGTATTCCACCTCATGCCTTCTGGATATGGACAGTTGTACGATCGACGGAATGATAATGATCACGAACAGCACGATGATCGCGGCGGACGAGTAGCCCCTACGGTTATACTCAAAGGCTTTCTCCACGCTAGCATATCCGGCGTGACGGGGCTATCGCCTTCGTTGGCATAGGTCGTAACGATCTCCACACCGCTGTGCCCATGGCGGTGCGTCAGCCGATGGATAACCGTATACCGGTCCCGGGATTGCAGCCGCGTAACGACGCATGTCGCCCGCGCGTCCGCCTCCACCGCCTGATGCGTATAGGTATACCGTTGCAGCGAGGCATTGCCCCGCAGCGTATGTCCGTTGGCAAAGCCGTTGGGGAACCCGTCTCCGCGGATCATCACCTGCATGAGCGGGTCCAGCGCCTGCTGCCTTGGCTGGGTTTTTGCCTGCATGTGAGCGGGCAGAAGCAGCAGCAAGCCCACCAGCCTGCTTTCATCGTCGATATGGTTTTGTGCGCAGATATCCTTAAGCTGGAACGCGGACAGTATGGTCGTTATGGTCTTCTCCCCTGCTTTGTTTCGGTGCGGTTTGGACAGTCTCGGGACGGCGTTGTAGCGGGTGGATTGCGCCTTTCCGGTAACGTTGCCGCACCGTCGGCTGGCGCGGCACCGCATAATATGCCGCAGCAGAGTACCTCATATCCGTAACGTTTCCTTTACGCCATACGCGTACGCACCTTTTATATTGTAATAAATTCCAGCCTGATCAGCCGCAGAAGTCAACAGCCTTGCCGACGTATTTCAGGAAACGTTATGTTTTCAATCGCATTGCGCCACCGCGATATCCATGCAGTAAAAAAAGGGCTGCGGCCTGTATCATCAAGCGGTTCCGGCTGCGGCAACCGCAACGGTTGGCTTTTATTGGATTGTATGCGCCATGAAGCGTCAACGATCCATCCATGCCGCGCGGCCAAAACCCCGTGCGGGTTACGCCGTTATCGACCCCAGCGCCCGCTTCGCGGCCCGCCGTTTGCTGCGCGTCCGCGCGCTTTTATGCCCGACCGACCATCCGCCGCAGGTACACGCAACGATGCGCGTATGCCCCGCCTAACCGCCTTCAAACGCCGCGCCTGCACCCGATCATTTGCCGCGCTTCGTCCGGCGTTGCGCAAAGCAGCCCTTTGGCTTTCACCCGTTCGGCCAGGGCCGCCACCAGCGCCGCGTTGTGCGGCGCGCGCTCTCGCCCGCCGAGGCTGTCGCTGTCCTCAAAACCGATGCGAACGGTGCTTGCGCCGCTGTCCAGCGCCGCGTCAATCAGCCGCCAGTCCGTACGGTTCGCCTCGGTGATGCCCCAGAGGGTGTTTGCCTCCTCGGGGTAGAAAGTATACAGCCCGCGTATCATCAGATCCAGCGCTGCCTCGGTTGCGGGCATCGCACCCGGGTGCCCCACCACCAGCGCAAACAGCAGCGGGTGCGCAAAGGCAAACTGCCGGGCCAATACGCGCGCCGTATGGATCATACCGATTTCGAACACTTCAATTTCCGGCACCTTGCCATTGGCCAGGATCTGCTGCACGCAGTAGCGCACGTCCATCATCGGATTACGATAGACCGCATCGCCCAGGTTGACCGAGCCTACGTTGAGCGAGTTGCACTCCACCCATGCCGGGGCGCAGGGCCGGCAGCGCTGCTCGATGGTCAGGTTTGACACACCGCCCGTGGAGACCTGTATGATGATGGGGCACTGCGCGCGAATGAGGCCCACGGTTTCCGCCAGCAGGGACACATCGTCGGTCAGCCGCCCATACGCGTCGCGGCAGTGCAGGTGCACCATGGCCGCGCCCGCGCGCCAGCATGCCACTACATCTGCAGCAATGGCGCGTGGGTCGTTTTGCGTCGCGCTGGCCGATACGGGCGCAACCGACAGCATCACCTTGCGCATCACAGGCATCCCCCTTCCCGCATCCGGCGGTTTACAAAAAAATGGTTTCAAGACTAGAACGCTTACGTCTCTCGGCGCATTTATCCCGTGGCCTTATCGCAAAAGCGCTCCGTAGAAGCGCTGCATTTGCGCTTCTACGCTGCGCCACAGCATACAGCGCTTGCGCGCCAAGGCGCTATCATGAAATGAAAGCGTATTCTACGCTACAGCAATCCTTTGGCTGCCAGCGTGCTGCGCAGCGCCGCCGCGCCGAAACGCGGGCTGGAAAGCACCGGCAACCCGTACAGCCCTTGAATGTACGCCTCGCAGTAGGCCATAGAGCCCTGTGCGAAAAGTATCACATCCGCCTGCCGGGCCACCGTGCCCACGCTGTGGGCCATCCGCGCCCGAAAGGCATCAGGATCCAGCCCGAAAGACCCCTCCACCAAACAGTCCACCAGCGTCACACGCCTGCCAATCTCGCGGGCGACCCGCAGCAGCGTATTTTTCGTGGGCGTCATGGTGGTGGGCAGCGTGGCGACCACCGCGATGCGCGCGCCCGTGCGCACGGCTTGGCGGCACATCTCCTCATCCACGCGCACGATGGGCACGCCCAGGTAGCGCGCCAGCGCCTGCACACTGTCCGCTACCTCGCCCACCGAGGA
>Ga0366819_10142_pt2 | contig 28384 bp, 25 predicted proteins | sample TotcelFGM3001N15_FD_207091 | JGI IMG/M metagenome (GOLD analysis project Ga0366819, IMG submission 207091) | Enriched cells from coal bed in the Powder River Basin, Montana, United States - Total cells FGM rep3 HSBNCT.FGM.300.1.N15 ... | reverse complement strand
GAACTCGCTCTCATCCGTCAAGCCGACGACGCGTGCCGATCTGTTTATCTCATGGGACGCCGGGCCGACGGCACCGTGCTCGTGTTCGCGGACAGCGAGTCTTGCGCGTCGGAAGACGAATCGCCGCCCGGACGGGGCAACGGCGACGCGGGCGCAGTGGAGGCGGCCGTTTTCGATACGGGCAAGCCCATCGTCGATGGTCCCCACCGGGAGCGCGGAGTCGCGTTGGTCACCGCATATGTTCCCATCAACGACCTCGCATCCGACGGATTCCTGGCGATCCTGGGCCTGGACATGCACGCCCGCGATTGGAATCGAAACTTGCTGCTGGCCGCCGGATTGCCCGTGATGCTCACGTTGATCTTGCTTGCGATCTTCATGGCCGGCAGGATTTTTTCGGCGCGATGCCGCCCGGGGGCTGCCGCCGGCAATTACCGGTTGTGGTATATCGAGTCCGATTTGGCGGTGGCGGCGGGACTGGTTTTGACCGTCTTCGCCGCACAGATCGCGAGCAGCCGCGAAGCTTCCAATCGCGCCGGCGCGTTTGCGATCCTGGCGGACAGCGAAGCCGCGCGGGCGGCAGAGGTCCTGCGGAATCTGCACGATTTCGAATTGGAGGGGTTAGGACGCTTCTTTGAGGGCAGCGCCGCGGTCACCGAAAGCGAGTTTCTCCGCTATACCAAACCCCTGAGGAAAAATCCGGTGATCTTTGCTTGGGGATGGATCCCCGCGGTGACTTCGGCAGACAAGGCGAGCTTTGAGCGGGAGGCCCGCGCGGGCGGCATTCCGGAGTTCTCGATCTGGGAGAAGGACGCGGGGGGCAAACGGACTCCGGCGGCTGATCGGGAAATGTACTATCCCGTTCACCGAGTAACGCCGGTGGAAAAGAAAGAATCCGTCCTCGGCTACGACGTGGGCTCGGAACCCGTCCGCCGTGCGGCGTTAGAACAGGCGGCCCGTCTGGGGCTGGGGACGGCCACCGACCCGCTTACCATCGCGCAGGAAGGCAGCCAACCAAACGGAATGCTGATTTTTCTTCCCGTCTTTCACGCCGACGAACCCGGGACCTTGCGCGGCTTCGCCGTGGCGGTGCTGCACATGGAGAGCCTGTTGCAGACCGTGCAGGAAAAAACGTCGGTCTATCTGGAATTTGCCCTCTTGCGCAGGGATGGCCCGCCGGAACTGCTGGCCGCACCCCGCAGCGATGTTCTCCCGAGGCCCTCGGAGCTTGCCATCTACCGCCCCGTGGCTGCCTTTGGTCAGGTTTTCTCCATAACGGCTCACCCGGGACCGGAGTTTCTGCTCAGCTTTCCCACCCGCGCGGGTTGGGTGACGGCCTTGGTAGGCACGCTGCTGACGGCTTTGGTAGCGGCCCTGATCGGGGCGCCGCTACGGCGGCGGCAAGAACTGGAGTCGGTCGTCGCGCAACGGACGGCATCGCTGCAGGAGAGCAAAACGCGATACGAGCAGCTTGCCGAGCAGAGCCGCACGTTCACCTGGGAGGTGGATCGGGATGGCCTGTACACCTATGTCAGTCCTGTCGTGGAACAGGTGCTCGGCTACCGCCGCGAGGAATTGGTGGGCAAGAAGCACTACTACGAACTGTGTCCGGAAATCGAGCGCGAAGCCCTCCGGGCGACGGCCGCGTCGGTGATCGAACGAAAGGAGGAATTCCGCGACGTCGAGAATCCGCTGGTCTCCCAAGAGGGCCGCATCCTGTGGATGTCCAGCACCGGCGTCCCGCTGCTGGATGCCGAGGGGGCCGTACGCGGGTACCGCGGAGCCTCCACCGACATTACCGAGCGCCGCAAGGTCGAGCAAGACTATTGGACACTGTTCCGCGAGATGCTGAACGGCTTCGCATTGCACGAGATCCTCTGCGACGCGCACGGCACGCCGGTGGATTACCGTTTTCTCGCCGTCAACCCGGCCTTCGAACGCCTGACCGGTCTGCGCGGCGACGACATCGTGGGAAAAACGGTTCTCGAAGTCCTTCCCGGTACGGAATCCCATTGGATCGAGAGGTTTGGAAAGGTCGCATTGACCGGCGAACCCATCAGTTTCGAGGAGCATGCAGACGCATTGGGCAAAACCTTTGCGGTCGCCGCCTTTCGTCCCGCAGCCAACCAATTTGCCGCCATCGTGACGGACATCACCGAACGTAAACGGGCGGAGATGGAACTGGAACGGCTATTTGCCATCGCGGAACAATCGCGGCGGGACCTGCTGACGTTGCTGGAAGATCAGAAACAGACGGAGGCCGAGCGGGCGCGGCTGGCGGCGGCCATCGAACAATCCGCCGAGGTGGTCGTGATTACCGATCCCGAAGGGACGATCCAATACGTCAATCCCGTCTTCGAGACGGTGACGGGCTACACGCGCCTCGAAGTGCTGGGAAAAAACCCGCGAATCCTGAAGAGCGGCCAGCAGGATGAGGCGTTCTATCGCGAGTTGTGGAAGACCATTTCCAGCGGCGAAACTTGGCAGGGGCGGTTTGTCAACCGGCGCAAGGACGGAACGCTCTACACCGTGGACGCGACGATTTCACCCGTCCGCGACGCCGCGGGGCGGATTGTGAATTATGTGGACGTGAAACGCGATGTCACCGAGCATCTGCGCGCCTTTGAAGAGCGGGCCAAATTGGAGGACCAGTTGCGGCAGGCCCAAAAGGTCGAATCCATCGGCCGGCTTGCCGGAGGCGTCGCTCACGATTCCAACAACATGCTGAGTGTCATCCTGGGCTACGGAGAACGCCTTCTCGAACGACTCCCGCCGGGGGATCCCTTGCAGGAGGATGCCAAGCAGATTGTGGAGTCTGCACAGCGTTCGGCGGCGCTTACCCGTCAGCTGTTGGCCTTCAGCCGGCGGCAGGCGCTTCGCCCCGAGGTGGTGGATCTGAACGCCATCGTGCGGAACCTGAAGCAGGTCTTGCATCGCTTGATCGGAGAGCACATCGAGCTGGAACTGGCGCTGGGCGAAGACCTGTACCGGGTGCTGGCCGATCCGGGACAGATCGAACACGTCATCATCAACTTGGCGGTCAATGCCCGGGACGCCATGCCCGAGGGCGGCAAGCTGATCATCCGGACGGCCAATGTCGAATTGGACGAAGCCGGCGCGCAGACGCACGTGGGGGTCATGCCGGGCCCCTACGCGATGATTGCCGTCAGCGATACCGGCTGCGGAATGGACCGGGAAACGTTAGCTCAGATCTTCGAACCTTTTTTCACCACCAAAGAGAAAGGCCAGGGCACGGGGCTGGGGCTGTCCACGGCCTACGGCATCATTCAGCAATCGGGCGGCCACGTGGCGGCCGATTCGGAACCGGGCCAAGGAACGGTCCTGAGAGTTTACTTGCCGCAGACGCTGACGGAACCGAAAACCGAAACGGACCTGGACGACACGCAGCAAACGCCCGGCGACGGCAAGCAGATCTTGGTGGCGGAGGATGAGGCGGCCTTGCGGGCGCTGATCGAGCGAGAACTCTCCGAACTCGGCTACCGAGTCCACGTGGCGGCCGACGGCCGCGCAGCGTTGCTGCTGGCGGAAGAGCACGGTTTGAAACCCAGCCTTCTGCTGACGGACGTGGTCATGCCGGGAATGAGTGGGACGGTTCTGGCCGAACGTCTCCGCCGCACCCAGCCGGACTTGAAGGTGCTGTACATGTCCGGCTATACGGACGACTTCATCACCCGCCACGGCGCGCTCGAACCGGGGATGCACTTTCTTGCGAAACCGTTTCGGCCCCGCGAGTTGGCTGCCAAGATTCAAGAGGTGTTGCACGGGAAATCCGCCGTTCCGCCGCAGCGGGCAAGACGCATCTTAATGATCGACGACGACGCGGCGTACCGAGATCTGGTGCAATACTTCTGCACCAAGCAGGGCCACGAGTTTTCGGGCGCGGAATCTGCCGCCACGGCGCTCCAATCGCTCGCCGCTCAGCCGTTTGACGTCTTGCTGGTGGACATGAACCTGCCGGGCACGGACGGCAAGCGGATCTTGCAGCAAATTCGGGCCGCAGGCTATGCCACCGCGGCGATCATCCTGACCGGGGACCTATTCTCCGTCGACCTCAAATCGCTCCGGCCGTTGGGAGTCGTGCACGCGATGGAGAAATCGGCGGACGGCAATTTGCTGATGCAGACGATCGAGGCACTGGAAAGCGATTATGATTCGACAGATCTTGCCAGAAGTGAGGATTCAGTTCGCGGCTGACGTCCTGTAGAATTAAGAAGCAGGCGCAGCACAAAGACGGCAATCGGCAGACTTGCCCTCCGGCAGGAATGAACTTTTGCTCGCCGGAGGCGGACGTTTTAACGAGGTTGGTGATGGTGACGATTACGAGCGACCCGATCGACGTGGCGGGGGTGCTGGACGGCGTGCGGTCCACGCGCGCCGGTGCCGTGGTCTTGTTCCTGGGGACCGCCCGCGAATTCACCGGCCCGCGCCGCACCGAATCGCTGCAGTACGAATGCTACGCGGAGATGGCGGAGAAGCAATTGGCGGAACTGGAAGCCGAGGCGGGCCGTCGCTGGCCCCTGACGGGCTGTACGCTGGTGCATCGCGTCGGACCGGTGCCGCTGGGCGAAGCCAGCGTGGCGGTGGCGGTCAGCAGCCCGCACCGCGAGGAAGCCTTTGCCGCGGGCAAGTGGCTGATCGATACCTTGAAACGAGTCGTCCCCATCTGGAAAAAAGAGAACTGGGCGGACGGCACCAGCGAGTGGGTCCATCCCGGTGTCACCGATGGCCCATGGAAAGAGGGGATACCTTGAGCGTCCTTTTTGCTTCCATTGCGGCGTGGAGACCATGACTCTTGCAAGCCGCCTCGCCGATCGTTTTGGCCGCGTGCATACGAACCTGCGGATCAGCGTGACAGACCGCTGCAACATCCGCTGTTTCTATTGCATGCCGCACGAGAACGTGCAATTCAAACCGCGGCATGAATTGCTGTCGTTCGAGGAGATCGAACGATTCGTCCGCGTGACGGCCCGCCTGGGCGTGCGCAAACTGCGGCTCACCGGCGGCGAGCCGCTGGTGCGAACGGCACTGGTGAAACTGGTCGCCAATCTAGCCGCCGTGCCGGGCATCGACGAGGTGGCGATGACCACCAATGGGATCCTGCTGGCGCAGCACGCCGAGGCGCTGAAACAAGCCGGCCTACAGCGGTTGAACATCAGTCTGGATGCCATGAGCGAGGACACGTTCGAGCGGATCGCCCGCCGCCGCGGATTGGATCAAGTGCTGGCCGGGATCGCGGAAGCTCAGCGCCAAGGGTTCCGCAGCATCCGCCTGAACGCGGTTGCCATTCGCGGCATGACGGAGGACGAGATCATCCCGCTGGCCCGGTTTGCCCGCCGCCACCAACTGGAATTGCGGTTTATCGAGTTCATGCCGCTGGATGCCGAACAGCATTGGCAAGACGACCAGGTCCTGCGCGGCGACGAGATTCGTGCGAGATTGGAATCAGAATTCGGGCCGCTGATTCCGGCCGCACGCCCCGATCCCAGTCAGCCGGCCGTCGACTACACTTTCGCGGACGGCGGCGTGGTGGGATTCATCAATCCCGTTTCGGAGCCGTTTTGCCACGATTGCAACCGGCTGCGGATTACCGCCGAGGGGCAGGTTCGCAACTGTCTGTTTTCGACGGTCGAGTGGGACGCGCGGGCCGTGATGCGCGGCGGCGGCAGCGACGAGGATTTGGCGGCCTTAGTGCGGGCCTGCGTGGACGCCAAGAAGCCCGGTCACGGCATCGACGAGCCGGGATTTTTGCGTCCCGCGCGGGCGATGTTTCAGATCGGAGGTTAGGATGACAAGAGATCCCGCGGAATTGGAACAGCGCGTGACGGAACTGGAGAGCCGGTTGGCCGCGCTGCAGCGGACTCGCCTTCGCGGTCGGACGATTCGCAAGCGATCCGACCGTTTGATCTTCGGAGTCCCTCTGTACGATATCGCTTGCGGGCCGGATCTGGGACGTGGCGAGTTCGTCGGCCGCGCCCGGGGCATCGTGGCGATCGGTGACGAAGCGTTGGGGGTGTTCGCGTTGGGCGGACTCGCCCGCGGTCTGTTTGCATTCGGCGGCTTGGCTCTGGGCGGGTTCGCATTCGGCGGCTGCTCGATCGGCTTGCTGCTGGCCGTGGGCGGTGCGGCCGTGGGCGGGATCGCGATCGGCGGGGCGGCTGTGGGAGTGATTGCCGTCGGCGGAGCTGCCGTAGGCTATCTAGCCGTGGGCGGCGGGGCGTTCGGCAGGTTCGTGATCAGCGCCGCGGAACGCAGTCCCGAAGCGATCGAATTCTTTCAACGCGTTTGGGAAACCCTTCGCGGCTTGCGCTGATTTTAGCCGATCGCCGAGTTGGATGCCGCGGGGGAGACAGGACTGGCATCCGCGTGTGCAGCAACAAACGGAACGAACGCTGCTGCGTCAACTTGTCGGTTTAACGACTCGGCCGTATTACGAGCTGCGTCAGAAATACACGCGGCGATTGTAGACATACCATTCAAAGACCAGCACGACCAGGCTGGCGGCCAGCAGCCATCGCCACAGCTCCCTGCGGGCCGGCATCAGGCCGCCGGTGCCGGCCACTTCCTCATGACCCAACTGGAGCGTCGGCCGGGGCTGGAGATCGCTCTCGCGGCTATCGAACAGATTCACCGCGAATGGCCGCACGGGTCTGGAAGCGTCGCCTTCCAGCACGTGATAGACTCCCAGTTGCTCGGTGTCGGTGATGACCAACTGGTTCGACGTTTGCCTCGCGATCTCCGTCCGCCGCCCGTCCGGGCGTTGCACCGACACGCGCTCGGCCGAAAACTCCGTCTGCAGGACGAGCGTTTCGCCGGGCCGCACGGAAGCGGTTTGACCGAGGCGAGCCAAGCCGCCCAGGTAACGCACGACGTTCATGACGAACACCGGAAAGCTGCGACGGATCACCCAGTCCGTCTTAGGCTCGATCTTCCCTTGGCCGTCCAGACCGAGGATTTCAAAGCCCAAGGCGGCATCTTCGAAACCGTCGCGAGGCGCAATGGCAAACACGGGCCCGACGTCGGCGTCGATCAGCGCCGAGCCGCCGGGAGGCATTTTCAGCGGGGTACCCTCGACGACCAGCACGTCGCCCAATTCGATATATTGCATCAAGGGGTGCACGCGGTCCGTGTCGATCAGGATCGGGCGGATTTCCTGGGAGCCTTGCGACCAACCCGCTGTCGGCGGCACGCGGCCGATGAACAGCGTATTCGCTTGGGGCATGGCCGGCGGCGCACAGCGATCGTAGATCATCAAATCCCAGTATCCGGCCAGCGCCTGGTCCTGATGCGACTTTGCTTCCAATTCAGCCGGCCCTGCGATGGTGACGTCCGCCAATTCGTTTGCTTCGACGGTATCCAGCGCCAGTTGCAGCGCGAGATTACCCGGCGTGGCCAACAGCACGCGGGCGCGGCGGACCGGATCGATCGTGGCATAGGCGTGATTGTCCAACGCCAGGTCGTCCTGGTGGTCCAGCACGGCTTGCAGCGTCGCCCGCTCGATGCCGGGCAGTTCAAAGTTTACCGCGGCCCGGCCCCGCGCCGGAATCGTGACGGTCTGAGCATCCGCCAAGCTTCCGTCCCGCAGCAGGGACACCTCCAGACGGACGTCCTCGGCGCCGGAATTTTCCAGGCGGGCAAAGGCTTGCCATTGATCCGGCTGCTCCGGATTTCGCTCGGCCGCAAAAGCGACGATGCCCACGTTCTGCGGCGACGCACCACCGAGGGGAACGTACTTGGGTGTCAGGTTGCCCAGCGAGAAATCGGGAACCGCGGAAAATCCGCCGTCGGTGTACAGATACAGTGTGGCGGGCTGTGCTTCGGCCACTTGCACGTCGTTGGCGTTCTCGGCGTCACTGGTGCGCCCGGGATTCGCCCGCCCGGCGGCGACCCGCAACGCCTCGCGCAAATCGGTCGTGCGATAGGTCGGCTGGATCTGCGCAATCTTCTGACGCAGCAGCGACCGATTGCTGGTGAACGATTGTTCGACCCTGGCCGCATTCGAAGAACTGATGACCATGGCCGCGTCATGCGAGCGCATCTGGCCGATCAAATCCAGGATCTGCCTCTTGGCCGCTTCCAAACGCGTCGGCTCGACGTCGGTCGCAGCCATGCTGGCCGACGTGTCCACGAGGAAAATGAACCGGTCGCCGACCAGCTGCGCTCCTCGCCAGCCGGGACGCAGGCAGGCCGCCATCAGCAGCGCCACCAACAGCAACTGCAGCAGCAACAACAGGTTCTGGCGGAGCCGCTGCCAGATCGAGTTGACGTGCAGATCCTCGATGGTCCGGCTCCACAGATACGTGCTGGGCACTTTCAGCGGCTGGCGCTTGAGCTTGAGGAAGTACAGCGCCAGGATCGCGGGAGGAATCAATCCCATCACGATCCATTGCCAGAGATTCAAGCTGTTGATAAAGTCCATCACTGTACGTGCCGGACGGATGCCGGTTGCAGCCAGACGCCGGATGATGATTCTAGCTGCGCGGCTCCCCTGTCGGCAACAAGCCGAGGGAAATGGAAATTCGGAGACGCCATGAATCATCGCGAAAGACCGACGCTGGTCCTCGCCAGCCGAAATCGCAAGAAAGTTCGTGAGTTGGCTGCGTTGTTATCCGGTTTGGAGGTGAGCTTAGTCGGCGCCGCCGATTTTCCGGAAGCGCCGGAAATCGAAGAGACCGGCCAAACGTTCGCCGAAAACGCGGTTTTGAAAGCCGCGACGGTGGCCGCGGCCACAGGCCGCTGGACGCTGGCTGACGACAGCGGACTGGCCGTCGACGCGCTGGAGGGCGCTCCCGGCGTGTATTCGGCACGCTACGCCGGCCCCCAGTCCAACGACGTTCAAAACAACGAAAAATTGTTGGTCCAACTCCGTGAGGTACCGGAGCCGCGCCGCGGGGCCCAATTCGTCTGCTGCCTGGCGCTGGCCGATCCGGCGGGACGGATTCGGATCCAGGTCGAAGGTTGCTGCCGAGGCCGCCTGTTGTTCGAGCCTCGTGGCGAAAACGGGTTCGGGTACGATCCGCTGTTCTGGATCGCCGAATACCATCAGACGTTCGCCGAACTGTCGCTGGCCGTCAAGAGCGTCCTCAGCCACCGCGCGCGGGCCTTCGCGCGCCTCCGGCCCGAACTCGCCCGGTTGATCGCAGCAGGCGAGTTGTAGTTCGGGAGTGTAGCCTGCCTCCGAAGCAGGCTGTACTCAAAACAGGCTGTACACAAGGTCCTGAGATTTCCCGTCAAGCTTCCCGCGGCGCGAACTCGGCTGCGGCCAATCCCGGCCGCCCGGGCTTCGTCAAACCGGCTTGCGACCAGATCTGCTCCAGCAGTAAGGCACATTTGTCGATGTTATTGTCGCGAGTCATTCCGGATACATGGCGCGACGCGGGCAAAAGCGTGACGGGGCCCTCGTACTTACGTTCGGCCAAGCTGGCTGCGAACTGGGCATAAGCCGGGATCGTTTCCTCGCTCGGCAGAAATCGTTGCGAAGCTTCGATCGTTTCGAAGTTCGCATCGGCGGGCACATCCGCGATCGTGACGGTTACGATTTGGCTGCCATTCAACTCGGCCAGATGCTGCATTGTGCCGCCGCCCACCTTCCAGTTCCAGGTATCCAGGGCCAGCCCGACATGACTGTGGCCGGTGGTGCGGATCAGCGTCAGCAGTTCTTCCGCCTTGTGGATGAAGGGAAAGGCTCGGTCGCGGCGGGATTCGACGGTGGCTTTCAGACTCAATCCCAAGCGAAGATTGGCGGCCGCGAGCACGTCCCCCACCTTGGAAAGTTGCTCGCGATGCCGCTCAAAATTCTCAGGGTACGGCAAGGTGTCATTGGCGGGCTGGATGGCCGCCGTGCAGTAGCGAAAGCCGATCTTCTGAGCGGTTTCGGTCAGCGCGGCCAGCCGCTCGATTTCCGGTTGGAAAACGGCATCGTCGGCGCCCAACTGCACCGGCAGCACCCAGCCGCCGATTTTGATCTTGGCACTGCGGATGTATTTGCCTGCCTCTTCCACGCCTTGGAGGGTTGCCCGCTTCAAGAAGTCGGCAGCATCCAGGTCCAGTCCGCGAAAACCGTAGGTCAAAGTCAGTTCGATCAACTCGCTCTGTCGCCCGGACACTCCCAACGACGACGGATTCAAATTCTTGTACATTTCGTCCCTCCAAGGCTTCCAAAATCGATTTGGACAACATGTTACGGAAAAGTCGCTTATTTTTCAAAGGGGGGTCGGAAATCGGTTTTCGGCCACCCGGCGGGGAACTTGGCCTAAAATCACTTGCCGGATACACTCAATTGCCCTGCATACCGTCATAATATCGCCTTGCTTGTGGTCCTCCATCGCGAGACATAACGGTGCGGTGGATGGGAAGGCCCGAAAAACTGGAACACCAATCGGCACTAATTTCCATTGATGCCTACCCATTAGCGTTGATTAGCGGAGAGTAGCGGTCCCCTGTTCATGCGCCGCGGATAGGGTCTGCTCATTTGACTGGGCGTTGTGAAAAGTGCTGCCTGACTTGCTAACCCAGAGTTCCGGAAGATCATGCGTGCTGGATCCGACGCATGGTGGATCGGTGTCCGCATGTGGGGAGACACCCTCGGCTTGCCGGTGGGAGCTTCACGTTCGATGCGCGCAATCCGTCCAGACTCAGCGTGGACCGTAACGATCCCACAGACAAGCCGTGGGCATTCCAGAGATGACGGGAGGCTCAGGCTTCCGGGCTCACCCGCCGCTATTTCGCCGCCAGCTTCACGGCAATCTGCGCGACGTGGCGGCCCTGGGCTCGGGCGATGGCCAGCTCGTTTGCGGTTGGCTGCCGCTCGCCCCGGGGACCGGCGATCGTTGACGACCCGTAGGGCGTTCCGCCGCTCACCTCGTCCAGATAGAGCAACTCCGCCGTGCTGTACGGAACGCCCGCGATCACCATGCCCATGTGGAAAAAGAACGTCGACATGGCGAGCAGCGTGGTCTCCTGCCCGCCGTGCTGGCTTGCCGTCGAGGTGAAAGCGCTGCCTACCTTGCCGATCAGCGCACCGGATGACCACAGTCCGCCGGTAGCGTCGAGAAACGCCTGCATCTGCGCCGTCGCTGATCCATAGCGGGTGGGCGAACCAAGAATAATGGCATCCGCCTCGACGAGCCGTTTGGGGTCGGCGATGGGAACGTGATCGAACGCCGTCTTGGCTTCGACCGCCCCCATCTTCTCCAAGATTTCCCGAGGAAGAGTCTCGGCGACCTGAAGCAGTTCCACCTCGGTGCCGACCTCTCGGGCTCCTTGCGCGACCGATTCGGCCAAGCGATAGACGTGGCCGTAGGCGCTGTAGAAAATAACTTGGATTTTCGCGGACATGGCTTTCTCCTTTTGAAAACGTCGGCTGTCCCCGTCGTCGTACAGCGTTAACGATACGCGTGGCTGAAGTTCTGGTCGTACAGTTTCGACTGGTGCGCGTACGGCCGAGCCAGGGCCCGGCCGACCATTAGCAGGGCCGTCCGCGCGATGCCGGCCGATGCGGTCTTAGCACCGATATCGCGCAGAGTTCCGCGGACGACAATCTCATCGGGCCATGAAGCATGATAGACCACCGCCGCCGGGCAATCCGCCCCGTAGTGCATGGCCAGCGTTTCGGCCAGCGATTTCGCCTTGTCGATCGACAGATACAGGCACAACGTCGCTTGCGCGGCGGCCAGGACGTCGAGCGACTCCGTGGCCGGCATCGGCGTGCGACCAGCCGCACGCGTGAGGATCACGGTTTGAGCGACCTCAGGCGCGGTCAACTCGACGCGCAGCGCCGCGGCGGCGGCCTGAAAGGCGCTGATCCCGGGCACCACTTCATACCCGATCCCCAGCCGATCCAAGGCGTCCATCTGCTCGCCGATCGCCCCGTACAGACTCGGCTCGCCCGTGTGCAATCGCACGACGTCGAGATCCTGCCGATGAGCCTCGCGGAACCGATCGACGATCTGCTCCAGGCTCATAGCCGCCGAATCCTCGCGCCGCGCCGTTGCGGGCAACAGATCAAGCAATTGGGGATTGATCAAGGAACCGGCATAGATGCACCACCGGGCCTCGCCCAATAGCCGCGCCGCCTTGACCGTCAACAGTTCCGGATCGCCCGGCCCCGCGCCTACGAAATACACTCGCATGTGTTTCCTCCGATTCCATTCTATGCCTGGACGATCAGGATCGACAGGTAGCCGGTTTGCGGCTGCAGGTCGCGCAGTTTTGTCAAATCCGTCTCGATTTGCTGCTGCGGCATTCCGGCGCGGGCGACGAAGACCCCGCCGGCCAGCAAGCCGCGAGTCTGCAGGACGTCCAGGACGCGCTGCAGCCGATCGCCGATTTTCATCAAGACCACGGTCCCGCCGCGGTCCAACGCCCGCTCGAACTGGTCCAGGTCGTCGGACGCGGGCACAATGGTGACCAACTGCTTACCTTGCCCGATCGGACAGTTGGCCAAGGCGGCCGCGGCGCTGAAAGCCGTGATCCCCGGCACGGTTACCACCTCGATCTCCGGCCGCAACCGGCGCACGCTGCGGAGCAGGTAAATGTACGTGGAATACAGGAGCGGATCGCCCAGCGTCAGGAAGGCCGCGTCGTCGCCTTGATCCAGCCGGTGGCAGACCGCTTCGGCCGCTTGCCGCCAGCTGGCGTCCAGCACCTGGGCATCGCTCGACATGGGGAACGTCAGCTCATGCACCACGGCATCCGCGCGGAGATAGCAGCGGGCGATGTCCAGCGCAACGCTGTCCGCCACCGCGCGGGCGCGGGGCACGAACACGTGCCGACACGCGGCCAAAATCCGAACCGCCTTGACGGGAATCCACTCCGGATCTCCGGGGCCGACGCCAATTCCGTACAGGGTTCCTGGTTTCATCCGATAAGGTTCCTGCGAATCAAGAGCACCAACGACAGCGGCGAAACCGTCGCCGCGTCAAGCTGATCGGGAGTCATCGGCCGAACGCATTCGTCCGGCAGGGTAAGATTTTCGCACAGCATCGCGGCATGGCTGGATTCCAGCGAACGGGCCGTAGCGGCCGACCATTGCAGCGCCTCACGCGATCCGGCCAGCACGGCAATCTCGCCGCCGCGAGGCAGTTCGTCCGGAGCGATTTCCGGCGTCCGGCCGTGGGCGCTCACGATGCGGGCGTGGGTCCAATCCAACCCCAGCCGGGCAAAAGCTACCTGGACGGAACTGATGCCCGGGACGATCTCGACCGCGCGGCGCCCGAAGCGTTCAATCACGCGCCGAGCCAAGCTGCACAGGCCCGGATCGCCGCTGACCAGCACCGCGACCCGCCGGCCCGCGCCGCGGGTGCGTTCGACCTGGTCCAGCAGCGAGGCAATGTCGGCGTTCCAGGCAAAATGCTCTCCGGCGTGATCCGGAAACAAGTTCAATAACCGCCGGCTGCCGGCCAGCACGTCGGCCGCCGCGACGACCTGTCGCGCGGCATCGGTCAGGTATTGAGGCGAACCCGGACCGCAACCGACGACGGCCACCGCAGCACAGGCTGAGGCTGGACTGCCGGCGCGCAGGTCCTGAGAAGTGTCCATCATCCCCATAGCGAGAAATCTCCCCATGTGCCGAGTCGCCGGCCGGCCATGTCGACCAAACAAACGGCTACCGACGGCAGCCCTTTTTCTGCCATCACCACCGTGCCGATCCGCTCGGCCAATACGGCCGCCACGTGCATTCGTTCGGGTGCCGTTAAGGCCGCCAGCATGCCTTCCACGGTCGGGCATTCCGGCGCGGGATGCATCAGCGTCTGGCGGCACAGCCGATCCAAGTATTCCGTCGCGGGCGGCGAGCGGGACGAATGCGTATCCCAATGGCCTGCGGCCAGCTTCGCCAGTTTTCCCGGATGGCCCAGCAGCATCACCGCTTGAAAATCATACCTGCTGAGCATCTCGAGCACATAGCCCCACTCGTTGCCGACTTCGACCACCTGCTCGTCGCGGAGCGTACACAACTGGCGTGCCGCCCGCGCACCGATGTTTCCGGGGACCAGCACGAGAGCTGTCACGCCGCACGCTCGGGCGACGTCGAGCGTGCATTTCAGGGCGTCGAGCATGGCTCGCCGACAATGGGGCCGAACGACTCCGGTCGTTCCCAAGATGGACAGTCCGCCGACGATTCCCAGCCGCGGGTTGAACGTTCGCTCCGCCAGTTCCGCCCCGCCGGGAATCGTGATCTCCACCCGCAGGCCGCGTGGCGTGAGTTCGCGCACGGCCGCCGCGATCATCCGCCGCGGCACGGGATTGATCGCCGGCTCGCCCGGCGGCACTTGCAGTCCGGGCTTGGTAACGATTCCTACGCCTTCACCGGCCGCGAACGTAATTTCGTCCGTAACATTCCACGACACGGTCGCGCGGACTTCCGCGGCGTGGGTCACATCGGCATCGTCTCCCGCATCCTTGCGGACGGCGGCGGTGGCCGAGTCCGCCGACTCGTTCCGCCAAGCTCCCAAGACCGGGATCGACACCACTTGCCCCGACGGTAACGAAACGTCGGCCGACGGAGGCGCCGGCAGACCGACGAGCACGCTCGCCGCCGCCTTGGCCGCCGCGGCTGCACACGTTCCCGTTGTTAAGCCGGTTCGCAATGTCATCGCACCATGCTTCCCGGCTGTTCTCGATGCGGCCGCTCGCGCCCGACCTCCGCTTGCCATTGCAGCAGCCGGCAACGCGCCTCGTCCACCGTCAAGGGCAGTTCGTCGTCGGCGCCGGACAGATCGCCGCCGAGCGACTGGAACAACTGGGCGATCAGCGGCATCCGCAGGCCGGCTCGTTCCAGCGCGGCCAGATCGCGGAACACCTCGGCGGGCGTACCTTCCAAGCACAACCGGCCCTCGCACAGGACATAGATCCGCTCGGCCAGCACCGGCAGCAGGTCGACGGCGTGGGTCGAGAAAATCACGGTCTTTTTTCGGCGGCGGTGCAGATCCGCGAGCAAGCGGATCATCCGCGACTCGGCACCCGGATCGAGCCCGGCCAACGGCTCGTCGAGCACCAGCACGTCGGGCTGCATGGCCAGCACCCCGGCCAGGCAGACACGGCGCTGCTGGCCGAAGCTAAGCCGGCGGACGGGGCGCCCACGCAGCTCGCTCGCGCCGACCGCCGCTAATGCTTCATCGACCCGCGCGGCGACTTCGGTTTCGCCCAGACCGAGATTCCGCGGGCCGAACGCTACGTCCTCCTCGACCGTCGCGGCGAACAGCTGATCGACCGGATTCTGAAACACGATTCCCACCCGGCGATAACGCTCACCGGCCGGCTGGCCGGCGATGTCGACACCGTGCATGCGGATTTGCCCTCGATGCGGGTGAAGCAATCCCACGAGCAGCCGCAGGAGCGTGCTCTTGCCTGCCCCGTTGGGTCCGGCGACGGCCACAAACTCGCCGGGCGCGACGCGCAAGCTGACCTCCGTCAGGGCGGCCGCTCCGTCGGGATAGGCATAGCAGACCGAATCGGCCTCGAGGGCCCACCGCGTCGCGTCGCAGCTCACAGCCACCTCCCCTCGAGCACCAGAAACGCCAGGACCACAGCCAACGTCCACGTCGCGAGCATCGTCCACGCGGCCGGACGCAGCGGCGGCAAGCGGACCAGCGGCATGCGGCCGTTGTATCCACGGGCAAGCATCGCCTCGTGCGTTCGGTCCGCTTGCTCCAAGCAGCGCAACAGCACCACACCGGCCAGTGCACCGGCAGACCGGAACGATCGCCCCAATCCGGCGTAGCCAAGCCGGACCCGTTGCGCCGCGTAAATGGTCTCCGCTTGATCGCCCAGGGCGAACAGATAACGGCACATCAACGCGGCGATTTCGACCCACGTCTTCGGGACGCCGCACCAGCGCAAGGCGGCTAACAGTTCTTGGGCCGGCGCTTGCCAGCACAGCACGGCCGCCATCGCCACCGCACCCGACACGCGAGCCGCCAACAGGGCCGCCTCGAACAGGCCCTCGCGCGTGGCGGTCAGACGCCAAGGGCCAAGTTCCCACGACATCGCCGGCGTAACGCCCGTCAACAGGGCTTTGAGCGCACAGGCGACCAGGACCAGCGCCAGCGGCGGCGTGATACGCATCAGAATCGACTTGAACCGAATCCGGCGGAGCACGATCCAGACCCCACAGCACGCGGCGACCGCCAACGGAAACCAGACTCGCGACGAGGCGAGGACGGCGACGATGGTGACGCTCGCCCCGATCAGCCCGACGCGGGCGTCGGGCGGCACCGCCGACGCGGCGGGACGAGGACTGTCGGCAAGGCAGATCGCGTCCAAGTCATGCATCTGGAGCGGTGTCCTTTTCTCGGCGCGGAGGAAATAGGCTGCGGAAGCAATAGCCGGTCACAAACCCGCCGGCCGCACCTGCCAGGAGAAAGAGGAACAGCAGCAGATCGCCCTGATCGGTGTTCAGGAATGGTTCGCGTGGCGGCCGTCCGGCCTCGACCGCAATTCGCTCGACCACCGTTTCATCGATGCCTTGCCACGCCGAACGATCCGACTCGGCTCCCGTCAGGCCGGCCGCCGCGGCGCCGAACCACAACGGCGCGACGAGGATTCCGTTTTGCCTGAACCGCCGTACATTCATGAGGAAACTCCTGCCGCGGCCCGGGAATCCGTCACGGCGTTCAACAGTTCCGGCCGGCGGGTGGAAACAAATCGGTAAGCGACAGCCGTCAAGATTCCTTCGGCGATTCCCAAGGGCAGCTGCGTGGGAACCAAGGCCAGCAACACGGCGGCAAACATGGGCCAAGGCGAGCTGTTGTCACACAGGGCCAGCGACAGCGTCAGCGAGGTGGCGGCGTACGTGGCCCAGTCCGCGATCGCCCCTGCGATCAACGCAGCGGCGAACATCGGCAAGCGGACTGCGCGCAGCAAGCGAAAAGAACCATACGCGGCATACGCGCCGACGATGCCCATGGAAAGGACGTTGGCGCCCAGCGTGGTCAAACCGCCGTGAGCGAGGAACAACGCTTGCAAGAACAGGGCAATGCTGGCCACAACCACGGTCGGTGCGGGCCCGATCAGCAACGCGGCGAGTCCTGTGCCGCACGGATGCGAACAGGTGCCGACCAGGGGGATAGGCACCGGCATGCAGGACACCAGGAAGACGCCGGCTCCGACCATGGCGATCATGGTGGGCGCCCGCGAGTCGGCGATCCGGCGGCGGTTGATCGTGTGCAGTCCCCACCAGACAAACGGAGCGGCCACCGCGAACCAAAGCGCCGACCAACCCAGCGGCAGAATGCCTTCGGCGATATGCATGGCATGCGCCGGCCGCGGCCACAGGAAAACCGTCGCCGCGAGAACCCCAAGGATGATGAATGACTTCTTACGACTCATGGCGTGAAATCCTGCGTTTTCCCAAACACCTTTGTAGGGACACTCGGGTCATCAATTCGGCCCGCGTTGCTCCGACAGCGACGCCAGCGCGTTGACCGCGGCGGCGGCCACGGGACTGCCGCCGCGCGGTCCGACGTTGGTCACGTAACACAGGTCGCTTTCCAGCAACGCTTGCTTGGATTCGCGGGCGCCCACCAACCCGACCGGCAAGCCGACGACCAGGGCCGGCCGCGGTCCGCCGCGGCCGGTCATTTCGAGGATCTTCCACAGCGCCGTGGGAGCATTGCCAATGGCCACGATCGCGCCGTCCAACTCCGCGGCCAACGCTTCCATCGCCGTGGCCGCACGCGTAGCGTTCTGCGCTCGCGCCAGCGCGGCGACCTCGTCCCGATCGATGGCGCAGATCACCGGGCTGGCAACCCGCGTGATGCCGGCCTGCAGCATCCGGACGTCGCAGACGATCGGTTTGCCGGCGGCCAGTGCGGCGCGGCCCGCCGCGACGGCGGCGGGATGGATGCGAAGCGTGCGCGCATACGAAAAGTCCGCGGTCGCGTGAACGACTCGGCGCACGATGGCTCGGGCGCCGTCATCGTCCGGTCCGGCTGCGGCCAGGCGGTTCTCGATGATCTCGAAGCTTCGCTGCTCGATTCCGGCCGGATTGGTCGGCAACGGGCTGCCGAGCGAGGGCGGCGCAGCCAGTCGCTCGACGACCAGGTCCTCCAGCGCCGGATCGTTCTCCAACGTCGGCAACAGCTGGCACTCGACGCCGGGAAACCGCTCGCGGCAATCCGCCAACAGCGCGGGAATGTCGGCCGTAACATGCTGGCCGTTATACAGAAAGTACGGCTGCAGCGCGATCCGGCGCACCCCGCGAGAGGCCAGCACGGCGACTTGATCCGCGATCGTTGGCGAGGCGATCGAAAAGAACGCCGGCAGGATGTGCTCCACGTCCAGCCGTGCGGCGATCCGCTCGACGAGGACCAGAAATCCTTGGTTGGCTTCTTTGCGCGGACTGCCGTGCGCGACGACGAGAATGCCCGAGGAATCGTTTTTTTGTGTCATGCTCAATTTCTACCCTCCAAACCAGCCAGAAAATCCATCCATCGCCTCGGCTCGCGAGGCCCAATGTAAATGCACGTAACTTGCCAAGATCCGGCCCTTGGCGAACCCTTCGGCGGCCGCTTCCGATCCGCGGCGGCGAACGTGGAATGCCGGCTGCCAGCCGTCGGATCGAGCATCATCCTCGGTGATCTCCGAATAGTGGAATTCGTGCCCGCGATACACCTGGCCGGCGCGGCCCCACAACGAATCGACTGCCAAAGTCGCTTCGGCATACGCCAGCATTCGAGCCGATTTCCGCATCGCCGTATCGATCGGCAACACGCCCGTCAACGGATATCGGCAGCCGTCGGGCGTGGTCAGCGACCGCCCCAAATACATCAGGCCTCCGCACTCGGCATAGATGCAGCCGCCACCGTGGGCGAACTGCCGCACGGCAGCCAGCATCGCGGCGTTGTTCGCCAAACGTTCCGCATACAACTCCGGATATCCGCCGCCCAAGTACAAAGCGTCCACATTCTCAGGCAATTGATCTTCGGCCAGCGGCGAGAACGGAACGAGTTGGACCCCGCCCCGCTGGAGCATCGCCAGATTATCCGGATAGTAAAAGTGAAATGCCTCGTCGCGGGCGATGCCCAGGCGGATCGTTCGTGTCGCCATCGTCGAGCGCGCCCCAGGCGGTTCGATCTCGACCTCGCCGGCCGAACGAGCGAGTTCCATCAGCAAGCCGGTATCCAAATGCTGCAGGCAAGCGTCGGCCAGTTGATCCAAGAGGGCCGGACTGAGCCCGGCCTGGTCGGCCGTCACCAACCCCAGGTGGCGGCTCGGCAGCGCGGGCAGCGCGCCGCGCGGAATCATGCCGACCAGCGGCGGCAAGCTGCGCGACGACAACGCTTCGCTCAGCCAGGCTCGATGCCGCACGCTTCCGCCCTGGTTGGCGATCACCCCGGCCACGCGCACCGACGGCTCGAAGCCGGCAAACCCGTGGACCAGCGCGGCTAGGCTGCGCGCCGCGCCGTGGGCGTTAGCCACCAAGATGACCGGCGCATCCAGCCAAGCGGCCAATTCCGCCGTGCTGCCTTCGAGCGTGGCCGGCGAGGCGCCGTCGAACAATCCCATGACGCCTTCGACGATGGCGACATCCGCATCGCCCGCGGCACTCGCAAACAGCTCGCGCACGTAGTGTTGCGAGGTCATCCAGCCGTCGAGGTTGTAGCAGGTCCGGCCGGACGCGAGGCGGAGGTAGGTCGGATCGAGGAAATCCGGGCCAGCTTTGAAGGTCTGGACCCGCAGGCCCTGGCGGCACAAGGCGCGGGTCAACCCCAGGGCGAGCGAGGTCTTGCCCACGCCGCTGGCACTGCCGGCGATGACCAACCTGGGACAACGGCACTTCACCATTCGATCCCCTTCTGAGCGGGAATCCCCGCCTGCAATCCGTGTTTCAGGCAGACCATCTCCGTCGCCGTGTCCGCCAAGGCGATCAAGCCCGCTGTGGCCCCGCGCCCGGTCAGCACGACGCAGGTGAGCGGCGCAGCCGCCGCGACTCCGCGAACCACCTGCTGTTCGGCCAACAAGCCACGGGCCACCGCGAGGCAGATTTCGTCGAGCACGACCAGCGCATAGCGGCCGCACGACAGGACTTCGCACGCCCGTTGCCATCCGGCTTCCGCCGCCGCCCGATGCTCGGCGAACTGCGGATCCTCCGGTTTGGGCAGAAAACCTCGTCCGCATTGGACCAGTTCGATGTGGCCGCAGCCTGCAGCGGCGGCCATTTCGCCCACCGACGAGTCGCCTTTGATGAACTGCACCACGCACGAACGCAAACCGTGGCCACCAGCGCGGAAAGCCAGCCCCAGCGCAGCAGTCGTTTTGCCTTTGCCGTCGCCCGTGAACAAGAGGACTCGCGACTTGCTGGTCATCAATGTGTCTCCCCAAGCAAGGCGACGGCAGAAAACGCTAGCAAGGACACGCCGATCGCGAGGAATAGCCCGGCGGTCACGAACATCAAAGCGTTGGCCGCGCGGATATGCTGTGGCCCCACCGGCTCCAGATCGTCGCCGATCGTAGGTTTGTCAACCGCCTCGCCGTCGTACCAGACCCGTCCACCCAACTGGACGCCCAACGCTCCGGCCATGGCCGCTTCGCTCAAACCGGCGTTGGGACTGTCATGCTTGCGCCCGTCGCGGATCAGAATCCGCATTGCGGCTAACGGCCGTTGCCGCAGGATCAGCGCGGCCAGGCACAGCAAGACAGCGGTCAAGCGAGCCGGCACGTAGTTCGCCAAATCGTCGATCCGCGCCGCCGCCCAACCGAAATCCCGATAGCGGTCGTCCCGATGCCCGAACATCGAATCGAGCGTATTCACGGCCCGATAGACCATCGCCCCAACCGGGCCGGCCAACAGCGCATAGAACAGCGGCGCCGTCACCCCGTCGACGGTGCTCTCCGCCACGCTCTCGACCGTTGCCCGAGCTACGCCGGATTCATCCAGACGCTCCACGTCGCGGCCGACGATGTTTGCCACGGCCCGTCGCGATTCGGCAAGATCGCCGGCAGCCAGGGCTCGAAAAACTCGGCGGCTGTGCCCCGCCAGATCGCGTGGAGCGATCGTGGTGTAGATCACCAACACCGCGGCGATGTCGGCCGCCCGTGGATCGAGCTGAGCCGCGGCCCGAATCAGGCCCCAAGCGGCCCAGCCGGCCAGCGCATACACGGCCAGCGCCGTCAGCAATCCGGCCAGCCGCGTCGGTCCCAGCACGCGGCGCGCAACGTCTTCCAGCCGGCTGGCCAACCAGCCGATGCCTCGCACCGGATGCGGCAGCCACCGCGGGTCCCCAAGGACCAAGTCGAGCGCGGCCGCCGTCAGGACTTGCATTGGTAAACCCATCAACACCTCATCAACCGATAAACGTCTTCCATCCGTACGCTCTGCCGCACCGCGTCCGCCAAACGATCCAGCGCCGGTTCGATGTCGTAGCATCCGAGCACGCGGCCCACCGGCGACCAGCCGCGACGGATCCGCAGCCGGTCCACGAACCAGCGCCGAAAGGCATCGCTGTCGAAAATGCCGTGCAGGTACGTCCCCCAGATCCGTTCGTCAGCGGCCGCCACGCCGACTACTTCGCCGTCCGGCCGCGTCAAGATCGGCTTCGCCAGCTCGACCGATGTGCGGCCGTGATGAATCTCGTAACCCGTCACTTCCAGCCCCGAGGGGCCATGCCGAGCCGTGGTGCGGACCAGCGTCTTGTCGGCAGCCAGCACGGTCTGCGCATTCAGCAGTCCCAAACCTTCCGATCGCTGCACCGCGGATTCCAAGCCTTGCGGATCGCAGATCCCCCCGCCCAGCATCTGCAAGCCGGCACAGACGCCCACGATCTCGGTCGCGGTTCGCTCGGCCAGCCGGGTGATCTGGTCAGCCAAGCCGCTGTGCCGGAGATATTCCAGATCGGCCAGCGTGTTCTTGCTGCCGGGCAGAATCACCGCGTCGGGCTGATGCAAGTCGGCGGCCGAGCGGACGATCCGCAACCGCACGTCGCGTTCCACGCGAAACGGGTCGAAGTCGGTGAAATTCGAGATGTGCGGCAGATCGATCACGGCGATGTCCAGCATCCGGCCATCGGCGGCACCGTCCGCATTCTGCCCGGCGCCACCGCGATCCAATTCACCGCTCTTGAACGCCACCGAATCCTCTTCGGGCAAGTTCAAATCGGGCAAGTAGTGTACGACGCCCCGCACCGGACGACCGGTGTGGGCGAGCGTATAGGCCAAGGCGTCGCCCAACAAGCTCGGGTCGCCGCGAAACCGGTTGACGATCCAGCCCGCCACCAGCCGGCGCTCCCAAGGCGCCAGCACCTCCATCGTCCCCACGAACGATGCGAACACGCCGCCGCGATCGATGTCCCCTACGATCAAGACGGGCGCCCCGGCGTACTCGGCCATCCGCATGTTCACGATGTCGTGACTCTTCAGGTTTACCTCGCCCGGCGAGCCGGCGCCTTCCAGCACCACGGCATCGAACTCGGCGGCCAGCGAGTCGTAACACACCTTGGCCGCTTCGAACGCTTGCGGCTTGAACCGCACGTACTCGCCCACCCGCATGTTGCCTACCGGCCGGCCGCGAACGATCACCTGACAGCCCGTATCGGAATTGGGCTTCAACAGGATCGGATTCATCCGCACGTCGGGGTCCAGCCGACACGCTTGGGCTTGAACCACCTGGGCGCGACCCATCTCGCCGCCGTCACCGGTTACAAAGGAATTCAACGACATGTTCTGTGACTTGAACGGTGCCACGCGCACGCCGTCCTGCAGCATGATCCGGCACAAGGCTGCGACCAGCACGCTCTTGCCCGCGTTGGAACTGGTCCCCTGGATCATCAGCGCCGGCTTCGGTTTCCGCCGAGGCGCCGCCCGGCGCGCTCCCAGGGCCGCAGCCAACGCCGCGACCAGCCGATGGTTTTCCTCCGCCGCCCGCACGGCCACGCGGAAATACCGCTCGTCCAGGTGCTCGTCGGCCGCAAACGTGCGGATCGCAATTTCGTCGCCGATCAGTCGCTGTGCCAAGTCCGCCGCCGTCACGCCGGCGCCGTCCACCCGCACCAGCAGATAATTCGCCTCGCCAGGGTAGACCCGCAACCCCGGCAAGCGAGCCAGTTCGCCAGCCAGCCGCTGCCGCTCGGTGCCGACCAGCCCGATGGTCCGTCGGGCATACTCCTCGTCGGCTAGAAAGATCGGTCCCAACTGCTGTGCCAACACGTTCACAGACCACGTCGGAATCTGAGCTTTGATCCTCGCCACCGTCTGGGGCGCGCCCGCCGCATAACCAAGCCGCAGTCCCGGAATGGCGTAGAACTTGGTCAGCGAGCGCACCACGAGGACATTGTCCGGCGCGCGTCCGATCAGCGATACATAGCCGTCGACGAAGTCAGCAAACGCCTCGTCGACCACAAACGTGACCGACGGGTGCTGCGCCGCAAGCGAGCACAGGCGATCCGAATCGGCCACCAGGCCCGTGGGATTGTTCGGCTGGCCCAGGAACACGAGGTCGTGATCGCGAAGTTCGCCCGCCAGCTCGTGCCAATTCAGGCGAAAGTCGTCAGCGTCGGGCAGCGCGTGCCAGTGCGTCCGGCCCCCGGCGGCCCGAACCGCGGCGGCATAATCGCTGTATGCCGGCACGGGAATCACGGCACGGCGATCGCCGCAAGCGCGCGCCACGGCGAACAGGATCTCCGACGAACCGTTGCCGACGACAATCTGCTCGGACGCGATTTTATGGCGGGCCGCCAAGGCGACGACCAGTTCGGTAGATTCGGGGTCGGGATACTCGGCGACTCGATCCAAGGCGAGCGCGACGGCGGCTCGCAATCCGTCCGGTGGCCCCAGCGGATTGATGCTGGCGCTGAAATCCAGAATCTGGTCGCGATCCAGGCCGGTGCGAAGTGCCAACGTGCGAAGATTGCCGCCGTGTCGTGCACTCACGGTTCACCTCCCGCGGCGATCGGACCGAGGGCCATGACGATTGCCGGCACCGTTTCGGCCAACTCGCATACCGCTCCGAACGTGTCGCCCGTGGTGCCGCCGATCTTGCGCCACAAGTAGACGGCAAAGACCGCTGCAACCGCCAGGCTGGCGGCCGCCACGGCGATTCCGCGCCAGCTCAAAACGCCCCAGGCCACCGCCAGGAATACGGCTCCCGCCCAGGCCGCCGACCAGCGGGCGCGGCGCCGACAGAACACCTTTCCCAAACCCGACGGCCGCACATAAGGGAGCAGGGCCATGTGGACCACGATGGCACAGCGGCCGGCCAAAGGCATCAGCAAAGCGGTCCGCCACAGCAGCCCCGGCGCGACCGACGCGAGAGCCGCAAATTTCACCAAGACGATGCCGACGATCGCAATCACGCCCATCGCGCCGACGTGACTGTCCTTCATGATCTCCAGCATGCGATCCGGCGCGCGCGAACTGAGCAATCCGTCGGCCGTGTCGGACAATCCGTCCAGGTGCAGACAGCCGGACAGCGCCATCAGTGTCACGATGATCGCAACGGCGGCCAGCATGGGCGGCGCGTACAAGGCTGCCGCCCAGGCGACCGCGGCGGCAATCCCGCCCAGCAGCAGGCCGACCAGCGGAAAACACGGTACGCTGCCAGCCAGATCCTCCTCGCGCATACCACCGCGGCCCGGAACGGGCACCACGGTCAGGAATCGGACGGCTGCGAGGAATTCGTTCATAAGTTGGTAATTTGTGTCTTACGCGTGTAAGTCAGGCTTTCCAGCCTGACCGTTCAGGCTGGAAAGCCTGACGTACTTCTTGCTTGCGGTTTTCCATCCGCATCACCCCTCCACCGCCTTCGAAACGTGGGCCTCGTCAAACGTTGCGACCTCGGTCAGGATCCGCTGGGCGGCCTCAACTAGCGTCATCGCCAATGCCGCGCCGGTGCCTTCGCCCAGCCGCATCTGGAGGTCCAGCAACGGCTCCTTGCCCAGATGCCGGTGCGCGGCGGGATGCCCCGGTTCCTGGCTGCGATGGGCCGCGATGCAATAGTCGCGTGCGGCCGGGCACAACGCACACGCAACGAGAGCACCAGCCGTCGAGATGAAGCCGTCGACGATCACCGGTTTCCGTGCCGCCGCCGCCGCCAGCACGACGCCCGCGATCCCGCCGATCTCGAAACCGCCGACCTTGGCCAATACGTCCAGACCGTCGCCGGCGTCGGGTCGCAGCGCCGCCAACGCCCGCTCGACAACCTCGATCTTGTGAGTCAATTGCCGATCGTCCAGTCCCGTGCCGCGGCCCGTCACCTCGGCGACCGCCGCACCGGTCAAAGCCGCCGTGATCGCCGTCGCCGCCGTCGTGTTGCCGATGCCCATGTCCCCGGTGCCGAACACGTCGACTGAATCTCCCAGCGACTGGACCACCTCGATCCCCGCCTCCACGGCCTGCACCGCTTGCTGCCGCGTCATCGCCGGCCCGCGTGCGAAATTCGCCGTGCCGAGGGCGACTTTCTTGTCGACGATCTGCCCCGCTCGGGCCAGCGCGCCGAGGTCCGCGGCGACGCCCATATCGACGACGATCACCCGGCTGCCGCTGACCCGCGCACAGGCGTTGATGCCCGCCATTCCCGCGACGAACCCGTGGACCATCTGGGCAGTCACATCCGCCGGATACTTGCTCACGCCTTCGGCCGTGACGCCGTGATCGCCGGCCATCACCACGATGGTCTTGCGCGCCACCGGCGGCCGGAGCGAACGGCTGATCCCCGCCAGATCGACGGCCAGGTCCATCAAGCGGCCCAGAGCCCAATGAGGCATGATCAAGTGATCCAGCCGCTGTTTGGCTTGCATCCGCCAATCGGCGTCCTGCGGCGCAATTCGGGCGAGCGTGTTCTCCAGCAAATTCATCGAGCCGGTTCTCCTTGTCGATCTTTCAGTAACCACGGGATGCCGCTGACCAGCATCGTGACTTGGTCGGCAGCCGCGGCGATGGTTTGATTCACTCGTCCCGCCAAGTCGCGGAAGCGCCGCGCGGACGCATTGTCCGGCACGATTCCCATGCCGACTTCGTTGGTCACGAAAATTACGATCCCCGGATGCGCCCGCGCCGCCGCCAGCAACTGGTCGCAACGCGCGGTCATCTCCGCCTCGCCGATCGCGCGTCGCTCCTGCCCAGCCCAGTACACGACGTTGTTCACCCACAAGGTCACACAATCGACCAGTACGACGTTGCATCCCGCGTGACGCTGCAACACGCCGCCCAAATCAACCTGTTCTTCGACGGTCTCCCAGCCTCGATCTTGGCGGGCCCGCTGATGCGCTGCGATGCGCTCCCGCAACTCGTCATCGGTCACCGGGCACGTGGCGATAAACAGGCGAGCGGGCGGCTGAACCTCGGCCAATCGCTGGGCGTAACCGCTCTTTCCGCTCCGGCATCCGCCGGTGACCAGCACGATTTCAGCCATCGGCATCCCCGCAGATTTCGCAGGGTTCGAGTCGCGTCAACACGCCGTGCTGTCCATACACGTCGACCACGGCAAACGCCCCATAGCCGAAGCCGAACGCCATGTACCGGCGGGGGTCGCAACCCAACAAGTAACATAGCATGACCCGGATCACTCCGCCGTGACTGACGACCAGCACCGTATCGGCCTCGTCCGTCGTCAGACGCTCGGCGGCAGTCTGCACGCGGAGCAGAAACCGACCGAGATTCTCGCCTCCGGGGAACGTCAATTCCGGATCGAACGCGGCCCACTGTTCGGCCAGCGCCGGGGCTTCCGCAGCTGCCTGATCAAACGTGTGTTTCTCCCAACGGCCAAAGTCGATCTCCCGAAGGTCGTCGACGAACTGGCCGGCCGCGGCCGGCCAGATCGCCTCAAGCGTCTGCCGGCAGCGCAACAGCGGGCTGGCATAGCACTGGTCGTAGCCGATCGCCCGCACCCGATCCGCCAACGCGGCGGCTTGGCGCAGACCGACGGCGTCCAACGGCACGTCAGACGACCCGATCAGCCGCCCCACGTGCTCGGCGCCGACTCGCGCGTGTCGGACGAAGATCAAACGCCGGCTCATCCTTCGGCTCCCTCCGCCCGCGGCACGCCGTCCGCAACGGCGGCCTCGTCGCGCCTGCCTGCGGTTTCGCCGGGTCCCAACTCCACCGCTTCGCCGACCACGATCAGCGTCGGCGGGCGAATCTGTTCGCGTTCGACAAGCTCGGCCACGGTGCCGAGCGTCGCGTGAAAGACCTGCTGGTCCGGCCACGAGACTCGGCGGACCACGGCCACAGGCGTGTCGGGCGAGCGGCCGCCGCGCACGAGCGCTTCGCTCCACTGCCGCGCCGACGTGGTCCCCATGTAGAACACGAGCGTTCCGGGAAAGTTGCCGAACCGCTCATAATCCAGCGGCGGGCCGCACGTGCCATTCGCTTGGTGGCCGGTCACCAGCGCCACGGCCGAAGCCGCCGCGCGGTGAGTAATCGGAATGCCGGCATGGCTGAACAAGGCCGAAGCCGCCGTGACGCCGGGAATTACCTCGAACGCAATCCCCGCCGCGGTCAACGTTTCGGTCTCTTCGGCCCCTCGCCCGAACACGGCCGGATCGCCGCACTTCAGCCGCACGACCGTCCGGCCCGCGCGAGCCGCCTCGATCATCCGCTGATTGACTTCCGCCTGGGGCACCGACCGGCCGCCATGCGGACGGCCCAGACAGACAATCTCGGCCGCCGCATCCGCATGGCGCAAGACCAAAGGATTGACAAGATAGTCGTGCAGCACCAAGTCCGCTCGGCTCAGGCACGCTGCGCCGCGAAGGGTGAGCAGATCCGGTTCACCGGGACCGGCGCCCACCAAATAGACGATTCCCGTAGCCTGATCCCGCATCATGGCAGCTCACCCGCGCAAAAAAAGGAACTCGCCCTTCGAATAGGACAAGCCTTTTAGCGCGCATCGGCACCGGGCCTTCCCACGAAGGGACGCTGTGGGCCTCGCGAAAATCCCGACCTGTGCCGTTTTTCGCCTAAGGCGTGTGTCGCGTCGTTGGTATCCTGACTCTCGGGTCGTCCTACTCGCCGCGGCCTTCCCATCCGGCATGGACAGTGGCCGTTGTCGCGGCTTTCGTCACCGATCACAGTGGCGGGGCCGTGCTGGATTTACACCAGCTTCCCAGTTTCCCGTTGGAAACATCCATCAGGATATGAGCAACAAAGGATGTGTGTCAATACGAGGTACGGCGCCCACGGGCCTCGAATTCGCCCTGCTTGGCTTGACAGCCTTGGTTGGTGTGCTAAGCTATGAGCCGTTTCAGCATCCCGGAACACGGTGCGATTCCGTGGCTGTCCCGCAGCTGTATCCGGCGAGGCGTGTTGAGGATGGGGCGGAACGCCCGGTCACTGTCGCAATTTGCGGCGGGAAGGCTGCAGCACGCTGACGACCCGAAAGCCAGAAGATCTGCTGAAACGCCTGTCGCAGCCGAGTGGGCAATCCGTCGAGGAT
>Ga0366819_10204_pt1 | contig 28699 bp, 18 predicted proteins | sample TotcelFGM3001N15_FD_207091 | JGI IMG/M metagenome (GOLD analysis project Ga0366819, IMG submission 207091) | Enriched cells from coal bed in the Powder River Basin, Montana, United States - Total cells FGM rep3 HSBNCT.FGM.300.1.N15 ... | reverse complement strand
GCGGAGTTTCCGCGGACAGATACGGGAAAACGCTGCGGACGTTGACAAAATTCATGTGGACCTGCTGCTCGTTGGGACAGCCGCCGGTCTGCTCGTAGCCGGGAATCATGAGGAACTTTCCCGGCTCGGCGAATTGCTTCTCCAGCTCCGAATACGGCGTCATACGGACGAACGTCTGACCGTCGACGGTGATCGTCCGGACGGAATCCCGGCCGAACTTCGCCGCCGTCTCGTCGACGCGGGCTTGCGTCAATTTCGGCCAGCCGGGAGTCGGCGAAATAATCTTCCACAGCGACGTCTCGTCCTTGAATGCGGCAAGATCGGACGGTGGATTCTTGAATTTGAAACCGTCGAACCGCAAGTCGTCGGACTGGAAGATATTGTGGTCGGACAGGCAGACGAAGTGATAGCCGTGCGACTTGTACCAATCGATCGCCCACTCCGCCAGCGGCTCGCCGTCGGACCATTGGCTGTGCATGTGCAGATTGCCTTTGAACCACCGTTTCGCCGGCGCAGAATCCTCGTTCTGGGCGAAAGACATACAATTGGAGCCAACGAGCACCGACGTTGCAATCGCACCGGACGCCTTGAGGAAATCACGACGGGAAAGATTCTTCAACATGAATTGCACTCCGTGAGCATGAACAAACGGTTTGGGGCGTGGTGACGATTATACCGCGTTAGCAACGCTCACGAAACAACTTCTTCATTTCGACCAACCAGCCGCTGAGCGCTAGGTGAAGGTTCCGGTTTTCCGAGTTGGATGCCACGGGCTTGCCCCGTGGAGGCTCACGTTTCCAGCTCCACGAGACGGCCCTCCCGCCTCTTTGCTTTCCCCGCTCGCCGGCGCTTCGCGTTACAATGAGCCCAGCATCGGCTGTCGTAAAAAATGGCTATCGGGAAAACTGGACAGATTGAAAGGAGCGTTCGATGTGCGATGACTCAGACCGTTTCCACGGCGGGATGCTGTTGGCGATTGGACTGCTGTCTTGGAGCAGTGTTGTCAGCTGGCTGGCGGGAGCGGTGGTTGCGGAGGATCATCCCTCCGCGCCGGATGCCCAGACCGGTCTGTTGCTGCACCTGGACGGCGATGCAGGCGACGCCAGCGGCGCGGAAAACCACGGCCGCATCCAGGGGCCGGTTACGTGGGAGGAAGGCCGGTTTGGCAAGTCGCTTCGCTTGGACGGCCGCGGTGGCGTCGTGATCGACGGCAGCGGAGCGACGCACGTCGGCGACCGCAGCTGGACCGTGGAATGCTGGTTTCGGCCGCTGAAGGAACAGCTGCCGAACGCGGTTCTGGTGGCCAGCGGTTGGGGGTACGAACGGATGTGGTATCTGCAGATCGGCGAAGGCGGACGATTGGTCGCTTCCTTCTCGGGCGGCCACTTCTCCGGCGCCGTCCGCAGCGAAGACGTATCCGCGACGCTGTTCGACGGCGCCTGGCATCATGCGGCGGCGGTGCTGGACCGCCAGCGCGGCGGCGAGGTGCGGTTGTACCTGGACGGGAAACGCCTCGCGGCACAGACGCCGGCCTGCTGTCCGCCAATTCTGTTCGACGAGGAACGGATGGGGATCGTGATCGGCAACATCGCCCCGTGGTATCTCGGCAAAGACGGCTACCGCGGCGAGATTGACGAGGTCCGGATCTCGGCGTGCGTCCGGCCGGCCTATACCTTAGCCGCGGACAGTCCGCCGCCGCCGGCGTCCCTCTGGAGCCAGCGCGTGGCGCCCGCCCTCGACCCGGCGCTGTCCGGATCGCCGTTGACGTTGCAGCCCCAGACCACACGCATCGCCTTGCCGGCACTGCACCCGGCGCGAGGCAATTTCCAAGCCGCGGAGGAACTTCAGCGGTGGCTGCGGAAAGGTTCCGGCACCACCGGCGGTTTCGAGATCGTTAACGAGGCGGCGATGGAGTCAAGCCAGGGCCAAGTCATCCTGGCGCTGGGCCGCACCGGCTGGACCGATCCGGCGGAATTAGATCGCCTGTCGCCGGACGGATTCATCGTGCGGCGGCAAGCGAACGTCATCTGCATCGCCGGCTCGACGTCGTCAGGAACCTATCACGGCGCGATGCGATTTCTGGACGACATCTGCGGCGTGCGGTTCTACTTGCCGACCGATCTGTTCACCAGCAGTCCGAACGGCGCCGCGGAAATCCCCACCGCACTGGATCTGCGATCCGACCCGTTCGTGCGTTCGGGCATGATCTCCGGATTGGCCGACGTCCCGGGCGACGGCGGCTGGTGGCGCCGCAACGCGGCCGTGCGGCGCCGCGGCGGAACACACCAGCACAACATGTTTACGCTGTTCGACCCGGCGCGATATGCCGCCACGTATCCCGAAATCTATCCCTTCCTCGACGGGCGCCGGCACATTCCAGCGGACCATCTGGATCAAGCTTGGCAGCCGTGTTTGTCGGCGGACCGCTTGGTCGAAGTCGCCGAAGATTCCGCGGTCCGATATTTCCGCCGCCAACCCAGCGCGGCCTACGTGGCCTGCAGCGTCCAGGACGGCCACGCGGTCTGCCAATGCGAAGTTTGCAGCGGCGTGTACGCGAAACACCAGACGGGCGGCCTGTCCCGCGCGCAAGCCGAGACGCACGGATTCTCCGAACTGTACTACGCGTTCATTCGCAGGCTCGCCTTGCGGCTCCAGGAGCAGGCGCCCGGCAAGCAGTTGGTCGCGCTCGTGTACGGTCCGGCTCGTATTCCACCCCAGGAAAAGATGCCGCCGAACGTCGTGTTATTTACAAACTTCCACATCGCGGAACTGGACGCGGATCGGATTCTGGAGACCGATCCGGCGACGGGCCTATCGCCGCTGGATTACGTGCTCCGCCGCTGCAATTCGTTCGGCAACCATGACTGGTATCAAGGCAACGGGTTCTTGATCCCGCGGATCTACAGCGGGTACTGGTCCCGATTCCTGCGGCACTTGGCGGAACGTGTCGAAACGGCGTACATGTACGCCGAGGCTTATCCAAACTGGGGCCTGGACGGTCCCAAGCTGTACATTCTGATGCGCCTGTGGTGGGACCCACGGCAGGATGTCGGCCTTCTGCTGCGGCAGTTTTGTCACGACATGTTCGGGCCTGCGGCCGAGCCGATGAGGGAGTACTTTACAGCGTTGGAACAGCTGTGGGTGACGCTGGACAACGTCAAGGGTCCCGAACGCAAGCTTTTTGTGTGGAGCCGGCAGTTTACGGCGGATGACGATGACCTGGCCGTCGTTCGGCGGTGCCGCGAGTTGCTACGGCAAGCCGCGGATCGCGCCGCCACCGACCCGCAGAAACAGCGGATCGCGCTTTTTGCCAAAACGTTTGACGTGCCGGCCACGCTGTACGAATTCACGGCCGCCGCGCGCGTGCCGCGCCAGGATGTGCAGGCATTCCTGCAACGCGTCGAACAGCACGTCCTGACTGATCCGCTGACGTTTTACGGCGCCGGACCGACAAACGACGACCTGCGGAAGCGCATCCAGGCGGCCTGCGACACGGCCACCGCCGGCGGCAAACGGATCGTCGACGACTGACGGCGATGCATCGGCTCACTTTACAGGCGATCGCGAGCTCAGTAGGCTCCCAACCAAATGCCTTATCGTGCCATCACGCCACAGGCGGCCGAATGCGCCAACCTGCTCGTCCCCGTCTGCTTCTCCGCCAGCTACATCGCCTACGCCTCGGCGCGGATGGAACCGGTCTTCTGCATCCTGGGCGAATCCTCGGGCGTCGCCGCGGCACAAGCGGTGCGCACAGGGCACTCGGTTCAAGCGGTGAACGTCAAGCAGCTCCAGAGCCGCCTGCTGGAACGCGGACAGGTTCTCGATTGGAAAACGCCATGAATCGTCGAAAACGAGCAGAAGATGCTCGAGGCACGCCGCGACCTCTTGCTCATCGCCGCCTCGCGCGGTACGGTAAGCTGTCGGCGTACCGGCCATTCATCCGCAGCAACAGCCCTGATCAGGACGATTCATCATGGCCACCGACAGCGACAGCATCGATGCGGCGTTGAGCATCCGTTCCCGACACATGCGACGGGTGCGCGACACGCGTTCGGTTCGCGAACGCCTGGTTGATTTTGCCAAATTACAGCAAGCTTCGTTCCGCGTGCTCAGCGCGTCGCCGCGCGGATATCAGCACTTTCTCCGTAGAAACGTGCATTCGCGCCGCGCGGAGGTGATCGATGGAGTGTGGAGACCCGTTTCACCTGCTCGACGTTCTCAACAGCCATAACGTGCCATTTGTTATCATCGGTGGCCACGCGGTAACGTACCACGGATTCGTGCGCGCCACCGAAGACACGGACATCGTGTTCCGGCGCACGCCCGAAAGTGAACTGTCGTTGTTGCGTGCCTTGGCCGAGGTGCATGCATGCTGGATCGGCAACGAACTCGACCCGGACACCGGTATCGAGCGCACTTTCCCCATCTCCCTGCCGTACATCCGCGGCAGCCGGATCATGATGCTCGTAACCGACTTCGGGTTTCTCGATCTTTTCGACTACATCCCGGGCTGTCCAGACCAGCCGGTCGAGCAGTTGTTCGACACCGCTGTGGAAGACGGACGCAACAAGTATGCTTCGTTGCAGTGGCTGCGAGCCATGAAGGCGGCTGCCGACCGCCCGAAGGACCGGATCGATCTGGAGAACCTTCCAGGGAACTCGTAGTCGGCGAGCCTGCGCTTCGTACCGGAAATCAGCCGCGGAACGGGTCTTTCTGGGGCCTCCTGTTTTCGAGTGCTTCGCGGGGAGAGAAACCTCCTATATACTGCACCTTTGCCGTGCTGATCGATGCCTGGTACGAATGGACCGAGGGGCGTCATCGGTTGCCCGAAGGGCAGACGGGTACCGCCTGCTTGGAGGCCAGCCGGACGTTCGGCACGGTCAATCGCTGACGGTTTACGCTCGGCTCGGGGCTCAGATAGAACATGAGGTGAAACATGATGAAGTGCTTATCGATTTGGCTCGTCTTGGGAATGGCTTCGTGCGCGTCCGCCGAACTCGAAGTGTGCGTGTCCGCGGATGCGGCAGGGGGCGGCGACGGCAGTCGCCAGAAGCCCCATCAAACGCTCACGCAAGCGCGTGACGCGATCCGCGCGCAACGCAAGGCGGGGACGCTGAAGAGCGGTGAAGCCGTAACGGTCCATGTGGAACCGGGTGTCTATCCGTTGCACGCCTCCTGGGAATTGGCTGCGGAGGACAGCGGCACGGCCGAAGCGCCGATCGTCTACCGAGCCCGCGAGGCCGGCAAAGTGCGGATTCAGGGCGGGATGGCATTGGAGCCTGGTTCGTTCAAGCCCGTAACGGATGCGGCAGTGATGTCACGATTGGACGCGGCGGTGCGGGACAAGGTGCGCGTGTGCGAACTCGCGGGCAAGGTGCCCGGCACATTTCCTGAGTTCAAAACGGCCTTTCGTGGAGCCCCGGCAGCTCCCTGGCTGTATGTGAACGGTCGCCCCATGACGCTGGCGCGCTGGCCCAACGCCGGCGCAAGCGATGCCGAGTGGGCAAGTTTCTCGAAGGCCGTCGATACCGGCCTGCCTAAGCCCGAGGCAGCCGATCCCGCCTTGCGGAAACCGCATCCGGGTTCTTTCCTGTTCGACGACCCGCGGCCCGCACGCTGGAACTTGTCGGAGGGCGTCTGGCTGCTCGGCTACTGGACGCATGACTGGAGCGACGAAGTGATCCGTATCGCCTCGTACGATACGGAAAACAAAATCATCGCACTGGCGGCACCACACTCCTACGGGATCAATGCCGGCACCTGGGGCGCGGCCAAACGCCGCTTCTTTGCCATGAATGCGCTGGAGGAGCTGGACGCTCCCGGCGAATGGTATCTGGATCGCTCCCGCAAGCTGCTTTACCTCTACTCCGACGGCGATCTGGCCACGGCGGAAATCGTGCTGGCGACCTTGACCGAACCGCTCGTTAAAGTGAATGGTGCCAAATACGTAAAGCTTGTGGGAATGAATTTCGAATACGGCCACGCCGACGGAATCCTCGCCAGGAACACCGAGCACTTGGAAATCACCGGCTGTGTGGTGGCGAATCTGGCTGGGGGCGGCATTTCGCTCGATGGAACGGCCTGTGCGGTGCGTTCCTGTGACGTGTTCCATATCGGCCGGGGAGGAATCTCGCTCAACGGCGGAGATCGCAAGTCGTTAACTCCGGCCAAAAACCTCGCGGAGAATAACCACATCCACCACTTCGGCATCTTTCAACGCACCTATGCGCCCGGGATTGGTGTGAACGGCTGCGGCCAGATCGCCCGCAACAACCGCATCCACGACGCGCCGCACAACGCCGTCCTGTACGGCGGCAACGAGCATCTGTTGGAACGGAACGAAGTGTATCGGGTGGTCATGGAGACGGGGGATGCCGGCGCGTTCTACACCGGCCGGGACTGGACGAGTCAGGGCAATGTGCTGCGGCACAATTTCATTCATCACCTCGGCAGCGGTCATGCCGAACACGTGAATACGATGGGGATCTATCTGGACGATTGCGACAGCGGCGACACGCTGGAGGGAAACGTGTTCTACCGCGCGGGCCGGGCGATGATGATCGGCGGTGGCCGCGATAACCCCGTCTTGAACAACCTGGTCGTGGATTGCCCGATCGGGCTGCACCTCGACGCGCGCGGCATGACGTGGAAACAATGGAACAATCCGGGGGACAGCAGTTGGCATCTGGAAGCCAAGGCCCAGCGGCTCAATTACACCGAACCGCCGTGGAGCACACGGTATCCGCGGCTGGCCGCGATTATGAACGAGGAGCCGCGCCAACCTCTGGGCAATACGATTCGCCGCAACGTGTTCGTCGACTGCGCCAAGCAGGTCTGCAGCTTTGACGGCAACGTGAGGAAGCTGCTCGACAAATTTGAGATCGCCGACAATCTGGCCGTGAACACGACCGGAGCGGTCAAGGATATGGCCAAACCGGTTGAATTCAAAGGCTTTGCCAATCTTGCAGGCACCACGGACAAGCCGATCGACCTCGGCCTTGACGATGTAGCCGCCCAGGGCTTCTCGGTGCGCTGGCAGGCGTGGATCCACAAGGAGCTGCCGTCCTTCGAGATGATCCCCTTTGAGAACATCGGGCTTTACCGAGACGAGTACCGGCAAACGTTGCCGACCCGCTAGCTTGAAGGATCAGAAATGGTGAAGTTGAACCGGGTAATGCTGACGGTCTGCCTGCTGGCCTGGGCAGGCCGCGGCTTGGACGCCGCTGCGACGAAGGATTCGCCGGTCAAATCGCCGGCGGTATGTATGGGCCAGGCGTGGGATGTCTCGTGGAAGCGGTTCTATCTTCCGCAGACGAAATTGTTCTATGACTATTTGAGCAGCTATGAGCCGGGCCGTGAACTGGCTCATCTGCCGACCGCCCGCGAAATCGCCCGGCAGTATCCCAACGAGTGCGGCTACGGCACGGGCATGGAGGACGGCATGATCTCCGCGGGCGTCATGCTCTCGTTGATCGTCGACCGGTATGCGGTTACCAACGACCAGACGCTAGGCGATCGCGCCGAGTCCGTGTTTCAGGGGATTCAACTCTGTGCCACCGTCCACGGAGTGCCGGGGTTTGTGGCCCGGGGGGTTTGTCCCGAAGACCTCCAGTCGATCTATCCGAATTCCTCGCGGGATCAGTACACGCATGCCGTTCATGGTCTCTGGCTTTACCTGCACAGTCCGTTGTGCGGTTCCACGACCAAGCTGGCGATCGGCGAGATTCTTTCGGCGATCGCCGATCGGATGACGCGGAATGTCACGCCGGAAAATGATTACGACTCGCTACGGGCCGATGGCACGCCGGATACGCGCGGGATCAGCCGAATGTGGAACGTTAAAGGGCACGAAGCGGCACGGCTACCGATGATCTATGCCGCCGCCTGGGACGCGACGGGCAAGCAGGAGTACTTCGATCTGTACCGAAAGTATCTGGCGCCGGCGGTCCAGCAATCGTTCGTCGTGGAAGAATGGCAGCCCACCTACGCCCTGTTGCAGATGCAGATCTCGCTGGAACTACTCAAGTCGCTGGAGCAAGATCCGGCGTTGCAAAGACAAATGAGCGAAGTCATGGCGGTGGTGTCGCAGCGCTGCGCAGCCCGCGCGCTCCGTGCGGATCAAGCTGCGTCGAAACTCGATCTGACCATGACCGGCAGCGACTGGCGCTCAGGCGAAGGCCTGGGTTCCAAGGGCCCGTATCGTCCGGTCTGGTACAACATCCGCGAAAGCGGCGAGGCCGCGCTGTCGCAATTGGTGGACCAAGGGGCGGCGTTCCCCGCTGAGCAACAGGCGATGCTGACGCGCGCTATCACCCGGCTGGATTATGACCAAGTGTCGAGCTGCGGCATTTTCTATCTTCAGGCAGCGTACTGGAAGGCTCGCCGCTGCGGGCTGATGAAATGAAGTGGCGCGGCCCATCCGTGGGGCTGACCGTGCTGATCGCTCAGGCAGCATACGTCCGCCGCGTCAGTGGCTTAAGACCGGCGAAGAAACACGTGTCGCCAAGATTGTAGTCGTCACGCTCCGCCGTGACGACAATGTCATCACGGCGGAGCGTGATGACCACATTGAAACCCCCCAAGGAATTTGGATTCCTCACCGGCGCCGCAATCTGCGGACGGGGGCCTCCTTTTTGGCACCGGAAGAGGGCGGGATCAGCGATCCCCACCGCTTCATCCGGTAAACACAAATTGCGGATAGGGATATGCGGTAGGAAATGTACCCCAGGATGGTCGCTATCAGCAGACAGCCCACCCACAACGGAACGGCGATCTGCGTGAATCGCTGCCAGTAGAACACCAGCCCGTCCCACCAGCCTTCCGGCGGCCTCGCCAATTCCCGCCACCAACGCGCTCTCACAGGTTCATAGCCAAGAATGAACCTGCCGACGACATAGCAATAGTAGTAGATCGGAATCATCGTCGCCGGGTTCGTGATCCAGACGATGGGCACACCGACGACCTTGTTGGCTCCCAGCAGCCACGCTAAAAACACGGCCAACGCCATCTGGAAGCCGACCGTCGGCGTAATCGCCACGAAAACGCCGATCGCGATCCCCAGTGCCAACCGGCGCGGCGGGTCGTCTGCATGCAGCACGTGATAAATGACAAAGGCTTGCAGCTGCCGCCGAAATAGACGCAACCGCAACCGTAAGTGTCGAATCATGATGACGCGAATAATACCGAAGACCGGCCGGCGGATTCAACGCCAGCCAACAGTGCCGCTTGCCCAGAACTCCGCTTGCCCAGAACTCCCAAACACACACAAACGGTCCTATTACGGCGATCCAGGACCGATCAACTAATCGTAGCCGCCACCAGGCACAGCAGCAACGCAGGCAGGTACAACACAGTGGCCCGTAACAGCCGTCGGGCGTTCTGCTCGCTCCGCCGGCGCAGGAATAACACGGCGAAAACGAGTTGGAGCATACCCAACAGCAGGGTCACGGCCAGATACCACCACCGGCCCTCGCCCGCCGTCAGCAGCGTCGTCGCCAAAGTGACCGGCAGCAGTGCCAAGCAAGTCGTGACCGCCTGTAACGCCGCTTGCAGGCCGCTGGGATCGACGACGGTCAGCATCCGCAACCCGGCGGTGGCGTATTGGTGACGATACATCCATGCAATGGCCATAAAGTGCGGAAATTGCCACAGAAATAGAATCAGGAACAGGGCGAGCCCGCGCGGGTCGGACGCGAAATTCAAGCTGCCGCCGACGGCCGACCAGCCGATCAACACCGGCAGCGCTCCGGCGATGGCGCCCACCGTCGTATTGCCAGCTGTCAAAGGCTTCAGCGGCGTGTAGATCCCAACGTACACGAACCAACACGCCAAGCCCCAAGCGGCGGCGATCCAATTGACCACGATGGCGAGATATCCAAAACCGACGACGGCGCAGACGGCCGCAAATACCGTCACCTCCGCCCCGCTCAAACGTCCCGCCGGAACCGGTCGCCGCGCCGTGCGCGGCATCACTGCATCTCGCCGCCACTCGCCCAGATGATTCAACGCTCCGGCACTGGCGGCTACCAGCAAGGTGCCGAACATGGCATGCACCACTTGCCAGCCGTCCGGCTGGCCCCACCGGGCAACCAGCGCCGACGCGGCGACGACCGTCAGCACCATGAACGCAATTCGAGGCTTGCTCAGTTGAACGTAATCGGCCACGCGAACCGGCCACCCCGCCCCCATCCGCCCGATTACCGCCGTCGAGGAACTCATGCCGCCGTACCTCCCGCCAAGGCCGCCTCAGCCGTCCGTAATGCGGACGCGCCATGCACTCGCCTGTGGACGCACAGCATGAGCCACACCGAGACGGCAATAATCAGAGAACCCATCGCCTGGTGCGCAGTCACCACCATCGTTTGCAACCATCCCTTGGCTTCGATCACCGCATAACGAGCCGTCCAGGCCCAATCCGGAACCCAGCCGGGCCAGTAATAGTTGACGACCCACGTGGCGCAACCGAGAACGAACTGACAGATGATCAACATCACCAGCGTATTGGCCAGTTTTCGCAGACCCGCCAGCCGATTCGGGCCACGGCCTACGCGCCACGCGACCGCAAGCGCCAAGACGGCGACGAGTCCGCCAACGACCAAGTGGCTGTAAACCGCCCAGCGAAAAAAATTGAGCGAAGCCGTCACGGGGATGTGACGCATTAAAGCGCCGATTACCAATTGAAGATACGCGACCGCCGCCGTGGTCACTGTCAGCCCCGTCACTGTCAGCCCCGTCACCGTCAGCCCAGGCAGACTGGCGAGATGCCACGCTTTGCCATTTCCGCGCACGTCGGCTTCCCGTCGGACGAGCTCGTCCGCGCCGGCGGATTCCTTCCATGTTCGCGAAGTTACCACGCACAGGGCCACACAAGTCGCAAGAAACCCCGGGCCGGCACATCCGTGGATCATCGCCAACTGGCGATCGTCCAGCAAGACGCGGAAGCCACCCAGACATCCCTGCACAATCACCGCGGCTAACGCGCCCAGCGAAAAATAACGCACCCAGACCCGGCTGTCCCAACGAAAGACGGCAACCACCAGGGCGATGTTCAGCATTCCCGACAGCACGCCCAACAAACGATGACCATGCTCGATGAACAGGTCCCAAGGACCCGCGATCCAGGTCTCCAGCGGATACAGCAGAAGATTGTAGCCGTAGGTCCCCGGCCAGTCTGGAACCGACATGCCCGCATCGTAAGTGGTCACCAACCCGCCCACCCAAATCAACGGAAACGTGACCGCCGCCAGCATGAACGCAATGCGGAAGGGCCAGGGATTTTCCGAAGGAAATGGAGGTGTAAAGGTCACGTTAGTACTGGTTTCAAGTTATCTCGGCGATGCTTGCAGCACGGGTCCTGCCACAGGACCCATACGGTATCGAATTCTTAGCCGTTTGCAAGCGATTGCCAAGACGGTACTTGTATACAGGAGGTGCGGATTATCAAATATCTCACAGAATCCACCTCCACGGGAGCCCTGCCATGCCTCGATTTGTATCAGCGCTGCAATGTTTGACGTTCGTCCTCATTGCACTCGTTTCCGTCGGTCAAGCTGCGGATCCGCCGGGCCCGGCCAGCTGCGAAATCACTCGCGAAACCCTGTTCGACCGCATTTATGGCGGTTGGACAGGTATGTTGATCGGCGGACTGGAGGGGTTGCCGCACGAGTTCAAGTACAACGATCGCCCGCGGGATTCATTGCCGGATTTCACGTTCTTGCCGCAAGGTGCTCGCTCCGACGACGACAATGACTTTGAATGGCCCCATCTCTGGTTCATGGACCAGGAGCAGGCGATCAAGCTGCCATACGCTCGAATCGTCGAAATCTGGAAGGCGAACATGAACCAAGGCATTTGGGTGGCCAATAAACGAGCTCGCGAGTTGATGGACCAGGGTCTGATCCCGCCGGAAACCGGAGACCCCAAACACAATCGGCACGCCACGTATAACTTGTCCGGCCAATTCTGTATCGAATCCTACGGTTTCCTTGCGCCGGGGATGCCTCAAACGGCAGCCGACATCGGCCTGCACTACGCGCGGATCGCCGTTTCGGGCGAGCCGCTGCAAGCGACCCGGTTCTGGACGGCTTTGATTAGCCTGTCCGCATTTCCCAAAGGCACGCTAGATGAAGCCTTGGCATGTGCCGTCGATGCGGTCGACCCGGACAGCGCGATGGCCGAGGTCGTGGCCGATGCCCGCCGCCTGTGTCGGCAACATCCCCAAGACTGGAAAACGGCCCGGCAGACACTGCACGACAAGTGGTTGGTCGAGCGCAAGTGGAACGGCAACTCGACACCTGTCAATGGCGCGATGGTCGCCCTGGCGCTGCTGTACGGCAACGGAGATTTCTACCGCACCCTGCAGTACGCCATGGCGCTGGGGCACGACGCCGATTGCAACGCCGCGACCGCCGGCGCGGTGCTGGGCTATCGGCTGGGTTTCCAGCACATCGCATCTTTGCCACAATATAAAATGCCCGACCGCTACGTGAATAAGACCCGCCCGGAACTGCCGCCGGAATCCAAGGTCTCCGCCCAAGCCGAGACGATTCTCCGAGTGAGCGAGCGCGTGATCCTGGCAAACGGCGGCGAACGAATTACGATCGACGGACAGCCTGGCTTCCGAATCCTCGCACAAACGCCGCGAGCGGATTGACGCGGACTGCCAGCGTTTCACACCTGATCGAGGAGACATTGCGACCATGACACGTTGGCTGACGCTCGTTACCGTCTTCGTTCTGCTGCCACCGGCCGTCGACTCTGCGGCATCCCCTGAGGCGTCCCCTGTGGCTTCGTTGTACCAGCGCGACCAGGACCTTCAGAAAACTTTGCTGGCCGCTCGCCAGCGATATGCTGCGTGGCTGACAGAACAGCCTGCGGCCCGCGCGGCGGTCGAGTTCAGTCCTTGGCTGGCAACGGTATCGCTGCCGGCGGCGGAAGCCGAGAAGCATGTCCAGCCGGCCGGCGCAATCGACCCCAACGCCCAGTACGCGGCTGGCCGGGCACTCTGGATTCCGCAAAACGAATTGGTCGACGGCAAGGCGGTCAAGTTCCTGTCGGGCTCGGGAGGCGCCGTGGTCTACCTCACGCGCACCGTGCGGGCCAAACAGCCGACGCGGCTGACCGTCGGGATCGGCGGCGGGGATCAACTGGACGTTTGGCTCAATGGACGTCAGGCCGCCTCTTCCTGTACTCACTTGGTCTCCGGGCGTTACGGATGCGGTCATCAAGTCGACGGCACGCGAGTCGATCAAATTCTCGCGAACCTGGACCTAGCGGCGGGAGAAAATGTGTTGCTGGTCCGCCTGACGCTTGGCGAAGATCCCTCGTTCTACTTCTCGGCGGCTCCGAATCCCGTGCCTCGAATCTGGGAACAGGTCCGCCGGGATTTCCCTGCCGACCAGAATCCGCTGCTGGATCTCGTCCACGCCGATTGGCTGGCCCCGCAGGGTTGGTTCGCTGCCTCCGGCAGCCAGTGGGAAGAGCAGCTGGTCGAACAGCTGGCCACCGACTGTGGCAATCACGGCGATTTGCTCCGTGCGGAACGCGATCAGCTGCGACAGGCTCAGGCCGACCGGAACAATCCGCGCTGGCTCAATTTGTGCGTCAAGGCATCGGTGCTGGCCATCCTGTGCCGCGATCTCGATCGGTTGCGGGCCGCCGTCCGGGAACTGGGGCGGTTGTATGCGGACACCTATCCGGCCGTCGAGTTGCTCGAGCGGCTGGACGAATGCGAACGCGAACTGACGGCGTTGGCCGCCGGACGGCTCGATCCGGTTGACGAGCCGACGCGCCGCCTGATGGCCGAAATGCCCGCGTTGCGGCGGCGCATGCTGGTCGATCTCAACCCGTTGCTGCGGGACAGTGAAATCCTGTTCGTCAAACGCTATACGTACAACAGCAAACATTATTACGACGATTTCCAGCACATCAGCCGCTGGGGCGGCAATCTGTGCGCGCTGTCGCTGGCCGACGGCCAAGTGCGGGAAATCGTACCGGAATTGGACGGCGGCGTGTTCGACCGCTTCGATCTGTCGTTCGACGCCCAGCGCATCGCGTTCGGCTATCGCCGGCCCGAGCGGGAAGGCTTTCGGCTGTGGGAGGTCGGCGTGGACGGCAGCGGTTTGCGCCAAGTCACTCAGCCGCCGGCCGACGAACAGCGGCGGATCGAGACGTACGGCAAGACCAGCACGGGCGACGGGTTTTACGGCTTGCTCGGATACCAGTTCTGGACCGACGACGTCCACCCGTGTTACCTGCCCGACGGCGGTTTCTGTTTCGCTTCGACGCGTTGCGAACGCGGCGTGCTCTGCACTCCGAATCATTACCTGGCATGTACCAACCTGTTCCGCATGAACGCCGACGGCGGCGACATGCGGCCGATTTCGTACGGGTCGCTCAGCGAGTTCACCCCGTCGATGCTGGAAGACGGGCGAATCCTGTACAACCGCTGGGAATACGTCTACAAGGGTATCGCCGCCGTCCAGCCGCTGTGGATCACGCGCCCGGACGGCTCGGGCAGCGAAGAGTTCTATGGCGCCAACGTCGCCAACCCGGGCGTGTTTTGGCAAGCGCGCCAAGTGCCCGGCCATCCGCGGTTGGCGGTCTGTATCGGTTGCGGCCACGAGCCGTTGGGGATCGGCCAAGTGCTGCTGCTGGACCTGAACAAAGAGAAACGCACGTTGGAGCCGATGCACAGCCTGACGCCCCACGTCAAGACGCAAAACCTGCGCGGCCTGTACCAGCTGCGCAACGGCGTGTGGCGCGAGGACATCTACGGCCCGTTCTACTCCGATCCCTATCCGCTGTCGGATAAATTCTTCCTGGTCTCGTGCAATCCGGACCGGCGATACAATGACCAAGCGGGATATGGCATCCATCTGCTGGACGCTTTCGGCAACCGTGTCCCGATCTACGACGATCCGGAGATCTCCTGCTGGCAGCCGGTACCGTTGCGGCCCCGCCAGACGCCGCCCGTGCTGCCCACCGTGGCGCCGGCGACGTCCACGCCGCCCGAGGACGCGTCGCTGGCGACGGTTTTCTTAAGCGACGTGTATCGCGGCTTGGACGGCGTGCCGCCGGGGACGATCAAGTACCTGCGGGTGCTCGAACAGGTGCCCAAGCCGTGGGCGGCCGAGGTTGATCCATGCCGCGGCGAAGACCGCGGGGCGGACGGGTTCGGCGGGCACGTGGTGGTCAGCTGGAACAGCCATATCTGGATCGCCGTGATGCACGGGATCGTATCCGTCGAGCCGGACGGCTCGGCCTGTTTCCAAGTTCCCGCCCATCGGAACTTGTTCTTCCAAGCCCTGGACGAGAATTTCATGGCCGTGCAGCGGATGCGGACATTCGTGAACTTCGAGGCGGGCGAGCAGCGCTCGTGCATCGGCTGTCACGAACATCGCCGGCAAGCCCCCGTGTCGCGCCAAGCGCTGGCCTCGCGCCGAACGCCGACACCGCCGATCGCTCAACCGGGCGAAACCGCGCCCCGCCCGCTGCACTATCCGTCCGACGTCCAGCCGATGCTGGACCGGCACTGCGTCCGCTGTCACGACGGTAGCGATCCCAAAGCTCCGCCCGATCTGCGCGGCGAACTGACCACGCTGTTCAGCCGCTCCTACGAAGGGCTGATGCAAGGCCAGTTCGTTCACCGAGTGCAAGAATGGAACGGCGGCTCGTATGCCATGCAGAATGCCGAAACCGTGCCGCCGTACGCCCACGGCGCGCACGGTAGCCCGTTGGTAAAGCTTCTCCGCGCGGGCCATTACGAAGTCCAGCTGTCCCAGGAGGACTGGATCAAGCTGGCCACGTGGCTGGACTGCGGCGCTCCGTACTATGGTTCGTACTATGGCCGGCGGCATCTGCGGTATCAAGGCCAACCGGACTTCCGGCCCGCGCCCACACTCGACGCCGCCTGTGGCATCCCGCCTGAATTCCCGGAACTCGCGCCACCCGAACCGTTGCCCGCTCGGCTGCTGGCAAGCTGGCCGTTGGGCGATGCGACGCCGGGCACCGTCGCCGACACGTCGGGGGAAGATCGCCACGCGAGTGCGGTCGGCGTGGTCAAGTGCGAAGGTCCGGACGGGCGGGGCGCAAGTCGTTTCGACGGCCGCAGCTACCTCGAATGCGACGCCCTGGGAGCCCACGATGCGATTTCCATTGCGTTGTGGGTTAAAGCCGGCACGCTCGGCAACCAGTGGAATCCGCTCTTGTTCTGCCACGAAGGTCAGCGCGGCGCGGTACACTTCAGCTTGCGGTCGGACGGCGTGCCGAACGTGGCCATCAATACGGGCGATTGGAACTGGACGCACTGCAAAGCTCGTGACACGCTGGCCGACGGCCGGTGGCACCATGTCGTGCTGGTCTGCGACGCCCGCCACGGCGGAAGTGTCCGCTTCTACGTCGATGGAAAGATCTCCAGCCGCGAACGCTTGAGCCTGGGCCAGCAATTGGACCTGTACCGCTTCCGCATCGGCGGCTGGAACCGCTGGGAGAAGATTCCGGCCAACAATTTCCACGGCGAGCTCAGCGATGTGCGGATCTATAGCGGTATGTTGACCGACGAGGAAGCCGCGCGCCTGGCCGCGGCCAAATCGTCATAGGCCAGCCCGCCGGATACCACAACACCTAATCTTTCACTTACGTGTGTGCCGGGTGATGGCATCCGTTACGATTCATGCTTGGTCGCTGCGCAGGGAACGGATGGCTGCCGGGCTGCACAGGTAGCGCGCGTGGTGCGGAGGCGCACACAGCTGGCGGACGCAGTTTCGGCCCGGAGGATTCCGGCGTGCGTGGCCGTTTGCTTCGTTTCCGGCTCGGTGGTGTTTTCTGCGCGGCAGTGGATGCTACAATACGGGCATTACGAGTGTTCGGAGGTTTCCATGACTTTGACAATCGATGTCGAGCTGCCAGGCGAACTCACTCGGTTCCGACTCCCCACAGCGGTTGCCGCGCGCTTGGACACACTGCTGCATCGCCAGGATTCTGGCGAATTGCTGACTGCGCGCGAGCGAGATGAGGCGGAAGGGCTGGTGAATTTGGCGGAATTCCTGACGCTGTTGCGGCTGCGAGCGGAGCGAATGACGCGGTGACGAACGTCTCTGCGAGTCTGCACGACAAGGTCGTGCGGCGCGCCGGCAATCGGTGCGAGTACTGTGGGCTGTCGCAAGTCGGCCAGGAAGCGGCGTTTCACATCGACCATGTGCTGCGGCGATCGACTGGCGGGCCGACGACCGCGGACAATCTGGCTCTGGCGTGTGTTTCGTGCTCGCTACGAAAATGGGCACGGCAAGCGGCTCTGGATCCTGAGTCCGGAAGGGACGTGCCGCTGTTCAACCCGCGAACGAAAACGGGACGGGAATCGTCTCGCAGAAGGGGCAAGCACGATCACCAGACTACGATCGCAACAACTTGATTTCGGGAGGAATGTACTATGCGGTATCGCGTCCTTATCGAACAGGATGAAGACGGCGTTTACGTCGCCGAAGTCCCCGCGCTTCCTGGCTGTATCTCGCAAGGGAGAACACGTAGCGAAGTCATCGGCAACATCAAAGAAGCTATCGGCGGGTATTTGGAGAGTCTCCAAGCACATGGGTTGACGGTCGAAGAGTTCCATGACATTTTGTGATTCAGTGTGGTGGCGGCGCGGTTCCGCTTTTCGACGATCTATGGGCTTTGATGCTGGGCAGTCGGCTTCCCACGTATCGGCTCCCGTTTTCACGCAGCTTGGGAAACGCACCGGCTGACGCGTTGGACCAAAGCTAAGGCGCCGCTCGAGAAGTTCAGTCCGATCAGTCGCGATGGATTCAAAATTCCTATCAGCCTCAGTCGGGAGACCGCGACGATGAAACGTTGGTGGCCGGTTCTTTCCGCTCTCGTCTTTCTGACGGCTTCGTCCGCCGGGCGGGGCGAGGATTCTCTGCCAGGGATTGTATTCGTGTCCGACGATATTTTCGGCCCGCGGCACGAGGCGAAAGAGTTGCCGCGGCACGGGACCAGCCACTGGCGCGAAGGCTATATGTACCATCGCGCGACCACCCAGCATCCGCTGGAACGGACGACCACGCCGACGCGGCCGGGGCGGAACCTGTACACGCTGGTCCCCGCCGGCCCGCAGGGGCGGCTGAAACGCATCACCCACTTGACCGAAGGCGAGGTGTTCGATCCCGAGCCGTCCTATGACAGTCGCAGGATTCTGTTCAGCATGCGCCGCGACGGCGAAGATTGGTTCCATCTGTACGAGATCGGAGCCGACGGCGCCGATCTGATGCAACTGACCGACGGGCCGTTTAACGATGTCTCCGGAGTGTACCTGCCCGACGGCCGGATCGTGTTCGTCAGCGACCGCGCAGGCTATCTGGAAGAGTACCACGAAGAGCGGACCGAGGTGCTCTGGGTCATGAACGGTAACGGCACGGGCATCGAGCAGCTGACGTTCAATCCGGGCACGGTCTTCGATCCCACGGTGCTGGCCGACGGCCGCATCCTGTTCAGTCTGTGGGACACGTTCCTGCTGAACGTCCCGCCGGCCGACAAGCACGAGACGTACCTGATGACCATCCGGCCCGACGGGACGGAAGAGAGCCACTACTTCGGCGCCGGCGAGCATGCGTTCTTCAGCCGCGAGCGGCATTCGGGCGTCGGGGTGACGCAGGCCGGCCAGTTGCCCGACGGCACGCTGCTGGTCCAGACCGAACTGGGGCCTTCGATCCTGGGCGGACCCGGGCGGCGGGCGATCGACGCGCTGTGGCCGGTCTTTCCCTGCGCGACTTCGATTCAACTTGGCGGCGCGACGCACCGCGTCCACTTGTCGCCCATCGGCAGCCGCAGCACGCCGTATCCGCTGCCCGACGGCCGGTTCCTGTTCTCCGCCACGCGGCCCGGCGAACGCGATTTGGGGATCTACCTGGCCGATCCGAAGACGCGGCGGACGCAGTTGGTGTTCAACGATCCGGAAAGGGCCGAGTTCGATGCGCGGCCGATTCTGTGGCCGCGTCCCCGCCCGCGCAGCTTGCCGCCCAAAGGTCCGTCCGCCCCGGCGGCACCACGCGGAGCGGCGGCAAACTCGTCCCCGGCCGCGCGTGTCGAAGTGACGGGCAAGGCCCGGTTTGTCGTCGCCAATGCCCGGCGCTCGGATCGTCCGGAACACGCGGCTGTGCTGCATCGGGCGCGGTACTTTCGCGTCGTCGAGGCGCTGCATACGGCGGTGACCAGTTCCAGTCATACCAGCCTGGCGACGCGGGTGTTGGGCGAGGTTCCGATCTTGCCGGACGGCTCGGCTTATTTCGAGGCGCCGAGCGACACGCCGCTGTTCTTGCAGCCGGTAGACGCCGCCGGACGGCTGATCGAATTCGAGTGGACTGAGCCCGAAACCTCGGTGCCCGTCGGATCGCGGCAGAATGTGCTCGAGTTGACCTATATCACCGCCCGGTCCGGCGAGGTCAAAGCGTGCCACGGCTGCCACGCGCCGCAACACGAAGCGACACCACCGCACAGCACGGTGGCGGCCCTGGGCTACCCGCCCGTCGTGGTCGAACGCGATGCCACCGATCTGTTGTACCGGCGGAACGAACCGGACGAGTACCGCGCAACGGCGCGCATCGGCGAGGCGCCGAAGTACCGCGACTGGCTGCACAGCGCGGATGCCGATCTGCGGCGGCGCGGTTGCGAGGTGCTGATGCTGCTCGAAGACGAAGCCCGCCCGGACGCGGCGACGATCGCCGATCTGCTGGATGACGACTCTGTTGCGGTGCGGCGGGCGGCGGCGCGGGCGCTGGCCCGGCTGGGCTCGCCCTCGTGCCTGCCGCGGCTGTTGCCAGCGCTGCAGGATACCGACTGGCAAGTGCGTTTTTCCGCAGCCATGGCCTGCGAGGCGATCACGGGCTGTGCTCCCGACGACGATCGCTTGAACCGGAACCAAGTCGAAATCGTCGGGGAAAGCTTCTCCGGGCCATATTATCAGGATTTGTGCGCACAACTCGGCGGAGCGGAGGGAGTCGAGCGGGCGCTGGGACAAGGCCCGGAATCGCAGCAAGCCCTCCACGCAGACGGTCCGCTCGAATTGCGGCGGCGATGGTTCGAAGCAGCGGGCCGGTTGGGTGCGGCTGCACCGGAAACGGCGCGGCAGATCGTCCGCGCCGCGCTCGATGTGCCGCTGCCGCCGCCCGTCCGGTTTGAACCGTGGCAGGGCCGTCGTCATCCGCTGGAAGGATCGCCGCCGGAGATCGGCGCGATCCGGGCGGCCGGATGGATGCGGGACGCCGTTGCGGTGCCGGAACTGATCCCCTGGCTGGCGCGGTCCGAGTTCCCGGATCACGCGGCGGAAGCCGCCCTGGCCTTGGGTCGCATTGGAACCTTCGAATCGGTGGCTGCCCTGCGGGACGCCCTGCGGCGCAGCGTGCCCGACCGCAAGCCATTCTTGAACCGCTATTTCCAGCACGGTCCACGGCCCGAAGAATACGCTTTGTTGCGGGCCCTGGCCGTGGCCGAAGCGGTCTTGCCGCTAGAGGATGTCGAACTGGTCATCGGATTGTTGCCCGGGAGTTTCCTGGAAAAACCCCGTTTCGAAGACCGTTTGCTGCCCGAGTCGCAACGGCTACTGTTGGGCCGGTTGCTGTTGGATCGGGCGAATCTCCGCCAGCGGGCGGTCGTGCTCCTGGTCGATGTGCTGCGCGACCGGAAACCCGCCGATGACGATCAACTCGCCGTCCAGATCCTGCGAGGGATCAACCTGGAGCGCCCCTATGCCGAGCATCATCGGCCGTTTCCCGTGGTACGGCAGATCGAGCCCGAACAAGCGCTGTGGCTGCTGGGATGTCTGGCCGTCGACCGGGCCGAGGTGCCGGAGGAGCTGGTCGTCCCGTTTCTGCGCAGCGAGAACTGGCGCGAGCGGATCGACGCAGCCGTGCTGTTGAACCTGCTGGGCTTCGCCAATCGCGCGGCCGAGGTGCTGATCGCCGAAGTGGACAAACCGTATCCGTTCGGCGAGATCATGGGGATTGGCAAGAGCCACTTCGATCCGAACTTTCGCGACAAGTGCTACCTGGTCATGGCGCTGGCGAGCCACGTGGATGACGTCGAGCGGTTGCGGACTTTTGCCGATCCCTTGAAACGGTACCGGGACATCCGTTACGGATTGGCGACCGGTTTGGCTCTGCGGGGCACGCCCGACGGCATCGGCCTGTTGGCAGAAATCGCCACCCGCGACCCGATCACCGTGGTCCGACGTCAAGCGCGTCAGGCACTGCGGACGATCCAAGAGACGCAGCAGATGGCCGGGCGGCCAGTGCCGGAGATCGGCTTGCCGCCTTCGTTGCCGCTGGAGGCATGGTATCCGCCGCGCGGGTTGAGCTGGCCGCCGCCGGTCGAGGAGCCGTTGCCGCCGGGCATGACCGAACTGGCAGGAGACTGTGATTGGGCTTCGCTGGCCCCCGCGGCACGGACGCTGGTTGTCGAGCCGCAGGACGGCTTCCAACGGCAGCTTGCGGAGGGGCTTCAAGCGGAAAATTACCGGAATCTGAACAACGCCAACAACCAAGCGCCGGGAGCGACACGGATGATGATCCGCGGCATGGCCGAGCTCGCGGACGCGGCCACGGCGCTGGCTGCCGCACGACCGGAAGTGGCGGAACCGGTGTTTTCCCAGTTGATCGCCTCGCCGTATCCGTTTGCCCACTATCTGGCGCTACGGGAGCGTTCCCGCGGGCGCTTTTCCGACTGCGACAAGGCACTGCTGGCGCTGCTCGAGCAATGCGTCGATTCGTCGGACACGGTGCGGTTCTATTGGACGTGCGAGGCGTTGGCAGATCGGCGATTGACCTCGGCGATCCCGGTGCTGGCGAGTTTGGCACAGGCGAAAAATCCGCTGGGCATTCACGGTCCTGCGGGAATGGGGCACGGTTATCCGGCGGCCCGGGGGGTTGGCCGGCTGGCTGCTGCGGTGGAGCATCCGCAGGTGCAACAGTTATTGAGCAGCGGCAACATCTGGGTCCGCGCCGGCGTCCTGGCCGGGTTGACCGAATCCAGTGCGGCGGGGATCGAACGGCTGTTGGAGCAAATACTCAAAGACGCTCCGCCAGCCGTGATCGTCGACCACGCCCGCGTCGGGCTGAGGCTAAACCATTCCGATCCCTGATATGCACATTGTGCCCGCGTTTGCGTGTTTCCCCTTACGTCCCCTGGCAATCGTATCCATGCCAGGATTCGCTTGATTTGAGGCAACGCGAACCTCATACAGCCTAGGACCTCTGGCCCGCCGACACGGGTGGCTTCACACCTCGACCCACTTGCCGGGGATCGGGACCGGGTAGTTGCCTGCGGCGTCCGGTTGCACAGGCGCCGGGCCGCCGAACTGCAACTGGTCCACAATCGGCGAGAAGGCAAAGGTCGAAGCGAGCATTTCTTGCCAGGTGATCGTGCGTCCCATGTGAGCCGCGGCCCGGCCCATGATCGCGGCCAAGTTGGCTTGGATTGCGCGCTCGGCTTCGTTGTGCGGACGATCCTCGCGAATGGCTTCCAGCAAGTTTTTCCATTCGGCCTGCCAGGGGCTGCGCGGTTCGCGTTCGGCGGCCCAATCGATTTGGGTGTCGTCGATCTCCCGGCCCTTGTAAATATGAACCGTCGCACGATGCACGTCACCCGAGAACTGCGCCGCGCGCTTGCTGCCGTGAATGAACGTGGCAAAGGGCGACACGCCTTCGACCACCGCTTTGCCGCCGTCGGCGAACGTGTACTCGATGGAGTAATCGTTGATGTTTTGGCTGCAGTTGCCGGGCCGGCTCGGCGGGTTGCCTTTGCCGGTGGCGGATACCGGCCAGCCGTCTTTGATCCAGCAGCATTCGTCAATCTGGTGGATCAACAGTTCCAGCAGCATGCCGGATGAAACCCAGAGGAAATGCACGCGGTTGCGGATCTGCCAAGCGACATGATCCGCCTCGGCCGGCGGCTGGGCCAGGAAATGGGTGCCGCAATCGCGCGTGGCGCGAACCAGGGGGATGTCGCCCAAGTCGCCGGCGCGAAGCTTTTCGATCAATGCTTGCCGGGCGACGCTGTGCCGGCATTGAAGCCCCGCGGCAATCTTGAGATTCCGCTTCTTCGCTTCCTCGCCCGCGGCCAGAATTCGGCGGCAGCCCGCCGGATCCGGCGCGAACGTTTTCTCCATGAAGACGTTCACGCCTTTCTTTACCGCATACTCGATCTGCGCCGGGCGGCAATACGCATACGCGGTGAGCATCGCCACGTCCCCGGGACGCAGGCAATCGATCGCGTGGCGGTACGCGTCGAAGCCGGCGAAACGGCGCTCCGGAGGAACGTCGACGCGATCGGAAAAGGGCTTGTGCAGCGCCGCGTGGGAACTGCTGAGGCGATCCTCGGTCAGGTCGGCCATTGCGTACAGGCTGACCGGGCCGGCCGCCACGGAAAAGGCGTCGGCGACCGCTCCGCGGCCTCGGCCGCCGCAGCCGATCAGCGCCAGCCGGATCGTGTTGTCTTCCGCAGCATGCACGCGCGGGATGCCGGCGCCGGCAAGCACGGAGCCGAGGGCGACTGCTCCGCCGAGTTTGAGTGCCCCGCGGCGAGAGGTCACGGTATTCGTCCGATTGGCCGAGTTGGTTTTGCGACTCACGGTCATGCTCCTTGTGTGGGTGGCTGTGGTTAGCAAGGCTTGGACCCTATCGCGATGCCAAGCCCGATAGCGGTTCGCACCGCTGCATCATAACCGGTGGACTCAAGTGGCGAAAGCTATGCGAGCCCGCAACGGGGTCGAAACAGATCCGGCGGCCGGATCCGCTCGCCCGGCCGCGGTCCGACGCGGGCATGATTCCTTCCCAAGGATTCCTTCCCGCTCGCTGCCACAGCGGGCCTTTGCACGATACAATGAAACCCGCCACCACTGCACACCACACGCCGAAGTTCGGAGGGCAGACGCACGATGATGAAATATTCCGTCGTTACCGGGACCGTGGCGGTATTCGCGACGGTATTCGCAACGGTGCTGTCCGCCCGGGCGGCGGAGATCGTCGTGAGTCCGCCCGCCGAGGGCTTTGCCAACGGCGCGTTGGCCTCGGCGCTCGCCCAGGCATCGCCCGGCGACCGGGTTGTGCTGCGTGGGGGCGAGTATCGTCTCGACGGCCCTCTTTCCTTTCCGCGAGCCGGCGTGGCGGGGCGGCCGATCACGCTGGGCGCCGCCCCCGGCGAGTATGTTGCGCTTCTGGGTTCGGTGCGGCTCACCGGCTGGGAGCAGCATGCCGGCAACATCTGGAAGGTGAAGCATCCGCCGAAGCACGTCAAGGGGCTGTACCAAGACTCCGACCGGCTCACACATCCGCGGCCCGACTGGGGCAAGCGAGAAGATCCGCCCCTCGCGGAACTGAAGACCCCCGGCACTTGGACGCAAGACGACGATTGGATCTATCTCTGGTCCCGCGAGGGCGACACGCCCGATCGGCACCGCATCGAAGCGTCGCAGCAGATCGTGATGAACGTGAACAAGCCGTGGATCCGCGTGGAAGGGCTGCACATGTTCTTCGGCCAACACGTGGCCTGCGAAATCACCGCCGACCATTGCGAAGTCGTGGCGTGCGAGATCGCCCACTGCTCGAACTCCGTCGACAACTCGTACAACGCCTATTTCTCGGGCTGCTCGCATTCGGCATTCCGCGATTGCCGGATGCACGACTCGTTTTATTGGGGCGACCACGGTTCGAACTCGCACACCATGTCGACAATCAACTGCGGCGATCGCGGGCCGAACTTCGTCGACGGTTGCGAGATCTTCAACGGCGGCCTCGGCGTCGGCTCCAAAGGTGCCGTGCGTGAGCTGGTTGTCACGGGTTGCCGCATCTACGACCAGGTCAACGGCATCGTGATCACGGGCGAGCGTTCCAGCGGTCCCGGCGCCGGCAAGATCGACCGGGGGCATTACCTCATTTGGCAGAACCGCATTTCCGACTGCGAAAAGGGCGTCTGGATCAGTTCGGGCACGACCCACGAAGATCGCATCTGGGGGAATTTGATCGAACGCTGCGGCGCCGGTTTCAGCATGCGGAATATCGCTGCGTTTCCCGACAGGCCGCACTTGGCCAACAACATCTTCCGCTCCAACGGCACCGCCATCTATATGGTCGGCCAGCGCGATGGAACCGAGCAGATCTCGGCCTTTGTCCAGGCCGGCTTTCTTTCTCACAACAATCTGTTCTCCGGCAACCAAGCCGATTGGCAAAGTCCGCTCACGTGGAGCAGGAGCCTTGACCTTTCGCTGGCAAAGGTCCAGGCGTTCAACGACTTTCCACTCGAACAGGCCTCGCAAGCGGCCGAGCCGAATCTCGACAAGTTCGGCCGCTCGAGGGACGGCTGCCCGGCGCTAGAGCGAGGCGCAGAACTCGCGCTGCCGGATTATCTCCGGAAACCGGAGGCGTGGCACATCGGCCTCGGGCGACAAGCCGCGCGGGCGGAACGCCCTCAGCCGCAACTGACGCTGTCGATCGCCGGCTCGCCCTTGTCGGTGGGAATCGGCGAGCGAGTGGAACTCCGAGCGGTCCTGGAGAACGAATTCTCGGATCGGCCGATCGACCTCGGTGGCGGGTGCGATTTGATCCTCACGTTTCATTTTCGTTACCGTGGGGGCCACCGGGACAAGCAGGAACTGTACCGTTGCCGCATCGAGCTGCCCGCGCGGAAGCTGGAACCGGGTGAGACGCTTGACCTGACCCAACTCCCCGGCTGGAAGACTCCGATAAACGGCAATCTCGGCGACGCATTTCATCTGCGGATCGATACCGATCCATGGCGTCGCGGCGCTCGGCTCGGCGCGACCGCACGCTTCGTTCGCCGCGAAGAGGAGACAAGCCGGGCTCTGCAGAAGCTCACCGACGTCATCCACTCCAAAGAAGTGCTTCCCGTTGAGTTCCTGGTTCGTGGCCGTATCCCGTCAAATCCGGCGGATTAACCACGATGCATCAGGCTCAAATTTTTCCCGCTCCGCTTTCTTACACCCAAGGAGACAAACCATGAGACTCAAGAATCTGACAACGGCTGCCATGCTGGTGCTGGCGATCGGCTGTTTTGCGGCGGGCGCTCGAGCCGCCGGCCAGGAGGACGGTTGGATCGCGTTGTTCGACGGCCAGGACCTTTCGGCCTGGGACAATGGAGCCGGCGGCACACCGGGCGCGGGCTGGATCATCGAAGACGGCACGCTGGTCCGCGCGAAACCGGCGGGTTATGTCTGGACGAAAGAGAAGTTCGGCGATTTCGTGCTCGAACTGGAATTCAAGACCGAAGGCAATAGCGGCGTCTTTTTCCGGACCGGCAATCCTCGCGACTGTGTCCAAACCGGCCTGGAGATGCAGGTCGATCGGCCCACGGAAAAGCCCGGCAAGCACAGTGTGGGGGCGTTGTACGATGCCTTGGCGCCCAGCAAGAATGCGGCGGTGACCGGCTGGAACAAAGTCGTCGTCACGTGCCGCGGCAGCAAGGTGACCATCGACATGAACGGTGAGCGGATTATCGACGCCGATCTGGACCAGTGGGATCGGGCCGGTCAGAATCCGGACGGCTCGAAGAACAAGTACCGCAACGCCTTGAAGGACTTCCCCCGCGAGGGGCACATCGGCTTGCAGGAACACGGCGCGGTGGTCGCCTATCGCAACATCCGCGTCAAGCTGTTGAAGTAACGCAGGCGAACCTTCGCTGGCGGCGCTGGACCTACGGGACGGGGCGATACGATCCGAAATGGGCGGCGGGGACGGCGTCCACGCGTTCGGCCGAACCGGGAAGTTGCCAGCCTAGCCGGATCGCGCCGCCGGAATCGGCTTTGTAAAAGTGCAGGATCTTGAAGTAGCAGGGCTTGTTGGCTTCCAACTCGATCCGCGGCGAAGTGGCAGCTTGCCCGGCTCGGTTCGCGACGACCTCTTGCAGCGTATCCTGGGCGGGAGCGGATCGCTGCAGGTACAGCGTCGCTTGGCCGCTGGCTTCCAGCAGCAGGGTATAGTCGCCTCGCTCGGGCGGAAAAAGGAAACCTTGCATGCAGGCCAGACAATCTCCGTCACCCACCGCGGCGAGATAGGAAATCGCTTCTTCGATCGTGCTGGTCTGATCCGGCTTGCTTCGTAACACCGATTCCAATGCGAGGCGTGACACGGCCGGCGAGACGTCGTGCCAAGTTTCGCAGACCAATTTGCCGTTGGGTAATCTCGGCGGCGCCGGCGGCGGCTGAAAGTTGCCGTCAACAATCGCCTGGAAATCCGCACCGGCCAGGCGATAGTCAAAGACGCGGAGGTCGTCCAGCACGCCGGAGACACCCGTCACTATCGTTCGCCCCCAGGACGCGGGAACCGTTTCCGCATACTGCTGACAGCCGCGATGCGCGCCGTTGACGTAGTAATGCAGCTGTCGAAACCGGGCTGAATAGGACAGCCCCAGATGGATCCAGGAATCCAAGCCGGCCGACAGATCGACGCTTCGGAATCCCCCGGTGGTCTCGTCGGTGCCGGGCCCCGGCAGCGGTTTGTGGCCGCCGATTTCTACGCATGGAAATCCGTCTCGGACGAACAGCACGATCGTTTCGCCACTGATCAGCGCCGCGTCTTGCGCAGGCAGGCCTGCGAGATTCATCCACAAACAAAAGGAGAACTCACTGGCGCCATTCAGGATCGGAGCACCAACCTCGAATCGCAGCTCCGGCGTAAACTGAAGTGCCTGGCCTGCACGACCGGCCACATAATCGGCTGCGCCGATCGCAAGGCCGTCATGCCGCAGCCCCGTCTTGTCCCCGGTATCGTTGTCGAACGGCCAGTGAGCGACCATGCGCCCAAAGCCGCTGGGAAAGCCCCCGGTTGCGGCCGCTCGCAGTTCAGCGTCGGAAGGCGGACCTGCCATCAGCGGCAGCTCCGGGGGCTCCGTCGCCGGCTGCGGCGGTTCCTGAACGAGCGGCGGACCGGATGGCGCGGGCTCCGCATTCATCGTGTCGGCGGGCGATCCGGCTGCCGGCAGCGGCGTCGGCTCAGCCGGCGCCAGATCCATTTCCGTCGTGACGGCCGGGGGGATGATGCCTGGCGCCGGCGGTACAACGGCGGCAATTTCCCGCCGCCAGCGCGGCCGGTACTCGCGGTGAACTCCGCTGACCAGCGTGATGCTGTCAAACACCTCCTGATAGCCCGTCCGCCGCAAGATCAGGCGATGTCGGCCGGCGTCCAGCGTCAATTCGGATTCCGGCGGCAAAGGCTGAGGTTGGTCGTCAAGCAAGAATGTCGTGATCTCGTTCCGCTCCTCGGCGGTCAGCACCAGCGTCAGAATCGGCCGTGGCGACGCAGCTCTTGGAATTGCTTTGTTACGAGTTGTTCGGACCCGGCTCTCGTCGCCCGGTGAAGGCAGGAACAGGATCGTGATCAGGCCTCCAAGAATCCCCAGCGCGGCCAAGCCGGCAACGGCAACGTACGTTTGTCGGTTGGCCGGTCGTCCAGCGCCGCCGGACCGCGCGGTTTCATTTTCATCCTCGCCGCTTCGGACCTGGTTCTCGCGGACAATCGGAGCGCCGCGCATCTTCAACGATGGCGGGCTCCTACGGTCAGATGGCTGAAGTGCAGCCCCGCCAAAATCAATGTGTGGGGGCTCCACAACCTGCGGCGGCGCCGGAACTGAAAATGCAGGCGGCTCAAAAACAGGAGGAAGGGCGGCCTGGGTGGGCTGCGGAGGAGGCGTGACTCTGGGA
>Ga0366819_10201_pt1 | contig 28945 bp, 25 predicted proteins | sample TotcelFGM3001N15_FD_207091 | JGI IMG/M metagenome (GOLD analysis project Ga0366819, IMG submission 207091) | Enriched cells from coal bed in the Powder River Basin, Montana, United States - Total cells FGM rep3 HSBNCT.FGM.300.1.N15 ... | reverse complement strand
TCCTCTACGAGGCCCTCAAGGCAAAGGGGCCGGGAGCGGCGGCCCAAACCCTGCTCTTTCCCCGGGTGGTGGAGGTCACCCCCGGCCAGGCGGATTGGGTCAAGGCCAACCTTCCGCATCTGGCCCAGGCCGGGCTGACCTTGGAGCCCTTCGGGGGGGCGAGCTTTCTGATCACCGCGGTGCCGGCGGCCCTGGCCCATGCCGACCTGGAGGCGGTGGTGGCCGAGGCGGTGGAGGCCCTGGCGCCGTCCAAGAGCTTCACCCGGCCCCAGGAGGTGAGGGAGGCGGCCCTCCAGATCATGGCCTGCCGGGGGGCGGTCAAGGCCGGGGAGGTTCTGGCCCCCGAGGCCATCGCCGCCCTGATGGTCCGGTTGGACGAGATTGCGGTCTCCTCCCACTGCCCCCACGGGCGGCCCCTGTGGCGCCTCATGAGCTACGACGACATCCGGCAGAGCTTTCGCCGGTAGAAGATTGGGGGAAAAGGTGAAAAGGGAAAAAGGCGCAAAGGGAACAAGCTTTTCCAAAGTAATCTTTTCCTTTTCCCCTCTTCCCCTTTTCCCCTTGGGTAATGGCAACAAGAAGGCCCGGGCGCCTGGGACGTTTGCATGGAACTAACTTTTCCCCCCGCCGGGGAAAAACCCCGGGTGGCGGTGCTGGTGGGCGCCACCGCGGTGGGCAAGACCGCGGTGGCCCTGGCCCTGGCGGCTGGCTTAGGCGCGGAGATCGTCAACGCCGACTCCCTCCAGGTCTACCGGGAGATGGACATCGGCACCGCCAAGCCCAGCCGCGAGGAGCGGGCCCGGGTGCCCCACCACCTCATCGACGTGGCGGACCCCCCGGAGCCTTTTGACGCGGCCCGCTTTTGCCGGGAAGGGCGGGCCGTCCTGGACGATCTGGCCCGGCGGGGAACGCCGCCGCTGGTGGTGGGCGGCACCGGCCTCTATCTCAAGGCGCTGCTCCGCGGCCTGTTCGCCGAAGGCGAACCGGCCCCGGGGGTCAGGGACCGGGTGCGCCAAGAGTTGGCGTCCTTGGGGCTGCCCGTCCTGTATGCCCGCCTCATCCACCTGGACCCGGCCACCGCCGCCCGGCTTCACCCCCACGACACCTACCGGGTAGTCCGGGCCCTGGAGGTGATGGCGGCCACCGGCAAACCCCTGTCGGAGTTCATCGAGGCCCACCGCTTTCAGGACGCGCCCTATGAGGTGCTGAAGCTGGGCCTGATGCTGCCCCGGGAGGAACTCTACCGCCGGATCGAACTCCGGGTGGAACTCATGCTGGAGGCCGGATGGCTCGATGAAATCGAAGGGCTGCTGCGCCGCTACCCCCCGGACCTAAAGCCCCTGCAGGCCCTGGGTTACCGTCACCTGATCAACTACCTCACCGGCCGCTGGAGTTGGGACGAGGCCTTGACGCTCCTTGCCCGGGATACCCGCCGTTACGCCAAGCGCCAGCTCACCTGGTTCGGTTCCGACCCGGAGGTCCGCTGGTTTTACCCCGACCAGGTGGAGGAAATGGCGGAAGCCCTGGCCGAGTTTTTCGGGTAAGTTCTCCCGCCCGTTGGCCTGAGCCGGGAAGGCCGCCCCACCCAAAAAACCGTCGCCACCTTCCTCCTACGAGTCTGTCAAATTTTGTGAAAATTTGCTCAAAGTATCTTGATTGACAGTTGTGCAAAAATACCCTAACGTGGTCACAAAATTGAAAGGAGGTGAGCGCGAGCTGATGAGGTTTTAAGGGGTAACATATTTAATCAGTTCAGAAATCATACCACTTTTATTCCTGAACTCCAAAAACCCGACATGAGGTGAACTATGGGGATTACCCGCAGGACGTTTATCAAGGGTTTGGGAAGCGGCATTACCGCGGTGGGTCTCTCGGACGTCTTCCTGCCGCGCTCCGGGTGGGCCGGGGCCGTGCATCCCGCCAAGACCAAGGACACGCAAGTCACCACCTCCATCTGCCCCTTTTGCGGCGTGGGTTGCGGCCTCATCGCCCACACCAAAGGGGGCAAACTCATCAACGTGGAAGGCGACCCCGACCACCCCATCAACCAGGGGTCCCTGTGCAGTAAAGGCCAGGCGGTCTTCGAGGTGGTTACCAGCCCCAGGCGCCTGAAGAAGGTGAAGTACCGGGCCCCGGGATCGGACCATTGGGAAGAAAAAAGCCTGGATTGGGCCATGACCACCCTGGCCCAGCGCATCAAGGCCACCCGGGACGCCGCCTTCGTCACCAAGTCCCCCACCGGGGTGACGGTGAACCGCACCGAGACCCTGGCCTCCATCGGGGGGGCCGCCATCAACAACGAAGAATGCTATCTCCTGGCCAAGCTCACCCGGGCCCTGGGCATCGTCTACTTAGAACACCAGGCCCGGCTCTGACACTCTTCCACGGTGGCCTCGTTGGGGCCCACGTTCGGAAGAGGGGCCATGACCAACCACTGGAACGATCTCGCCAACAGTGATTGCGTCATGATCATCGGCTGCAACCCGGCTGAAAACCATCCCATCAGTTTCAAATGGATCACCAAGGCCATGGACCAGGGGGCCAAGCTCATCGTGGTGGACCCGCGCTTCACCCGCTCGGCGGCCAAGGCCGACCAGTACGTGCGCCTCCGACCCGGCACCGACATCGCCCTGATGGGGGGGCTGATCAACTATGTATTAGAGAACAATCTCTTCCATAAGGAGTGCGTCGCCAATTATACCAACGCCGCTTTTGTGGTGAACAAAGACTTTGCCTTTCAGGACGGCCTCTTTTCCGGTTATGACAAATTGAAGCGGGCGTATGATCCGGCCACCTGGAGCTACGAGGAGGACGCGGAAAAAAAGCCGGTCACCGACCCCACCCTGACCAACCCCCGGTGCGTCTTCCAGATCATGAAGCAGTTTTACGCCCGGTACACCCCGGAATTGGTAGAGGAAGTCACCGGCGTCCCCAAAAAGCAGCTCCTGGAGCTGGCGGCGCTCTACGGCGCCACCGGGCAGCCGGGCAAGGCCGGCACCCTGCTCTACGCCATGGGCGGCACCCAGCACACTACCGGGGTGCAGATCATCCGCAGCTATACGCTCTTGCAGCAACTGCTGGGGAACATGGGGATTCCCGGCGGCGGCATCAACGCCCTCCGGGGGGAGAGCAACGTCCAGGGCTCCACGGACATGGCGTTGTTGTTCCATATTGTCCCGGGGTACCTGCCGGTGCCCTCCGAGGCCACCCCCACCCTGAAGGATTATAATGACACCACTCCCAAAGGCGGCTACTGGACTAACCGTCCCAAGTTCTTCGTCAGCCTGCTCAAGGCCTTCTGGGGGGATGCGGCCACCCCGGCCAATGATTTCGCCTACGACTACCTGCCCAAGGTGGGCAAGGGCTATCAAAACTCCGGCTACTCCTGGATCCCCCTGTTCGAGTCCATGGGGGAGGGCGGCATCAAGGGCCTGATGGTCTGGGGCATGAACCCGGCGGTGAGTTCCCCCAATCTCAACCAGGCCTATGATGCCCTGGCCAAGCTGGAGTGGCTGGCGGCCTTCGACCTCTGGGAGACCGACACCTCGGTGTTCTGGAAGCGGCCCGGGGCCAAAACCAAGGATATCAAGACCGAGGTCTTTCTGTTCCCGGCGGCGGACTCTATGGAGAAGGAGGGCAGCATCAGCAACAGCGGCCGCTGGCTCCAGTGGCGCTACCAGGCGGTGAAGCCCCATGGCGACGCCCAGAGCGACCTGTGGTATATCAACCGGCTGGCCCTGGAGTTAAAGAAGCTCTATCAAGACGATCCCAAGGCGGTCTTTCCAGACCCCATCGTCAAGCTGAACTGGAACTACGGAGACGATCCGGACGTACACCTGGTAGCCAAGGAGATCAACGGCTACACCGTGGCGGACAAAAAGCAAGTGGTCAACTTCACCAAGCTCACCGACGACGGCGCCACTGCCTGCGGTTGCTGGATCTACTCCGGGTCCTATCCCGGGCCGGACAAGAAGGACAACAAGGCCGCGGCCCGGGACAAGAAGGACCCCAGCGGCCTGGGGCTCTATCCCGGTTGGGCTTTTGCCTGGCCGGTAAACCGGCGGATAATCTACAACCGCTGCTCCCTGGACCCCCAGGGGCAGCCCTGGAACAAGGACAAGGCCCTCTTTACGTGGGACCCGGCGGCCAAGTCCTGGACCAAGTTCGACGTGCCGGATTTCGGCTGGATCGACGCCAAGACCAAAGAGCAGATTCCGCCGGAGGTGTCGGCTAAGGCGCCGTTCATTATGCTCCCCGAAGGCAAGAGCCGGATCTTCGTGCCTGCCGGGGCCTGTAAAGAAGGGCCTTTGCCCGAGCACTACGAAGCTCTGGAGTGCCCGTATGTAAACCATGTGTCGGCTCAGCAGTCCAACCCGGTGATGAAGGTGTGGAAATCGGAGTTCGATAGGGTGGCCCAGGTCTGCGATCCCAAGTTTCCCATCATCGCCACCACCTTCCGGGTGACGGAACACTGGCAGGCCGGGGCCATGACCCGGAACCTCACCTGGCAGGCGGAGATGATGCCCGAGATGTTTGTGGAGATCAGCCCGTCTTTGGCCAAGGCCAAAGGCATCAAGGCAGGTGACTGGATCAAGGTTAAATCCATCCGAGGCGAAGTGATGGCCCGAGCCGACGTCACCCACCGAGTGGCGCCCTTTACCTGCGGCAAGTCCGGCCGCCAGAGCACCGTGGAGATGGTGGCCCTGCCCTGGCATTTCGGATTCGCCGGCCTGACCACCGGCGGTCCCAATCCGCAGGGCAATTACGCTGCCAACCAGTTGGCCCCCATGGTGGGGGACGCCAACACCATGATCCCGGAATACAAGGTGTTCCTGGTGGATGTGCAAAAGGTCTAAGAGGCCGCAAGGGAGACTGCCATGAGTAAAGCCATGTTGATCGATACGACTCGCTGTATCGGTTGCCGGGCCTGCCAGGTGGCCTGCAAGAGCTGGCACAGCCTGCCGGGTGAACGCACGACCTTCAGCGAGACCTGGAGCAACCCCAAATATATGAACAGCAACAACTACACCCGGGTCATCTTCCGGGAGGTGGCTCAACCTGAAGGAAAGCTCAACTGGTACTTTGTCAAGCGCCAGTGCATGCACTGCCAGGACCCGGCCTGCGAGAGCGTCTGCCCGGTGGGGGCGCTGACCAAACTGAAAAGCGGTCCGGTGGTTTATGACGATGACCGCTGCATCGGCTGCCGCTACTGCATGATGGCCTGCCCCTTCCAGGTGCCCAAGTTCGAGTGGGGCAAAGCGGTGCCGTTGATCCGGAAATGCGACTTCTGCGCCGACCGGATCGAGATCGGCCTGGCGCCGAGCTGCGCCACCACCTGCCCCAGCCAGGCCCTGGTCTTCGGGGATCGGGCCGCGCTCCTCAAGGAAGCCCACCGCCGCATCGGGACCCACCCGGGAAAGTATTACCCCGAGGTGTACGGCGAAAAGATCGTCGGGGGTACGGCCCAACTCTATCTGACGCCGGTGTCTTTTGAGGCCCTGAAGCTTGACCGCCGGGGTTTCCGCACCGACCTGGGGAACGTGCCCTACGGCATCTACGGCCGGGAGTGGATGTCCAAGGTGCCTTGGATCGCCCTGAGCGTGGGGGGGCTGGCCGTCGGCCTCCACTACCTCAACCAGCGCCGCGCCGAAGTGCAGGACCAGAAATCCCAGGAAGACAAGGAGGACTGAGCCATGGCCGAAAACAAAGAAAAATGGTACCCGGGAGAAGGAAAGTTGACCACCGGACGCGCCGTCCTCTATATCATCCTGATGCTGGGCCTGATCTCCGCCGTGATCCGGCTCTTCTTTGGGCTGGGGGCCACCACCAACCTCAACGACGCCTACCCCTGGGGCCTGTGGATCAGCTTCGACATCCTCGCCGGGGTGGCCCTGGCCGGGGGCGGCTTCACCATGGCCGCGGCCATCTATATCTTCAACCTGAAAAAGTTCGAGCCGCTGCTGAGGCCCGCCAAGCTCTCGGCCTTCATCGGCTATCTGGTGTTCGTGGTGGGGCTGTTCTTCGACCTGGGCCAGCCCTGGCGCATCTGGCACCCCATGGTGATGTGGAATCCCCAGTCGGTGCTCTTCGAGGTGTCCTGGTGCGTCATGCTCTACACCACGGTTCTGGGGGTGGATATCTTTATTATGGCCCTGGAGCGCTGGAAGAAGTTTGCCATGGTGGCTTTCTTCCGGAACATTTACTTGGTTTTAGTGGTGGCCGGCGTCATGCTTTCCACCCTGCACCAGTCTTCCCTGGGGGCGCTGTACCTGTTGATGCCCGAGAAGATGAGCGACCTCTGGGCCAGCCGGGCCATAGGACCACTCTTTTTCTGCAGCGCGGTGGTCGGCGGTATGAGCGTGGTGACCCTGGAGAGCCTTATTAGCTCCTGGGCATACCAACGCAAGCCCGAACTCAAGCTCCTGTCGTCTTTTAGCAAGGGGCTGGGCATCGTCTTGCTGGTTTACTTCGCCATGAAGGTTACCGACCTCTATGCCCGGGGAGCCACAGTCTGGGTGTTCGACAAGGCCCACTTCTTCTTCTTCCTGGAACTGTTCGGCACCGTGGCCCTGCCGGCCATCCTGCTCAGCTTTGCGGAGGTGCGCAACTCGATCAAGGGCCTCTACTGGGCCTCAGGTTTAGCGGCCTTCGGGGTGGTGTTGAACCGCTTCAACGTTAGCCTCACCAGCTATGGCGGCTACCGGGACTTCAGCTACTTCCCGTCGGCCATGGAGATCATCATCACCCTGGCCCTGGTCGCTGGGGGCATCCTGATCTTCGATTTCGGCACCCGGTACCTGCCGGTGTACCACTCGGAGCTGTCGGGAGAAGCGAGATAGCGGGGCAGTGAGCCGGACAGGTAGGGGGGGACCTGTGTGTCCCCCCTGAGGGCGCACACCCAGGTGCACCCCTAGGTTAAGACTTGGCGGGCAGCCGGGTGGTGTGCACTGTGCACCCTACAAACTACTTTTCCGGCCCCCCTTCAAACTCCGCCGCCGGTCTCCGGTAGGGGAGCATCTGGTGGCACAGGCTTCCAGCCTGTGCAAGACCGCAAGTAACCGTAGGGGCGGTGCGCTCACCGCCCCGGCTCTTTTATACCGGTTTGATAACAACTCCTGCCGATTAGCGCTCAATGGACAATTTTTATGGGGGGGACCTGTGTGTCCCCCCTGAGGGCGCACACCCAGGTGCGTCCCTACGTTTGGTCGGTAAATTATTGACTGCAATTCGGTATCGGCAGGTGGGATGGGGCGGGCGCAGGCACCCCGAGGCTCGGGGGGCCACGTTTTCGCCTGATTACCCCCGCCTTTTTCCCCTTCCCGAAAGGGATGTATGGACGGGGACATCGCCGATAGTTTATAATGGCATATCGACTCTTGAAAGGAGGGCGGTCATGCCGCTCAGGCGTCTCTCCCCAAAAGAGCACCTTCCTCCGGGTCCAACCCGCCAGGCGACTGCAAGGCTGCAACCATGAGTTGGCGTTGCGGCATTATCGGCCTGCCAAATGCCGGGAAGACCACCATCTTCAATGCCCTGACTGCAGGCGCGGCGGAAGTGGCCCCCTACCCCTTCTGCACCATCAGCCCCAACACCGGGGTGGCCCCCGTCCCGGATCCCCGCCTGGCCCGCCTGGGCCAGCTGCTGAAACCCGAAAAACTCACCCCGGCGAGCATCGAATTCGTCGACGTCGCCGGTCTCATCCAGGGCGCCTCCAAGGGCGAGGGCCTGGGCAACCAGTTTCTGGGGCACATCCGGGAGGTGGACCTCCTGGTCCACGTGGTGCGCTGCTTCGCTGACGAGAGCTGTCCCCATCCCCTGGCCGTTCTCGACCCGGTGCGGGATGTGGAGGTGGTGGAAACCGAACTGCTGTTGGCCGACCTGGAGGTGTTGGGCCGGCAGCGCCTCAAGGTGGAAAAACGGGCCCAAGCCGGCGACAAGGCCGCGGGGCAAATTCTTTCCACCCTGTTGCGGGTGGAGACCGGGGTCAACCGCGGCACCTGGGCCCGGGACCTCAACCTGGGACCGGCAGAACTGAAACACCTGGAAGGCACACCGCTGTTAACCATGAAGCCCTGCCTGTTCGTCGCCAACCTGAGCGAGGCGGAGCTTCATGGCGGCATCAACTATGCGGCCCTGCAGGCATTGGCGGCGGCGCGCCAGCGGCCGGTGGTGCCCATCCTGGGGGACCTGGAAGCTGAGCTCCAGGCCTTCTCCCCCGAGGACCGCCAGGAATTTCTGGCCGGGTTGGGTCTTACCGAAACCGGCATGGCTCGCCTCGTCCGGGAATCCTTCCAACTGCTGGGTTTGGTGACCTTTTATACCATTGTCGGCCCCGAGGTGCGGGCCTGGCACGTCCCCGCCGGCACCCCGGCCCCCAGGGCCGCAGGCCAGGTCCATGCCGACATGGAAAAGGGTTTCATCCGGACGGAAGTGATGCCGTTTGCCGCCCTGGACGAGTTGGGCTCCCCCGCTCGGGTCAAGGAGGCCGGCCTCCTGAGGGTGGAAGGCCGGGATTACCTCGTGGCCGACGGGGACATCCTCTTGTTTCGCTTTCAGCGCTAAATTCCCCTGCCCGGAAATTTGCTTTTTATGCAACTTTGTGATAAAAAGAATGGGCGAGGAGGTCGAAAAGTATGTTCCAAGTTGGCCAGTTGGCCGTGTATCCGGCCCACGGGGTTGGAGTGATCGAATCGGTCAAAGAACGCGACGTCTCGGGAAACCAACAAAAATTTTACATCATGCGCCTTCTGGACAGTGACATGATCATCATGATTCCCACCGGTAATGCCCGGAATATCGGACTCCGGGACATTATCGATCTTCAGGCGGTCACCGAAGTCTATGAAATCCTGCGTCACCGTCCCCTCCGCGTGAACAACCAGACCTGGAATCGCCGGTACCGGGACTACATGGATAAAATCAAGACCGGTTCCCCTTTCCGGGTAGCGGAAGTCCTGCGGGATCTGACCCTCCTCAAAACAGAGAAGGATCTCTCCTTCGGTGAGCGGAAGATGTTGGACACCGCCAAAAACCTCCTGGTTAAGGAACTTTCCCTGGTAAACAATATTGATGCCGACGAGATTGAGGCTCAACTGCTGGCGTTGTTGGAAGCCACCGTTGATCCGCCTGTTTCATCGATGTAGCTGCCAGGGTTTGAACCACCACACCCATACCGATTCCCTTGTGACTGCGGCAAGGAGTGCCGGAAGCATGCTTTCTGACCGCGTCAAATGCGAACCCCCAGCGTTGTCACGTCGGGGGTTTTTCGTATTTTCTTGATTTTTTCCTAAGAAAGGAGGTGAGAACTCCGTGCTACAGAAGATGGTCACCGGGACCATCCTGGGTACTATTTGCGCCGTCAGCGGCTACCTGATCGCCGACCAAATCCCGAAATTCGATCACCTGTGGTGGGCCGGTTATGCCGGCGGGGTAGCGGGTCTGGCGGTGGCTTTTCTGACCCTGGGACTGGAGCAGGTCATCAAGCGGATACCCTTGAAGACCATTATCGGCAGCACCCTGGGCCTGTTCGTCGGCCTGGGGATCGGCAAGCTGGCCAGCTACCCCTTTGACAAATACCTCGAACTCCCCAACCTGCAAATTCCTTTATACATTTTTTTTTCAGCAATTTTCGGTTATATCGGCTTGGTGCTGGGGGGTAAGAAAATGTCCGAGGTCAGCACCCCTTACTTTCTGGACCCCGCGGTCAAAACCCCGCGTTATGCCTTGAAAATTCTGGATACCAGCGTCATCATCGACGGCAGGATTGCGGATATCTCCGAAACGGGTTTTGTGGAAGGCACCCTCATCGTCCCGAAATTTGTCTTGGAAGAGTTGCAGTATGTGGCCGATTCCTCTGACGATCTCAGGCGTACCCGCGGCCGCCGGGGCCTGGATATCCTGAAACGGCTCCAGCAGAAGAATCCTCTCCGGGTGGAGTTCGTCGATGATGATTTTCCCGGGGCCGCCGGGGTGGACTCCAAACTGGTGGCCCTGGCCCTAAAATTGCGCGCCAAGGTGATGACCAATGATTTTAATCTGCACAAGGTGGCGGAATTGCAGGGGATCGAGGTTCTGAACATCAACCAGCTGGCCAACGCCATGAAGCCCGCGGTCCTGCCCGGCGAGTGCCTGCAGGTCCAAATTCTCCGGGAGGGGAAATCCCAGGGTCAGGGGATTGCCTATCTCGACGACGGCACCATGGTGGTGATCGAAAACGCCCGGCGATTCATCGGCCGGGAAGTGGAGGTCGCGGTCACCAGCGTCTTGCAGACCACCGCCGGGCGTATGATCTTCAGCGAAATCAAGAACGGCGGCGTCCTGAGAAAAGTCTGACTTGGGGAGCGGGTTCATAAGGGCGCACCTGTGAGTGCGCCCTCAATTCAGGGCAGACATATGGGTCCGCCCCTACAGGTAAATTGCCGTTTGTTTGCAAACTGATGATAGGTGCGCCGTTGCCCCATGACAATATCTCGAATTGTGATACCTCTTGGCGCTCAATTGGCAAGGGGGGGACCTGCGTGTCCCCCCTGAGGGCTCACACACAAATGCGCCCCGTTTCGTCGGTAAATTTTTCACCCCAACCCGCTATGAGACCCAGGCGCGTACAGTCACTTCATGGAAGCCTCTGAAACCCTGGCCCTGGCGGTGGCCCCGCCGGATGCCGGCACCCGTCTGGATCAATGTCTGGCCCAGTCCCTGGGGTGGTCCCGGGCCCGGCTGCAAAAGCTGGTGAAATCCGGGCTGGTCCTGGTCAACGGCGAGGTGCGGCCGGCTTCCTACCGGGTGCGGCCGGGCGATACCGTAACGGTCCGCGTGCCGGAGCCGGCCCCCAGCCACCTGGCCCCCGAAGCTCTGCCCCTGGATATCCTCTTTGAAGACCGGGACCTGTTGGTGGTGAACAAGCCGCCGGGCCTGGTGGTTCATCCCGGGGCCGGGCACCGCGCCGGCACCCTGCTCAATGCCCTGGTGCACCACTGCCCGGATCTCAAGGACATCGGAGAGGTGAGCCGCCCCGGTCTGGTGCACCGCCTGGATAAAGACACCAGCGGTCTCATCGTGGTGGCCAAGACCTCCCTGGCGCACGCCTCCCTGGTGGCCCAGTTCCAGGCCCATGCCATCACCAAGCGTTACCTGGCCCTGGTCTGGGGGCGCCTGCCGGAAATCGAGGGCGAAATCGATAAAGAGGTGGGCCGCCACCCCACGGCGCGCCAGAAGATGAGCGTCCACGCCCGGCGGGGCAAGCGCGCCCTGACCTTCTGGCGGGTCATAAAGGAATTTCCCGGTCCCCTGACCCTGGTGGAACTGACTCCCCAGACGGGGCGCACCCATCAACTCCGGGTGCACCTGGCCTCGGAGGGCCACCCGGTCCTGGGGGACCCCGCCTACGGCGGCGGCGTGAGCCGTCTGGCGGGCCACCCAAAGCTCTTGGGCCTTAAATCCCTGGTGCGCCGCCAGTTCCTCCACGCCTGGAGATTAGGGGTGACCCACCCCCGCACCAATGAGCCCCTCTCCTGGGAGACGCCGCTCCCGGAGGATTTTCAGGCGGTGGTGGATTTTTTGGAAGAGTTAAGCTTATGATAAGGGTATGGCTTCTCCGGGTTAGAAAAGTTCAAAGTTCACAGTTCAAAATCGAAAGCATTAGGGTAGGGTGCGCACTGCGCACCAAAATTCATCACGACCTCATTGAATGGTGCGCAGTGCGCACCCTACATAACTTTATCTCTGAGAAAATTAGGGGGCGGCTTTCATCATGAATATCGTCTTGGCGACTTCTCCTTCGGAGGAAGATAAACACGGCGTCCGGTCCATGGCTCCCCTGAGCCTGGGTTACCTGGCCGCGTGCGTGAAAAAGTATCCGGAGGCGAACGTGCGGATTGTGGACGCCTATGGAGAAGGTCTCACGGTCAACCAGGCATATGACCGGGTCATGGCCCTGTCTCCCGACCTGCTGGGGGTATCCTCCACCAGTTTCTGCTTTCCCAGCGGCATACGGCTCATATCCCGCGTCAAGGCTGCCAAGAGTGACGTGGTCACGGTCATGGGCGGCTACCACCCGACCATGTTTGATAACCTGCTCCTCAAAGATATCCCGGAACTGGACCTGGTGATCCGGGGTGAAGCAGACGAGAGTTTTCCGGAACTCTGCCGGCGGCTGCTCAGGTCTGAATCCTTTGAAGGTTTGCCGGGTTTGTCCTATCGCGCCAACGGTGAGGTGGTGAGGGGAATCCCGCAGCAGATCGAGGACCTGGACGCCATCCCCTTCCCCAGCCGGGAATTATTTGATTATGATGGCTACTTCCACCAATTCGGGGGTTTCCCCATTCCCGAAGTTCCCCTCACCGCCAATGTGGCCTCCTCCCGAGGTTGTCCCTACCACTGCACTTTTTGTCCGAAACTCTTTCCCCAGTGGCGTTACCGGATGCGGAGTGCGGACAACGTCTTTCAGGAAATCCTGGAGCTTTACCGCGCCGGGTTCAAAATGGCCTTCTTCCAGGATGAGAATTTTTCCTACGACATCCCGAGGGTCGAGAAAATTTGTCACCTGATCCTGAAGCATAACCTCAAAATGCGATTCGCCTTTCAGGGCACGATTCACCATCTCCCGGAATCCGTGTTTCAGTTAATGCACCGGGCGGGCTTTGACGCCCTGTTCGTGGGGGTGGAAAGCGGCAGCGATGCCCAACTCCGACGGTATGGGAAGCCGGGGACCACCAAGACCCTGGCGGAGGGCATCCGCCGGGCCAAAAGGGCTCACATGCTGGTAGTGGGTTTCTTCGTTTACGGCGGGCCGGGGGAAACGGACCAGGACTTCGAGGCCACTCAGAAGTTTATCCAGGAAGTCAGGCCGCATATCTGCGGCGGCAGCGCCCTGTCCATCCAGCCCCACGCCATCTTATGGGAGAAACTCATCGGCGACGCCGAACCCCTGAGTCTGGCGGATTCCCACCCGCGCCAGATGTATACTATTCCCGGGCAACATAATAATGACTCGATCCGCCGGTGGCGGCGGGGATTAAGGCAGGCTTTCTCCAAATCGTGGCGGCACTGGCGTCGCCTCATCGACATCCTCGACCTCCTCAGGTTCAATCGTTCCGCCCAGCAAGTAGTAAAAACCGCCTTAAAAGACCTCAAATTACCCCTGGGCAAAGGGAAGTCGAAGCCTTGCGGGTGAAGGGCGGGTGAAGTGGCTTTAAAACGAAGTTGCAGTCAAAAGACATTGAATATTTATGTCATTCTGAACGGAGCGCAGCGGAGGGAAGAATCTTGGCAGCTTAAAAAGAGAGATTCTTCGCTGCACTCAGAATGACAAATAATAGTCTTTTGATTGCTTTTTGGTATAAGCATCAGATGGATGACCCCGGGGCAATGCCCGCCATAAATAACCTGAATGAGAAGGTGGGCGGTGCCCACCCTACATAAAATTGAGTCATTTTTTGCTAAAAATCGCCATCACCGGGGGGGCCGGGACGGGGAAGAGCACCGTGGCCCGGATGTTTGCCGAGCTGGGGGCCGAGGTCTTGGATGCCGACCAGGTCGCCCGGGAGGCGGTGGCGGTGGGAGAGCCGGCCTGGACCGAGCTGCGCCGCCTCTATGGACCGGAATATTTTCATGAAAATGGGGAATTGAACCGATCTAGACTGGCACAACTGGTGTTCGCCGACCCGGAGGAACGCCGGCGCCTGGACGGGATCATTCACCCTGTGGTGGCCCAAAAGCTGCAGGCCCGATTCGCGGACCTGGAGCGCCGGGGTGTGGAGTTGGTAATGGTGGAGGTGCCGCTGTTGTTCGAAACCGGCCGGGAGCGGGGCTTCGACCGGGTTATTGTGGTGGCGGCTCCGGAAGCGGTGCAAATCCGGCGGCTCCGGGGGCGGGACCGCCGCGGGGCGGCTGAAATTCGGGGCATGCTCAAGGCCCAGTGGCCTCTGGCCGACAAGGTGGCCCGGGCCGACTACGTGGTGAACAATGGGGGGAGGCGCCGCCTGACGGCGCGACAGGTGAAAAACATCTGGGCTGACCTGAAAAATCAGCTTGACAGCGGCAGCTAAAAAGGTTAGCGTCCTCCATATCCTGCCTTAAAGCAATCTACTGGCCCGATACAAGCAACGATTAAGGAAAAAGCCCGTAAATCCCCTTAGTTTGAATTAGAACTTGTCCGCACCCATATTCTGCATTACGGCTCCGGGGCCCTGGCGGCCGCCGGGCAGCCATGGATCATACAACATCATAGTTGGTAACCTATCAGACTATCGACAACTTACTATCTCGCACTATTAGGAATTATCGGTATGCAAGATCAAGAGGTAATCATGAATTTATCGGAATTGAAACACAAGAAGATCAACGATCTGACCTCCCTGGCCCGGGACCTGAGCGTAGAAGGCGCGGCCGGGATGCGCAAGCAGGACCTCATCTTCGCCATCCTCCAGGCCCAGGTGGAGAAGAACGGGGTCATCTCCGGCGGGGGGGTGTTGGAAATCTTGCCGGACGGCTTCGGGTTCCTCCGGGCCCAGGACTACAATTATCTCCCCGGTCCCGACGACATCTATGTTTCGCCTTCCCAGATCCGCCGCTTCAATCTGCGCACCGGCGACACCATTGCCGGGCAGATTCGCCCGCCCAAAGAGGGGGAGCGCTATTTCGCCCTTCTCAAGGTGGAGACGGTCAACTTCGAAGACCCCGCGGTGGCCCGGGACAAGATTCTCTTCGACAACCTAACGCCCCTCTATCCCGACCAGCGTCTGAAGCTGGAGGCGGACCCGGACAACTACTCCGCCCGGATCATGGACCTGATGACCCCGGTGGGCATGGGCCAGCGGGGTCTCATCGTCGCCGCCCCCCGCACCGGCAAGACCATGCTCCTCCAGAACCTGGCCAACAGCATCGCCCGGAACCACCCCGAGGTGGTGCTCATCGTGCTGCTCATCGACGAGCGGCCCGAAGAAGTGACGGACATGCAGCGCAGCGTCAAGGCCGAGGTGGTCAGTTCCACCTTTGACGAGCCGGCTCAGCGCCACATCCAGGTGGCCGAAATGGTCCTGGAAAAGGCCAAACGCCTGGTGGAGCACAAGCGGGATGTGGTCATCCTGCTGGATTCCATCACCCGACTGGCCCGGGCCTACAATACGGTGGTGCCGGCCAGCGGCAAGATCCTCTCCGGCGGGCTGGACGCCAACGCCCTGCAGCGCCCCAAACGCTTTTTCGGCGCCGCCCGCAACATCGAGGAAGGAGGCAGCCTCACCATCATCGCCTCCGCCCTGATTGATACCGGCAGCCGCATGGACGAGGTCATCTTCGAGGAATTCAAAGGCACCGGCAACATGGAAATTCACCTGGAACGGAAGCTGGTCGAGAAGCGCATCTTTCCGTCCATCGACATCAACCGCTCCGGTACCCGGAAGGAAGAGCTGCTGCTGCCGCCGGAGGACCTCAATCGCATCTGGATCCTGCGCAAGCTCCTGTCGCCTCTGAGCCCGGTGGACAGCATGGAATTCTTGCTGGAAAAACTGCGGGGGACCAAGACCAACGCCGAATTTATGGCGGCCATGAACCGCTGATTATCGGCAGGCGTTGGGCAGTTGATAAAAAAGGCGCACCGCGGTGCGCCTTTTTTTGTCAACGTTAAAAACTGACTCAAGCACTCCTTTTGAGCCCCGCCTCTTCCACCCATTGCGGTAAAGGTTCCTGAGTGGCTTCGCTATAGAGGGTTTCGGGAGCGATATCTATTTCCCCATACCAGGTTATTACCCCTAATTCTTGGTTACCGTAAACCGCTTAAAATTTTCCAACTTGGCCAACTTGTCGAAAATTCCGCCCTTCCTGATGTAATTTGTGAAGTCAACAACCCCTGATTTGCCATCGGCAAACCAGATCTTTAATTTATAATCCTCTAAATATTCGGCTGACACCACATCATAATACATCGGTAATAATGCCATAAAATCGGCTAATTTCAGGCATTACCGCCTAATTGGTTCTCTTATACCCAGGTATTGGGCTTTTTGTTCCAGTTTTTCCTGATTTCTTCTTTGTCCTTCTTGTTGGCCCCAAACGCGGACTCGCACGTGGCCTCCCACTTATGGGGATCCGAGCGAAAGTCCTTCTTATAAGCACTGGTGGCCGAATCCTTGCAAAAAATGGTGGGCATGCCGATAAGGCGCTCCACCTCGGCGCCGCAGATTTCGCAACTCGTGAGGGGCGGGTCGCTCATTTTCTGCTCAACCTCAAAAATATGACCGTGTTCCTTACACTTATACTCGTAGGTGGGCATGCCTCACTCCTTTCAGGTCGTACCTAATTGCTTGACAGATACTCCCGGGGACGCTAATTTTAGGGAATCTTAGCTAATTATTAACAGATTTTTCCCCAAAGGCCAAGCGCGGATTCTTCGCCCGCAGGCTGGCCGGGACGTTCCGCCAGCCGCAGCCACCCCATGGCCCTGCCACTTCGGGTCCTGGCCGGCGGCGCCGGGGTAGAGTCCGGGCGGCCGGGTCAGCCAATTCTCTCCATCGCCACAGGAGGCCCCTATGAAAATTCCTGCCCTGCAGTCGGTTACCGTTGAAATCCTGGTAGACAACTTTTTTGACGTCTTCGAGCCGTCCCGGCCCGGCATCGTGGAACGGGTGGTCCCCGGCCGTCTCAAGAAACCGCTGGTGGCGGCCCACGGCCTGGCTTACCTCATTACCCTGAACCACCAGGGCAAGCTCAGCCGCATCCTGATGGACGCCGCCAATGCCCCCCTGCCCCTGTTCAACAATCTGGAGGCGCTGGAACACAACATCAATGACATTGACGCGGTGGCCCTCAGCCACGGCCACCCGGACCACTACGGCGGATTGCTCGAATTCCTGGCCAGACGCACCGGCGGCCCCATCCCGGTCTATCTCCATAAGGACGTCTTTCTTCCCAAGGTTCTGATTACGCCCCGGGGCCGCATCGGCCCCTGGGTTTTGGAACTGGACCAGTTAGTGGCTGCGGGCGTGGAGCTTTATGAGAACCAGGGGCCCCAGTTGGTCCTGGGCCAGGCGCTGCTCACCGGCACGGTGGAGGCCACCACCGACTATGAAAAGCCGTTGCCCGGCTTCCGGCGCAAGGTGGCCGGCCAGGAGGAACAAGACCTCTTTCCCGACGAACAGGCCCTGGTAGCCGTGGTGGAAGGCCGGGGCCTGGTGGTGATCGGCGGCTGTAGCCACCCCGGCATCGTCAACATGGTAAAATACGCCCAGAAACTCACCGGAGTCCAAAAAGTCTCCCTGATCCTGGGGGGCTTTCACCTCACGCCTCACGGCGATGAAGTGATTAAGCAGACCATCGCCGGGCTGAAGGAGCTGGACCCGGAACTGATCATCGCCGGCCACTGCACCGGCTTTAGGGCATTGACGAAACTCGCCGCCGCCTTCCCGGACAATTTTATGGTGAGCTGCGTGGGCACCAAGGTGATGGTAGTGGGGGGGTAAGAGCAGGTTCTGGGTTTCAGGTGAGGTAGAACCGCGGCCCTCGGTTGTTCAGTAGTGGCATCGGCTTCCGGCCATGTAGGGTGCGCACTGCGCACCGATACCTTTCCGAATGCAGCTCCAGATGGTGCGTAGTGCGCACCCTGTGGCAGAGTGATATAATTTTTACCAAAAACGAAAAACCCAAAACTATCTATGAATTCCCTGACCCCCGGCGAAGAGATCATGATCGGCGCCCTGGCCCGCCAGGTGAAAGACGGCGATTGGGCCGCCTGCGGGACACTGTCGCCCATGCCGGCGGCGGCCTTGTGGCTGGCGAGGCTCACCCACGCGCCTCGCGCGGAGGTCTTTGTGGCCGGGAGTCCCGACTGGCCCTTTGAGGGGGAGTGGCAGGGGTTTTTCGACCTGGCCCAGACCGGCCGGCTGAACGTCTTTTTCCTGAGCGGAGCCCAAATTGATGGTCAAGGGAACATCAACCTCATGGCCATCGGCCCTTACGACCGACCCAAGGTGCGCCTTCCCGGGGGGGCCGGTTCCGCCATCCTGGCTTATGTGGTAGAGCGGGTAGTGTTGTTCAAGACGGATCATGTACCCCGGGGGCTGGTGGAGGCCGTGGACACGGTCACGGCGCCGGGCTATACGCCGGAGTTGAGCCCCCGGCAGCGCCCCGGCCGGATCACCGGGCTCATCACCCCCAAGTGCGTTTTTAATTTGTCGCCGCCGGCGCGGCCGCATTTGTCCAGCCTCCATCCCGGTGTGAGCCTGGAGGAGGTGCGGGCGGCCACGGGCTTCAGGTTCGAAGCCCCCGCCGGCCTGCCGGAAACCCCGGCCCTGGATGAACCGACACGGCTCCTCCTCTACGGCCCGGTCAGAGAGAAGCTGGCCCAAGCCTACCCCCAATTTGCGGCGCGGCTGCACATTAGGTAAGATCTCACTTTTCGTTACAAGTAACGGCGAAATAAAACCCATAGCATATTTTAGCAGGGAGGAGTGGTTAAGCTTCTGCCCAGGTTCCTATGTTAAATATTCTTAAAACCCACTTCGGCTTTGATCAATTCCGTCCTTTGCAGGAGGAGATTATCGGCTGCGTGATGGCGCCAAGGGATGCCTTTGTCTTGATGCCCACCGGGGCCGGAAAGTCGCTGTGCTTTCAATTGCCGGCCCTCAAGCTGCCGGGAGTGACCCTGGTGATTTCGCCGCTCATCGCCCTGATGAAAGACCAGGTGGACGCTCTCAAGGCCGATGGGATTCCGGCTGAATTCATTAACAGCACCTTAACCCGGGCTGAAATTGACCAGATCCAGGGGGAGGCGCTCAGGGGGGAGATAAAAATCCTCTACGCGGCGCCGGAACGGCTGACAATGCCTGAGTTTCAGCACTTCCTGGAGAAAATTAACGTCAGTCTGATTGCGATTGACGAGTCTCACTGCATCAGTGAATGGGGGCATGATTTTCGTCCTGATTACCGCAATCTAAAAATGCTGCGAACTAAATTTCCCCAGGTTCCGGTGATGGCCCTTACCGCCACCGCCACCCGGAAGGTGCGGGAAGATATCATCTGCCAGTTGTCACTGGAAAAGGCGAAGATATTTACCTCCAGCTTCAACCGCCCCAATCTCTCCTATGCGGTGCTTCCCAAAAAAAATTCTTACGGCCACCTGATTAATCTCTTGCGTGAACACCGGCATGAAGCCGCGATCATTTATTGTTTTTCCCGGAAAGACACGGAGCATCTATCGGCGGATTTGCGCCAGGAGGGCTTTAAGGCGCTGCCTTATCACGCCGGGCTGGAAAGCGAGGTGCGCCGAACCAATCAGGAGAGATTCATCCGGGACGAGGCGCAAATTATCGTCGCCACGATTGCCTTCGGGATGGGCATTGACAAGCCGGATGTCCGCCTGGTTATTCACTATCATCTGCCGAAATCAATTGAAGGCTACTACCAGGAAACGGGGCGCGCCGGACGCGACGGACTTCCCAGCCGGTGCCTGCTTTTTTATTCGCCCGCGGACGCCATAAAACAACAATATTTTATCCGGCAGATAGAGGATGAGACCGAGCGGAAGAATGCCTATGGGAAGCTGGACCAGATGGTTGATTATTGTGAACGGGCAACCTGCCGCCGGGCGCATTTACTGGCCTATTTTGGAGAAGATTATCACCAGGAAAGCTGCGGCGGCTGCGATATCTGTTTTTCGCCTCAGGAAGATTTCGATGCCACCATAATCAGCCAAAAAATTATGTCGGCGATTATGCGCACCGGGCAACGGTTCGGGATGAATTATATTATCGACGTGCTGCTTGGGGCCAAGAATAAGAAAATCCTGGAGCGCAACCATCATGAATTGTCGGTTTACGGTATTGTCGATGATTTTTCCAAGGAAGATTTAAGGAGTATTGTCAATCAGTTGGTTGCGAAACAACTGATTGACAAGAGCGGCGATGAATATCCGAGCCTCGCATTGAGCCCACATGGCCAGGATTTTTTAAAGCAGCGGGCAGAGATACGGTTACCCAAGCCCAAAGCTCTCCCCAAACTGTCTCAGGCGGGCGAGGCGCTTGACACCGACTATGATCGGGACCTCTTTGAGAAACTGCGCCTCCTGCGCAAAGAATTGGCGGATGAACAGGAGGTTCCGCCTTTTGTGGTCTTTGGCGATCTGCCTCTGCGTCAAATGGCGGCATATCTGCCGCAAAGCGAAGAAAACTTTTCAAGAATCAGCGGCGTGGGACAGGAAAAACTTAAACGATATGGTAAAATATTTACGGAGGCTATTCAGACTTACGCCCGGGAAAATCATCGCCCCGAAAGAGAGGTTCCCCTGCAAAGACCGGCACGGCCGCAGCGGTCGAATCGTCTGGGTCCGACCTACCGGGAAACCCAAGAATTGGTTCAGCAAAAATTGTCAGTGGAGAAAATGGCGAGTATGAGAGGTCTGGCGGCCGGGACTATAGCCGCGCATATTGAAAAGTTGGTCAGCCGCGGAGAAAAAATTGATATCGACTATTTAAGGCCGCCGGTGGAAAAATTCGAAAAAATCAAGGCCGCATTCCAAAAATCCGGCGGCACCGCCTTGTCGCCCGTTCGGGAATGGCTGGGCGAGCAATTTTCGTATGAAGAAATAAGAATAGCCCGGCTATTCATAAAATCGTAGATGGTTAACCTCTGCGGAGGAGTTAAGCCATGTGTGAACTCTTTGCCATGTCGGCGGGCCAGCACTTTACGGCTCAGGATTACCTGCCGCGGTTCGCCGATAAGGCCCGGGACAATATGAGCGGCTGGGGCATCGGATTTTTTCGGGAAGGACAGGTGCACATCGAAAAATCCTGCGACGGCATCTATGAGGGGGACCTGGTGCACGATAGCTTTCGGCGCCTGGCCCGGGTGATCGGCAGCCGCATCATCATCTCCCACATCCGCTGCCCCAAGGCCGGGCATCAGCAGGAATCCCTGGCCCAGCCCCTCAGCGACCATTTCCTGGACCATCATTGGCTATTCAGCTTCACCGGGGAGTCCGCCTCCGGCCACGGCTATGACAGCCCCCGGCCCCTGATGCGGGAGCGGCTCCTGGCCGCCCGGGTCCTCGAGTTCGTCCGGGACGGGATGGAAGCCGAGCAGGCGGCTTCGCCGGAACACAGTCTCTACCAGGGCCTGGCCGCGACCTGCAAACGGCTCATCAGCCAGTATCCCGGGAAATATACGTTTTTTTTGGCCAATGAGACGGTGCTCTTCGTCTTTCTCAATCACGGGGAGATTCGCACCTACCACCCGCCGGAGGCCCGGGGCGAGTCCCTGGTGCTGACCACGGTGACGGGGGGACTGACCCGAGACCCGGAACTTTGGTTCGCCTACCCCAATGAGGACCCGGCCCGTGGGCAGATCCTGATCATATCCGGGGCCGACCTCCTTTACCAGGGCCGGGTCTGATGTGCGATCTTTTCGCCCTGTCGGCGCGCCAGCATCACACTGCCGCCGCCTCGCTGCCGCTGTTCGCGGTCCGGGGCCGGCAAAACGTGCATGGCTGGGGCATCGGATTTTTCCGGCAACGCCTCCCGGTGGTGGAGAAATCCGGCGACCAGGTGTTCGCCGACGGCCGGCTCCACGTCTCCTTCCAGCGGTTGGCCCGGGTAGTCAACAGTCCCATCATCCTGGCGCACATCCGCTACAAAACCAGCGGCGAAGTGGACGAGTGTCACGCCCACCCCTTTGTCTTGGATTTCTGGGGCCAACCCTGGATATTCGCCCACAACGGCAAGGCCCCGGCCATCGAGTCTTACGTCAGTTCCCACACCCCGGGGTTGGAGGCGGCCAGCGACTCGGCCCGGGCCTTCGAGTTTTTGCGGGATTATTTCACCGACGCCGAGCCCCGGCGGGCTCACACCCCGTTCGACGTTATCCTCCGGGAGGCCCTGGATCAACTGCTTCAGCGTTACCCCGGCAAATACAATTTTCTCCTCACCAACGGCCAGGTTATCTGGGCTTTCACCAACCACCGGCAATTTATGCTGCTCAAGGGCAGCAAGAAGTTGGAGGACGCCCTGCTCCTCACCACCATCGAGGAGGGCCTCAGCCGGGAGAACTGGCAGAGGCTGGCGGTCCCGGAGGGCAGTACCGGCAGACTGCTGCTCATCGCCGGGGGCGACCTGGTGCTGTCGGTAGATCTGCTCCCCTGACGAAGCGAAGCCAGAGTTTTTTGGCCCGCCGCAATTATTTGCAAATAGTTTTTAATACATTGAAAGGGGCGCAGGTCTAATATATTGTAGAACGCGGTTACTTCTGGGATGATGCCGCCGATCACAACCTCCGGAGCCCGGAGGGAGGTATGAGTCAGGAGGACCCTCCCTGGCAGGGTGAGAGGAAGACCGGCAGATTCTGGGTCTTTGCAACCCTGGGAAGCCGCGGGTCATGAGCAATGACCACTGCACCCATTTCGGACCGGTCAGGCTGGTGCGGGCCGAATTACTTTCGGCCGCCAGCCACCCCAATCAGGAAGACGATGACATTGGGGGACCCGCCTCTGCTAAGGAGGGACTGGATTTTGAGAGCAACCCGCAACCGGCGAGAGTTTTTCCTGATAGATACGGATGGCCGCCTCCGGCCCCCTGGCAGTCTGATCCCCGTTTCGGATGAAGGAGTACGTCAATGATGGCACGACAACGGCCTTTGGGATTCATGGTCGTCCTGGCCCTGGCGTTCGCCCTGGTTATAGGTCCCGGATTCACCGGGGCCGCCGGGGCCGCGTCCGAAGATGTGGCCATGTTTTACGACGACCTGTCCCAGTACGGGCAATGGGTAGAATATGAAGAGTATGGGCCGGTCTGGCGTCCCAGCCAGGTGCCGGAAGACTGGCGGCCTTATACCGACGGCCGCTGGGTGCCCACCGACGACGGCAATGTCTTCGAGTCCGAAGAACCGTGGGGCTGGGCCACCTATCACTACGGCAACTGGATGCCCACTGAGGGTTACGGCTGGGTCTGGGTCCCGGGGCGCACCTGGTACCCCTCCACGGTAGAGTGGCGCACCAGTCCGGAGAGCGAGCCGGTAGACACCTCGTATGTCGGCTGGGCTCCCACGCCGCCGCCGAACTACGTGCCGCCGCCATCCTACGCCCCGGCGTCCTACTACCAGGGCAGCCCGGTAACGGATTCGCTGAGTTCGCCCCTGTGGATTTTCGTCAAAGCGGCCAGTTTTCTGCTGGGTTTCGGGCAGCCGTATGCGCCGGCCTATTCTTATATGAACTCCGGGTATCTGATACCCCCGACCTATGTGCCGGTATTCTATCCCCAGACCGTGTATTACCCGGCTTATGCCATCCCGACGTATTATCCAACGGCTTTTTTCGGTGGTCGGCGGTTTGGCCCCGGCTACTATAGCATGGGCCCCTCGGCGACGTACATCTCCCGGGTCACCAATATCAACCAGACGATCATCAACCAGACGATCATCACCAACACCAACAATTTCCATCGGATTCACAATGTAGTGCCGCCCCGCCGGGTGTTTGAGCGGCATAGTTACGTCCGGCAGATTATCCCGCCGGCTCTGGCCCAGGGCAAGCGCCTGCCGCCGCCCCGGCTGGCGCCAAATGCCAGACTGGCCCGGGTTAACCTGAACCGGCCTCATTTCGTGCCGCCGCCCAAGAATGTGCCCCGGATCAGCGCCACTATTCCCCGGGTCCGACCCGTGGCCCTGGAGCCGGGACGGGGCCTGCCGGGCACGGCGTTGCCCCCCCGGGCCACCATGCCCTTGACCCCCCAAATGACCCAGCAGATCCAGAAGCTGCCGCCCAGGCAACAGTTTGTACCGGGTAAAGCCCGGCCGTTTACCCCGGCGACCGCAACCCAGCCGGGACCGGGCCAGGTCCAACCGGGGACTCCTCCCCGCTCCGGCCAGGTGCAGCCGGGCGTAACCGCGCCACCGGGGCAGTTCCAGCCTGGCGCCCGGACCAGGCCTGGACAGGTTCAACCCGCTGTTCCGGCCCAACCGGCCCAACCGGCCCGGGTGCGACCCGGGGTCCCAACCCAGCCGGGGCAGGTGCAACCAGCCCCCAGGACCAAACCGGGGCAGATACAACCCGGCGCCCCGCCGGCCGAACGGGTTAAACCGGGAGAATTCCGCCCGGGTGTCCGGCCGGGGACGCCAACCACCCCGGTGACTCCGAGGGCCGCACCGCCGGGTACGGCGCCTCAAACCCCCGGCGCCAGGAGCTTGACGCCGGAGCCGCGGCGGCAGGAGAGAGCCCCGCAACAACTGCAAACCGGCGGCGGGCCCCCCGGCCAGCCCCAAACGCCGCCTCAGGGACCCTCTCGGGTACAACCCGCGGTGCGCCCACAACCCCAGGTGCAGCCAAGGCCCGAGCCCCAGGTCCAGCCGCGGCCGCAGCCTCAGGTGCGTCCGCAGCCCCAGGTGCAACCCAGACCGCAACCCAGGCCTCAGCCTCAGGTGCAGCCCCAGGCGCCGCCTCAGGTAAGGCCCCAGGCTCCACCCCGGGTCCAGCCTCAGGTCCAGCCGCGGCCTCAACCTCAGGTACAACCGCAGATGCGCCCGCAGCCGCAGCCGCGACCGCAGCCCCAGGTCCAGCCGCGGCCCCAACCGCAGCCGCGGCCACAGCCCCAGGTAGCGCCGCGGCCACAACCGCAACCGCAGGCGCGGCCGCAGCCGCAGAAACCGCAGCCGCAAAAAAAGGAAGAGAAAAAGCAATAGCTAATACTGTCACTATAATCACCGCGACGCCATCTGCCGTCGGATAAACCCCAGGTCCGGCCCCGTAACGGGCGGGACCTGGCTTTATTGCGCCCCGGTGAGGGCCACCGCATTGACCAGGGCTCCCGGTGGAGCCGCAGCCATTTTCCCCTTTAGGAGGACGTATGCCCCACATCGAAGCGATCCGCGCCCAAGAAATCCTGGACTCCCGGGGCCAGCCCACCGTGCTGGCCGAACTCTTATTGGACAATGGCATCCACACCCAGGCCATGGTGCCCTCGGGGGCGTCCACCGGCGAGAACGAGGCCCTGGAACTGCGGGACGGCGGCGACCGTTATCTGGGCAAAGGGGTGCTAAAGGCCGTCAAGCACATCCAGGAAATCATCCAGCCGGCCCTGAAAGGCTTCAATCCCCTGGAGCAGGGACAGATCGATCAGACCATGTGCTGCCTGGACGGCACCCCCAACAAGAGTAAGCTGGGGGCCAACGCCATCCTGGCGGTATCCATGGCGGCGGCCCGGGCCGGGGCCGCGGTCTCCGGGCTGCCCCTGTACCGTTATCTGGGGGGCGCCGGGGCCGCCTCTCTCCCCATGCCCATGCTGAATATCATCAACGGCGGGGCTCACGCCGGGAACAATTTGGATATTCAGGAGTTTATGATCATGCCGGTGGGCGGCGCTTCCTTTGCGGAGGCCCTGCGGATGGCGGCGGAGGTGTTCCAGACCCTGAAAAAGGTGCTGGGCTCCCGGAAACTGGCCACGGGTGTGGGCGACGAAGGCGGCTTCGCCCCGGATTTGCCTTCCCATGAGGACGCTCTGGACCTGATCGTGGCGGCCGTGGAACAGGCGGGATATCGCCCCGGGACAGACGTGGTCCTGGCCCTGGACCCTGCGGCCTCGGAGTTTTTCGACCAGGCCACAGGGGAATACGTCTTCAAGAAAGGGGATGGCTCCCGGCGTAACGCCGCGGCTATGACTGAGTACTACCGAAACCTGGCCGACCGCTACCCCATCGTCTCCATCGAGGATGGCCTGGCCGAAGCCGACTGGGACGGCTGGGTGCACCTCACCAAGCAATTAGGTGGCCGGCTGCAACTGGTGGGAGACGATATATTCGTCACCAATATCCAGTACTTAACCCGCGGGATCGAGGTGGCCGCCGCCAACGCCATCCTCATTAAACTCAATCAGATCGGCACCGTCACCGAGACTCTGGACGCCATCGGCCTGGCCCGCCGAAACGGCTATCGCGCCGTTATTTCCCACCGCTCCGGGGAGACCGAGGACACCTTCATCGCCGACCTGGCGGTGGCCACCGGCGTCGGGCAGATCAAAACCGGGTCGGTGTCCCGGTCCGAACGCATCGCCAAGTACAACCGGCTTTTGGTCATCGAGGCCGAATTGGGGACCGCGGCCCGGTTCCGGGAAGACCCGTTCTGGCTGAAACGGAGCTGACCGTTCCGGTCTGGGGGGAGCAGGCCCTCTCCGGCCGCTCCTCCGGGCCGGCAGCACCGCAACCACGATACTATCCATGAGCGGCAAAGGCGCGATTCACCTCCGGTCCCTAATAATACCGTTTTCTGTTTTCAGTTTGCGGTTTTTTGTTAAAAATACTTTTAAAATCAATAAGTTATGGGGATAGTTAGTTGCACTTGCATTTGGACTTGGTATAACGTTTTCAGGATTGGAGTTGATCTTTCTTGTTCAACAAATCAAATAACAGGCGTTCAACAGAACCATCACGGTTAACAAAAAAGTAATTTTTATTGACCACAGATTTTTATTTGGTGGTTTTACGAATTTTTTTTGTTTTTGACATTTTTGGGAGGCAATGCTATCGTCCTTCAACTGTTGGGATAAGTCAAGCCGGCATCAAAAGGGGGGCAAATGGTGCGACGTATGGGGGGCATCGGCCTGATGGTCATGGTGCTGGCGGCGTGCATGTTACTGCCGGGAAGGGTGCAGGGCGCGGAGTTCGACGTCAGCAAATTCAACCAGGAAGTGGGGCTACGCTTCGCGTACGGAAAAAACACTCAGCGAGCCACGGTCCGCCTTTACAGCTTACTGCCCCGCTGGGGCATCTTTCTGGTGCCGCCGGGCAAAAGCTGGGGCCCCTTTGGAGTTTCCTTCGTGGTGGAAGGCATCGCCAGCATCGCCGGGGCCGAGGAGGTCGGCTTTGAGATCGGCTTTACCCCCATGGTAAAATTCAGCTGCCTTCTCTTCCCCTCTGTTCTGGCCTATATCGAAGGGGGCGCCGGGATTATCAGCGAGAGCATCAACAGTCCGGCCCTGGCCCATGCCTTCAACTTCACCCCCCAGGCGGGAGCCGGCTTCGACATCGCCCTGACCCCCCAAATGGCCCTGTCGGTGGCCTACCGGTTCCGCCATTCTTCCAACGCCGGCATCTACAAGGAAAACCCCGCCTTTAACGTCAACTTTTTTCAAGCCGGCCTGAATTACTATTATTAGGACCGCGCCTCCCCGGTGGCACGGTGGAGCGTCACCGGAGTTTTTCCCTCAGGCCACGAGACTACCTGTGGGAGTGTTGCGTCTTCGGCTTAAGTCGAAATAATTTGAGCCACGCCTGATGCCGGGGACATTTTACCTTGACACATTCAGTAATAGTTCTTATTTAATAAAAATATATGGAAAAGCTCATCCAGCAATTGCGGGAACGCCGGATTGCGGTGACCCCGCAGCGCCTGGCGGTGATGGCTGCCCTGCAAGGCCGCCGGGACCATCCCACTGCGGATCACATCTATCAGGAGGTGCGGCGTCAACTGCCGGCCATCTCCTTCAATACCGTGTACAAGACCCTGGAGATCTTGTGTCAGCAGGGCATGGTGATCAAGGTCAACCCCCTGCACGCCGTGGCGCGTTACGACGGCGAAACCGGGCGGCATGCCCATCTCATCTGCCGGCAGTGCCACCAAATCATCGACCTGGACTGGGAGGGCTTAGAAGTCCCCGCCTTGCCGGCGGAGGCGCTGCAGGGTTTCCAGATTGAACATCCATCTCTGACGTTCTGGGGCCTCTGCCCCCGGTGTCAACCAAGGGAACCCCACGAGGAGGACGAGCATGGCGACAGTAGTAGGACAGGAATATCGCTGTAAGGTATGCGGCAACAAGGTGAAGGTAGTGGAAGCCGGCGGGGGCGTCTTGGTCTGCTGCGGCATTCCCATGAAGCTCGAAGGCGACAAATAGGCCGAGAGGGGCATGAGCCCCCGGGCAACTGCCCCATTTTCAAGGCCAAGCAGAAAATATCGCCCCGCATTGATAAGTCCCAAACGGGAGGAAGGTGACTGCCGATCCTCCTCTCCCTCATGACTGGTCTCATACCAACGAGCATTTACTTCCGGATACAACGAAAGATGAAAAATAGCTGGTGTTAGTGGGGCGGCCGTCTCTGGCCGCCTCTTAACTGGCGGGCACGGAGGCCCGCTCCACCGAGCTCTTTTCATATAAAGTTGCAGTTAATAAGGCCGATGAGATTCTTCACTTCGCTGCGCTTCGTTAACCTTAATATGATCTAATAATTCAAGGTGGCCATGGTAAACATTTTGCCACTATGTGCCATTTCGGCTATTCAGAGATTCGAGGATTTGTATGAGTGAATCAATTCACTCGGTCAATCTCCTTCACCACCCCGTTGCGGTCAAAGGTGATGTCCACAACCTGGTAGTTGCTGGAAATCGAGCCAAGGACCACCTTGGCCTGGCCGTGGGCATAGCGGAACTTCTTCTCGCCGTTGGAGCTTGTCTTGGTGCGGTATGGCGCCCCTAACATGGCAACTACCTCGGCCTCGGTCGTCTTACCGACATCGATCTGTTGGGCTTTCTGGTTGTCAAAGGACCGGCCCTTCTCGGCAGTAGCGCAGCCGAACAGGAATACAAGCATGGCTAAACACGGCGATCTTCCTCATGGCGATTCTCCTTGGGGAAAAACTATTACAGTTAGGGTTGGTTGTAAAGGTTGTAAAGACGGTTCCCGGGATTTATAAGGGGGCAGGTAAGGATGAGAGATATATGGGAAATAACTTTCTGACGCCAGGCCGGCAGGTCCTTCCCGGGTGAAGCAGAAGACCGAGTGCTTTTTGGTCTCAGTCTTCAACAGTAGCCGATGAGGCGCTGTTCTGATCGGCTTCAGGGCCGTTGCCGGCCAAGATCTCCAGGGCTCGCTGAGCCGCTCGCTGCTCCGCCTCTTTTTTGGTGCGGCCTTCCCCCTGAGCCAGTGGCAGGTCTTGGAGACGCACCTCCACCTGGAAATGTCGGGCGTGGCCCGGCCCGCTTTCG
>Ga0366819_10200_pt1 | contig 29056 bp, 22 predicted proteins | sample TotcelFGM3001N15_FD_207091 | JGI IMG/M metagenome (GOLD analysis project Ga0366819, IMG submission 207091) | Enriched cells from coal bed in the Powder River Basin, Montana, United States - Total cells FGM rep3 HSBNCT.FGM.300.1.N15 ... | reverse complement strand
GTACCATGGTCAGGGGTGGCTCGCTTAACTTGCAGACTTCCCAAACGGAGGAGTAGCTTGCCAGGAAGGTACGCAATACTAAGAAAAGAATGGCTCCTGCGCGGATGGGCGGACATGCCTTGGGCAGTGGTGAACTGGACCAACGGCGACATGCGCCAGTTGCAAAAGAAAGGCTTCTATGTGGCCGAGGCCTGCGATGGCCAAACAGATTTCGAATCGTTGGCCTTTCTCCCTGTACATCAAGCCTTGCTGGATCTGCTAATCGCCGAAGGCATCGCGGAATCATGCCAGGAGGGGGAAGGCATCGAACACTGCCAGCAATATCACCGTGCAGAGAATCCGCGACTCATAGGATTGCACTGGTCCATCACCGGTCTGTGCAATCTCAACTGCCGGCACTGCTACATGGAAGCGTCGTCCGGGCGATATGGTGAACTACCGTTTGATAACGTTATTCACCTAATTGATCAATTTGCGAAGGCAAATGTGCTCGAGGTTTCGCTGACCGGCGGCGAGCCATTCCTGCGAAAAGATCTGCTTGCAATCATGGCCTGTCTTGCACAGAGAAGGATTCGAGTCAGCCATATTCTTACGAACGGATTACTCATTACAGAAGAAGCCCTGGAGACGATCAAGAATTATAACTTCTCCCCATGTTTCCAAATCAGTTTCGATGGGCTCGGCGGCCACGAGCATATGCGGGGGAGGCAAGGAATCGAGGCGAGCGTCATCGCCACGATCCATAAGTTGCGGGCAGCACGATTTCCGGTGGTTATAGCAACCTGCGTTGACACCGTTAACATAGGCCGGCTAGGCGAAACGTATGATCTCTTGAAGGCTTTGGATATTCAGTCATGGCACATCAGTTCCCCGCAGAAGATCGGTAACTGGAGAGGGACAACTACGGCAGTATCGTTTGATGAAGAGGCCAATGCGTATACGCCGCTACTGGACCGCTGGCTTAAGGATGGAAAGCCTTTTGCCATTAAACTTGGAGGATTTTTTAGGGGCCATGCAAACGGCCACACTACAGGGGAGGAGGAGAGAAAGCCAAGGTTTACGCCGGAAAGCTACGATTGCGGCTCCTGTCGAGAAAATCCCTATCTGCTGCCTGACGGCACGCTTCTGCCTTGTCCGGGATATGTGGACACGGTCTTGCAGGGGCGGATGCCTAACCTTTTCAGAGAAGACCTCTCAAGGGTCTGGTCGCAATCACTTCTGCGAACGATTGCGGATATGAAGAAGAGCGACTTGCTCTCCAGAAACGAGGAGTGCCTCCAGTGTGAATTATTCGAGAAATGTGGGATCGGTTGCAGGTCTTCGGCGCTTGCGGAGACCGGAGACCTTATGGCGAAGGACCCAATCGGTTGTGCAATGTGGAAGATGGGCTACAAGGAACGCTTCCGCGAACTGGCGAGCGCAGCCCAAGTGACTTACCAAGCATAGTTGGCGCTTCTATGCCAATCTTTGGGCATAATTAGGTGTCCTGAATCAGACTTGAAGACCTTATCCCCATATAGAAGCAGTTTCCTATAAGGCTCTTTTTGGCTTTAACTCACAGCCGCCCCCGCCACCCCGATGAACAAATGGGTTCATAATCGAACATGAAATCGTGCATGTTATTGATCGGCACGCCGAAACCTGATCCGCATGTTATGTTAGAGTGGTGTATCGAAGGGAGGCAATGAGATGATGAGCAGGAGACATTTTACCCCCCGAGCAGATCATTGGAATACTGAGGGAAGACGAGGTGGCGTATACCTGCCCTCTATGCGCGGTTCACATAAAAATAAAATGTATTCTCTATGGTTATCATAGCTGCATCTCATCCATAACAACCAGGTAAATTTTATCTTCTCACCATTCCCCTGCCGGTACTATCCCTGGATGGGACTTCGGGATGATTTACTCCAGGTAATCCTGCAGGGCCTTTTTCAGGAACTGGCGGGCCCGCTTTAAGAGGCCGTCCACCGCCTGGGGGCTGAGGTCCATTTCCTCGCCGATCTCCTGGTAGGAGAGCCCGGCGAAGCGTTTCAGGACCAGGGCCCGGCGCTGGTTTTCCGGGAGGGCGTCCAGGAGCTGCTCCAGCCGGCGGCTCAGTTCCTGCTCCTCCAGGTTCTGGAGGGGCGTGGCCCCGGGATCGGCCAGGCTGGGAGCGCCCTCCTGGTCCAACGATTCCTGGGGGTGCCGCCGGCGCAGGAGGTTCAGGCAGTGGTTGGCGGTAATGCGGTGGAGCCAGGCGCTGACGGTCGCCTGGGGTTCGAAGCGGTGGGCGTGCTCGTAGACCTTGAGAAAGACCTCCTGTAAGGCGTCTTCCGCCTCCAGGGGGTCTTTCAGCAAGCGGTAGGCCACCTGGTAGAGACGCCCCTGATGGCGGCGGATGAGCTCCGCCAGGGCGGCCTGGTCTTCCCGGGCCACCCGGCGAAGCAACGCATAATCCAGATCGGTGGGCTCGGAGGTCAAAACAGGGTGAGGTGGATGATATCGTCCTTTTTGCAGGCCCGGAGCTTTTCCATATGGCGCAGCGGCGCGAACTCCCGGCGCAGGTCGTCTTCCTTCAGGCCCAGGTGAGCGCAGGCCTCGGGAATGGGCACCTCGCCTTTTTCCTTCACCAGGTCATAGAGCTTTTGCTGGAGCGGGCTCAAAGCGTGCCCCCCCGGGAGGTCCTTGAGGCTCTTGGCCGTGTACACTGCCCAGGGGTCGCAGACTTTGGCGGGACTCAGGGCGTCCATATAGCAATCTTCGCAGAGCATCCGGCCCTGGTATTCCCGGGCCTCGGCGGGATCATAGGCATCGCCGCACTTGGCGCAATTCTTGTCTGACATCCGGCGTTCTCTCCTGATTATTAGAGTGCTGAAACCGCGAGGAGTTAAGGCGCCAGCCCGCAATGATTTTCACCTTGCCCGCCGGCGGGCGCCAAAGTGGCAGGGGCGGTGCGCTCACCGCCCCTGCGGCCTCCCCCATCCGTAACCTCTCGAGAGCGCGCGCGGATTAGGGGGACCGGCCACCAGGATGGCGTTTTATGCCCTACAATTCGTAGGTTCCTTCCATATCCAGCACAAATTCGCCGTGCTTGTCCGAAGGATTAACCACAAAAGTGCCGGACCCCTTGAGGGTGCTCAGCTTACCGATGCCTTTGTACACCTCCCATTTGCCCGTGGTGGCAACGCCCTTCTTTTCTCCCTGAAAGCGGGAGTAAACCGCGCCGTTCTGGTAGATGGTGGTGGCATAACCCGTCATCGGCCCGTCGCCTTTGACGCGGTCGTGGAAGCCGACACTGCGGCGGGAGACAAATTCCCCGGCCACCCCGGGGGTGTAATTGATGGGCTCGCCCTCCATTTCAGTGAGCATCAGGGTGTGGTCCGGCACATCGCCCACCGACAGCATTTCCCGGCGGGTGACATAAATTTTAAAGCTGGCCTTGCGCTGCATGGTATTTCCTCCTTGAGCAGTGAGGGGTTAGGGATGCAAGCAGAGGTCTCGCTCCTGGCTACGTTAGATATTAGATATCAAGTTCGTTCAATTCAAGGACGTTGTTTTGAATAAAATCGCGCCGGGGCTCCACCTTATCCCCCATGAGGATGGTGAAGATCTCGTCCGCGGCCACGGCGTCTTCGATGTTGACCCTCAACAGGGTCCGGGTCTCGGGATCCATGGTGGTCTCCCAGAGCTGGTCCGGGTTCATTTCCCCCAGGCCTTTGAAGCGCTGGATATTGATGCCCTTCTGCCCTTCCTCCAGGATGAGGTCCACCAGCTCGCCCAGGCTGGTGAATTCCCAGGTGCGGTCTTTGCCCTCCAGGCGGTGGGGTGGATTTTTGAAGTCCGCCAGGCCCCGATCCAGCCGCACCAGGGCTTGAAAATCGCTGCTGCCCATCAAGTCCCAGTCCAGGCGCATCTCGTTGACATCCCGCTCCGGTGACGTGATGATGACGGCCCAGGACTGGTGCTCTTCGTCGGCCGAAAGCACGGCCGTCCACCGGGGATTTGCATTCAGGGCCGCCACCAGGGTTTCCAGGTGCGCCTCTTGACGCAGATCGTCTTTGGTGACCACACCGTGTTCCAGGAGCAGTTGCAAGACCTCCCGGGCCAGGCCCCGCTTGGCGAAGCGCTGGAAATATTCCTGGTAGGCGATCACCTGCTCCAGGGCCTCAGATAGAGGGGCGCCTTCCAGGGTCCGCTGGGGACCCAGGCGCAGGCGCTTCTTTTCGATACCCCGGGCCAGCAGGTATTTTTTGAATTCGGCGTCATCTTTGAGATAGGTCTTTTCGTTGCCCCGGGTCAGGCGGTACAGGGGGGGCTGGGCGATGTAGAGGTAGCCGCCTTCCACCAGGGAGGCCAACTGGCGGTAGAAAAAAGTCAGGAGCAGGGTGCGGATGTGGGCCCCGTCCACGTCGGCGTCCGTCATGATGATGACCTTGTGGTAGCGCAGGTCGTCCATGCTGACCACGTCTTGAGACAGGTCGGAGCCCAACGAGGAGATCAGGGTGCGGATCTCCTGGTTTTCCAGCATCTTCTCGAACCGGGCCTTCTCGACGTTGATGATCTTGCCCTTGAGGGGCAGGATGGCCTGAAAGCGCCGGTCCCGAGCCTGTTTGGCGGAGCCGCCGGCGGAGTCGCCCTCCACCAGGTAGATCTCCCGCCGGGCCGGATCGCGTTCCTGGCAGTCGGCCAGCTTGCCTGGCAGGGTCATGTCTCCCAAGGCCCCTTTCTTGCGCACCAGGTCCCGGGCGCGGCGGGCTGCCTCCCGGGCCCGGGCCGCCTCCAGAAGCTTGGTAAGGATGTGCTTGGCCACCGCCGGGTTCTCGCCCAGGAAAGTCAGCAGATGCTCGTAGATGAGATTTTCCACCAGGCCCTTGACCTCGCTGTTGCCCAGTTTGGTCTTGGTCTGGCCCTCGAACTGGGGGTGGGGCAGCTTGACGCTGATCACCGCGATGAGGCCCTCCCGGACGTCCTCACCCTGGAGGTGGCCGTTCTTGAGGTTCTTCGGCAGGTCGCTGGCGCCCATGTACTGATTGATGGCCCGGGTAAGCCCGGCCTTGAAGCCGCTCAGATGCGTGCCGCCTTCCCGGGTGTTGATGTTGTTGGCAAAGGTGAAAATCTGCTCGTTGTAGGTGTCGTTATATTGGCAGGCGATCTCCATCTGGATGCCGCCTTTGGACCCGGATAAATAAATGGGTTTCGGATGGATGGGGGTCTTGTTGCGATTGAGATACTGAACGAAGGAGACGATGCCGCCTTCGTAGTGAAATTCGTTCTTGCGGCCCGAAAGCTCGTCCTCCAGATTGATGCGCACCCCGCCGTTGAGGAAAGAGAGTTCCCGGAGGCGCTGGGCCAACAGGTCGTAGCTGAAGTTGATTTCGGCAAAAATTTGGGCGTCGGGGAAAAAGGTCACCTTGGTACCCCGGCGCTTGGTCTTGCCGGTGACGGTCAAGGGCGTGACGGTCTTACCCCGCTCGTAGCGCTGGTGATAGACCTTGCTGTCCCGGCGGATCTCCACCTCCAGGTAGGCGGACAGGGCGTTGACCACCGAGACGCCGACGCCGTGGAGGCCGCCGGAGACCTTATAGGCGCCGGAATCGAACTTGCCGCCGGCGTGGAGGCGGGTCATGACCACCTCGACCGCGGGCAGGTTTTCCCCGGGGTGCAGGTCCACGGGAATGCCCCGGCCATTGTCTTCTACGGTGACGCTGTTATCCGAATGGACGGTGACCTTGATGTCGTCGCAATACCCGCCCATGGCCTCGTCGATGGCGTTGTCCACCACCTCGTAGACCAGGTGGTGAAGGCCTTCGGGGCCGGTATTGCCGATGTACATGGACGGCCGTTCCCGCACCGGTTCCAGGCCCTTGAGTACCTGAATTTTATCGGCGTCGTACTGTCCTTTACCAGAAAGTCCTGGGGTGCCGCCAGCTACAACAGGTGAATCGTTTTCAGGCAAAGGTTACTCCTCTTAAAAAATCATCACTCCTGAGGAATCTTTAAGGTTCCCCGGATCAAATCGTTCATGGTTTGGGGCGCGGCCAGGCTCTGGCACAGCAGCTCTTTGACCCCCCGTTTGAAGCGGTCGCGATCGGCCGGTTGATGGGTCCCCATCACGATATTTATACCAGGAAACTCACGTTTTATCAATGCCGTATAGGGTTTGATAAAGGGGCATAAGGTCACCATACAGAAGGACAGGTGCAGGGCGTCCAGGCGGAACTCGGCCACCGCCCGGACGCGTCTGAGAATTTTTTCCGGCGCCGCCAGCGTGGGGCAGCCGGCGCAATTAATGATGCCGATTAAATCCAGCGGCTCATTCTGAGGGTAGGGCTCAAAAAACCCCCGGCGTTTCCGCATATCCCCCAGACAGACCACGGAAGCGCAGTTACTGTCCTGGGTGCAATTGGAGCAGGTAAGAATGGCGATACGGGCCATGAGGAGGTCTCCGGTGGACGGAATATCCGGTGGGTAATGGCCATCTGGTGTTTTTCAAGGGCGCGGCTTCGACTCCTTAACCCGGGGCACGACCTTGACTTCGAACCTTACCTCGCCGTAGCCGCCGCAGGCGACGCCCACGTCCAGGCAGCGCACCTGGTGCATGAAGTGGAACTGGTTGGGGTCCAGGTCTTCGCTAAGGCGTTCGTTGATGAGGGCCACTGGCACCGTCAGTTGCGAGATGGCGTAAACACAGAGCCTGGGGGGACAGAACTTGGGGATGAAATTGCCGTCCACGTCCAGGATAAAGGTTTCGCCCTCCCGGTAGCCAGAATTGCAGTTCCGGGCCTTGACCACCTCGACCTGGATAGAAAAGCGGGCTGCGGCCCGGCCCAACCGCTCCATCTGACGCACCCGCGGGTCTCCGGGCTCAAAATGCTTAAAATCCGCCGCGGTGTAACCGACCCGGTCCCCGAAGCGTTTTAGGGCTTTATTATCTTCCACTGATCCTCGCATGGCGGGCAATGCCCGCCCTACTATCTCTTTACTATAGGGCGGTTATTCATGGGCTTCAATCCGCCCCTAACGCATGGATAGGTTGGTGGGGCGAGCGTCCCGCCCGCCAGGCGTTCTGCACAGGCTGGAAAGCCTGTGCCACTACTTTAAAAACTCTTCAGAAATATCCGCTGGGCCGTGCCCACCCTACAAGCCAAACCCCAGAACCTAAAACCTAAAACCCAGAACCTGTTTTTAAAGGCTCATGGGCATGATGATGCTGAAGTAATGCGGGTCCGTCTGGTCTACCAGGCAGCAGGGGCGGTCCTTTTCGTTGACCTGGAGGAGCACCATGTCGCTGGTGATGGCGTTCAAGGGCTCCAGGAAGTATCGGGCGTTAAAGCCGATTTCCATGGGGAGGCCCCCAGCGTCGCCCTGTTCCATAAGCAGGCCCACCACTTCCCGGCCTTCACCCACCTCGGGGTTGTTGAAGGTGACTTCCAGGTGGTCGGGCATGAGCTTCAAGATCACGCCTTTAAAGCGCTCGGTGGACAACAGCGCAATCCGCCGGATGGTATCGAAAAACAACCGCCGGTTGATGGCGAAACGGTAGGCGAAGCTCTCGGGAATGATACGCCGGTAGTCGGGAAATTTCTTGTCGGTTAACAACCGGATGAAGAGGTAGCGGTCGTCCGCCTTCAGCGCCAGGCTCTGTTTGCCCAGGCCCAGGGAGACCTTTTCCTCCTCGGCCAGAAAGCGGATAACCTCCGCCATGCCTTTCCGGGGGATGAGGATGCCTTTATCCATGGGAAACTGGCCGGATTCAGCCAGGGGGCGTTCAATCAGGGTGAGGCGGTGGCCGTCGGTGGAGATCAGGCGCAGCCAATAGTCCAGTTCAGGTTCTACCCCTTCCTCCAGGGGTTGATCCGGCGCCGGGTCATGGCGGGGAATTCCCACCCGTTCCCAAAAGATGCTGGAGAGGTGGTACTGGAGGTCGTCGGCCGACACCGAAAAGATAGTCTTTTCGATCATCTCCTTGACCATGCCGCTCTCCACCTGCACCAGTTCCTGGTCGGTGATCTCCGGCACCGGGGGAAACTGGTCTGCCGGCAGGCCGTGGAGCTGGTACCGGGCATCACCCACTCGAATCTTCAGGTTGGAATTTTCCGTGCCTTCGAGGTTCAAGTTTTCACCGGGTAACTCTTTGATGAGATTATAAAAATAGTGGGCCTGGACCGTAAGCGCCCCGTGCTCCTGCACCTCCGCCGGGTAAAACCCCCGGAAGCTCACCTCCAGATCGGTGGCGGAAATAATCACTCGGTTTTCATCGGTTTGGAGGAGAAAATTGGCCAGGATGGGCATGGTGCCCCGGCGGTCCACCACACCCAGGGTCCGCCCCACTCCCTTCAACAAGGTTTCCCGATCGATCGACAGGCGCATAGTGCTTTTCTCCTAAAGAATTAGAATCTAGTCGTTTTAATAAGTAGCCGGCGGTTGGTAGATAAGTAAATTAACTATCTATTTTTATTAATATTTTTATCTACAGAGAATCTTTCCTATCTTGCCGCGGACACCGGGTTATCCTCAGTCGAGCCTGGACTGGCTCCGGGACCTTGTCGAAAAGTGGGTCAGTTGAGCATATTTTTTTCATGGTCCGGTTGAAATCCATATTTTAATGTTTATAAATATTTGGATAGGGGGCGGCCCAACGGGTCGCCTCCTGAATTTTTTCCGGTTCCCAAGTTCAACTTGGGGAGCAGAAAAAATGGCTCATTTACACACCGCGCCCTGGCTGCCGGAGCTCACCATGCGGCTGTAGCGTGATAGATACCCGGATTTGATTTTGGGCTCTGGAGGCTGCCAGGTTTGGCGGCGGCGGGCCAGTTCGGCGTCGTCCACCAACAGGGTCAGGGTTTTCCCCGGGATATCGATCTTGATCCGGTCGCCCTCTTGGACCAGGGCGATGGGGCCGCCCTCCGCGGCCTCCGGCGAAATGTGCCCGATAGCCGCGCCTCTGGTGCCGCCGCTGAAGCGGCCGTCGGTCAACAGGGCCACCTCCTTGTCCAGGCCCATGCCGGCGATGGCCGAGGTGGGAGTGAGCATCTCCCGCATGCCGGGGCCGCCCTTGGGGCCTTCGTAGCGGATGACCACGATGTCGCCGGGCTTGATGCGGCCCTCCAGGATGGCGCCGCTGGCCTCTTCTTCGGACTCAAAGACCCGGGCGTTGCCCTCATTGACCAGCATCTGGGGGTCCACTGCCGATTGTTTGACCACCCCGCCGTCCGGCGCCAGGTTGCCCCGGAGAATGGCAATGCCGCCTTGGGCGTGGTAGGGGTTGGACAGTGGCCGGATGACGGTCTCGTCCAGGACCCGAACCGGCGCCAGGTTATCCGCCACGGTGGCGCCGGTGGCGGTGAGGGGGGCGCCGTCCACCAGGCCGGCTTCCATGAGGACGGCCATGACCGCGGGGACGCCGCCGGCCGCGTCCAGGTCCTCCAGGTGGTGAGGGCCGCCGGGGCTCATGGCGCACAAGTGCGGGGTCTTGACGCTAATTTCATTGAACAGGTCCAGGGAGAGCTCGATCCCGGCTTCCCGGGCGATGGCCGGCACGTGGAGCACGGTGTTGGTGGAACAGCCCAGGGCCATATCCACCGCCATGGCGTTTTTGAAGGCCGCGAGGGTGGCGATGTCCCGGGGCAGGATCTGTTTGGCGACCAACTCCATGATCTTGAAGCCGGCTTCTTTGGCCAGGCGGTAGCGGGCGGCGTGCACCGCCGGGATGGTGCCGTTGCCGGGCAGGGCCATTCCCAAGGCCTCGCTCAGACAGTTCATGGAATTGGCGGTGAACATGCCGGCGCAGGAACCACAGCCGGGACAGGCGCACTCCGAGAGCTCCTTGAGCTCGTCTTCGCAGATTTTCCCGCCCTTCACCGCCCCGACGCCCTCAAAGACCGTGATCAAATCAACCGCCCGGCCCTTAAAGCGCCCGGCCAGCATCGGCCCGCCGGAAATCAGGATGGCGGGGATGTTGAGGCGCAGGGCCGCCATGAGCATGCCGGGGATAATCTTGTCGCAGTTGGCCACCAGGATCAGGCCGTCCACGGGATGGGACGTGGCCATGATCTCGATGGAGTCGGCGATGATCTCCCGGGAGGGCAGGGAATATTTCATGCCGGCGTGGTGCATGGCTAGGCCGTCGCAGACGCCGATGACCCCGAACTCCAGGGGGGTGCCGCCGTTCAAACGCACCCCGGCCTTGGCCGCCTGGGTGATCTTGTCCAGGTGGATGTGCCCGGGGATGAATTCGTTAAAGGAATTGGCCACGCCGATAATGGGCTGGTCGATCTCCCGGTCGGTCAATCCCATGGCCTTGAGGAGGGACCGGTGTGGATATTTTTCCAGGCCTTGTTTCATCAAATTGCTGCGCATGCAACTGCTCCTTTAGGGTGAGTCGGACGGGTCAGGCCCCGGCCCGGGTTCGCCGCCGGGCTGGGCTTCCGGGGTTTTGGCCTCAGGCGCGCCCTCGGGCTGGGCCTCGACCTTTGCCGGTTCGGCTGAAGGTTTCTTCCTGGATCGGCTTGAGCGTCTGGGCCGGCCGGTCTTTTTCGGCGTCGGGACCGGTTGAGGTTCAACGGTCTTTTCAGGTTCGGGTCCGGGTTCGCTACCGGGCTGGGCTGCGAGGGTTGGGGCTTCGGCTGCGCCCTCGGGCTGGGGCTCGACCTTTCCCGGTTCGGGTGCGGGTTTTTTCCTGGACCGGCCGGAGCCGCGGCGTGGCCGGCCGGTCTTTTTCGGGGACGGGGCCGGTTGAGGTTCGGCGGTCTTATGGGGCTCGGGCACAGTTTGAGTGTCGGCCGCCGGTCTGGTTTCCGGGCCGGGTTTCGCCTCCGCCGGCTCCCGTTTGATATATTCCACCAGAATCTCTTCAGGTCCCAGGCCTTCTTTGGGGAGCACCACAATCTTGAGATGATAATGCTCTTCCAGGTTGAGGATGTCTTTGCGTTTCTTGTTGAGCAGGAAATTGCTCACTTCCAGGGGCACCGAGGCCCGGACCTCCTGGATCTGGCCCTGGGCCACCTGGGTGGAGATTTGCCGCAGCAGGCTCAGGCTCAAGGTATCCACCCGTTTAATGCGGCCCCGGCCCTGGCAGGCCGGACAAATCGTATAGGCGCTGACCTCGGCGGTGGGGCGCAGACGCTGGCGGGAGAGTTCCAGCAATCCGAATTTCGACAAGGTCCCCACCGTGACCCGGGCCTTGTCCTTCTTCAGGCTGTGCTTTAGGGCCTGCTCCACCTCTTTCTGGTGCTTCCGGTCCTTCATGTCGATGAAGTCGATAACCACCAGCCCCCCCAGGTCCCGGAGGCGAAGCTGCCGGGCGACCTCCTCGGCGGCCTCCAGGTTGGTCTTCAAGGCGGTGTCTTCAATTTCCTTCTGGCTGGTGCAGCGCCCGGAGTTGACGTCGATGGAGACCAGGGCCTCGGTGGGGTTGATGACGATGGTGCCGCCGGACTTCAGGGGTACGCGCTCCGAGTAGATGCGGTCTATCTGATCTTCCAGCTGGAAGCGGGTGAAGATGGGTAGGTTGTCTTTGTAGAGTTTCAGGGTGTGGACGTGCCGGGGGGACATCTCCAGGATAAAGGTGCGCAGCGTCTGGTAGACTTCGGCATTATCCACCAGGATGGTGGTGATATCCGGAGAAAAATAATCCCTGACGGTCCGGGTGATGAGGTCCAGGTCCCGGTGAAGCAGGTAAGGCGCCGGCTGCCCGGCGGCGTTCTGGTTGATGGTTTCCCAGAGCTTCAGGAGATATTTCATATCCTTGGCCAGTTCCTGGGTCTTGGCGGTCTCGCCGGCGGTGCGGACGATGAGGCCCATCTCCGGCGGCAGTCCCAATTTCTGGGCCAATTCTTTGAGGCGCTGGCGCTCTTCTTCCTTTTCGATTTTGCGGGAAACCCCCAGGTGGGTCTGCTGGGGCAGGAGCACCAGGCGGCGTCCGGGAAGGGAGATATAGGTGCTGAGGTAGGCGCCCTTGGTGGCGGACTCCTCTTTGTAGACCTGGACGATGAGTTCCTGGCCTTTGCGCAGCACCCGCTGAATCTTGGTCTGGGCCCGATTCTGGGGTTTTTCCTGGTAATAGTCGGGATGCACTTCCGACAGGGGCAGGAAGCCGTGGCGCTCCCCGCCGTAGTTGACAAACGAGGCCTGGAGGCTGGGCTCGATATTGACCACGATGCCTTTATAAATATTGGCCTTGGTGGGTTCCCGGGAGGCGGACTCCAGGGCCAGCTCTTCAATATGGCCTTCTTCGACGATGGCGACCCGGAATATCTCCGGATCGGCGGCGTTAACAAACATCTTCCGTGGTGAGCTCATGAATACCCCTGGTGACACTGTTGGGCGAATTCTTTAAACCCCGGCTGGCAGTCCTGGGCATACATGCGATTAATCGCCAGGGGCAGGGCCGCGGGACTTTTTAAATTGCGGATGGGGCGCATCTCCCGCCGGCGGAAGAATGCGGTTTTCACCAACAAATTGATATCTCCCTGGACCGGCTGGAAATAGAGGAACCCTTCCTTGACGGCGATGGGCATGGGCAGGCCTTGTTCCCTGATGCGGCTCCAACATACCCAGGGACGGGGATAATGGTTGAAATTGCGGTTCAAGAACTTGATGTCCCGGTTCTCGATGTCGCCCAACTGAAAGCTTTCAATCATCACATCCCGCCCGAGTTCGGGGTCCCACGCCAGCATCCCGCCTTTTTGAGGCTTGGCGGGGTTGTTGGCGCTCACTTCCATGACCATGTTGTACCCCTGGTCCCCCAGCTCCAGGGCCAATCCCAGGCCGTGGAAATCCAGGGACCCGGTCAGATAATCCAGGTCCTCAATATTATAAGAAATTTTATCGGCAAACCCCTGCAGCCAGTCGGCCACCTCTCGCCGGGCGTGAAACCTCTTGTCCCAGGCATGGGCCCCCACCAGGGTGAAAAGCTGGTGCGCCATAGTCTGCTGCATCACCATCTGCCCGTGGTTGTGGAGGCGGCGGGGGCTGTGGACATCGTAGAAAAAATTTCTGTCCCTGAGGTTGAGGCCGTGAAAGCTCTCCTGCACCATGAAATAGACCTGGGCGGGGTTAAAGCCGAAAAAATGCCACTGGTAAAAATCTTTTTGGATATGGGCCAACATTTCCCGGCCGATAACCATTAACAGATGCTGACGCCCGAGCACCTCCCGGGGCGATTCCCCCAGGTCCCGGGCCAGGTTTTGCAGGTCAATGGCGAGCTGGAGCATGTGGCGGACCCCCAGGGAGAGCGGCAGGAGCTCCTGGGGGAGGCAGTCCAGTTGCGCCGCCACCTCCTGGGGGGGGATAACCCGGCCGGCTTCCTGGCTCATGAGGTGGGCGGTGCGCTCAACGGTGATCTCCCGGGAGATATCGAGAGAATATTTGGAACCCAGCATCAAGCGGGTGCCCTCGCCCGCGGCGGCATGCTCAAAAAGAATTTCTCCCCGGGCTACCGCAGACCGGGCCCGGGCCAGCAGTTCCGGGCGCCCGTCATGTTCTTCGAGCACCAGGATTTGCCGGGGCTCCGAAAGGCGCTCCAGGCGGGGGTAACGGTTGAGGGCTTTTTCCCGTGCGGCGATTTCGGCCAGCGAAGAAAAATGGCTTAAATTCTCTTGAGCCAGGGCCACGCAGGAGCTGATATAGGGTTCGAGGCTGTCGGGAGCAATGACGGCTTTGGTCGCTTGGGGCATGAAAAACCTGTAATATTGCGTATTTAAAGCAATAAACTATCATGGACGCCTGAGGATGTCAAGGAACAATGCGCCGTCTGGAGGGCAAAAAGCCGGGGCGAGGGCAAGAGATACTGTAAAAAAAACCGCTTCCGGGGAAGACCGAGAAAGAGGGGGGCCGGCGCCGGCCAAGCCGGTTTTTTGGGGTTCACAAGTCACTGCCTGGGAAAAGTCTTCCGGTGGCAGAGGCTTTCCAACCGGTGCCGACCGTTGGCGGGCTGGACCAAAAAGCGAAGGCGGGTTAAACCCGCCGCCCCTTGCGTTTGCGGCCCGGTTTAGGCCGGACTATGAGCTAACTGTCGTTTTTCTGGGTTTCCTGCATTTTTTCCAGGGCTCGCTGCAGGTTGGTTTTGGCTTCCTCGTAGAAGGTGGGCCTGAGTTCCAGGGCTCGCTGGAAGCATTTGGCGGCCTCCTCGTATTGCCCATCCATGAAGTAGAATACCCCGATATTATTATAGGCCTGAGCTTCGTCCCCCGCCTGCATGAAGGCCTCCAGGGCCTGGGGATACTGCTTTTGGGCTCCCAGCGCCCGTCCCAGCAGTAGGTTGATCTTTTTGTTCTGCGGGGACAGGCTTTGGGCCTGCTTGAAGCTGACCACGGCACCCGGATAATCTTTCTGCTGCAAATAGGCCTGGCCCAGGGCGATGTGGGAGGATATCTGGCGAGGGTCCAGCCCGGTGGCGGTTTTAAGCGCCAGAATGGCGCGATCGGGCCGGCCGGACTCCAGGAAGGCGATCCCCAGAAGATGGTGGGTCTTGGCCCGCGTGGGGTCCTGGGACAAAACGTGCTGAAATTCGTTGATGGCCAGCGGATATTGTTTGCCTTGGAGGTGCACCAGTCCCATGGCCTCGTGGGCCTTGAGCATCTGCGGCTGGTGCACCAGGACCAGGGCCAGTTCTTTCTGGGCCGCCTCCAGCTTCCCGGACAAGAGAAAAATGACCCCCACTTTATAGTGGAGATCGTAGCGCTCCGGGTTATCCTGCAAAACTTGCAGATAATTGATTAAGGAGTTGTCGAAGTTGCGGTTTTTCAGGGCCAAGTCACCCAGGGCCTCCAGGCGGTCCTCGGGAACCTGTTCTAGCGACTTGGGCTTCTGGTCAGGCCAGGGGTCGTGGAGGGCCTGAAATTTTTCCGCCTGATCCGGGCTCAGGCCCTGCACCGCAGGAGCTTGGGGTGATTTCTTGGAACACTGGCTCGTCAACAAAGGCAAGGTCAACACGAAAACCGCGATGACCAGCCTCCGGAGAGGAGGTAATGCCAGCATCAAATATCCCCGGAAAACAAGCGCGCCATCATTTGCGGGCGTTTACGGAGATCGGCGCCCAAGAGGATCTTAATATCCATACCCTTCTTAAGGTTCAGGCTTGGTTCCAGTCCGGCACGCGGGAAAACCGTGGCGCCCACCGCCCGGGCGACTTTTTCCGCTTCGGGGCGATAATAAATCATGGTGTTGGGGGCACCGAAATTCACGTGATTGCCGATTCTGGCCACGGTGAACCCTTCCTGGCTGAGCAAAGACCGGGTCCGACGGGCCAGGTTTCTGGTTCCGTTGCCGTTCCTGACCTCGATGGCCGTGCCCAGTCGATCAGCGACGGTCAAGATCGTTGGCGCCGTTGAAGGCAGGGGCTGGGCCGCATCTTCCTTCAACGCAGGCGCTGAGGGCTGCTGCCCCGCCGCGGTCTCGGCTGCCAGGAGTTTATCGTTGGCGGGAGGGGTCTCGGCGGATGATACAGTGGGCGCCCCGCTGTCGTTTAAGCGTGCCATGAACTGCGGGTTTTCCAGCAGATCGCCCCGCAGCAGCACGAGGATGTCTATTCCCTTCTTAAGGTTCGTGTTTGTGGCCAGTTCGGCTTCCGGGAAAACCGTCCTCCCCACCGCACGGGCGACTCTTTCCGCCCCGGGCCGATAAAAAATTGTGGTCTTGGCCTTGTCGGAATAGCGTTGATTGCCGATCTTGGCCACGGTGAACCCTTCCCGGTGGAGCAGAGCCCGGGTCTGTTGGGCCAGATCATTGGTCCGGGTGCCATTTCTGACCTCAATGGCCGTGTCCACCAGTTCGGCGACGGTCAGGGGGGCCTGAGGAGGTAGAGGCGCTGCCTGGGGGGCTGGCGCCGGCGCTTCGGCCACAAGGGCTTTGGGGGCAACAACAGCCTGCTTCGGGGCCTCCGAAGGCGGGCTGGCCTCAACCGGGGCTGGCGCTGGTGTTAAAGGTTTGGCAGCGACCGGCGCTGGCGCAGGCGTCGGAGGTTTAGCAGCGACCGGTGCTGGCGTCGGTGCCGGAGGTTTGGCCTCGGTCTGGGCTGACGCCGGTGCCGGAGATTTGGCTTCTATCGGTGCTGACGCCGGTGTTGGAGGTTTGGCAGCGACCGGCTCTGGCGCAGGCGCCTGAGGTTTGGCGGCTATAGGTATGGCGGGCTCTTTAGGGGTGACCGGTTGAACCGGGGTGTCAGGCTTGGCTGCACTAGGGGCAGGCAAACGCGAGACGTCCGTTTTCGGTGCTGGGGCTTGGGTTACCCTGGCCGCTGGGGGAGCGGGTTCGGTCCTCCGGGCATATCCGGTCTCCGGCATCCCCAGAACTGCCAGAGCCTGGCTCATTTTGGCGTCAGCGGCCGCAACGCCTTCGGCTTCCTGCCAGAGCCGGCGGGCCTCGTCCTGGCGGCCGAGACGGCAATAGACGAGCCCCAGGTTGTTGCGGGCGGAGACATTGCCGGGATCACGGTCCAGGGTTTGGCGAAAGCATTTCTCCGCCTCTTGCCAACGGCCTTCCCGGTAATAAGAGAAGCATAAATTATTGGCCAAAACGGCATGGGAGCCGTGCCGGGCGAGCGCCTCCTGGTAAAGCTGACGGGCGGCTTCGAACTTCCCCAGCTCTTCATAGTTCTGGGCCAGTAAATCGGTGATCTGGAGATTGTCAGGATCTTGTTGACGGGCCAATTCCATTTCCTTGAGGCCCAACTCGGGTTGGCCCATCAACTTGTAGTAGTGCGCATTCCGCTCCAACCGGGAAATTTCATCGGGAGACTGACGCATGTTGGCAAACAAAGAGCCAGGGGGCTGTGCCATCCGGCTGTAGCCCAGCCCTTGACCGGTGCAGCCCACCACTCCCAAAGACCAGGCTCCCCAAAGGGCCAACACCGCCAGCCCGGCCAGCCCATATACGCCAGAGCATCTGCGGCTGGCAAAAAGAGACAATCCCGTCCCCGTAACGGAACGGCGCCTGCGGCGGGAGCGGTGAGGCCGAGCCCCCGCGGTTGCACCTGGTTTTTGTTCTCCCCCATAAACCATGGCGTTCTCTCCTTAGGCCGAATCTCAGGCCCCCTCGGTCCCCCTGGTCTTGCGGCAATAGCGATTCTTTATTACTTTCCCATTTGATATTCTAACTGCTGCCCCATTTGCTTCGGTTCTTCCTTGAAGGTTTTGTTGTATCTCTCCATCTCGTTGGCCGCAGCCTGGGGCGACAGCCCCACCGCCGGCTTCGGGTTGAAGCCGGCCTGGGGGTTCACCACCTGCTGGGCGATGTTGTTGCGCACTGAATTGCCGTAGTCCATCTCCAGGGCGCTGGGCGGGAAGCACCCGGCCAGCCCCAACAGGGCTACCCCCAGGGCCAGTCCCCTCAGAACTTGGGGAGTTTTCGTGTCCTTTGTGTGCATGGCTATCTCTCCGGCGCCGGGCGCCTATTTCAGGGACTGGTGCCCAAATTGCGGCGGCAGCGGCGCCGCCGGTGCTGGTGCTGGTGCGGGCGCCGGCTTCTGCCGGCCCTGGTCTAACCCCAGCAGGTAGAACTCGAAGTCTGTGGGGTCGCTCCACTTATCGGTGGACATCCGGGCCGCCCCCGGGGGCATGGGCTTCACCAGGTGGGGGGTCACCAGGGCCACCAGCTCCGTCAGGTTCTTCTGGTATTCATTGGAGCGGAACAGGGCCCCCAGGATCGGGATATCCCCCAGCACCGGAAATTTTCTCATGATGGTCCGGGAAGTGTCCGACAGCAGCCCGGCGATGGCGAAGGTCTGGCCGTCGCTGACCTCCACTTGGGTGCTCATCTCACGGGTGCGCAGACCAGGCACCACAAAGCCCCCGGGCAGGACAAAGGTCTGCCCGAAGGTATTATCCAGTTCGCTTACGGTGGGATGCACCTTCACCGCGATCTTGCCTTCGGTCAACACCGTGGGGGTGAATTCCAGCTGCACCCCGAATTTCTTATACTCCACCGTGACGGTCGCGGCTCCGCCGATACCGCTCTGGGGCACCGGGATGGGAAACTCGCCCCCGGCCAGGAAGGAGGCCTGCTGGCCGCTGGTGGTCACCAGGTTGGGCTCCGCCAGCACCCGTCCCAGGTTCTGCTGCTTCAGGAGATCCAGGAACACGGTCCACAGGGTCCCGGCCGCGGTCCAGCCGCCCATGGCCGTCAGGGCTGGAGTGAGTACCTGGGTGAAGGAGGTGGTGGAAGCGGAGCCAGACCCGGTGAATTGGCGCACCAGGTCCGTAACCCCCGCCAGGCTGTTGATTTGCTGGACCCCAAAATTGCCACCCGGGGCCAGGGCGTTGAAGTTGACCCCCATGCGTTCGGCAACGAGGCGGTTGATCTCGGCCACGCGGACCTCCAGCATCACCTGCTGGACCCCGCCCACGTGCATCACGTTCACCACCTTATCCTTCTTACCCCCGGCAAAGGGCAGGGCCAGGGCCAAGGCGGTGCTCTGGGCCACCGGCCCCGAGACCTCCCCGGTCAGGACGATGGAGTCCCCCGCGGCTTCCGCCCCGATCTTCTCCTTGGGCAGGATCTGGTGGAGCTTCTCTTTTAGCAGGGTTAGGTCGGCCTCCACCGTGACGGTGGCGGAGGTGAAGCGGGTCTTGCCCCACATGCTGATGTTGGTCGCGCCCGGGGCCAGGGCGTTGATGTAAATCTCCCGCTCATTGATGAGAATAATGTCGGCAATGTCCGGGTCGGCTACCGAGATGCGGGTGAGGGCAAACGGCGTGCGCAACACCTTGGAGCGACCCACCTTTAGACGAAGCACCTGGTTGATTTCCTGGTTCCTGACCCGATCGAGCAGGTCCGCAGCCTGGGCCGGCACCGCACCCAAGAGAACCAAGACTATTCCCCACCAGAGCCACATCCACCGTCGGGCTGGCTTTTTCACGACTACATCCCCCCTGGTGGCCTGATAGTTTCCCCCTGTTTCAGGCCACATAACATCAAAAGCAATAGTATTTTTTTGTACTCTAAAGGTTGTATTTTATTTGTCAACTATTTTTTTATAATCATGCAGATAAAATTAATAAGAACCCTGCAATTCTTCAAATTACTAACCAGTACCAAGAACGAAATCCCAAAGATTACCAGTTTCGGTTCGCCGGAGGAGCAGAGCAAAGTGAGCGACCCCGCCCTTGAGACGCGGCGCCGGGCGATACAGACAGGCATAACGGAGAACCATCTAATAGCTTGAGAGGCAGCATGAAATTCCCCCGACTGGACAGCTTCAAACAATGATACTGTCTCAAAGCCCTGATCTTGATGTTGTCAAAACAATTGCGCCATAAAAAATAATTCGAAAAAATACTCTATCTCTAACAGGGTTTTTGGTTCATGCCGGGATTTTGCATAATGAAGTTAAACCAATCGCCAACCAGCCGCCATCGGGAACTCCCTGATATCGGCGGTCAATAACCCTGGTTTTTGTCGGGGAATCGGGGAATAAGAAGAATCGCCCAGAGGCAGAGCCGGCCGCCACGCCGATGGTATAAATCTGGAGGAATACGTTATTCCCAGTAGTGCCACCCGGCTAAAAGTGTAGACGGGTGGCAAAACCCGTATTATAATCAACATTTAAAAAACCATGGGTTAAGTTTGGCGATGGGGCGCGGCCTACAGGTCATGTTGGGGCTCGGATTGACCGGCTTATGGCTGGTCTGGGGCGCGGGTATTCTCGGAGAACCTCGTCCGGGCATGACCGGAGGGCGCGACTGCTCCCGGCCGGCCAGGTTCACCCCCGTGTCTCCCCAGGCCGAGGCCGCGGATGCGGTGAGCAGGCAAGCGACCGAGCCGATAGTGGCCCCAACAGGGGGTGAACGGAACCCCCCCGGCGAGACTTTGCCGGCAACGGTCCGGGAGGGAGGCGGTCCGTCGCCCTGGTTACGGGCCCGGATTGCGCCCCTGGTCCAACGCCAAAACCTGAAAATAGTCATAGAGAAATATGCCCAACAGTATGGCGTGGATCAAGACCTGGTGTGGGCCGTCATTCGCCAGGAGTCAGGGTTCAATGCCCAGGCCCTCTCCCCCAAGGGCGCCATGGGGCTTATGCAGTTGATGCCCGGGACTGCGGCCATGCTGGGAGTAGCCGACGCCTTTGATGTGGAGCAAAACATCGCCGGCGGCATTAAATATCTGGAACGATGCCTCAGCCAATTCAACCAGGATGTTAGTCTGGCCCTGGCCGCATACAACGCCGGGCCGGATAATGTGGTGAAATACCAGGGTTGCCCGCCGTTTGCCGAAACGCGGCATTATGTTGCCAGCGTCCTTTCAGCCTATGCGGGGGAGCCGATTCGGGAAGACCTGCGGCGCCGCGGTTTAAGTCCGGTTATGGACCCAGATGTCCCTGCCACCGAGAGTCCCCGGGGATTGGCCTGGCGGGTGCCCGGGCCCCGATGGAGAATTGCGGCCCCGCGCTACAAGCTAAGTTCTCCCCGCTGGAAAGTGGCCCTGCTCCCTTTCTGAGCCGCTCAGCGCGTGCCCCTCTCGGTAGGCCGGCTTTTTGTGGAGCCCTACAGGGATAATAATTTTTTGAGCAATTATGCCGGGATGCGTTTACGTATTCCTTAACCCACCAAGGCTGCTGGGGGCCACCCCCAACCAGGAAATTCGTTGTCGGGGCGGTTCGCAAACCGCCCCGACGGGTGGACTTTTCCGGTAAAAAGGTGCGAGACATTATGCAGAAACAACCGTGTTCCCGGTGGAATACAGCCGTCTGGGCAGCGGCTCTGGTTGCGGCCGTTTTTCTCTGCGCCTGCAGCAGCATGGAGGAGAAACGGGATAAATTCCTGGCCTCGGGGCAGGCACTATACCAGCAGGAAGACTATGTCCGGGCTCGTCTGCAATTCCAAAACGCCTTGCAGATTGACCCCCAATTTGCCGCCGCCTACCTGTGGAAGGGCAAAACGGAACTGAAACTGCAAAATCCCCGGGGGGCCTATGGGGCCTTGAATCAAGCCGTGGAACTCAACCCCAATCTCACGGAGGCCCAAATACTCCTGGGGGAACTCTTCCTGATGGCCAAGCAAATGGACAAGGCCAAGGAAAAGGCCGAGCTCGCCCTAAAGCAGGAACCCAACAATACAGACGCCTTGCTGTTGTCCGCGTCGTTAGACATGGCCCAGTCTCAGCCCCAGAAAGCCCTGGAGGTACTGTCAGAGGTGCGCCGGCTGGACCCCGGCAAGATCGCGGCGTATCTTTTGGAGGCCTCCATCCTGGCGAAAGAGAAGAAACCGGAATCAGCTGCGGCTCTCTTGGAACAGGGCATTAAGGCCAATCCCAAGGCCGTGAACCTCTACATCGCCAGAGCCGGCCTGGCTGACAGCCAAAAGCAGTTCGAGGTCGGAGAGTCATTCCTGCTGCAGGCTATTGCCCAGGAATCCAAGAACCCCGGCCTGCATAATCAATTAGTCCGCCATTACGCCGCGGCCGGGCAATGGGATAAAGCCGAGGCGGCTCTTCGCCAGGGCGTCAGCCTGGAGCCGGACCGCGAGAAACCGGTCATGATGCTGGCTCGCTTCCTGGTCAGTCAAGGGCGGCGCCAGGAAGCGGAGACCACGATCCAGGAGTTTATTAAGCGACATCCGGATAATTATCCGGCTCGCTTCGGTCTGGCAGAATTTTACTCGGCCATGCAACGGCAAGGGCAAGCCGCCCAAGTCCTGGAGGAAATCGTCAAACTGGACCCCGATGGACCGAAGGGGGCCCAAGCCAAAAACGAACTGGCTCGTCTTAAATTGGCCCAGGACCATATCGAAGCGGCCGAGAAGCTGGTAAATGAAATCCTCAAAACTTACCCCAAGGACATGCACGCCACCGAAACCCGGGGGATCATCGCCCTGAAAAAAAAGGACGGCTTGACTGCGGTGAACAGTTTCCGTCTCCTCACCCAGGATCGGCCCCAAGACCCTCAGGCCTGGCTGCTCCTGGCCAGGGGCCACCTGCTGAATAAGGAGGCCAGGCAGGCCAAGGAAACGGCCAAGAAGGCGCTGGAGATCAAACCGGACTTTCTCGAGGCCAGGAAATTCCTCTACGGCATTTTTCTCCAGGATAAGGATTATGACGGCGCCATCGCGACCATCCAAAGTTATCTGCGGCTCAACGGCAAAGATGTGGCCAATCTGGTCACCCTGGGAGAGGTCTATGCCCTTAAAGGCGACGATGCCCAGGCCCGGGCCACCTTCCAGAAAGTCATTGATCTGGAACCCCAAAACCCCCAGGGCTATTTTCAGATGGCGCGGCTAGGGTTGCAGGCCAAGAAGAAGGATGAAGCCCTCAAGTATGCGGTCAAAGCCTTAGAAGCAAACCCCGATTTCCTGCCCGCCTTGCAGCTCGAGGTGGGCATCTACCAGAATCAGAAGCAGACTGAGAAGGCCTTGGCGGCGGTGCGCCGGACTCTGGCTCGCAGTCCGAAAAACCCGCAGTTGCACCAATTGTTGGGAGAACTGCTGTTGGTCCAAAAGCAGCCCCAGGCCGCTATCGCCCCGCTGGAAGAAGCCCTGAACCTGGATCCCCGGCAGATGTCGGCCCTGCAACTGTTAGCCCTGGCCTACCAGCAGATGCCCAATGCCGATCAGGCCTTGCAGCAGTTGGAGGCCAAGGCGGGCGCCCCCGAATCGTCCCCTATTTTTTCTCTGGTGTTGGCCACGGTCTATGAACGGCAGCAAAAAGTTGATCAGGCTATCACCCTCTATAACAGCTTGCTGGCCCGCAACCTCTTTACCACCCTGGCTAAGAACAACCTGGCCTACCTGATGGCGGAACACCAGCCCACGGCGGACAAACTCGCCCGGGCTCAGAAACTCTCAGCGGAAACCCTGGAGGATAACCCCGAAGAACCCGGCTTTTTGGACACCATGGGCTGGATCCTGTGTAAGCAGGAAAAATACGCCCAAGCCAAGACCTACCTGGAAAAGGCGTCGGAGCACACCCCTGGTCAACCTGCCATGCTGTATCATTTGGGGTGGTGTGAAGCCAAACTGGGAGACACGGCCGCGGCTCGGGCAGCTCTCCAAAAGGCCCTGGACAGCAAGACCAGATTCATGGAGCGGGACGCGGCCCAAAAGCTTCTGGACAGTCTCCCCGCCGGATGGAAATAATCAGGTTTCGGTTGCCGGTTGGGAGAATTCATGCCCCGCGAGCGGCGAGCCCCGATTGCCTCCGAGGCAGCCGAGGGAGGTGGCTTTTGCCTATCCCTCCTCCCGGTGATCCTCCCGGAACCCCAGACCCCTTCAGGCCAGCTTAAGGCGATAGCAGGACTAGACCCATTTTTCAGGGAACGGAGCAACCATGGTTGATGCCGCAAAAATACCTCTTTATGGCGTAATTCTGGCCGGGGGCTGGGGGACCAGGTTTTGGCCCTTGAGCCGCTCTCAGTACCCCAAGCAGGTTCTGCGTCTACTGGGCTCCGAATCCATGCTGCAAACCACCGTCGAACGCTTGCTGCCGCGGATTCCCGCCCCGCACCTGGCGGTGGTGACCAATGCCGGCCAGGCCGAACTTATTCACCAGGAATTGCACCGCAAGGGCTGGGACGAGGTCCGCATTTGGATTGAACCCGAGGGCAAAAATACCGCGGCGGCGGTGGGGCTGGCCGCGGTTTGCCTGGAAGATGCGGCCGAGGATGCTGTCATGGCGGTGTTCCCGGCCGATCATTTCATCCGGGACCAGGCCAGTTTGCTCCAGGCCCTGGACCTGGGCGCCCGCTGGGCCCAGGCCGGCTACCTGGTGACCTTCGGCATTCCCCCTACCCGTCCGGAGACGGGCTATGGCTACATCAAGCAGGGTGCTCCCCTGGATGACCGGGGGAAAGTTTACCGGACCGAGCGGTTTGTCGAAAAGCCCCCCCTGGACCGGGCTACGGAGTTTGTGGCCGCCGGGGGGTACTCCTGGAACAGCGGCATCTTTGTCTTTCGCCGGGATGTCATGCTAACCGCCATGTCCCGTTATTTGCCGGACCTTTACCGGGAACTGGCCCGGCTGCAGGTCAAGGAGAACCGGCCGCCGCTGGCCGAAGTCTATAAAAATTGCCCCAGCATCTCGTTGGATCACGGCATCCTGGAGAAGGCCGAGAACGTGGCGGTGGTGCCGGTTTCCATGGGCTGGAACGACGTGGGGACTTGGGAAGCCGTGCACGAGCTGTTCCCCCGGGATGAGCGGGCTAACGTCCTCCTGGGCCGGGTGCTGGACCAGGGCAGCCAGGAATGCATCCTCTTGGCCCAAAACCGTCTGGTGGCCACCATCGGCTTGGAGCGGATTATTGTCGTGGATACCCCGGATGCCACGCTGGTCTGCCACCGGGACCGGGCCCAGGAGGTCAAAGACCTGGTGACGGAGCTGCACCGGCAACAGCTGGTGGAGTCGGTGCACCACACCACGGTGGAGCGTCCCTGGGGCCGCTATACGGTCATGGACGAGGGGCCGGGTTTTAAGGTCAAGCGGATCGTGGTGGACCCGGGCCAGAAGCTCAGTCTCCAGGTGCACCAGCACCGGGCGGAACACTGGGTGGTGGTCACGGGCACCGCCCGGGTCACCATCGGTCAGGAGATCAGGCTGGTGGCCAGCAACCAGAGCGTCTACATCCCCCAGAAGACCCCGCATCGCCTGGAAAACCCCACGGTGGAGCCTATCCAGCTCATCGAGGTCCAGACCGGGGCTTACCTGGAAGAAGACGACATCCAACGGCTGGATGATGATTATTGGCACCCGGAGAAGGACTGAACTATAATCCGTAGGGCGCGTCTCACGCGCCGTTTTGGTGGGTAAGACGAAGTTGCAGTCAAAAGACTAATGAATATTTTGTCATTCTGAACGGAGCGCAGCGGAGTGAAGAATCTCGGCGGCTTATAAAGAGAGATTCTTCGCTGCGCTCAGAATGACAAATAATAGTCGTTTGATTGCTTTTTGCTATAAGACGCACGAAGGGAAATAACCTTTTTAAGCGTAGTTCCTCACGGGCCTATCGGCCTACCCGTAAAACATGAAAAGCATAGTGGGGCGGGCGTCCCCGCCCGCCAGGCGGTCCGCACCGGCTGGAAAGCCGGTGCCACCGGAAGTACTTTTCGAAAGCAGATTAATATCATGTTACATAAGGACCAGGTGGCGAATATCATGACTATATGGCCAACTAAATGACGGATCACACTGCTGAAATAAGTAAAAATACCTTCCTGGTGACCGGCAGCGCCGGGTTCATCGGGTATCATGTGTCCCTGGCCTTGCTGGAGCACGGGGCCCGGGTGGTGGGGCTGGACAACTTCAACGATTACTACTCCCCGGCCTTGAAGCATGACCGGGACCGGGAACTGCGCCGGCATGCCAATTTTGTCTCCATTGCCGCCGACCTGACCGACCTGCCGGCCCTGGAAGCCTTGTTCGAGGCCCACCGGCCCCGGAAAATCTGCCATCTGGCGGCCCAGGCGGGGGTGCGGTACTCCCTGATCAACCCTTTTGCCTATCAGAAGTCCAACCTCGAAGGCTTTCTCAATCTCCTGGAACTGGCCAAACGCTTTCCGCCGGAGCGATTGGTCTACGCCTCCAGTTCCAGCGTTTATGCCGGCCTGACGGAAATGCCCTTCAGCGAGGCCCAGCGGGTAGATACGCCCATCAGCCTCTATGCGGCCACCAAAAAGGCCAACGAGCTCATGGCCCATGCCTACTCCCACCTGTTCGGCCTTCCCACCGTGGGGTTGCGGTTTTTTACGGTCTACGGCCCCTGGGGCCGGCCGGACATGGCCATGTGGCTGTTTACCGAGGCCATGCTCAAAGGCCAGCCCATCAAGGTCTTTAATTACGGCCAGATGCAGCGGGATTTCACCTATATTGACGACATCGTCCAGGGGGTGGTGGCGGCGCTGATGGCCCCGGGCCTGGATGCGTATGAGATCATCAATCTGGGGAACCACCGGGCCGAAGAACTCCAGCGCGTGATCGCCATCCTGGAGAGCGAGTTGAAGCTGACGGCGGAGCAAAACCTCCTGCCTATCCAGCCGGGCGATGTCCCGGCCACCTATGCGGATATCGGCCGGGCCAGGGAGAAGCTGGGGTTCGAGCCGCTCACCCCCATTGATGTGGGGATTCCCCGCTTTGTCCAATGGTATTTTGATTATCACGGCTTGCCGCCCCGATAAAGGAAACAGCAGCGCCCCAGGAACAATCATGACCTTAAGGTTACCCCCAACTAAGAAAATTAGTGGAGTAAGTGGGGCGGCCGTCCCTGGCCGCCTTGCGGTGGCGGGCACGGAGGCCCGCCCCACCGGTTAATTTTCAGAGCAAAGTGGAGCATATGATGGATTTACTGGATAAGATCAAAGCAAAACAGGCCGTCGTGGGCATCATCGGTTTGGGCTACGTGGGGCTCCCTCTGGTGTTGCGCTTCGGCGAGGTGGGCTTTAAGGTTTTGGGGTTTGACACGGATGTCGGCAAAGTCGAACGCCTCAACCGGGGGGAGTCCTATATCCAGCACATCCCGTCCTCCCGGCTGGCCGCCTTGCTGGCGCACGGCGAGGGCGCCGGCCAGTTTGCCGCCACCCACGACCCGGGCCGGTTGGGCGAACCGGATGTCCTGATCATCTGCGTGCCCACCCCCCTGACTTCGAAGCGGGAGCCGGACCTGCGCTATGTGGAACAAACCACCCGGCAGATTGCCGCCTGCCTGCGCCCCGGCCAACTGGTCTCATTGGAATCCACCACCTACCCCGGCACCACCGCGGAACTGCTGCTGCCCATCCTAAGCCGGAAGCTCAAAGTGGGGCAGGATTTTTACCTGGTCTTCTCGCCCGAACGGGAAGACCCGGGGAATCCCTCCTTTCAGGTGAACACCATCCCCAAGGTGGTGGGCGGCGTGACCCCCGAATGTTTGGCCCACGGGGTGGCGCTCTACTCCCAAGTGATCGACCGGGTGATCCCCGTGTCCTCCACCCAGGCAGCGGAAATGAGCAAGCTCCTGGAGAACATCTACCGGGCGGTGAACATCGCCTTAGTCAATGAACTCAAGATGCTCTGCCTGCGGATGGGGGTGGATATCTTTGAGGTCATCGAGGCCTCCAAGACCAAGCCCTTCGGGTTCCAGGCCTTTTATCCCGGTCCGGGGTTGGGGGGCCATTGCATCCCCATCGACCCCTTTTACCTGACCTGGAAGGCCCGGGAATATGACTTTTCCACCCGCTTTATCGAACTGGCCGGGGAGATCAACAGCTCGATGCCCTATTTCGTGGTGCAGCGGGTGGTCCGGGCCCTGAGCGACCACCACCGGGCCCTGAACGGCGCCAAAATCCTGGTGTTGGGGGTCGCTTACAAGAAGGACGTGGATGATAACCGGGAATCTCCGGCCATGAAGATCATGGACCTGCTCAAACAGGAAGGGGCCGAGGTCAGCTATAATGATCCCCACATCCCCCGGTGCGCCGGGATGCGGCATTACCCCCACTTCGACCTGACTTCGACGCCGCTGGACGAGCGCACCCTCAAAGAAACCGACCTGGTGCTCCTGGTAACGGACCACTCGGCCTACGACTACACCTGGATCGCCTCCCAGGCCCGCCTCATCGTCGACACCCGCAACGCCTTCAAGGGGATAAAAGGGGATCATATCTATCCGGCCTGATTAATACCGAATCGACAACCAACGGCTATTTTCTTGTAAGGGCGGACCTGGGTGTCCGCCCTTGATTTGAGGGCGCACCCGCAGATGCGCTACAGAACGAACCCGGTAAAAAGCCTACTTAAGCCAGGACAGGTTAAATTTTTTCTGGGAGTCTCGATCCGGATAGTATCGGAGGTAGTTATAAGATAACCCTCTGGGGTCTATCTTATTAAGAACGCATCCCAGCACCGGAAATTCTTTAAGCGTTTCCTGAGCCCGGGTTATTTCTTCCCGGGGAGTGCTGCCGGCCGCCACCACCAAAATAATGCCATCCACCAGGGGGGCGAAGGCCAGAGGGTCCGCATAGAGCAGGGGGGGTAAATCGAAGAGCACGTACCGGTCCGGATAAAAATGTTTCAGCTCCCGGACCAAATCCACCATGAGGGGAGAATTGAGGAGTTCTACGGATTGGGTGGTGGCGCGGCCCGCGGGGAGCACCACCAGGTTGGCCAGGCCTTCGGGATGCACCAGGGACTTCGCAATGGGATACCCCGAAGTCAAATAATCCGCCAGTCCCGGCCCCAAGGGCAGATCAAGATAGCGGTGCACTGATGGATTGCGCAGATCGCCATCCACCAGAAGCACCGTCTGGCCGACTTTACGGGCAATGGCGATGGCTAAGTTGATGGTCGTCAGGGTTTTGCCTTCGTTGGGCAGCGGGCCGGTAACCATCAGGGTATTCCGGCTTTCCCGCTTGGTGCCGTGCAAAATGTGGGTCCGCAACAATCTATAGGCTTCCCCCAAGCTCTCGTCACTGCCGGCCACCATCAAGCGATTCCGGCGCAGACGATCCATGTCCACCCTCACCGTGCGCGTATGGGTGTAGTGAATCTCCCCTGAGATCTCGGTAAAACCAGTGACCTCTTCCCCGAGAGGCAAAGGCGGCGGCGAAGCCTGGCTAGGGACAGGATCGGGCTGCACTTTCTGGCGGTGCAAAGATTGGGCTTTTTCTAACGCTCTATTGATGAAATTCATGATCGTAACTCCCCAGGTGTGACAAATCTCATGGATCAGGTGTACTTATCCACCAGGCGCAAGAGCCTGGCGGTGAGCACCCAGAGATCCATATAAAAAAAGTGGAAGAAGGCCAGTCCCATAAAGAGGGCCAAACCGGTAACCGCCCAGATCAATTTCCGTTTCCGGCGGGCCTGGGTGATATCTTCGCTGGTCTGAATGTGAATGATCGCTCCCAGGACCGGCAGGCCGGTAAGCCGGGCCAGTTCGTCGCTATTTTTTACCGAATGGTCCAGGTGTTCGGCGAGGGCCACGGTGCCAAACCCCACCCCCAGGCTCATAATGGCCCCGGCCAAAAGGATTAACCACCTTTGGGGGGAAACCGGTTTCTCCGGGAAACTCGCCGGGTCGATGAGCGTGAATTTCTCCCCCTTCTGGCCCTCTTCCATGCCTTCGGAAATACGAGCCTCCAGGATTTTGTTCATGACCTCCTGGTGCTTGGCAGAGGCA